>Ga0080006_1275081_pt1 | contig 80447 bp, 75 predicted proteins | sample RS3BMetagenome_FD_69209 | JGI IMG/M metagenome (GOLD analysis project Ga0080006, IMG submission 69209) | Ferric oxide microbial mat and aquatic microbial communities from Rainbow Spring, Yellowstone National Park, USA - RS3B (SPADES... ... | reverse complement strand
TTTCTCCTGCGCACTTCCTGCCCCTGAGCCTCGTCGTAATGCGCTCAGGGTAATCCAATCGACCTGTCTACGTGGGCCATTCCCGATGATCAAAGTGGTCCAGACCAGACTATCAAACTCAGGGCTCGGTCCGGGCGATCACCGACGCCAACGGCAATCTCGTCGAAGCCTACCTGACGGATGCCTTCGGGGTCTCCCTAGGAACCGAGGGCACGGTTACTCAGCCCTTCGGGTTCACTGGTCAGCAGCAAGACACGGAATCGGGCCTATATTACCTGCGCGCGCGCTACTACTCCCCAACGCTAGGGAGGTTCATCAGCCGAGATCCGACTTTCGGCGCACTGACCAATCCGCTTTCCCTGAATCGGTTTGGGTACACGCTGGACAACCCGGGGTTGCCGGTGGATCCGAGTGGGCTGTCGTCGAACAAGGTGACGCAGAATAGGGCCGATGATAATCAGTGCTTCAGTAATGCCGGGGGGCAAGCTGCCGGCAACTTTGTCTTCGCAACGTGCACTGATACGCCTCTTGGGATCACGGCGTTCACAGTTGTCGACACCCCCCTGGGGCCATGGGTTGTTCCAGCCGTCTTCTTTGCGAAGCCGCCGGGAGGAGGAGGCGGAAACGGCGAGCGAGAGCGCAATCCGGCGCAGGATGAGAAGTTGTCCCCTGCGGAAATTGAGAGACTAAAGGACGTCGGCTACGATATTCACGAGGAAAAAGGTAGGAAGGGTGCCAGCAGGCGAGATCTTTACAAGGATCGGGAGGGTAATGTCTACGTAAAGCCCAAGGGAGGGCGCGGACCTGGGGAGCCGCTAAACATAAACCTGAACGATGTCCCATGAGTCTGCTGCCTAGTATTCAAACATTGCCTCCTGCAATGGAGCGGATTTACAGTGGAGCGGGTTAACGGAGGTCAGAAATCTTGGAAGCAGAAATCCGTGTCTGGTTCACCCTGACAGGCTTGGACCTTGATCCCAACGAGATTACTACAGCGACGAATCTGGAGCCGTCCAAGGCGTGGCGGAAAGGGGATCTCATTGACCCACGACGACCCGCTCGTCGTCACAAAGAAGGCGGCTGGAGTATTGCCTCTGGATGTGAGGATACCGTCGATATAGAATCGCAGATCAAGGCTCTCCTCAAACGCTTGTGCCCGGCGCGGCAAGCTCTCGTCAGTTTGGGGAAGCGCTACGACGCGGAGGTCGAGTGCGTGATGTACATTTATGGAGGAGAGCGTCCGGCAGAGCATTTCGACAGGGATGCGGTAAGGCAAATGGCCGAATTGAATGCATCCATTGATGTCGATCTGTATATACTCCCCGCACGCTAGAATCGTTTCGCCCGGTGTTCAATCCGCAACTGCCTGACCAAGAACGCGGCAGGCCGCTTCTATGATCGGGCGGATCGCTCGAGGAGTACGGCGGTCTGTCGGTCCACGATCACCCAGATTTACGGTGGAGACGGGGACCGGGTGAGTAAGACGGTCGGCAGTACCAAGACGAGCTATGTCTGCAAAGTGCGCCGGTCTCTCCCTCAGGCGCTGGTCGATGGTACCCTGAAGTACGTCTACGGCCTTGGCCTGGCCTACGCCGTGGACACGTCAAGCAACCTCCAGGTCTACCACACCGATGGGTTGCGCTCGGTGCGCGCGATCACCGACGGCTCGGGGAACGTCCTGGCGACCTACAGGACCGACGCGTTTGGAGTTCCGCTCAGGACGACCGGGAATAGCTCGCAGCCGTTCCAGTTCACCGGTCAGCAGCGCGATGCCGAGAGTGGACTGTACGACCTGCGGGCACGGATGTATGATCCGGCTATTGGGCGGTTCCTACAGCGGGATCCACGGCAACTGGCGCCTTGCGATCTTAGCACTCCCGGTGAGCTAGATGCTTACGTATATGCCGTGAACAATCCTATCAACCGGATGGATCCATCGGTTCGGGTACGCGCTGGATAACCCGGGGTTGCTGGTGGATCCGAGTGGGTTGTCGGCCAATCGGGTGACCCGGAATGGGGCCGATGATAACCAGTGTTTTGGCAACGTAGGTGGGGCGCTCGCCGGGAACGTCATCAACGCCGCGTGCCTCAATACTCCGATGGGTGCTGAGGTTGTAACGACGGTGGCTGGTATTCCACCGCAACAGTACGTGATCGAGACCATAGTCTTTGCGAAGCCGTCGGGAGGCAGCGGTGACGGGGATTCTGGCTCGGCCTCCAGCCCTGGACGTCACGTCGACGAGAACGGCAAGCCGGTCTTTCCTCGCCCCGACACCCTCAACGAGGTCGTGGGACAGCCAGAACGGCTTCCTCCTGAAGTACAGACAGAACTGAAGTACGACCCCGGTGCCCCTCTGATCATGCGACTGTTCGTAATCGCGGAAAAGGTGGTGAGGATACTTCAGGGACGCTGACGGTACGTTAGTGGGAGGAGGTTCTTTGGGTAAGGAAGTGGGGTCTGCATGATGCGGATCAGGAACCTGCTGAATATGGCTAGGTGATTGCATTGCCTATGGGCAGCCATGCGGGTACTATGACCGATAGCGGGCAGGAGATACAGTCAACGTGACTTGGTCTTTTCGAGAGTGGGGAATCCGCTTGGCAGCGTGCTTGGGACGTGCGCTAGATCACGGGGCGGGCTGGGCTAGCGCTCATTTTGTGGGCCGATCCAACGCGGCGTGGCTTTGTAAGCTGGCACTTGAGAAGATCGAGAGTGGCGAGCCTAAATCTGCGGACCGATTCGCTCGTTGGGCTGTTGCCGCTGCTCCCGACTTGGCTATCAGCCACAAAACTTTAGGATATGTGTATTTCCGAACTGGTCAATTGGCGAGGGCCAGGGACACTCTGGAGGAAGCGATCCGACTTTCACCTTCCGACGGGCGTGTGCTCCAGCAACTGGCAGACGTATATTACTCGCTAGGCGATTACGCTCACGCAGAGGAGGTTATTCGCGGTGCGCTTCGAACTCCTCCACGGAGCGCTAGGGATCTAATGATGCTTGGTTTAGTGCTGCTCAAGCAGCGAAAGCTGGCCGACGCACTTGTAGCTTACACAGACGCTGCAGCGATGCAGCCGGGCAGTCCGAAAATTCTTGGAGCAATCGGTGAAACAAAGGCGAGGATGGAGCACTATCACGAGGCCGTCTCTGCTCTTGAATCGGCGGTGGCGTTGGATCCTGAACTCGCCGGCGCGCATTTTTATCTTGCGGTGAGTCTTGCAAACCTCGGTCAATTGGACCGGGCCCGGAAGCATGCTCAACACGCTTTGGAACTCGACCCGAATAATGGCGAGTTCCGCGAGATTCTTCGCGTACTGGATAGTCGGCTGACGGATCCGGAACAGAAATAGCGCGGAGTCAACTTAGACTCAGGCAAGGAACCTGACTGAGAAGAGAGAGCCCGGTACCACTGACTGGGCGTCGACTGTAGTTGAACAGTTCAGCAAACGCCTCAGTCTATGCTGGCGGGCACATTGGGAATCCGCACTTGCACTTGGGGTCGCCTACAAGATTCCGAATCGGGCCTATACTACCTCCGCGCCCGCTACTATTCGCCGACCTTGGGGCGGTTTATCAGTAGGGATCCCACCTTCGGCTCGCTCACCAATCCGCTCCCGCTGAATCGGTTCGGGTACGCGTTGGATAACCCGGGGCTGCTGGTGGATCCCAGCGGGTTGTCGGCGAATCGGGTCACTCGGAATGGGGCCGATGATAATCAGTGCTTCAGTAATGCCGGGGGGGCCCTCGCTGGGAATGTTATCAATGCCGCCTGCCTCAATACCGCGATGGGCGCCCAGGTCGTCGTGGGACTTGCTGTCACCCCGCCGCCTCCGCACTGGGAAGAAACGGTTGTCTTCGCAAAGCCTGGCAGGGACGGTCACGGAAACATTGGGGGTGGAAAGGCGAGCGCTGACGAAGTCCTACGGGCGGCGCTGAAGTGGCTTGGCGAGGGCTACACCGAGATCGCGCGCGGCGTCTTCCGATCCGTGGACGCGCTCCGCCAGTTCAGGATGACCGATGCTGACCTCACGGACCCGCGCCAGGGCCCGCACGTTCACTTCGAATCGATCGATCCAAACAGCCGGGATATAATTGAGAACAGTCATGTGGGACTAACCAGTCCTTAGGATTGTTGACGCAATAGCTCGGTAGGAGCCAAAAGTTGATCCGCAAATTCGCTTCGGTGTCTCCCCAAGAACAAGCACCGCGCACACGCCATTTCTCCGGCTTCCCGCCGGAGGTGACCGGCGGCAGAGACCATCGCACGGAGTTACCACCGGCCCGCGTCCTTGTCATTGAGGAGTCACCGGACGGGTTTATGCTCTACCGTTATACCGTCGATGGACACTGTGCTGGCGACACCTGGCATTCGGACCTCGATCACGCGATCCATCAAGCCCAACACGAATACGCCGATGCCCTTGGGGAATGGCGGCCCGTACCCGAAAACGTCGAGGACGCAGTTGTCTTCGCCTTGGCAGCGGTATCCCAAACGCCGTAGGTGCGGCCAGGCGTGCGCGCGGGGGGGGGGCAGAACGTAAGGACAAGGATGGGCGGTTTCGCCGATGGCGCCGGCCGCCTAGATTGGTCCGGCTGCGTCACCCCTTGCCGGCGAAGCCGCCTTTTCGACGGGACGATGAATTACGTCTGTGATCCGAGCCGTTCCGCTCCAGTCGTCCTCGTGGACAGCACTTTCAAGTACGTTTATGGTCTGGGGCTGGTCTACGCGGTGACCGGTGGGGTCTCACTGGGTGTCTGCCACACCGACGGTCTGGGCTCGGTGCGCGCGGTCACCAACGGCAACCTCGTCGAAGCCTACCTCACCGATGCCTTCGGGGTTTCCCTGGGGACCGAAGGCACGGTCACTCAGCCCTTCGGGTTCACCGATCAGCAGCAGGACGCGGAATCGGGCCTAAACTACCTGCGCGCGCGCTACTACTCCCCAACGCTAGGGAGGTTCATCAGCCGAGATCCGACTTTCGGCGCACTGACCAATCCGCTTTCCCTGAATCGGTTTGGGTACACGCTGGACAACCCGGGGTTGCCGGTTGATCCGAGTGGGCTGTCGGTGAACCGTGTGACTCGGAAAGGTCGACGACAAGTCCAACGAGATCACCGCGATTCCCGAACTCTTGCACGTTCTGGCGATCAAAGGCTGCCTCGTCACGATCGGGACGTTGGGCTGCCAGCGGGAGATCGCCCGACACATCGCTGAGGGAGGGGAAGATTATGTCCTGGCGCTCAAGGAGAATTAGGAAACCCTCCACAGCGATGTGGTCGAGATGTTCGCCGACGCCCAAGCCAGTGCCATCAAGAGAGATTCTTCGGTCCGGCCCGTCGCTCAGAACGACAGATCCGAACGCGTCCGATCGTCGCACTACCGGGGAACGATACCCTTGATCGCCGCGATGATGTCGTCTTCTTGAGGAACGGCAGCGCGCTCGAGGCGCAAGTTATACGGAATCGGAACGTTTCGGCCGGCGACCCGAACGATCGGAGCGTCGAGGTAGTCGAAGGCGTTTTCCATGATCTGCATGGCGATTTCGCCGGCAATCCCGCCCCGGGCAACCGCCTCGTGCGCGATGACAACTCGCCCAGTCTTCTTGACCGAGTTGACAATCGTTTCGATGTCGAACGGTACGAGGGTCCGAGGATCGATCACTTCGACGCTAATCCCCTCGGCCGCCAGCTTCTCAGCCGCCGAAAGACCGCGCAGCACCTGGGTGTGAATGCCGATGAAGGTGACGTCGCGGCCTTCACGTTTCACGTCGGCCTGGCCAAGTGGAATCGTGTACTCGCCGGTAGGCACCGGACCTTTGGTCGCGTAGAGCATCTTGTGCTCGAGAAACATGACTGGATTGTCATCGCGAATCGCGGATTTGAGCAACCCCTTCGCGTCGGCGGGAGTCGAGGCGATGCACACCTTGATCCCCGGAACGTGGACAAACCAGGCTTCCAGGCTCTGAGAATGCTGGGCCGCGATACCACGACCAGTGCCTTCCTGGGTACGGATGACGACCGGCACTCGCGCCTTGCCGCCAAACATATACCGCAGCTTGGCGCCCTGGTTCACCAATGGATCCATCGCGAGCGCCATGAAGTCCGCGTACATGATTTCGGCAACCGGCCGCATCCCGGTGACCGCCGCGCCAACCGCGGTGCCGACGATCGCCTCTTCGGAGATCGGCGTGTCACGCACCCGTTCCAGCCCGAATTCTTCGGCCAGTCCGCTGGTGACGCCGTAGACACCACCCTTGTTGCCCCAGATCGCAACGTCCTCCCCCATGACAAAGACCGTGGGGTCACGACGCATCTCCTCGCGCAGCGCTTCGTTAAGGGCCTGCACGTAGGTCAAATCTCGGGTCGCCGTTGGGGCAGTGACCGGCGCGCTGACTGCGTTAGGCATAAACATCTTCCTCCAACGACGACAACTCCGGCTCGGGGCTCTCGCGGGCGAAGGCGACCGCCGATTCGATGCGATCCCGAACCTTTTGTTCGATCGCCTCGGTCTCAGCAACCGTCGCGATTCCTTCTTCGATGAGATAATCGCGGAAGCGCACGATGCTGTCGCGCTTTCGCCAGGTTTCGACCTCGCTCTTCGTGCGGTAGGGCTCAATGTCGCCGATGTTGTGCCCCTCGTAGCGGTAGGTCGTGCTGACGATCAACGTTGGCCCCTCGCCCGCTCGGCCCCGCTCGACCGCCTGCTGGAACGCGGTAAGCACCGCGAGCACGTCCATGCCATCCACGTTGACGCCGGGCATGTTGTAGGCAATCGCCCGATCGGCGAGGTTCTCCACCGCCGTCGCCCGTTGAACCGACATCGACATCGCATACTGGTTGTTTTCGCAGAAAAAGATCACCGGCAACTTCCAAATCGACGCGAGGTTCGCGTTTTCGTGGAAGGCGCCCTGGTTAAACCCACCCTCGCCAAAGAAGCACACCGCGACCTGGCCGCTGTTGCGCATCTTTGCCGAGAGAGCAGCACCGGTCGCGATGCCGAGACCGCCTCCCACGATGCCGTTCGCTCCGAGGATACCGACATCGAGGTCGGCGATGTGCATCGACCCGCCCTTGCCTTTGCAGTAGCCGGTTGCTTTCGCCAGCAACTCGGCCATCATCAGCCGAACGTCCCCGCCCTTCGCGATGCAGTGGCCGTGGCCACGATGCGTTGAGGTAATGTAATCATCCGCGTGAAGCGCCGTGCACGCGCCGACCGCGTCGGCCTCCATGCCAATGTAGGTGTGCGTTGAGCCGCGAATCACGCCCTCCCGGAAGAGATCGATGACCCGTGTTTCGAAAAGTCGGATCGTCAACATCCGATCGAACATTTCGATCATCGTCGGCTTTGCAACGGGTAAGACCTTAACCGCCACGTTCCTTCCTCCGACTGGTGTTCCTACTTGCCGGCCGGCTTTCACCGGGTCAACGCCCGCGAAAACCCGACACGGCTACTTGCGATCAGAATACTCCATCTTCTTTCAGAAGGGTAATCGCGTTGTCCAGAGCATCAACCGTTCGGGCGACGTCTTCATCGTCGTGGACAGCGGACACAATCAGCTTTGAGCCGTCAAAGTCAACGCCACCCAGTTGCATTGCCATCCGGAACCGATTGAGCAACGGGCGGCCCTTCACTTTGGCCCCGGGCAGTCCCAGGCTCAAAAGCGAGACCTCACCACCAGCCTCGCCGTCGATACCGTGCCGAGCGAATACGGACTTGAACTCCGCGCGTAGCTTATCCGCGGTACTGGTCGCCTGGCGCTGAATCGCTCCGTCGCGCACAACCTTGAGGCAGGCGACGCCCCCGGCAGCAGACAAAGGATTCGCGTTGTAGGTGCCGGGGTGGCGGATCCGGCCGAACCTCATCCATTGCGGGTCATCGCGGAACTCCAGGAGCGAGAGAATATCCGCCCGTCCGGCGACCGCGCCACCGGGGAGGCCACCGGCGAGAATCTTCGCCAGCGTGGTTAAATCGGGGGTAACGCCGTAGTACTCCTGGCAACCGCCGGGAGCGTAGCGGAAGCCGGTCACAACCTCGTCAAAGATCAGCACAATCCCGCGCTCGCGCGTCAGGTCGCGGACCTGCTGCAGATACTCGCTCCCGGCGCTGTTGCAGAGTATGATGAGCGCGGCAACGTCCGGGTTCGCGTCCAGTGTGGCCCGTAACGCCGGGACATCCTTGAACGGCACTCCGATGATGGAGTCCCGAACCGAGCGCGGAATCCCGCGGGACACCGGCTCGTCGTACGGCGGCTCCATCGCGATCGTGGCGTAATCGTGCCACCCGTGGAAGTGACCGAGAATTTTGACAATCTTGTCTTTGCCCGTGAACGCCCGGGCGAGGCGCATCGCCATCATCGTCGCCTCGGTGCCGGAACTGAGAAACTTGACCCGCTCGCCGGAGGGGACAATCTGCTGGACTAACTCGCCCCACTCGACCTCGAGTTCGTGACACGCTCCGTAGTGAGTGCCGCGACGGGACTGCGCGGTGACGGCTTCACAAACTTCCGGATAATTGTGGCCGAGTAGGAGGGCGCCGTGACCGGACCAGTAGTCCACGTATTCATTGCCGTCCACGTCCCATTTGCGGGAACCCTGGGCATGGGTTACGTAGATCGGAAAAGGCTCCATGTAGCGCCCATCGTGAGTGACCCCGCTCGGGAAAACGTCGCGGGCGCGCTGAGACAGTGCCGCCGACGCGGACCGATTCTGAGCCCATCGCTCGACAAGCGTGCCATGTTGGACCTGCGCCATAGCTCAACCTCAACTACATTCGTCAACCGCGCGGTGGATCCGGGCGCGGCAATCTACGATGTCAGACCGTGCGGAGTGCGAAAACCGGCCTATCGATGCCGTCGAGGCGCGTACGGCCGAGCGCTCCGCGATTATGGTGCGGTATTCCCAGGGCTCACGTCAAGAGGGCGGGCCACCGCGGAGCAGTTGGATCAATTCGTCGGTCCCAAAGACCACGTCCCGGGAAGGCGTCGCGTCCGGTGTCGGCAGCACCGATTCGACGATTTCGTAGGAGCGGCGAATCTTTTCCCGAATTTGGCTCGCTTGACTGGCACTCGCGGCCGGATAGACCCAGACCAGCAAACCCGCGTCCATGTCGTGGTAGAGGTAGGGCACCTCGGCGTCGCGGTCACGACCGCATGCCGAGCAGTGAACGAGATTAAAGCGCCCAGAGAGAATCGCGTCCTTCAGTTCTGGCTGCAAGGTTACATTTGCCGAGCTAAAAATCTCGGCATCAACGTGTGCCCCGCAGGTGCACGAGAAGGAGCGGCGTTTTGGTCTACTCATATTTTGCCTGGCTCCTAGCGATGACTCTTCCATTCTACTCGGGTCGACTTTGCGAGGTCAAAGGTTGAGACTGTCCTGCTATAATTCAACCAAAGGCGCGCTCTTCCGATCGCTATTGACCGCTCTGTCTCTCATCGTTCTCGCGAGTGCCTGTCGCAGTGCGCAGCCGCCGGCAGTGAATCCCACGGAGGCCGTGATGTCGCTTCACCTATCGAGCACCGCGTTTAGCGCGGACGAGACGATACCCAAGCGCAACACCTGCGATGGCGCCGATCAGTCGCCGCCGCTCGCCTGGAGTGGCGCGCCGAGCGGCACCCAGAGCTATGCCCTGATCGTCGAGGATCCCGACGCGCCGGGCGGCACCTTCGTCCACTGGGTTATCTATCGTATACCGGCCACCAGCGCCGAGTTGGCGGCCGGTGTTCCCCACCAGGCTGAGTTAGCCAGTGGGGCTCGCCAGGGCCGAAACTCCTTCCGTCGGGTTGGCTATGGCGGACCATGTCCACCCGCCGGACCGCCCCACCACTACCACTTTCGTCTCTATGCCCTGAATGCCCCGATTGATCTCACTCCCGGGGCAAGCGTTTCCGAGCTTCGCGCGGCGATGAACGGCCACGTTCTGGACGAGACCGACCTCGTCGGTCTGTACGGACGGTAAGCGCTCGCCTTTCCCGACTGGCCCCGCACTTGCGTGTTCGTTTTTCACGCACCTGGGGGGGAAAGTGGGTTGGAACGTAGCGTTTGGCAGCAGATTCGCTCGCGGGCGGGTGAACGGGCGCCGCTCATCGGCGTCGGATTGGCGATCGAGAGCCTTTATCTCGTCGCGGTCATGGGGCCATTTTCCTTACTCACCAGTGGCTCCCGGTTGACCGATCTGGGACGCCTGACCGACTATCGGCCCGAAGCGGCGGTAGCCGTCGCGGCTGGGCTGGTGGGGCTGTTCCTGTTCTACGCATTTGCCCTGGTCCTGGTACGGGACGGGGACCGGGCGATTGCGATCGCCGGCACGGCGTGCTTCAGCCTGACCCTCATGTATCTTTACCCGATCACCGCGACGGACGTCTATACCTACGCCGTTCAGGGCTACATCGCCGCGTTTCATGGATTGAATCCGTTGGTGATCCCACCGGACCGGGTCGCAAACGACCCTTTCGTTCACTTCGCCGGCAGCTGGCGCAACTCCGCGTCGCCGTATGGCCCGCTCTGGGTCGACTTCTCGGCTCTCGCCCTCCGGGTCAGTGGCCCCAACATCGTGCGGGCGGTAGTCCTTCTGAAGCTCTTGAACGCCGCCGCGGTGGTCGGCACCTCCGGATTGCTGATTCGGGTCGTCCGCGGTCGCGCCGCATACGCGGCGGCGTTCTTTGGCTGGAATCCCCTCGTCCAGATCGAACTGGTTGGCAACGGCCACAACGACGCGGTGATGATCTTATTGCTGGTCGCCGCGCTCGCGCTGGCCAGCCGGCGTCGTCACGCGATTGGCGCAGCGTTCCTCGCCGGGTCGATTCTCACAAAATATCTAACGATCGGTGCACTCCCGTTCTACGTCATCGCCGTCTTGCGAGACCAACGAGGCGTCAGACTCCTGCGCCCCGGCGACTGGTTAGCGCACCTGCACCCGCGGCAGGTCGCTCGCCTGGTTCCAACCCTGCTCGCGCTCTTCATCACGGCCGCGGCGCTCTACGAACCGTACTGGGTTGGCCTGGCGACGCTGGGCCGGGTCATGGGGGTCGACCGTAACTATCTCGCATCGGTTCCGGCGCTGATCATCCTGCTCGTGCCGGGGTCGCAACACTGGTTAGCCGTGCTTCGGTTCGCGGTCATCGGCGGAATCTACCTCTGGCTGGGCCTCCGGCTGCTGCGCGACGAGACGTCCGTGTCCCGGACTTTTTTCGAAGCGCTTTTTACGCTCATTGTCATGGCGCCCCACTTTGCCGGTTGGTACCTCGCGGTGCTCCTCGCGCTGGCTCCGTTGACCGTCGACGGTTGGCGCGAACTTCGCGCCGTCGTCTTTGCCTTCGCCACTACCCTGACCGTTCCGCTCTGGGCGTTCGTCTGGCCCTGGATGTCGAACACCTCGAGCCTGCTAGCGTTTCACGAAATTATCGTTCCGCTAGCCATCGGTCCGCCCTTAGTCGTTCTCCTATTCAAACTCTGGCTCGACCGCCGCGGCGTGAGACGACGGCAATCCGACGAACTTGCCGAGTCGCAGCACTCACTCCGCGAAAGTGCCTGACGTCGACTACATTCCGAATCGCCACGGCGTCAGGTCGTCGACCGGGAACGGTGGTTCTCGTCCCTCGACAAGCGCCGTGAGAACCTCGGCGGTCGCCGGCGCCGAGAGGATCCCCATTTTGAAGTGCCCGGTCGCCCAGAACAGGCCCGGAACCCGCCCCTCGCCGAGAACTGGCTGCTCGTCCGGAGTTCGGGGGCGAAGGCCGGTCCAGGCTTCGAGAAAGCGAGCCGACTTTAGCTCGGGTACGGCGCGGATAGCAGCGGTGAGCATGCGGGCGACCCCATCCGCGGTGATCTCGCGATCAAAGCCGACATCGCGCACGGTCGCTCCAACGACAATCCGACCGTCGGCCCGAGCCGAGACGGACCCACCCGGAATCGTTATGACTCGCTCCAGCGGACGCGGGCGCGCTTGCAAAGCGATGATCTCGCCTTTTGCCGGGTAGACCGGCGGATCACTCGGGGAAAGGATCGTCACTCGACTTTCGTTGGCGTCCTGCAATCCAAGACCAGCCGACCAGGCACCGGCGGCGTTTATGACAATCTCGGCGGGAATGACTCCCCGATCCGTGCGAACCCCACTCACGCGTCCACCGCTCGTCTGAATCGCGGTAACCGTCTCATACGTACGGAGCGTGACCCCGGCTCGTCGTGCCGCCTGGACCACGGCGGACGTCAACTGGCGGTTGTCCACCAAACCGTGGTCGGAATACAAAATCGCGCCTCGAATGTCCGGGGCAACCGCCGACTCAAGGGCGCGGACCGCGGCGTTCCCGAGCCACTCGGCCCGGATGCCCGTCCCCGCCTGGGCTTGGAACTTCTCACGAAGTGCCGCTTCTTCCACCTCGTCGAACGCCGCGACGAGCCGACCGGTCGTTCGATATTCGACGGCGATACCAGTCACTTCGCGAATTTCGGCGATAAACGCGCCATAGTTCGCCAGGCTGTTCAGCCACAATTGTAGGAGTTGTGGTCCGGCCTCGCGGCCGGCTTCCGGCTGCAGCAATCCGGCCGCGGCCCAGGAAGCCTCGACTCCCGGTTCGCCCTTTTCCACGACGGTCACTCGGTGCCCGTGCTGAGCCAGTCGCCACGCAACGCTACTTCCAATAAGACCCGCGCCAATCACCACGATGTCGGTTCGATTCATTGACCTTCCTCCGCTCAATCCGCCTGTCGCTATCCTATCGTCTGGCCGCGGCTTCCTCAAGAGAGAGGTCCGGTGCTCTCTTTCTCGGAAACTGCTCATCACTCAACGGGAAGCCAGGCAAGCTACTGTTTGTCTTGACTATGGCGCCGTGGATCGATAAGATTGTATGAAGCAGTAAATCGTGCCGGCCTGGGTGGTCGGCCGGTTCGCCCGTGAGGGCGCGACGCACGGAAGCGTTGACGAAATGGGCGCGGGCGCGCCCATTTCGTCACTTTCAGCACTTTCAGCACCCTTCCAGGCTTACGCGCTGCTTCACCAACTACTTTGACTAATGTGAGAGGAGGGGAAGGATGCTGACCGATCTTTTGATCGCGTTCTTTGCTGTTATTCTTGGCGCCAGCACCTTCTCACTCGGGTATCTGGTTCGCGAACGAAAGTTTCGCCAGAAGATGCGGGCAGCGGGCGAGACGGCGGAACGGCTTCTCGAAGATGCCAAGAGCCGTCAGCGCGAATTGCTGCTCGAAGCCCGAGATGAAGCCCTTAAAATGAAAACGGCGGCGGAAAGCGAAATTCGCGACCGCCGCGCGGAACTCCATCGCCAGGAGCGACGGCTTCAGCAGAAGGAAGAGATGCTGGATCGCCGCCTGGAAACGCTGGATCGCCGCGAGCGTGGTGTGACCGAAAAGGAGCGTCAGGCCGAGGAGATCCGCCAGCAACTTGAAGAACACAAAAAAGCACGCATCCGTGAACTCGAACGGGTCGCTCAATTGAGCACCGAAGAGGCGCGGGATTTTCTGTTGCGCGAAATCGAGCAAGAAGTTCGCTCGGATGCCGCGCGTCGGGTGCGCGAAATCGAGGCGGAGGCTCGCGAGGAGGCCGATCGCAAAGCGCGTTCGGTCGTCACCCTGGCGATTCAGCGCTGCGCCGCCGATCAGGTCGCCGACGTCACGGTCTCGGTGGTTCCTCTACCCAATGAGGAGATGAAGGGGCGAATTATCGGCCGCGAAGGCCGGAACATTCGCGCTCTCGAGGCGTCCACCGGAGTGGATGTCATCATCGACGACACGCCGGACACGGTTACCCTATCCGGCTTCGATCCAATTCGACGTGAGGTCGCGCGCATTGCTCTGACCAAACTGGTGGCCGACGGCCGAATTCATCCGGCGCGGATCGAAGAGGTCGTCGTCAAAGCCCGACAAGAAGTTGACACGATAATCAAGGAAGAAGGCGAGCAGGCGGCGATCAAAGCGGGAATCCATGGCCTGCATCCGGAATTGGTTAAGGTGCTGGGGCGACTGAAGTTCCGCACCAGCTATGGCCAGAACGTCCTCTACCACTCGATTGAGGTCGCGCACTTGTCGGCGGCGGTCGCCGCGGAGATCGGGGCCGACGTCAACGTCGCGCGCGCCGCCGGACTGTTGCATGACATTGGCAAGGCCTTGAGCCACGAGGTCGAGGGACCGCACGCCCTCGTCGGGGCGGATCTCGTCAAGCGTTACGGCAAGTCGCCGAAAATCGTCGCGGCCGTCGCGAACCATCACGGCGAACTGGACGAACCACAGAGTATCGAAGCAATCATTGTCCAGGCCGCCGATGCCATCTCGGGCGCCCGACCGGGTGCCCGTCGGGAGACTGTCGAGAACTACGTTCGCCGACTCGAAGCGTTGGAGACCGTGGCAAACTCGTTCTCCGGCGTTGAGCGGTCGTTTGCGATTCAGGCGGGCCGTGAGGTCCGAATTATTGTGAAGCCGGACGAAATCGATGATCTGTCGGCGGTTCGCCTGGCCCGCGATATCGTGAAGCGAATTGAAGAGACCCTGGAATATCCAGGACAAATCAAGGTAACGGTCCTGCGCGAAACCCGCGCCGTGGACTTTGCTCGCTAAATAGTTCGACTCGTCGGATGTGGCCATAATCGTGCCACACCCGACGGGTTCCGCGGTGGAACCCCCGCCGCTCTAGAAAGAGGGTACATATTTGAACGGGAAGATCGACCTGCACGCCCACACGACTGCGTCGGACGGAGTCCTGAGTCCCACCGAACTCATCGAGCACGCGCTGCAACGCGGGCTCGAACTGCTGGCGGTGACCGATCACGACTCGACGGAAGGTGTCCACGAGGCAATGGTGCGCGCGGCCGGTACCCGCTTGGAAGTTTGGCCCGGCGTCGAGATCAGCACTGACGCCGCGGAATCGGAAGTTCACGTTCTGGGATATTTCGTCAATACAACGGACCCGGAGTTTCAGGCCATCCTCGCGCGGTTGCGCGAGTCGCGGGTTGGCCGTGCCGAACAGATGGTGGCCAAGCTTACGAGCCTGGGGATGCCGCTCTCCTTTGAACGAGTTCGGCAAATCGCCGGAACCGGAGCAATTGGCCGACCTCACGTGGCGCAGGCAATGGTGGAAAAAGGCTACGTCCAGTCGGCGAAGGATGCCTTCACTCTTTATCTCGGCCGCAACTGTCCGGCGTACGTGGAACGCTTCAAGCTAACCGCGGAAGACGCGGTGCAATTGCTGCGCCGAGCCGGTGGCATGCCGGTACTTGCCCACCCAACCTATTGCGCGGGCAACAACCCGCGCTTTGACCTGACCGGTTACGTCCGAAATCTTCGCGAGGCGGGTCTCGTCGGGTTGGAATGCTACTACGCCGACTACGCTCCCGAGGTCGTCAGCGGCCTCGTCGGCATTGCCCGGGAGTTGGACCTGATTCCCACCGGCGGCACCGACTTCCATGGTCGCAACCAGTCGTTCGTCGAACTCGGTGAGCGCGAGGTGCCGCTCGATACTGTCGAGCGCATGCGCACGTGGCGAGCAACTGCCTAGCCCGGGGTAGCAAAGCCTACCGCATAGGAAACCAAGAAGCCAGAAGGCAAATCGCCTTCTGGCTTCTTGGTTCTGCCGCCGAGGATTCGCCCAATCTACCTTACGTAAATCGTGACCTGCGCGGTCATGCCAGGATAAATCAGCGCGTTACCGTAGGGAAAGTCCACCCTTACCGGAACGGTGTTCGTCGTCGAGGAAGCGCCCGCTGCCGACGAACCGGTTGCCGCCGCGCTGCGCGAGGTCGCCGCGGAAATATCCGGGAGCATCTGCGTGACGTGCCCGTTAAACGTCTGGTTGATCGCGGGAATGAAGACACTTGCCGATTGACCGATCCGGACGTTTGGGAACGACGTTTCGTCAATCGCGGCGATCACCCACAACTTTTGCAGGTCCGCGATCGTGGCGATGGTCTGGCCCTGGGTCACGTTCTGCCCTTCCAGGACCGGGAGGCGGATAATCGTACCGGGAACTGGCGAGCGCACCGACGGGACCACCGGAAGGCGCCCCGGCTGTGGTGGCGCGATGAGATAGGCGAGAGCCTGACCGGTTTCCACTGGATCGCCAACCGTCGCGGTAATTCGGGTGATCGACCCATTGGTGGGTGCGCCCACCTGAATCAGGTCTCCGGTCACGTACGCGCTCGTCGACGTGACGTAGTCACCCAGCAAGTAGCCCGGATCGAGCCCGGCGATCCACAGGGCCGCGATGAGAGGGATCAAGCACAACGCAACGTAGAGCGCAATTCGCTTCCGACTCACGGCACATTCCCCCAAGAATTTATGCCCGAGGCTTGCCGCGCCGAGGGCAAGACGACCGCTGGTCCGGTCCATCCACTGGCGGGATTGTAGCACTTTCGGGTTATCGCGGGAAGAATCGTCCCCTAAGTGTCGCGAAGGCTGTCGCGTTGGTCGCCATACCGTCAAACCGGCCGGCCACTCTGCCGCACCGATTCCCTCTTGACCCACGTCCCCAGGATTCAGTATGATGGGCTCGGCAAACTTTGGGATAGCATCCCATAATACGGGATGCTAACGGGAGATTCGATGGCCAGCCGGCCCTACGTCGCGCGCGACGACGCCCACTACGCGGTTCAGTCGCTCGATCGGGCGATCGATCTCCTCGAAGCGTTTACCACCGGCGACGAGGAGCGGGGAGTTGCCGAACTCGCCCGCGAATTGGGCTTGCCCCGCACCACCGTACACCGTTTGCTAGCGGCCCTGACGCACCGCGGACTGCTTGCCCACGACCCTCAGACCGGCCGCTATCGCCTGGGCCTTAAACTCTTCGAGCTGGGAAGCCGGGTCGAGGATACTCTGGACCTTCGGCGAGTCGCGCGGCCTTTCCTACAGGATCTGATGAGCCGGAGCGGCGAGACGACTCACCTCGTCGTGCTCGACGGAACCGACATCGTCTTCGTCGACAAAGTCGAAACCAATAACCCTTTCCGCATGGTCTCCCAAACTGGCCGACGCCTTCCGGCCCGCTTCAGCGGTTCCGGAAAGGCGCTCCTTGCCAACCTTTCCGCCGAAGAACTTCGGTACCGATTCGCCGCGACCGACCCGGATCTCGAGACGTTGCGTGCCGAACTCGTCCGCGTCCGCGCTCGCGGCTGGGCCATCGACGATCAAGAAACCCAGCCCGGGCTGCGCTGCGTCGGCACAGTCGTGCGCGACCGCAACGGTAACGTTGTCGCCGGCCTGAGCATCTCCGGGCCTTTGGTTCGTGTCGGAGACGAGCGGCTAAGCGAACTGAGCGACGTGCTCCTCAAAACCGCCGACCAAATCTCGCGCGCTCTTGGCTACCAATCGCCCGTCGGTCGCCAGGCATCGCACGAATTGAACCCTCGCGTCATTCACGGGCCTACTTGATACGCCGGGAGGAGAATCGAATCACCGATGATCATCACTCCAAACCCCGCGCTGGCCAGCGACCCTGCGATTAAGGGATCCGGGCTGAGCGCGGAGACGCTCCGCGCGCTTTATCGGCGCATGCTGCTAAGTCGCGCGGTCGACGTCCGCGCCTGGACCTTGAGCCGTCAGGGGCGCGCCCACTTCGTCATTACCAGTCGCGGACACGAGGCGACTCAGATCGCCAGCGCGTTCGCCCTGCAACGCGGTCGGGACTACTTTCTCCCCTACTACCGCAGCCTGGCGCTCGCGCTAGGGGTCGGCATGACCGCGGAAGAAGTGTTGCTCAGCATCTTTGCCCGAGTGGGCGATCCAAGCAGCGGCGGTCGTCAGTTGCCGATGCACTTCAGCCACCGCGACTTGCGAATCGTCTCCGGGTCGTCGGTCGTCTCAACCCAGATACCTCACGCCGTCGGCCTTGCCCTGGCGGCCCGTCTTTCCGGTGAGGACGTCGTCGCCGTGGCGTATTTTGGCGAAGGGGGCAGTAGCAAAGGCGACTTTCACGAGGGACTCAACTTCGCGGCGGTACACAAACTCCCGGCCATCTTCATTTGCGAGAACAATGGTTACGCCATTTCGGTACCCCAATCGAAACAGATGGTGATCTCCGACGTCGCGCGGCGCGCCGAGGGTTACGGTATGTGCGGGGTCACGATCGACGGCGGCGATCCACTCGCGGTTTACAACGCCGTGCGTGCTGCCCGCTCGCGCGCGGTGGCCGGCGACGGTCCAACTTTGATCGAGGCAAAGGTTTACCGGTTCACCGCTCACTCCAGTGACGACGATGACCGCGTCTACCGCTCGCGCGAGGAGGTCGCGACGGCCCAGGCCAACGATCCGATTCCCCTCTTCGCGCAACGCTTGAAAGCCCTGGGCATTCTGTCGGAGGACGAGGAGCAGGCCCTTCAGGCCGAGGTGACCGCCGAGGTGGACGACGCGGTTAGCACCGCCGACGCTCATCCGCATCCCGGCATCGACGACTTACTTACCCACGTCTATGCTGAGGAGGAAGCGGTCGCATGGCAACGCTAAACGTCGTTCAAGCCGTTCGCCAGGCGCTCGACGAGGAACTGTCGGCCGACGAGAAGGTCATCCTTCTCGGACAGGACGTCGGGTTAAAGGGAGGCGTTTTCAAGGCAACCGAGGGCTTACAGAGTAAGCACGGGTCGCGACGGGTCATCGATACGCCGCTCGCGGAATCCGCGATCATTGGCGTAGCCATCGGCGCGAGCCTCGCCGGCTATCGACCGATTGCCGAAATTCAATTTGCCGACTTCATCTGGCCGGCGATGGATCAAATCGTCAGCGAAGCCGCGCGGATGCGCTATCGCTCGCACGGAGCCTGGGGGTGCCCACTGGTGATCCGCACGCCCTACGGCGCCGGCATCCACGGTGGGCTCTACCACTCCCAGTCAATCGAGGCCACCTTCGCCCACGTCCCCGGCCTGAAAGTCGTCGCTCCAAGCACGCCGCGGGACGCCCGCGGCCTGCTCCGCGCGTCGATTCAGGATCCGGATCCGGTGCTCTTTCTGGAGCACAAGCGAACCTATCGATCGATCAAAGAGGAAGTTCCGGACGACGACCAGGCAATCCCGCTGGGGAAAGCGGCGGTTCGACGGCGTGGCGAGAGTTTAAGCGTCATCACCTACGGGATGATGGTCCACGAGAGCCTGAAGGCCGCCGAGGAGGTGTCCGGCGAGGGGATCGATGTCGAAGTCCTGGACCTGCGAACGCTTTCCCCCCTGGACAAGGCGGCGATCCTGGACACGGTTCGCCGCACGCACAAGGTCGTGATCGTTCACGAAGATAGTTTGACCGGTGGCCTGGGTGGCGAGATCGCCGGCATCATCGTCCAGGAGGCTTTCGATCTCCTGGACGGACCAATCGTGCGCGTGGCGGCACCGGACGCTCCGGCCACCCCGTTCAATAGCGCCCTGGAGGAGTTGTACCTTCCCAACGCGGAGAAGATCGCCCGAGCGATCCGAGACCTCGCGCGGTACTAGCGGGTTAGTTCCCGGAATCCGTTTGCACTGGACTCGAAGAGGTCTTCGCTGACCTCGAAGCACCAGTACCAATCATATTTGGCGCGCTGGAGGGCGGCGAAAACCTGGGTGTAGTCGACCTCTGGATTCAGAGCCGAGGCGTGGAGCGCGCAGATTCGGTCGCCGACCTCGTCGATGTCGCGGACCTGCGCGGCCGTGTCCCCGTGCGGATGAACGTAAATCTTCAGTCCCGGACTCGAGATCTCGTCGACCATCCGGACGAGCGTATCCTGGCCGCCGAGTCCTGCGCGAAACCAGATGCTGCCTTCGAATCCGAGGACGACTCCGACCTTCTCGGCTTCGGTCGCCGCGCTCTTCAAGATGGCCTTCGCCTGGTCCCAGGTACCGGTCGACACGCCGAAGTGAATCAGGATCGACTTCGCCCCGAGGTCGGCGGCGAGACGCGCATCCTCGACGAAGAGTTCGGCGCCACGATCCCAGGTCGCCAGGGTGGGATGAAATTCGGAATATCCCCAGGCCCAATCCGCGGAGAGTGTTGGAATTTCCAGACCATTGGCCGCCGCGGCTAACTTGAGCCGTGCCCGATTTTCCCCGTCGAGCGTGCCGGCCCAGACGCCGCGACGCTGGCGATAGCCGCGCGCTTCACGGTCCGGAATCGTGCTCAACTCAACGCCCTGATAGCCCATCTGGGCAAGTTTTGCGAATGACTGATCGAGTGGGAGTTCACTCGGAGTCGCTCGGAAGGAACTTTCGCGAATCGATACTTTCACGGTAGCCTCCATGCTCGCTGTCCGCGTCCGGCGGATGCATAGCCGATGATATCAAACGTGCGTCGCAGCTATTCGGTACCGAGCGGGGCAGGCAGACGAGTGCGAGGCGAGTCTTTGGCTCAAGCGGCCCTTTGCTTGCGGTATTTCGCGAGGAAACTCGCCTTCAGCTCAAGAAACGATTCGTCGGCGATGCTCCGGCGGATTCGGGCCATCATGTCCAGAATAAATCGCAGGTTATGGAGCGTGGCTAGACGATAGCCGAGGATCTCCTCGGCGACGAACAAGTGACGGAGATAGGCCCGGTCGAACGTCTGGCAGGTGTAACACCCGCAGCCTTCCTCGATTGGGCCAGTCTGAGAACGATACGCCGCGTTCTTGATGTTCAGACGACCGGTAGAGGTATAGAGGCTGCCATGGCGAGCCAGCCGGGTGGGACTCACGCAGTCGAAGGTATCAATCCCTCGCTGCACGCACTCGAACAGATCCTCCGGTTCGCCGATTCCGAGGAGGTGACGCGGCCGATCCACCGGGAGATTCGGGATGACCCATTCGAGAATCTCCAGCATATCGCTCTTGGATCGCCCTAGCGATCCGCCGATGGCAACACCATCGAAGGGAAGACCGGCGATAAAGCGCGCGCTTTCGTCGCGTAGGTCCTTGTAGTAGCCACCCTGGACGATTCCGTACATCCCCTGCCCCGGGTGCCCGGCGCCCCAGGCGTCCAGCGAGCGCAGCTCCCAGCGATGAGTCCGGGCAAGCGCCTCGCGGGTGTATTCGTAACTGGACAGCGGCGAGGTACACTCGTCGAACGCCACGACAAGGTCGGCGCCGAGTTGCTGTTGAATCCGAATCGACAATTCCGGAGTGAGCATCCGCCGCGCGCCATCCAGGTGCGAGGCGAACTCGACCCCGGTCTCGCTCACCTTGGCGAGTTTCTTTTTGATCGGCTGGGCTGGCGCCGCGGCAGCGCCGGGAAACATACTCGCGATTTTGCCAACCCCGTGTTCCAGCGCGAGACCCAGACTGAAGGCCTGGAACCCACCGGAGTCGGTCATCAGCGTTCGCGGCCAGGCCATGAAGCGATGGAGGCCGCCAAGCCGCTCGATCAGGTCCGGCCCTGGTCGCAGAAAGAGGTGGTAGGTGTTCGCGAGAATCGCCTGCGCCCCGAGTCCGAGCAATTCGTCCGGGGTCAGGGTCTTCACCGTCGCTTGCGTCCCCACCGGGAAAAAGGCCGGCGTGTCGACGGTTCCGCGCGCGGTGACAATCCGTCCCAGCCGTGCCGCGCTGCCGGCCAGTTCGTGGCGAACTGTGAATTGAATCGGCATCGTCCTCGTCCGCGCTAGTAGAAAATTGTTCTTGTCCGGTGGTAGGGCAACGTCTTTGGCGGCAGCGCCTGGCCGAGTTCCCAGAGATACCAGTCGACACGATAGGCGTCCAGCAAAACGCCCCGGGCCGCCAGGGCACGCCGAAGGTATTCGACCCCCCAGATCGTCGCGGCGCGAATCTCAATCTCTCCATCGCTTCCGTGGGGCAACGGGATAAGCTGATCGACCATCGACGCGAGCGACTCGGTATAGACGAGTATCCCCAATTGGCGCAGAACCTGGGGCACCTTGTAATCCGCGAACGCGGTGAGTTTATCCAGGTCGGCCAACTGTCCCCACGGAGCGCCCTGGCTTGCCCCGACGAGATCACTACAGCAGATCTGGGCGCGCTTGTATAGTTCGACCAACTCGCCGCCATACACCGACACGTCGTTGAATGACGAGAACTCGCTCCCGAGCAGGCCGGTCAACTCCAGTGCGTTATACCGCGCCCGTTCGATCATTTTGACAAACGTGCCGTCGTAGAGGTCGCGCAGCCCTCGACCAATTTCCCGAAGCGCGGCGACCCGCTCCGGGAGGAGGGGGATTTCTCCCTCGCCGCGGAAAATGTACTGGAGGCTGGGGACGTCGAGCGCGCCGAGGTAACTCGCGTCGGTGATCGGAATCCCCTCGTGGAGGGCCCGCCGGAGCGCCGCGACAAGTGCCCAGTAGCCGTCGACGGTTTCGTCCCGGTAGGTCACACGCCAACGGGGAGATCCCGGCTCCGGCCAGAACGAAAAGTTAAGGGTATCCAGCACCAGAACAAAGTTCGCAACTTCCGGTTCCGTACCGCAGAGATGGCGCTGACAGTCGTAGGTCACCGGCCGGATGCCCCGACGAACGATGTCGTCGGCAACCGATTCCACCCGCCCCTGGTGGATCATGACAAAGCGCGCGTTCTCGACGACGAATCGCGTCGTGGCAAGCACCGCCGGAGCCGGAGAGACGTGAGGCGTTCCCGACATGACAGAAGCACCTCCCTCCCAATTAGTATATAACGAGAGAAATGGGATACGGCGGTCATAGTAAGGATCGCCACGGGAGGACCGACGTGCTTGGAGTGATCGCGCTGATTCCCGACCTTTTCTTCGCGTCGCGCGTGCGATCTGCCGCCGAACGCGCTGGCGTGCCGCTGACCGTGGTCTCGTCGCTAGATCGGCTGAATGAGACGCTTGACGAGGCCGAAGTGGGACTCGTCCTGATCGACCTCGCCGCGCGAGGAGTCGACGTTAGCAGCGCCATTCGGACGACGAAGGAACGGGGAAAAAAGGTGATCGCGTTCGGACCGCACAAAGACCTCGCGGCTCGGACATCCGCGCTGGAGGCCGGGGTAGACGAGTGGGTAACGAATCAAAGGCTACTGGAGATTCTCGCGGAGAGGTTTAGGGCGCTGACGTGAGGGCTGATGCACCGGAGACCGCGCGAAGGAGAGACGGGCCGACGACCCGTCTCTCCGACTGTCACGAGGAACGCCGGAGAGAGCGCTATTCCAAATCCTCGAGAATCTTCTTCGCGTAGGCAACGCTCTGGCAGTCCGCGGTTAGATGATCGCCAAGCTGCATCCCTTCGATCGCCAGATAGCCAGAATAGCCGGCCGCCTTCATCGCGCTAATCGCGAAGCGGTAGTCGATCTCGCCGTCCGGGAGCGCGACCCGAATGAAGATGGTATGACGGTTTTCCGGAATGTATACCCGTCGGAGGTTCTTGCAGTGCCAGTACTTCGAGCGCGGCGCCAGCGCGAGAATCGCCTTTTCGCTACTTTCTTCCGGGACGTCATAGGTCCAGTAGATGTTACCGAGGTCCGGATTTACCCCGACGTTCGGCTGATCGATCAGATCGAGCAGGTGCAAAGCGGACCAACTATTGTCGGCGATGGAGTGCTGATGAACCTCGATCGAAATCTCGACGCCGACGTCGGCCGCCTTGCGCGCGACGTCGCGGACACCCCGCGCGGTCACCTCGAAGTCGCTCTCGTGGGCGTCGCGGCTGCTCCCTTGCGACGTGGGTTCGCCGACGAAGTTCCCGGGCAGCGTGCTCACCGTCGGAACGCCAACCGTGCTGTTGACGAGCGAGCAACCGATTTGCGAGGCGAAGGTCACGGCCTCCTCCAGCCGCCGCTTTGAGCCCGCCGCCGAACGCGGGTTAGCCATTCCACCGCCACCGCGCACGCAGACGCACGGTACCCCGTTATCAGCTAGTTCCTTACCGAGATCTCGCACCACGTCCGCCGAAACTCCCGGCCCGCCGACACTATTGTTGGCGATTTCGATGCCGTCGACACCCATGGCGCGGACCTGCTTGTACCAGGCCGAGCGAACCTCTTTACCCGGCAGGTTCCAGGCATCGCCATCATAGGGAAACAAGTTGCTGCGCCGGAACGCGTAGGCAATCTTCATGTTCGCTACTTCCTCACTAATTCGTATTCGCATCGTACGGAAGCAGTTATAGCACATGGTATGATCTTCGGGAACCGAGTCCCGGTCATCGGCGAGATTAGTGTAACGCTCGGCAAGGGAGTAGCCTTGGCAGCCATTCGACCATTTCGGGGTCTGTGCTACGACGTCAGCGTGGCACCCGACCTCAGTTCGGTAGTATCCGCGCCGTACGATATCATCACGCCGGAGGCCCAGCGGGGTTATTACGAGCGTAGTCCCTTCAACGTCATTCGCCTGGAACTTGGCGTCGAGCACCCGGACGACTCCGCGACCGAAAACCGTTACACCCGGGCGGCCCGGCAACTGGCGGAGTGGAAGGCGCGAGAAGTTTTGACCCCTGACGAGCAGCCAGCGTTCTACCTCTATGAGGAAGGTTTCCCGGATGCTGATCGGCCGGTGGCGCGCCGCAGCATCTTCGCCGCGGTCCGTCTGGCGAACTGGGACGAGGGGATCGTTCTTCCCCACGAATATACCCTGCCCAAGGCCCGAGCCGATCGACTGCAATTGCTGGAAGCCACCCGGACCCAGTTAAGCCCGCTGCTCGCGATGTACGACGACCCGGGATCTATCCGAGCGCTGCAAGCGCGCGTCGCGGCGACGCTTCCGGACCGGGCGTTTACTCTCGCCGAGGGAGCGGTTAGCGCCGCGGCGACGACCCACCGCCTCTGGAAAATCGCCGACGAGGCCAGTTGCCGGGAACTTATGGCGGCGTTTTCCGAACTTCAGATCTATATCGCCGACGGCCACCACCGCTACGAAACCGCTTTGGCCCACCGCGACCGCCAGCGCGCGCTTGGCGCTGGACCGGAAGCTCCCTCGGAGTACGTTCTGATGTCCCTGGTCGAAACCAGCGATCCCGGCCTGATCCTCCTGCCGACCCACCGGTTACTAAAAGGCCTGACGGAGCTCAATCCGCGGCAGATCCTTCGCGGCCTCGGCGAAGCCTTTGAGGTGGAACGCCGAGCAATTTCTCCCGATCTGGACACCGCTCTGGCCGACCTGCAGCCAACCGCCGATGGCATCGCGTTCACCGCTCTCGGCCTGGAAGCCGGTTACGCCCACCAACTTCGCGCGCGTCCCTCGCTGGACCTGGCGTCGTTGCTACCGGATGTACCGCTCGCCCTGCGCAAAGTCGATACGCTGGTCTTGCAGCGGGTGATTCTCGAAGGCATCCTGGGTCTGGACCGCCACGAAGCCGAGGCCGGGGAGCGTATTCAGTACACCCGGGATCCGCGGGAAGCAATTCGCGCCTACGAAAGCGGCGAGGCACAGTTGATCTTCTTTTTGAAGCCTACCCCAATCGCCCAGATCCGCGAGGTAACTCGGGCCGGCGCTCGGATGCCCCAGAAGACGACGTACTTTTATCCAAAGCCAGTCACCGGCCTGATCTTTTTCGACCAGACCCTGCCCTGGTCCTGACCGCGACTGAGAAATCCCAGCAAGGCGCTGCCGGTGGACCACACGAAAGCGGTGTTTCGGCTGGATCTTTACTCAAGCGGCCGGCAGCATCACGGTGAAAGTCGTTCCCTGGTCCGGATGACTGGCGACCTCAATCTTCCCGTGGTGAGCCTGAACGATTTCTCGAACGATCGCCAGCCCCAAGCCGCTGCTTCCGGCGTTCCCGGTCCGCGAGCGGTCAACCTGGTAAAAGCGCTCGAAGATTCGGCTTGTCTGGTCGGCCGGAATGTACGAACCGGTGTTGTGGACGTCAACCGCCACCCAGCGCGAGGCTCCCCGGTCGGGCCGCGAGTCGGCGGCACCGTTTTGCGCCTCAGTCACCGGATAAGCTCGGACGTGAATTTCGGCATTCGCCGGGCTGTACTTGACCGCGTTGTCCAGCAAATTGACGAAGACTTGCTCTAGTCGATGCTCGTCGGCGAGAACCGCTGGCAAATCCGCCGCGTCGAACTCCACCTTGATCCCGGCGTTCTCCAGTTGCGGCTGAACTTGCCGGACACATCCCTGAAGCAAGTCCGACAGGTTCAGGCGCGATCGAATGATGTCGATCTGACCGGACTCGAACCTGGATAGATAGAGTAAATCCTCCACCAGACGGTGCATCCGGGCCGCCTCGTCGGCGATGATCCGCGCGGCATCCCGGTACTGCTCCTGAGTTTGAATCGTTCCGTCTTGCATCGCCTCGGAAAACCCTTCGATCGACGTCAGCGGAGTTCGCAGGTCGTGTGACACGTTCGCCAGAAAATCGCGCATCGTCTGATGGCTGCGGCCCACTTCCCTGGCCATGGTGTTAAAGCTCGCGGCCAACTGGCCAACTTCGTCGTTACCCCGCACCAGAATAAACTGATCGAAATCCCCCTTCGCCATGCGCTCGGACGCCCGAGTGACCTGAGCCAGCGGTCGCGAGATCGAACGGGCAAAGAGAACCGCGACGAGAATCGCGATCACCATCGCGATCAACGCGGCGACGATCAGGTTTGGCGCCATGGCGAGCCACGCGGACGTTAGCCGGTCTTGAGGAACTGCCACGACCAGTCGAACCGCGTCGCTGGCTCGCGGCACCGGCATGTTGCCAAACGCCGGCTCGCGGTCTCCACGAAGCAATGCCGAGGCGTAGACCAGACGATCGCCCGACTTATCGGTCAGCACTCCCCACTGCATCGTCCCCGCGCCCCGGTTCGTTTCCCCGGAGGGCACCGGCAAGGTCTGACCGACCAGGCTATCGTTTGTATCCAAAATCACCTGGCGATTCGGCTGGATCAGGAGAATTCGCACGTTGAGAAACGACGCCTGCGCCTTGAGGTAGGCTGCCACATCGCTCTGGGGTATTCCCGGCCGGTCCAACGAGCGAACCTGGAACGCCAGGGGCAACGTCAGGTCCGCGAGTTGGTTCAAGCGAAGTTGGGTCTGGTAAGCACCGAGGACGTACGTCAGCCCCGTGCCGGCGAGGAAGAGAGTAAGAATGACGATAAGGGCGTAGGAAATGATCAGCTTCCCACGAAGGCTGCCGAACACCTTACGCCTCCTCTTGATTAACCAGCTTGTAGCCGACTCCCCAGACAGTCTGAATGCGGCAGGTGCTGCCGTTTAGCTTTTCCCGAAGCCAGGTCACGTGAACGTCAATGGTTCGCGAATCGCCGAGGTAGTCGAAGCCCCAGACCAGATTCAAGAGCTTTTCGCGATCGAGAACCAGGCCAAGGTGACGAGCAAAGGTCAGCAGAAGGTCAAACTCCTTTGTACGCAGGGTGACCGACTTACCGCCAACCGTCACTTCGCGCCGCGCCGGGTCAATCTGCAGATTGCCAACCGTAATGGGCTCGGGCGGGCGATCGACCGGCTTTGCGCGCCGCAGGACCGCCTTCACCCGGGCCACCAACTCGCGCGGATTGAATGGCTTGGGGATGTAATCATCCGCGCCGAGCTCCAAACCGACGATCCGATCGACGTCGTCGCCGCGCGCGGTCAGCATGATGATCGGCACGTCGCCGGACTGGCGCAATTGCTTGCAAACGTCGAGCCCGCTGACCTCCGGAAGCATCAGGTCCAGCACGACCAAATCGGGAGGGTGCTGCCGAGCCTTGTCGAGAGCCTCTTTCCCGTTGTTGGCAACCTCAACCTCGAACCCCTCGCTAGATAAATACATCTTGACGAGCTGGACGATATTTTTTTCGTCGTCGACGACGAGAATTCTGCTCACCAGTAATCACCCTGTCCGGAGAATCAGCCGCGGCTCGCCCCCTGGCGACCAGCGTCCATGAAGATCATGATATATCAAACGTCTTCTACAAATGCAGCATTTGTGTTAAATCCACGGTTCAGACCTTCGAACGGCAGACACCACGCGTCGGTGTATCGGGGCACTCGGCTCCGCTCGAGTGCCCCGATGGCGCTACTGCGTGCTTACGCTTGGGATGACCATTGGGGCAGTCGGCGGGATCACGACCGCGTCGCCGACCTTGAGGCCGGAGAGAATCTCGGTGTTCGTCCCATCGCTAACCCCGATCGTAACCGGATGCGAGACAACCTTGTCGCCGACGAGAACCCCAACCACTCGCTGGTTTCCCACCAGCCGAACTGCCTGGCTCGGAACGATCAGCGCCTTGTCGTGCCGGGCGTAGACGATATTCACATTGGCGGTCATACCCGACTTGATCGTCTGGTCGCCAGGCACCGAAATCGTCACCGTGTACGTCGCGACACCGGTCTGAAAAGCCGCGTTGGGCGAAATCGCCAGAACTTTGCCGGTCACGGATTGCCCGGGCAGCGCGTCCAAGGTCACCTGGACGTCCTGGCCGGGCTGAATCCGCGAAACCTCCGTTTCGTCAACCGACACGTCGAGCCGGAGGTTCGTCGGGTCGACGATTGAAACCACCGGCGTGCCGCTGGTCGTGGAAACACTATCGCCGATGTTCCCGCTCACCGAGGAGACAACGCCGTCGAACGGAGCGACGAGGGTCGCGGAGGCGAGATTATACTGCGCCAGGTCCAACTGGGACTGGGCCTGGTCGACCGCGGCCTTGGCGGAGGCGACGTCGGCGCTCGTGTAAGGGGCCTTCTGCAGCGCCAATTGAGCCTGATCCTGCGCGACCACGTTTCGCTGCTGGGCAATGTCCGATGAACTGTACGGCTTGCTGGTTAACTGCAGCGATTGCTCGGCCTGATTGACTGCCGCGGTAGCCTGCGCGACGTCGTCGGGAAGGGGTCCCGCCTTCAGCCGGTCCAGGTTAGCCTGGGCACCGACCAGCTGCGCCTGGGCAGACGTGACCGCGGATTTCGCCGAATTGACGTCCTCGGGCTTCGGCGGTTCCTGAATTTGCGCCAGCTTCACCTGAGCGATTTGCAGCCCGACCTGGGCCGCGGCAACCTGCGAGTTCGCCTGTCCGCAAAGGTAATTAGCACTCGAACCGCCGCAGACGCCATCGCGTGACGTTTGCGCGGCCCAGAGACTATCCTGGGCTTGCTGATAGGCAAGCTGGGCGTTTTGAATGTCCAGCGGATCCACTGGTCGAACCAGCGTGGCAAGGCTCGCCTGGGCTTTCGCGACCTGACTCTTGGCGGCATCCACCGCGCCCTGAGCGCTCGCGATATCCGCCGGCTGGGCACCTTCCTGAAGTAAGTGCAGCTTTGCCTGCGCGCTTGCCAGCGCCGCCTGGGCCGACCGGACGTTCTCCGCCCGCCCGCCCGCCAACATTCCGTCTAGCTTAGCCTGCGCCCCGTCCAGAACCGCCTGGGCAGCCAGCACATCTTCGGATCGCGGTCCGGCAAGAATTTGTGCCTGCTTCGCCTGCGCGGTTTCGAGGCCCGCCTGGGCTTGCTCGACTTGGATCTTCAGATCCGTCGTATCGAGGCTGGCCAGCGGTTGGCCCTTCTTGACCGGATCGCCGACTCGGACGTCAACTGTGGCGATCCGGCCAGATGACCGAAACGATAGGTGTGCTTCGTTCCACGGCGCGATCTGGCCGGTGCTCGTCACCGCGCCGACGATCGTTCCACTGCGCGCGGGTACCGTCGAAACGTCCGGCGTCGTGGGCGTGGTTTGACGGATCAGGAGATAGGCAGCAAACGCCAGGATCGCGACAACCGCGACGGCGACGCTCCAGAAAATAGTGCGGGACATCGACCGCGAAGCGGTCGGCTGCGTGGCAGGGGGCATACCTAAGGCTTGCATTACTCGCTCCCGATGTCTGGTGTCAGTCGGCGCTGGGAGCGATTATAGCGCAGAATTTATCGAACAGTTAATCCGGGGCTAACTGTATACCCATTCGGATCTCGTTTATGTCTCCCGACGTGGCTTGGCGACCGCGAGCCACAGGTTTTGACCTTCGAGAGTTACGAACTCTCGGTAGGCGTCGGCCGGCCCGTCGCCCGGGCGGAGGTCCGTCGAGAGGGTTTCGGCCTTGATGTACGGCCCGAAACGGGCGAGGACATCGCGTATCGGTTCGTCTCCGGCGTAATACGTGCCTATCCGGTCCGCCAGATCGAAACCGGCTGCCTTCCGCATGCTTTGGATCCGGTGGACGAGTTCCCGCGCGGTACCTTCGTCGCGCAGTTCCGGCGTCAATTTCGTGCTGACCCCAACCGCCAGGTCGTCCTCGGTCGCCACGCTGAGATCCGGGCGATCGGTCACCCGAACCTCGATCTCCTCGGGTTCAAGGGTAAAGCCGCTCACGGTCACCGCCTCGCCGTTGAGCACGCTTCGCGCCACCTCGTTCGGGTCCATAACGCGCACCGCCGCCAGAACCTTCGGCGCGTCCTTACCGTACTTCGGGCCAAGGAGTTGCGGCTTTCCTTTTACGACGTATTCGACAAGCTGCCCCAGGTCGCCGACGAATCGGACCGCCTTGACGTTAAGCTCATCTTGAATCTGTCCAACCAGACTCTCGATCGCCGCTTGCTGGTCGGGGAGCGCGGGTTTCACGACCAGTTCGGCCAACGGCTGCCGAATTTTCAACCCCACCTTAGTTCGGGCCGCGCGCCCGAGTTCGACAATCCGCCGCGCCAACGCCATATCCGCGATCAGTCTCTCGTCGAGCAGCCACCGGTTCGGTTGGGGATACTCGTGATGGTGCACGCTGACGGGGGCTTTCGAATCGACCGAGCGGCTAACGTTCTGGTAGATTTCCTCGGCGAGAAACGGCGTCAGCGGCGCGAGAAGTTTCGTCAGTTGTACCAGGGTTTCCCAGAGGGTAAGGTACGCCGAGGACTTGTCGGCATCTTCCTCGCTTTTCCAAAATCTCCGGCGGCTCCGGCGAAGGTACCAGTTCGACAGATCGTCGAAAAAGGCTTCGAAACGGCGGGGAGCGTCAGCCGGGCGAAACTGCCCAAAGGCCCGGTTTGTCTCTTCGGTCAACTCCTGAAGCCGCGCCAGGATCCAGCGATCAATCGGCGGCCGTTGCTCATAGGGCACGCTATGCCGCGTCGGATCGAAACGATCGAGATTGGCGTAGGTCACGAAAAACGCGTACACGTTCCAGAGGGTGAGCAACTTTCGCCGAACGTCGTCGGCAGCCCCAAAGCCAAACGCCAGGTTCGTCTCGGGATTCGCGGTGCAGTAGAGCCAACGCATCACGTCGGCTCCCATGCGATCCGCCGCCTGATCAAACGGTATCGCGTTCCCGGTGGACTTGTGCATCGGACGGCCGAACTCGTCAAAGACCTTCTCGTAGACGAAGACGCGCTTGTAGGGGGCCCGATCCACGAGGGCCACGCTCATGAAGAGCATCGAGTAGAACCACAAGCGGATTTGCTCGCGCATCTCTAGAACCAGGTCGGCCGGGAACCAGGTCTCCCAGTATTGGCGGTCGGTCAAATAGTCCAGAGTGGAAAACGGCACAATTCCGGCGTCCAACCAACAGTCGCCAACGTCCGGTACCCGCTCGGCGAGTCCGCCGCAGGTTGGACAGGTGATCTTGACGTCGTCAATCCAGGGACGATGGAGTTCGGTCAGTCCGGCGAGGCCACTCACCGCGCGCTGCTCGAGTTCTTGCCGCGAACCAACCACCGTCAGGTCGCCGTGATCGCACAGGTAAAACGGCAACGGCAAGCCCCAGTAGCGTTTGCGCGAGATGTTCCAGTCACCCATATTGTTAAGCCAGTCTTCCATACGCTTTCCGGCCCAGCCGGGGATCCACTCCACGTCGCGCGCTGCCTGAATCATGCGGGGCCGAATCTCGTCGGACTTGACGTACCAGGAATCGGACAGCTTGAACACCAATTCGCTTTGACAACGCCAGCAGACCGGGTAGCGGTGGGTAAAGTCCTCCTGGTGATACAGCAGACCGCGGCGGGCTAGGTCGTCGGCGACCAGGCCGGCGACCTCGGTCGCCTTGCGGCCGCTCAGCCAGCCAAAGCCGTCGAGGTAGTCGCCCGCGTCGTCGATTGGGACGACGACCGACAGGTTTTCCCCTTTCGACAGCTCGTAGTCCTCGGCGCCGCAACCCGGCGCGATGTGGACGATTCCGGTTCCTTCGGCCGCCGAGACGTCGGACCACGGCACGACGCGGTGAGTGACCCTGCGTTGCTCGCGAAAGTCCGCGAAAGGCGCAAGGTATGCGAGTCCGACCAGATCACTCCCTTTGAGCGTGCGCTCCAGGGTGTAGGGCCCGCGCAACGTCGCCAACGTTCCCTCGGCCAGGTAGAGTAATCGGTCGTCCTGACGGGCGGCAACGTAGGTAAGGTCCGGATGCACCGCCGCGGCGACATTCGCGGCGAGTGTCCAGGGCGTGGTGGTCCAAACCAGAATCGACTCGTCCGGTCGATCCTTCAAGGGCAACTGTACCGTCAACGCCCGGTGGGTCACCTCGCGGTAACTGTCGATCAACTCGTGCTGGGAAAGTGAGGTACCACAGCGGGTACACCAGGGAACCGCTCGGGCACCGCGATACAGCCAACCCCGTTCGTGGCACAGTTTAAGGAAGTGCCAGATGTATTCGATGTTCTGATCGCTCATGGTGTAGTAAGAGTGATCCCAGTGCATCCACTGGCCGAGGCGAATCGATTGCTCGGTCTGAACTCGCGCGTAAGTTTCGACCCGCTCGCGACAGCGCCGTGAGAACTCGGCGAGACCGTAGGCTTCGATGTCGCGTTTGGAGTTGAGGCCAAGATCTTTCTCGACCTCGACTTCCACCCAGAGCCCCTGGCAATCGAAGCCATTCTGATAACGTTGATTCTTGCCGAGCATCGCCTGGTAGCGCTGAAAGAGGTCCTTGTAGGTCCGACCCCAGGCGTGGTGGACACCCATCGGGTTGTTCGCGGTGATCGGACCATCGAGAAAGCTGAACGGCGGCTGAGCGGCGTTCAGGCGCACCCGTTCGTCGAACGCGTTGCTGTCACGCCAGAAGGCGAGCATCTTCACTTCCATGGTCGGAAAGTCCGGCCGACTGCTGACTGGCTGGAACATCGGTCCTCCTGGGGATTAGGGATCAGGGAACGGGGGTTGGTGAGAACTGCACATTCCCCAATCCCCTCGGCCCCAACCGCACGTCCTCGTTTGAGCAATAACCGGGCATAAAAAAAGCTCTCGTCCCGACGGGACGAGAGCCATTGCTCCCGCGGTACCACCCTGATTCGCCGCGTGCTGACACGTCGGCGCGCTCTCGGGTCAGCGTAACCGCGAACCCGCGTCGTTGGTAACGGGCGACGAACCCCGTCTCGGCCTACCCCGAAGGTGTCCGGTTCAGCCGAGCGGCTCAGGAGTGATTTTCCGCCGGGCTCCGCGTCCGGTCACACCATCCCCGGACTCTCTGGAGCGTTCCGCCAAGCGTACTCGTTCCGTCAACGCCTTTCCTTGATAAAGTATAGAATACGGTACAGTGAGGAGTCCGTCAAGCCGGTTGCTCGCGGTGCGAGGGGAACGTCCTCACCGATCGGCCCCGTCCCGAGTAGTACCAATCCGCCCTGATCTCGCCGCAAAATAGGGCTCCGATGGCAGGAGCAAGGGGCGATGCGCGCGCGGCCGTTCACAATGATCGAGGCCGACCACTCCCGAAGATGCATTGAAAGCCGCCTACCTCGCCAAGCGCGACTAGAGTGGCGACGCTTGTGCCACTCGGAATCTAAACGACCAGAGGCCGGGAATGAAGATGACGAATGACAGCTACTGCGTTGTGTTCCAAGGCAAGAGAACGACTGAGCGGTACTACCGCGACAGTACTGGTTGGTTGAAAGAAAGTACTCGGGGTCGCAAGTTTCGGGCGACGGCCGAGCAAGTGCTGAACCACTTATTACCGGCTCTGGCGTTCGGAGACAAATTGGGCCTGACCGTCACAGTCGAGCACTACGACGGTGCATATTGGAAACAACGTGCCGATAACGCTGAAAATCCGAGCGGAAGCCCGCTTGTGGCCGATGCAGGCAGTCGCCGATGCCCCCAGCTTGAGGACACATTTTCCAACGGGACGAACTCGTTGACGGAGAGGAGGCGAGGTGGGCGGCCGCCGCTCAGTCCTCAACACTGTTAAACCAGGACGGCACCACGAACGACCGCGCGGGCGGTTCTCCGCTCTTCGTTACTCATCCTTTTTATGACTGCCTTAAAGCGAATAGGTGTAAAATGGTATTCAGACGAGCTTGCTGCGGGAGCCAACAGATGGAAACCTCGTTACGCTGGACATCGGCCGACCTCGCGCTTATGCCGGACGACGGGAAGCGGTACGAGATCGTCGACGGAGAGTTGTTCGTGTCGAGGCAGCCTGATTGGCACCATCAACTAGTCAGCGGGCGGGTTTTCACAATCCTCGACAGTTGGAGTTTGAAAACCGGCGACGGCAGCACCAGCCTCGCTCCAGGCATCATCTTCTCCGACGACAACGACGTCGCTCCCGACGTGGTCTGGGCAAGCTCACGACGGCTGCGAGAGGGCCTGGATGCGGACGGGCACCTGCACGTGCCACCAGAACTGGTCGTAGAGATCCTGTCTCCGGGAAGCCGGAACGAGCAGCGCGACCGGGAAGCAAAGCTGAAACTTTACTCTCGCCGGGGCGTCGAAGAGTATTGGATCGTCGACTGGCGCACCCAGACATTTTGGATCTATCGGCGAGATGCGGGCGCGTTGCGACTCGTGCGCTCGCTCTCCGGCGGCGATGTCCTAGAATCCCCTAACTTACCGGGTTTAGCCATCCCGCTGGCACGCATCTTCACCGGTTTGCCTCGCCAGACCTAGTCCCTGCGCGACTCCGCAAGCCCGTCTGACTTCCTTCGACGAAGTGGAGACGTCTTTGCCCTCGTTAGTGCCGCACTCGCTAGTTCGCGGACGATCAGATTCCGCCGTCGTGGTGGGCAGCGGTCCGAATGGCCTCGCCGCGGCAATTACCCTGGCACGGGCCGGACAGTCGGTGGTCGTCCTCGAAGCCGAAAAGCAGATCGGCGGCGGGTGTCAGTCGGCGGAATTGACCTTGCCCGGCTTTCTCCACGACGTCTGCTCCGCGGTGCATCCGCTGGCGCTCGGCTCGCCGTTCTTTCGGTCGGCGCCTCTTGCGACCTACGGCGTGGAATGGATTCAGCCGCCGATTCCGCTCGCCCATCCGCTCGACGATGGAACAGCAGTCGCTCTCCAGCGGTCGCCCGATCAGACCGCGGACCAGTTTGCCGACCACGACCGCGCTCGGTATCGCGCCTTGCTGCGGCCATTTGTCGAGAGGTGGGAAGATCTCGTCGACGGCATCCTTGGTCCGTTGCGCCTACCGCGACATCCGATTCTCCTGGCACGCTTCGGCTGGTCGGCGATTCGTTCGGCGGTGAGCCTGGCGCGAGGCCAGTTTGACGAGCCGCGCGCTCAGGCGCTCTTCGGAGGGCTAGCGGCGCACTCCATGCTTCCGCTCGACGAATTGGGCACGGCCGGATTCGCCCTCGTCCTGGCGGTTCTGGGCCACGCCGTCGGCTGGCCAATCGCGCGCGGCGGCTCGCAAACGATTGCCGACGCGCTTACCGCGTACCTGCGCTCCCTTGGCGGGGACATCCGAACGGGAAGCCGGGTCGAAACTCTCGACGATCTTCCTCGGGCGGCCAATGTCCTGTTTGACGTTACCCCGCGCCAGTTGGTGGGGATAGCGGGTTCTGCCCTACCGTCCGGATACCGACAACAACTGGAAAACTATCGCTATGGTCCGGGCGTCTTCAAAGTGGACTGGGCGCTCGACCGCCCGATTCCCTGGCGCGCGCCGGACTGCCGCCGGGCGGGGACAGTTCACCTCGGCGGAACTCTTGACGAAATCGCCGCCGCGGAGCGCGCGGTGTGGCGAGGCGAGAACCCGGCTCGACCCTTCGTCATCCTGACTCAACCGAGCCTCTTCGATCCAACGCGCGCTCCGGCCGGAAAGCACACCGCCTGGGCCTACTGCCACGTTCCGAACGGCTCGACGGTCGACGTGACTAAGTACATCGAGAATCAAATCGAGCGCTTCGCTCCCGGTTTCCGGGAAGGCATTCTGGCGAGGAGCACGATGTCGCCCGCCGCGCTGGAACGGCACAACGCGAACTACGTCGGCGGCGATATCAACGGTGGCTCCCAGGATCTGCGGCAACTCTTTACTCGCCCAACATTCAGTTGGAATCCCTACACGACGCCGAGGCCCGGCCTCTACCTGTGCTCGTCCTCAACGCCTCCCGGTGGGGGCGTTCACGGAATGTGCGGGTATTACGCGGCGACGGCAGCCCTGATCCAACTTCCCCATTGGCGACGCTTGACCACTGGACTATAGTGTCTCCAGACTCCCGCGCGACCGGGTTCTTGATGGAGACCGATGGGCACGAGACCGCTGAGCAAAGTTCGCTGGCAATTCTTGCCGGACCTCACCGCCGACGGGCGAATCATCTTTCTTACCGTCGCCGTGCGAACGTTCGCGTTCGGTTCGCTTTCGGTCATGCTGGGACTCTACCTCGCCAGCCTCGGTCTTTCGACCGCCGCGATTGGCGCGGTCTTCACCGCGGCCCTCGCCGGGAGCGCGGCGACGACACTCGCGTACACCAACGTCGCCGATGCCTTGGGAAGGCGCCGGGTTCTCTGTCTGGCGGCCGGAATGATGGCGGCCAGTGGGGCGGCTTTCGCCTTGACCGGTAGTCTCCCCCTCTTGATCCTGGTGGCGCTGATCGGAACAATCAGCCCATCGGGCAAGGACGCCGGGCCGTTCCTCTCGATCGAGCAGGCAATTCTCCCCCAGACGACCTCGAACCAGCAGCGCACCCTGGTCTTCGCCACCTACAACCTCGTCGCCTCGTCGGCGAGCGCGCTGGGCGCCCTCGCGGTGGCCTTACCGGGGTTGCTGGGATTCGGCGCGCTCGCCGGGTATCGTTTGCTCCTGGGAGCGTACGTTGTCGTCGCCCTCGCGTTGATCCTGCTCTTCGCCCAACTTTCCCCGGAAGTCGAAACCGTCGCGGGAGGATCGGGGAAACGTGCTCGGGTCGGCCTGCACAAGTCGCGAGGGATTGTCACTCGACTCGCCGCTCTATTCGCGGTCGACGCCTTCGCGGGAGCGCTGGTGGTCCAGGGGTTGATCGCTTATTGGTTCCACCTGAGGTTCGGGATCGAAATTGGGACGCTCGGGGCGATCTTTTTCGGAGCGAATTTGCTATCGGCGTTGTCGTTCCTCGCCGCCGCGCCCCTCGCTAAGCGCATCGGGCTACTGAACACGATGGTCTTCACCCATTTGCCGTCGAACGTTCTGTTGGCGCTGGTCCCCCTCATGCCAACGTTGCCGCTCGCGGTGGCGATGCTGCTCGCCCGTAATCTGCTGTCCCAACTGGACGTCCCGACGCGCCAGTCCTACACCATGGCCGTGGTCGCTCCAGACGAGCGCTCGGCGGCGGCAGGATTCACCTCGGTTGCTCGGAACGCCGCCTCTTCCGTCGCGCCGGTTTTCTCCGGAGTCTTTCTCGCCGTTCCGGCGCTCGGACTGCCGTTCATGATCGCCGGGAGTCTAAAGGTCGCCTACGATTTGACCCTCTGGATGACCTTTCGCCGGCTTCGTCCGCCCGAAGAAGAGGCGTAGGGCCGGACTGAACCGGCCCGACAAGAGTCGTTGCCTGGCTTGCCACCGGGTCATCACCCGTTATACCGGCCGGGGAATTCGGCGGCAACGCTTCGCGACGATCAGCCGCGCCCCCACTGGGTTTCCTGTACCGCGGCCTTCTTGATCAGGGGTTGCCACCACTCCGGGTGCGCCTGGTACCAGCGCACCGTCTCTGGCAGGCCATCTTCGAACGCCACCGAAGGCGCCCACTCCAATTCCCGGCGAATCTTCGATGAATCCAGGAGATACCGTCGGTCGTGGCCCGGCCGGTCCTCGACGTAGCTCTTGAGCAGCCGGGGCAGACCGAGCACTTCCAACACCCCGTCGGCAATTTGCTCGACGCTTTTCTCTACGCCCGTCCCGAGGTGGTAGGTCTCACCAACCTGACCGGTGTCCAAAATTCGCTCGATTCCGGTACAGTGGTCGATCACGTGGATCCATTCCCGGCGATTTTGACTCGTGCGGTAAAGCGGTAGCGCCTTGCCCTGCAAGGCGTTCGTCGTGAACAACGGGATGACCTTCTCGGGAAACTGGAACGGTCCGTAATTGTTCGCGCACATCGAAATCGTCACCGGCACGTGGAACGTCTCGTAATACGCCCGGACCACGTGGTCGGCGGACGCCTTCGACGCGTTGTACGGCGTCCGCGGTCGATAAGGATAATCCTCCCGAAACGAGTCCGGGCTATCCAGGTCCAGGTCGCCGTAGACCTCGCAGGTGGAGACGTGGTGGAAGCGGCCGATTCCCTTCCGCTTGCACGCTTCAAGCAGCGCCTGGGTGCCGAGAACGTTCGTCCGTAGGAAGGCTTCTGGATCTAAAACCGCGCGACTGTTATGCGACTCCGCCGCGAAGTTCACCACGACGTCCAGCCGATGCTCTTCCAGCAAGTGCTCGACGAGTTCCAGGTTCCTAATGTCGCCGCGGACGAAGCGGTAGCGCCCCCGCTGCTCCGCCGAAAGGTCTTCGAGATTCGCGAGATTACCGGCATAGGTAAGCATGTCCAGGTTCACCAGATGATCGTCCGGATGCCGGTCGAGCCAGTACCGAATGAAGTTCGAGCCGATAAAACCTGCGCCACCAGTCACCAGAATCCGCCGCATATTTTCCTCCGGGGTGTTGAGGGTTGGGTTTTGGGGAGGGACCGGCCCTCACCCTGACCCTCCCCCGCCACGGCGGGAGAGGGAAGAAGCCCGCCACGCGTCTTGCCTGTGGTAGGATTCTTCCCCCTTCCCGCGTCGGGAAGGGGGCGAGGGGGTTAGGTCCGGTGCCCCAAATCCTACAAAATCCCAACTTTACTAAAGTCGCCGAGCATAAGTTTGTAGGCGCGAGGCTTGATCGCCGAGCGAGAGATCTCCACGTTGCGGCCGATCAGGCTTTCCTCGATTCGATTGGGAACGTCCACGATTCGACTGCCCTCCAGAACGATGCTATGCTCGATTTCGCTTGCCTGGACCAGACAGTGGTGATAGATCGAGGTGAACGGACCAACGTAGGAATCGACGATGTCGGATTCCTCGCCGATGATCGCCGGACCACGAATGACGCTGTTCCGCACCCGCGCTCCGCTCTGCACGACGACGCGTCCATAAATCTGTGAGCTTTCGTCCACCGTCCCGAGCAGTAATGGTTCCTGGGTTTCCAGGATCAATCGGTTCGCCTCAAGCATGTCGGCGTGCTTGCCGGTATCGATCCACCAGCCGCCGATGATCTTTGGCTCGACGTGGTACCCCTGATCGATCAAAACCTGAATCGTATCGGTAATTTCCAGCTCACCGCGCGCCGACGGCTTGATCCGCTCGATCGCCTCGAAGACGTTGTGATCGAACATGTAGATGCCGACGATGGCAAGATCACTCGGGGGAACTTTCGGCTTCTCGACGACCCGAATGACCCGCCGCCCCTGGACGTCGGCAACGCCAAATGACTCCGGGTTTGGAACGTGGTAGAGGAGCAACTGGCAGCTCATCTGACCACTACGAAACTCCTCGACCAGCGGAACGATACCGTCTCGAATAAAGTTATCTCCCAGGAATAGCACGAAACGGTCGTCGCCCAGATAGTCTTGCGCTGTCCTAACCGCGTGCGCCAGTCCCAGGGGAGCGTCCTGATCAATATAGGTTACCCGAGCGCCAAAGGCGCTACCATCCCCCACCGCGGCGCGGATCTGGTCGCCAGTATCGCCAACGATAATGCCGATATCGGTGATTCCGGCTTCGACGAGATCCTCAATTGCGTAAAACAAAACCGGCTTGTTCGCGATTGGAATGAGTTGCTTCGCCCCGGTATAGGTGAGCGGGCGCAGTCGCGTCCCCTTCCCACCGCTCAGGATCAACCCTTTCATCTCCTCTCCTTCCAGAGCTGCCAGAACGCGCGTGCTGGGCGAGTAACGACCGCCGGCAATGCGACCGGTTGATTCTCGACAATGAGGTGCGGAGCAAGGTTGACCATGGCCAGGGCGCGCTCCTGGCCAACCAATTCGCACGCCCGATCACGCGCTTGGCTAAGAATCGGCGGTCTTCGATCGACGTTGTGGGAATCGGTCGCGATGAGGTGCGCCAGCCCGGTCGTGAGCAAGGTTTCCGCCATTTTCCGGTAGCCCCGACCGGCCGCTCCGGTCAGGCTGGCCGCGGTTATTTGAACCAGAACCCCGCGCTCGACGAAGGCGGCAAGCCGTGACAGATCGCTGTGGACGAATTGGTAGCGCTCGGCGTGCGCGATGATCGGCACGATGCCACGAACCTGTAACTCAAAGACGATCTCTTCGCTAAATCGCGGGTACTCGCGGATTGGCCACTCCAACAGGAGATAGCGCCCGCCGTTGATCGTCAACGCCAAACCAGTCTGAACCTGCTCGACGAGGTCCGGAGCGATGTAGGCTTCGCCGCCGAGATAAAACTCCAACTCCAAACCACTTTCGCGTGAGGCCGCGCGCACCTCGGACAGGAGCCGCTCGGCATCGTCGCGCGGAGCGGTGTAAGCGCGGGGATGGCGGTGGGGTGTAGCGACGATCCCCCGGATACCGTCGGCGGAGGCCATTTGCGCCATTGCCACCGCCATGGCGAGCGTCTCCGCTCCGTCGTCAACACCAGGAAGAATGTGGTTGTGGAGATCGATCACAAATTAGCTCAGCTTACGCACCCTAGCCGTAATAGTTATAGAGGTTGCCATCCAACTTGGTGTTGTTCAAGACCACGCCGAGCACCTTGGCATTGACCTTTTCTAATAACCGTTTGGCACGCACGGCGTGGTCGCGCTTGGTGCGGCCAGCCGAAACGACGAGCAAAACGCCATCCATTTTCGCGCTCAGTACCATCGCGTCGGTCACCGCGATGGTTGGTGGCGCGTCAAACAGCACGACCTCCGCGAAACCACGAAGGGTTTCGATGAGTCGGTCCATGCGCTGCGAGCCCAAAATCTCCGATGGGTTGGGGGGGAGTGGGCCGCTCGGAAGCAGGCCGAGTCCGGGAATTGCCGTCGGCAGCACGACATCGGTGAGCGTCTTCTCGTCGCGAATAACCGTCGTCAGTCCTGGCTCGTTCGAGACGCCAAACAGCTTGTGCAAAGACGGGCGGCGCAGGTCACAATCGACCATCAAGACACTGCGACCGGCTTCCGCGAAGGTCACCGCGAGGTTCGCCAGGGTCGTCGACTTACCCTCCTGGGCACCCGCGCTGGTCACGAGAATCGTCTGCAGCGAGCGGTCCAAACCGTAGAACTGGATATTGGTTCGCAACTGCCGGTAGGCCTCGGAGACCGGTGAGCGTGGGTCGGCGACAGTTATAAGGTTGGGCGAATCAGCGGCCATCGACGTCCTCCTTTACGAGCGGACGGGGCGCGCCCATCCGCCGGTGCTCCAGCCATCGAAACGCTTGACGCGTGCGGGATAGCGCCGACGACTGGTAGCGAGGTGACACGCTCGACGTCGTCGAATGTCTTCAAAGTGTCGTCCAGGTACTCGATCAAGAACGCCAGCACCGCGCCGACGACGAGCCCAAGGACCCCCGCGGCCAACACGTACTGCTTCGTCTTAGGAAAGAAGAGTTGACCAGGTTGTGGACGGTCAAGCATCTGAATCCCGATGCGGTCCTTGGGATCCAGCGGCGCCATGTCGGCCTGGTGCTGCTGAATGAAGTCGTTGGCCCAGGTCAGCGCTATATCGTGAGCGCGATTGGGATCCGTATCGTCAACGGTTATGTCCAACAGGTACCCGTTGGTGACCGCGCTCACTTTCACTTCCGAAAGAAGCTTGTCGACCGGTAGATCCAACTTCAGGTCGTCGTCCACTTGCTGGGCAAGCTGGCGGGTCAGTAATTGCTGCTGGTACTGGGTCAGCATATTTCCGACGACTAGGGTCAGACCGTAGTCAAGAGTGGACGGCTGAACAGTAAGAACGACTTCGCTTCGGTAGACCGGGGTTTGAAAGTGAGAGTACAGATAACTCGATACGCTTGCCGCGAAGGCGACCAGGAGAATGAGCCACCATCGCTTGCTCAACACGAGCCAATAGTCACGAATCTGCAAGGATCCTACTCCCGCGCCAGCCCAGCGGGCAAGACCTTATCGCACCTGCTGTGGGCGTAACGGCGCTCATGATAGCACGGGCAAAATGGCGCGTCAATTTCACCCGGTCGAACAGCCACTCGGTAGATCGTTCGCATCACGGACGCTCGACCGGGTAGCCTGACGTCGCCAGGAACGCCGAGATCTCGGCGGGATCCGCGGCGTCTGGATCATAATCAACGGTGATGAGGCGCGCCAACAGATCGACCGCGATGACCTCGACGTCGTGCAATCCGTTCACAATGCGTCGCACCGATTCGACATCCGCGGTCGTCACCATGCCAGGGACCCGCCAGATCAGAGCCTTCTCCGGGCCGTTCACGCCATCACCCCCCTCGCGGTCGGGGTGAAGCCAGCCAGGTCGGAGAGACTCAGCCACGATTTGGCCCCGCGCTTCGACTGGTCTAACCTGGATCGTACGAACTCGTTACAATTCACCACGTGACCCTCCGCTTCGGGTTGTCCGGTCAGCTTTGGGGCTAAAACGCCAGTTCGCGCCGGTGTCGGCCGCCGTGCCGAGACGGCATGCCTACCTCCGGACGCCGATAATGAACCATGGGCAAGTCGGCCATTACCTTAAGGCCCGGCTCGGCTCGGAGGATACTGCCGATGGCGTTCACGATGATCGCCGCGGTCGCCAGGTCGCCGTGCGTGCCTTCGTGGACCGTGACCTCGACGCGCGGTTGGCCTTCGATCACAACGTGATCGTGAGGGCTTGGTGCCCCAAGGTACATCTGGAGTTCGAGTTCGATCAGGGGTTGTCCGCCAACAATCCCTTTGGTCATTTGCTTTACGCCGAGCACCTGACCCGGAGCGACGACAATCTCGCTAGATTTTGTCTCCGTGGCGGCGATGACTGGCTCGATATCGTCGTCGAGGGAGTCGACCTTCCAGCCAATCGCGGCGGCAATCGCGTAGACGGACTCGGGAAGTCCCACGTGACGGACCGTGCCGGCGAGGACGCGCGCGTCGAACTCCTCCACGGTGAGGCCAGCGCCGACTTTGCGCTGGAGCGGTAGTCGCCGCACTGCCGCGTCTTGAATGCGCAGGACGCGCACGCTATCAACACGCTGGCTGACCGCGGTGAGCGACAGCGGCAGAGCGTCCATGGCAAATCCGGGATTGATGCCGGTTCCGAGTATGGCAACCCCGTGCTGCTTCGCCAGGTGATCTAGTTCAGCCGACAGCGCGGGGTTGCTCGTGAAGGGAAAGCTCAACTCCTCACAGGTCGAGACGAGGTACGCGCCGGCCTCGACGACGTGGCGAATCTGCGGTGCCACCTGCTCGAGATGTGAACCGGTCGCGTGCAGGACCAGGTCGGGATGCGAAGATTTGAGGACGTTCCGCGGATTATCGGAAACCGCTACCCCGACATCCCGGCCGAGGCCAAGGACTTCGCCAAGGTCTTTGCCCACCTTTCGCGTATCGATGTCAATCGCGCCGACGATCTCCAGATCCGAACGTCCGGCGGCTAACCGAGCAATGCTCGTTCCGATCGGCCCCAGACCAAATAGGACGACGCGCACCATCGCGATTACGACTCCTGATTTCCGGATTGACCGCGCCGGCAGCCATCTCTCGGACATAGCATACCGGTCGCCGGATGAAAAGGAAAGAAAGCGAGGGGTTTCTCGGGGCGTGCCCGGCGTTTATTGCAACCCGGAGATGACCGGCGTATCCTGTTTGGCAGGAAATGAGGGTGATAATGGCCAGAGTTACGACTCGAGGGGGCGATAAAGGCTACACTGGACTGCTCGGATCCGAGCGCGTGCCGAAATATGACGACCGGATCGAAGCCCTGGGGTTAGTGGACGAAGCAACCTCCGCTCTTGGCCTCGCCCGAGCCAACGCCTCCGAAGAGCGCGTCCGGGCGCTGATTTTGGGGTTTCAAAAGACTCTCTATCGCCTGATGGCCGAACTGGCGACGACCCACGAGGCCGCCGCGAAGGCAAGTTTTGGACGCGTCGAAACCACGGACGTGGAAGACCTTGACAAGATCGCCGACGAACTGAAAGCCGACGTTGAAATCGGTAACCGATTCATCATCCCGGGCGAGACGGTTTCCGGTGCGACCTTGGACATCGCTCGGACGGTGGTTCGCCGCGCCGAGCGGCACCTGGCCCGGATGACTCACGCCGGCGACATCGCAAACCCCGAGGTCTTGCGTTACTTGAATCGACTGTCCGACGTTCTGTTCGTGCTCGCTCGCTACGTCGAACGCGCGCAAACCCGCGAGGTTTCCTGATTGTTCAAACGCCCAATTCTCCTGCTGCTCGCCGCGGCCGTCGTTCTGGGTGGCTGTAGTTCGCCGTCTAATCCCACTCCCACCGCGGTTTCGACCGCGACGAGCGCGACACCCACGGCGAGCTCCGACCCGGTCGCGGATGCCTATACTCTCTTGCTCCAGAACTCGGCCGAACCGGTTAGTCCGGCATCGCTCGGTGCCGCCGCGGTGAAAGGCTTACGGTCGGAGTTGGCCGCCGAGGGCGTCATTCCACCGCAAGTAGCCGAACCGGCGTTCACTGCTGATCCAAACCAGGATCTGGTTCTCATCCACGACACGGCCCAGGTCGCGAGCGATCGCTACGACGGCAAGCTTCTCCCGGATCAGGCAAACGCGGCGATGATCGACAGCATGGCCCAGAGCGTGGGCGATTGCCACACCGTGTACCTGACCCCGTCAGAACTACAGCAGCAACTCGACTTTATGAACAATTCCACGCGATTCGGAGGTATCGGCGCCGAATTGCACAAGGTCCAGATTGGCGACCCGTTGGTCATCTGGCGCGTGTTTAGTGGCAGTCCGGCCGAGAAGGCGGGTTTGCGGAGTGGTGACGTGATTCGCGCGGTAGACGGCAAAGACGTCACCGGTTACACCGCCCAAGAAGCCGTCGATCTCATTCGCGGCACCATCGGCACGCCGGTGAGTCTGGAAATACTCTCACCAGGCCAGAGCACCCCGCACACCGTCGTGGTTCAACGGGGTCAAATTCAGCCACCCGACGTCGAATACCGGATGCTTCAAAACCATATCGGCTACGTCGAGGTGTACGGCTACAGCCAGAATACCGCGAGCGACTTCCGAAACGCCTTGAATGCCCTGAATAGCCAGGGCGCGACAGCCTGGGTGATCGACTTGCGGGATAACGGGGGTGGGTTGCTCACCTCGGTAACCGCGAGTTTGTCGATGTTCCTTCCTAAAGACACGCCGCTCTACTACCTGACCGACGCCACCGGAAAGCGTACGGAGTACAAGGCCGATGGTTCGGTACTGCCACACATTCCGCCAGTTGTCGTCCTGACAAACGCGGACACCGCGTCCGGCGCGGAACTCTTCGCCGCGGGCCTCAGCGAGAACGGACTGGCCCGGATCGTCGGTCAGAAGACCGCCGGCTGCGTCGGGACTGGCCAACTCTTCCCGCTCCCAGACGGATCCGGCCTCCAGGTAACGGTTGATAAGATGCTGACCGGCAAGGGCAAGAACCTTAATCGGGTGGGAATTACCCCGGATTACCCGGTGGACATGACCCTGAAGGATCTCATCGCCGGGCGAGACCCCCAGTTGGCGAAAGCCATTCAGATTTTGAGCGGGCCCTAGCATTTCCGCTACTGCCAGCTCACCCCGCCATCCTTACTGAGGTACACGCCCCCATTGGCGGCGACGACGACGATGAGATGTGAGCCCGCGGGGTCGACGGCTAGCGCGACAAGGGAGTTCGGCAGCGGGAGCGAACTCCACCCTCCTCCACCATCAATGCTCTTGAAGAGCCCCCGGTCGGTCGCGACGTACAGAGCGCCGACCATCTGCTGGCCATTGCCGCCGACGTACGTGTCACCACTCCTCGCGTCGTAAGCAATCGCCCGAATATTCGGGGTTGGCAGGGCGTCATTCACAAAGCCGCTGGCGTGGGACCAGACAACGCCGTCAGAACTCGCAAAAACACCGTGGCTGCTCGTGGCAAGGTAGAAGTCGTGGCCCGGCCCAATGGTGAGGCCATCGGCGTCAGTCGGAATAGCGCGCCCCAGGAGCGACCACTGAGCGCCGCCATCGGCGCTCCGATACAATCCCCGACCAGCCACAACCGCGTACACCTGATTCGAATTGAAGGGATCCACTGCCAGCGCCTGGATCGCGGCGGTGGGAAGGTCGGTCGGCACGGTCTGCCAGGTTCGCCCATCGCCGCGCTGAAAACTCGGGTTGGCCAGATAGATCGTCGAGGCGTTCGGCGAGGCCGCGACCAACTCGGCCTTGGACGACAAATTGACCGTTCGCCAGTTCGTCGCGGTTCGGTCAGACACCTGCACCCCGCGCGCGGATCCGAGATAAAGTGCGGGCGCCGTCCCGGGAGAGATTGCCAGCGTTAGCGGTGGCAATGCGTCAACCTGGGAGACCGGATGGGCCAGGTGGCGTTCCGGCGCGCTAAAGTAGATCCAGGCAACCGCGGCGAAGACCGCGAGCAGGGCAATCGTCGAACCGACCAGTAAGCCCAGCCCTCGGCGTCGCGGTGCGGTTGTCCCGGTCAGGCGCCGGGTACTGCCACACACCGCGCAGAAGCGATCGGTGGGGGTAAGCAGGGCGTGGCAACGGGCACAGCGCGGCGCGGATTGACTGGAAAGCTCAGTCGGAGATCCGGCCATCGGCTAGTTACTCCGGACCGTCGACGTCGACGGAGTGACGGTCTGGAGATACCCGACGAAGATGATCGCCATGCCCAGTAATTCCGTCAAGTACAACATTCCGGGCACCCCGAGACGATTCGCGGTCCCGCCCATCGCGACAGTTAGCCCGCCAACCGCGATCAGGAAAGTCCCTACGGCGCGACGTCCGAACTTACCGCTGCGCCAGAATTGAAAGGCGCTCCAGAGCGCTCCGCCAACCAGGGCCACCGTCCCATAGGTGTTGAGGGGAATTAGCAGGATGAGCAAGGTCGTGGGAAAACCGTCTCCGGTAACGCCTTGCGGGGTCAGCGCCCGCGAAAGGTCGACCGGCAGGGCGACGACGAGCGCCAGCCCAATCAGGGAGACGACCGCCAGAAGCGCGGCGCTAACGTCGGCCACCCGTCGCGAGGCCTGGAGGTACATCGTCCCCTGCCCCAGTAGCGCCGCCGCGAGCATGGCTCCGGTAAAGTACCAGGCGCGGTAGAGAAGCGTCGTCCAACCGCCAAGTTCGGCGAGAAACTGAAACAGCGTTCCCAGGGTAAAGACCAGAAGAGCCAGGCTCCAAACCAGTTGATAGGGACGACGTCGCGCGAGAAATTGCCGAAAGACGACTCCCGCGAATACGGCGCTAATGATGGTAGCTATCAAGGAAATCAGCAGATTCATGAGGGACTCCTCGACTAACCGACGAGCGGCGAATAAAAACGATGAAACCAAAAGAGCAAGCAGATCATGGAATTGGTCCGAGCGACTGTTCGAAGAGCACTCGGAGGAGCAACGACAAAAAGTAGATGATCGTTCCGAGCCACAGGATAAGGTATTGCGGACGCCGCCACCAAGCCGGCTTTACCGCGTCGTCACGCGATCGACCGACGCGACTGGCCAGCCAGAACATCCACAAACTGAGCCCGATTTTGACGGCAAGCACCGCGACGTAGGCGGTCGTAACCCGAGGCACGCTTAACCGGGTAAATATCAGAACCGCTCCGGTAATCACGAAGACGAGAATCGCCAGGCGCACGACCTCGCGAAACTCGCGACCGACGACCGCGAGCAGGGTTAGGCGCTCCTCGGTGGGGCCGACCTCTTCGAGAGCGGGGTTGAGAACGAGGGCGTAGAAAACGCTACCGCCCACCCAGGCAACCGCGGCCATTGCGTGGGTCCAGAGTATGACGACTTGAAAGGCTCCGGATAGATCCAAAAGAGCGCCCGCGTTCGGTTGACTGTGGTCGGAGCGCGACGATGCGCTGACACCAACCGTTTATCGATCGTGGACAGATGATAAACGCGCATCGACGTCACCGCAAATTTCGAGACTGGCGCGCGGTCGCCGGATGACGTTAGTGGCCGCTCGAAGTCGGAAGCCACACCCCGACGATCAAGAGAATGACCGCGACTGCCAGACTTGGGAAACTGCCAAGCGCGAGGGCAAGCACCGCGAAAAGCAACGCGATTCCGAGGAGTAGCGTGCGTACCCCAATTCCCGCCATGACCGGTTCTTCCATTTTGCTCACCTGATATCTAACTGGAGAACGGGGTATCACGCAATCCGCACGCCAGGAGAGACTTCTGGGTTATACTTTGCCCACCGCTGGACCGAGGAGAATGACCACCGTGAAGGATGATTCGAACGAGCGCCGCCGAATGATTGGGGTCGCGCTTGGCGTAAAGACCGTAGCCGAGGCAGTCGACGCGCTGCCGCGGGTGGCCGCCACGGCCGACGCCGCCGAATTGCGGTTGGACTTCTTCGAAGAATCCTATGATCTGGAGCGCCTCCTTTCCGACCGACCATTGCCAGTTATTGTGACCAACCGGCCCCCCCGCGAAGGCGGTCGCTGCCACCTACCAGAATCCGCGCGACTGGCGGTCTTGCGGCGCGCCGGCGAACTGGGAGCCGACTATCTTGACCTGGAGTCGGACGCGGCTTCGCCGGAGGTGGTCGATTCGCTCAAGGATACCGGTGCCCGGATCGTGATCTCCCGACATTCCTTTGGCGGCATGCCGAACGACTTGCTCGCCTGGGCCGACGAGATGGCCGAACGGGGCGCCGATGTGATCAAAGTCGTGGGCATGGCCCACGACGCGCGGGACATCCTGCCGGTCTGCCGGGTGTTTTACCACGTCGATCGCCCGACGATTGCCATCGCCATGGGAGACGCCGGACTCGCCAGTCGGGTTCTCGCGCTGCGCTACGATCGCTGCTTCTTGACCTTCGCGACGCTCGACAGCGGCGCGCAAACCGCACCCGGTCAGATACCGGTCGCCGACCTGCACGCGGTGTACCGGGCGCGCCGACTCGGCCCCACCAGCGAGGTGTTCGGCGTTCTCGGCACCGGGGTCTCGCGCGAAGTTCTCGCCGAACACAACGCGCGATTCGCGGCGAAGGGGCGGAGCGCGGTCGTCGTTCCCATTCAGCCAAGCGCGCCAGCTCCCGAAATTCTCGCGGCTTTCCGCGAATTGCCGGTGGCCGGCTGGCAGATCCTCGAGGAAGCCGACCAGACGGCCGCGGTGAACGGCGTCGACGACCTCGGAGAACTCGCTCGACGAAAGGGGAAGGTCAACATCGTCCGCGTGGAAGGGGAACGACTGCGCGGCGAGTGGGACTCGGACCCCCAATTCAGCCTGTGGGATTGACAAGGACGAGACCGATGGAAGAGATTCGCTTAGGAATGATCGGCTGCGGACAGATCTGCAACCGCTTTTTCAATCAGGCCGCTCAATTGCCCGGAGTGCGTTTCGTCGCGACCTGCGCCGCCCACGAAGAAAGCGCGCGAGCGAAAGCGGTCGAACGCGGCTGCGATCGCTGGTACACCGACTACCAGAAATTGCTGGAAGATTCGGGCGTCGACGGCGTGGTGATCACCACGCCGCACGCGCTTCACGCGCCGATGGCCATCGACGCTCTCGCGGCCGGCAAACACGTTCTGGTCGAAAAGCCCCTCGTCACGCGCTGGGAGCACGCTCAGGCATTAGCGGAATCCCTCCGCGACGCTCGCGTGACCTTCATGGCGCTGCCCTACGTCGATGCGCCCAATTTTCTCGCCGCCCTTCCGTTCGCCCGGGAGGAATACATCGGCAAGATCACCGGTGTCGAAGCCGACCTGAGTTTCGCCGGGCCACCGCGCTCGAACTGGTACTACTCGAAGGAGGCGGAAGGCGGAGCGATGCTCGACACGATGGTGTACCCGCTCGCTCGAGTCGCCGCGCTGCTCGGGCCAGCCGCTCGGGTCGCCGCCCTCGTCAATCGCCTGATCCCTTATCGCATCTGCGGCGACGGGGGGCGCTTAGAGACCCAGGTGGACGACAACGTGACGATTCTTTTGGAGTACCCGACCGGCCAGCAGGCGGTCGTGCGTTCCTATTGGGCTCAGTCGTATATGCAAAATGGCACGATTCTCCACGGCCGCCATGGTGCCATCTTCCTCAATCGCTGGGGACGGCCATTGATCGTCAAGAGCGACTTACAGCCGGTGCCAAACGCCGAAAAGGTCGAATTCCTCGGGTTAGAGAACTGCTACCAGCCGGCTCTTCCGGCACAACGTGTCGAAGACGACATCGTCGGGCACTTCGTCGCAGCCATCTGCGATAACACCCGGCCTCACTGCGACGGCAGCATTGGCCTGCACATCGCCGAGCAGCAAATGATGGCCTACCGAGCGTCGCGCGAAGGGCGGGCAATCGACCTGGAAACCCGCTTCGACCTCTGGTGGAACCGCGAGCCCGCGATCATGGATCTGTCGGGGGGATATCTCTAGACAAAGCGACGGGGGAGCAAGGGTATTGGCCCGGCTCCCCCGTCGCTGCTCGACTCAGGACTGACCGGGTTCCTTCACTGAAGCGCGGGTATCCGCGTTGAAGCCTTCCCGCTTGTGCGATCCGTCGCAGAATGGCTTATTGCCGGAATGTCCGCATCGGCACAGAAATACCGGCCCCTCGCCGAGGGTAAACGTGTTTCCTTCCGGATCGACAACCGTGATCGGTCCCTCGATCATATACGAGGCATTTTTGCGTACCGTAACTTTGACGTCCGCCATGGTTTCCCTCCGCCTTTAGATACCGATTGAAATCGCCTTGACTTCCAGGAAGTGGTCGATGCCCATGCTCCCATTCTCGCGGCCGAGACCGCTTTCCTTGTAGCCGCCAAAGGGAATGTGGGCGCCAGTCGGAAGCGGATCATTCGCGCCGATGATGCCGTATTCGAGCTTCTCGGCGACCCGGAAGATCCGGCCGACGTCTCGGGCGAAGAAATACGCCGCCAGCCCGAATTGGGTATTGTTGGCAAGGGCAATTGCTTCGTCTTCGGTGTCGAAGGTCATAATCGGCAGGACCGGTCCAAAGGTCTCCTCGTAGGTGACCTTCATGTCCGCGCGGACATTCCCGAGAACCGTAGGCTCGTAGAAGTAACCCTTCAGGTTGCCGTTGAGATCCGCCGGGCGTCCACCGACCAGAACCTGGGCTCCCTTATCCACCGCGTCGGAAACGTGATCCTTGACTTTCTCGAAGCCGCGCCCGTCGATGAGCGGGCCAACCTGGACACCACTCTCCAAGCCATTGCCAATCTTGAGCGAACCCGCCAGCTGGGCAACCTTTGCCGTGAAGGCGTCGGCAACGCTCCGTTGGACGTACGCGCGGTTCGTGCAGATACAGGTCTGGCCGGCGTTTCGGAAACGCGAGGTCACCGCGGCGGCCGCCGCCTTGTCGAGGTCCGCGTCGTCGAAAACCAGGAACGGAGCGTGTCCGCCCAGTTCCAGCGAAACGCGCTTGACCGTCCCAGCAGTGAGCGCGAGCAGATGCTTACCAACCTCGGTCGAACCGGTAAAGGTCAGTTTGCGAACGAGCGGGTTGGTCGCCAGTTCGTTGCCCATTCCGGCCGAATCGGTACCGGTAATCAGGTTCGCCACACCCTTGGGAATCCCGGCTTCCTCGAAAATCTTGAAGATCTCAATCGCGATCAATGGGGTAGCGCGCGCCGGGCGGAGCACCGCGGTGCAACCGGCGGCGAGGGCTGGCCCCAATTTGCGGGTAACCATGCTGAATGGGAAGTTCCAGGGGGTAATCGCGGCCACCACCCCGACCGGTTGCTTGATCGTCAACACCCGACGGTCGGCCGCAGCAGAAGGGACGACTTCGCCGTAAATGCGACGCGCTTCCTCGGCGTTCCACTGGAGGAACTGGGCCCCGACGATCACCTCACCGCGAGATTCGGCGACCGGTTTGCCATTCTCCATGGTCAGAACGCGCGCGAGCTCGTCGGCGCGCTCAATCAGCAACTGCGCTGCCTTGGACAGCACCGCCGACCGCTTGTCGGCGGTCGTCGCCGACCAGGATGGGAACGCGGCGTGCGCGGCTTCAATCGCCGCGCGCGTCTCGGCAACCCCTCCGTCGACGACCTCGGCGAGAACTTCGCCGGTGGCCGGGTTCCGCACCGGGAAGGTCTTACCGTTCCGCGCCTCCTGCCACTCGCCGTTCACAAAGAGTCCGTACGTTTTCGTTGCCTGCATCTCTACCTCAGAATGCTCAATCAACACGAATTCCTGGAAGGAATCGGGCGCAATGTCCGCTCCTTCCCAGGTGTCACGCGTATCACGTCGACACTTTTATCGGCTTTCATATTAGCACAAACGCAGCTAGCCTCTGAGAAGCGAGACCCCAGCATCGATCAAGAACTCGCCGCCGGTGATGTTGCTGCTACTATCCGAGGCGAGAAAGAGGACGAGCTCGGCGACCTCTGAGGTTGTTGCCGGTCGACCAGTCAAGGGTGGAAACGGGCGGGGGAACTGAATTGGGTAGGTAATCGGCTCGAGATTGCGCCGATAGGTCCGCTCGCGGATATTCGTGGCGACGCCGCCCGGCAGAATGGCGTTGACCCGAATTCCGTATCGCGCCAGTTCAACGGCAGCCATCTTGGCAAAAACCACCTGGCCGCCCTTCGAAGTTGAGTAGCACGAGTAACCTGGCAACGAGAAGATTGTGTTGCCATTCACCGACGCGGTGATCACGATCGAGCCACCGCCGGCGGATCGAAGATAGGGAATCGAGTGCTTAACCGTAAGAAAAGTTCCGGTCAGATTGGTGTCGATGGTCTGCCGCCATTCCTCCAGGGTCATCTCTTCAATCGCGGTTTGCATGCCGTTGATCCCGGCGTTTGCGAAGACGATGTTCAGACCACCGAACTTTTGGACCGTCGCGGAAATCGCTTCGTGGACCGCGTCTTCGTCTCGAACGTCGGCGACGAACGCCTCGGCGCTACCGCCTTCCGACCGAATTGCCGCCGCTACCGCCTCGGCGGGTTCCTGGCGCACGTCGACAACGCCCACCGCGGCCCCGACTTTCGCGAATGTCCTCGCGGCGCCCTCGCCAATACCGGAGCCAGCGCCGGTGATGAGCGCGACCTTGCCATCAAGTCGCATGGGATTCGTTCCTCCGTCGTGTGCGTTCACCACGATCTGACCAGCGTCCTACTCGCCGGTCGGTGAACCGCGTCCGATTCTATCAAATGGGAGGTGACGTCGGGACGAACGAGACCCTCGTCTCCGCGCGGTGAAGTTCTCTCAGTCGAGTCGTCGCGAGCGATGCACACCGGCGAGAACGAGCCCCGCGCCCAGGCTGGCGCCGCCGGCCGTCGCGGCCAGAAAGTAGGTAACCGGATCGGTAGACGTCAGCCACGGCCAGAGCAGAAAGCCAAAGATATAGAACCCGATCAGCCAGAGAAGTTCGGCATAGGTGAGGCCAGCCAGAACTAATGTTCCCGGTGTCTCCGCGAGACCGGGGAACCAGTCGCAGAGAAAGGCGAACCAGATCCCACCCATGGCCCCGAGGGCAGCCAGTACCAGCAAACCAACGACGTCGGCGGGCCACCCGGACGAATGAAGCGCGGTGCTGCCAAGCACCAGGCTGGCGCCCAGGCGGAGCGGCCAATCCAGCGGAACTCCGCGGAGAGCACCCAGGCTACTGGCAACGAATAATCCCGCGACCATACCACTACTACCGCCGAGAACCCCAAGTGTTAAGACTCGGTTCGTCGGTACCGGCTCCATGAGCGTCCTCCGAGCCTATATTTGGGCAGGAGCGATGCCGACGCGTAAGAATAAGCCGACACTGCCCGCTCGACTGGTAGGATATTTCCTCCTTTTGTGCCTATAATCTTGTGATGCTCAACCAACCGGTACTCTTTCTCGACGAAATCGATCTCTCCGATACACCTCGCGTCGGACCAAAGGCAGCGACTCTCGGCCGACTCAAACAGAGCGGACTGCCCGTGCCCAACGGTTTTGTCATTCCGGCTACCGCGTTCCAGCGCTTTATCCTGGAAAGCGAATTGGGCAAGGTCGTGGCGCAGCTCGAGGCGGTCGCGCGCACTACTCCGCAAAGCATCGCCGGATCTCCTTTGCTGGAAGCGGTGAGCGATGCGTTTCTCCACGGCCAGCAATTTACTCAATGTTCCGCCGAGTTGCGCCGCGCATTCGACGCCCTGGCTGGGGAAACTGGCGCCGTGGCCGTTCGATCGTCAGCAATCGCGGAAGATCGCGTCGAAGCGTCCTTTGCCGGTCAGCAATTGAGCGTTCTGAATGTTCGGACGTTTCCGGATCTGCTTCGGGCAATCTGGCAGACCTGGGCATCCCTCTATACTCCGGCCGCTGTTCAGTACCGCGCTCGGTTTGCCCTGGGAAACGACGACCCAGCCATGGCGGTCATCGTTCAGAGCCAAGTGGTTTGCGAAGCCGCCGGGACGATGTTTACCGTGGACCCGGTCACCGGTCAGGGCCTGATCGTGGTCGAAGCGGCGTGGGGCCTCGGCGAGGCAATCGCCCAGGGCGAAGTGGTCCCGGATCGCTACTCGATCGATCGCGAGACCCTGGCCGACGCACGACCGGCCCACCGCGGCGACAAACGCTGTCAGCGCGTCCTGAACGAACACGGAGGAACGCGTCTGGCCAGTGTCCCGGAATGGCGACGGCAAGATCTCGTGCTCTCGGCGAACCAACGTAGCGCCCTCTCCTTACTTGGGCTTCAGGTTGAGAACATTCTCGGCGGTGCTCAGGACATCGAGTGGGGGCTGGCTGGCGGTCGCTGGTGGATATTCCAGTCGCGTCCGATTACGGCCCGCGCTTCGAGCAGCGTTCTGAATTCGTCGAAACTGGAGAATTTTGATTGGACGAGTGGCTTTCTGGACGAGCGACTCGTTGAGCCGGTTTCGCCACTCGGTTGGTCCGTCTTGAGGGCGGGCCTGGAGGAGGTCGCCTTCCGCGCGCCGTTGCGCATGCTCGGAGTAGATCTGAGCGCGATTGAGCCGCTCACACGTCTCTGGAACGGCCACCCCTACACAAACGTCGCGGTTTTCGAGTCCCTGTACAAACTATTTCCAGATTGGCTTCTGCCGGAGGATGCTCGCCGCTTCTTTCCCGATGGGGACGTGTCCCGACGCTCGCGGGCGCGCCAGCCGCGTTCGATCCTGTCGCTGGCAGTGTGGCTCGGGGTTGCGGGTGGCTTTTTCACCGATCCGGCAGCGGCGTCGCCAATCCAGAATCCCATCACCTGGATCCGCTTCGAGCGCGAATACCGCGTGTCGATAGCCGAACTACACGAGCGGATCGGCGCCCTTGAAGCAGAAGCCCGGCGAGGAGAACCGATCGATCTCGCGGTGGCGCTTCAACTCGTCGACGACGTCGAGGGCGTGAATCGAAGGTTACTGGAAATCCATCGCTGGAGCTTAACCTACGCTGAGATTCTGTATTCCGTGCTTCGTCGCCTGGCAGGTCACCTCTTCGGACCCAAAGCCGCCGGGGCGTTCGCGGCGGGAGTCGTCCAGGCACTCGGCGATGAGTCGATGAAGCTTAACCATGCCCTCGCCAAACTGGCTCGGGAAGGCGGAGATTTCGAAAGTCCTGCTTTCCGAAAACGCCTCGACGAGTTTCTCGGAAAGTACGGCCACCGATCCTTCAGTTTGGACGTCCTTCGGCCAAGCTTCTCGGTCGAGCCGGCGCAAGTCCTGAATCTCGTTCAGGCTCTTCGAACGGAGCACCCGACCGGGTCACTCGCCAGTTCTACCCCAGCGAGTTCGACCGCGATTTTCGGCCAGGTTCTGCTCTGGCCGATTGCCTTCCTGACCCGACGATACACGCGCCTTCGCGAGGATCAGCGCTTTGCCTGGCAACGGGGAATCGCTCTCCAGCGCCGATTGTTCCTGCTTATCGGCCAGGGCCTCGCTCAGCGGGGTGCGATTCGACAAAAGGACGACGTCTTTTTTCTCACGCTCGCCGAGATCCAGGAAGCAGCGCGGGGAGACACCGGTAGTTTGACCGAACTCGTGAGCGACCGCGCGCGCCGGTTCGCGGCTGACACGGCGCACTTTGAAACTAATCCGCGCGCTAGCTATCCGCCGTTTCTCCACGGGAATCAACCGTTACTCGAGCCAGACGACGAACGGCGACTGGACGCTCTCGGCGGGGTGCCGGTCAGTCCGGGTATCGGACGCGGACCGGCGCGAGTCATTCTGCGGGCGGAAGAGCTAGCCCAAGTACGACCAGGCGAAGTCTTAATTACCCGAGGCGCGGATCCCGGCTGGACGATCATCTTTGGGGAACTGGCGGGTCTGGTCACCGAGAGCGGCGGCCAACTATCGCACGCCGCGGTCGCTGCTCGCGAATTCCACCTTCCCGCAGTCCTCGGCGTACCGGCCGCCACGGAAGTCATTCGCACCGGCGACGAAGTGCTGGTGGATGGAACGGCCGGCCAGATTTTAATCTTGAGCAAGACCTGAGTAGGTTCAAGGAGAGAGGGAAACGTGAATATCTGTCTGCTAGGGTATGGATCCATCGCGCGATCCCACGTCCAAGCGTTACGCGAAGAAGACGTGACGTTTCACAGCGTCATGGGGCGCGTCGCCGAGTCAGTCGCGGCGTTCGCCGAGGAGTTCGGTTTCAGCCGTCACACCACCAACCTGGAGGACGCGCTGGCAGATCCGGCCGTCGACGCGGTGATCGTTGCGTCGCCCACCGACCTGCACTTCGAACAAACCGAGAAGGCGTTGCGAGCCGGCAAGCACGTCCTCGTCGAGATTCCCCTGGCGACCAGCCTGGCCCAGGCCGACGCTCTAGATCGGCTTGCCCGAGAAGCGGGCCTCTGCTTAATGGTCTGTCACACCCAGCGGTACTATCCGTCACTCGTCGCCGCGAAGCGGATGATCGCGTCTGGCGAACTGCGCGTACATCACGTCTCCACGCGTTATGCCTTCCTGCGCCGCGAGAACGTCAACTGGGCAGGCCGCCGGCGAAGTTGGACTGACAATCTTCTCTGGCACCACGGCTGCCACGCCGTGGATACCTCACTCTGGCTCCTCGACGCTCAGGACGCGACGGTCAGTTCCCAGGTGGCGCTACCCTCCCGACACCTTGACATTCCGATGGACTTGGACGTGTTGTTGCGAACTCCGGCCGACCAACTGGTCGCGGTCAACATGTCCTACAACTCGCGGATTCAATATAACGAGTATCTTCTCATCGGCGAAGAGAATACCCTGGTGGCGACGAATACCAAACTCGTCGCTCCGGACGGCGTCATTCTGGATACGACGGCATCCAAAGGTGGGCCGAATCCAATTCGTTCGCAAGATCAGGAGTTTCTTACCGCGATTCGAGAAAATCGCGAGCCGGCGATCAGTGCCGCGGCGATCCGGCCCGCCATGCGGGCGCTGCAAGACGTGCAGGACCAATACGACGCCTGGCGCCCAGCCGGAGTAAACCACCCGGTCCCTTAGATCAACCGTCAGGTATTGCTGGGGGGACCTAACCCTCTTCCCGCGTTGGGTGGGGCAAGGGGGCTAGGTCCGGTACTTCTACATCATGCGATCGATGGCCATCGCGAGGAACAACAGCGCCAGGTAGGCGTTGCAATAAAAGAACACCTGTCGGGCATGTCGGTTGGTGCCTTCGCGGATGAGTCGAATCGCGAGGAGGATCAAGCCGGCGCCTAGAACGAGTGAGGACACCAGATACACCAGCCCCATGATCTGGGTGCTGAAGAGCAGCGTTGTCAGCGCAACGAGGAGAATCGAGTAAAGCAGGATCTGTCGCCGTGTTTCGTCTTCCCCAACCACCAGCGGCAGCATGGGCACGTTCGCACGAGCGTAGTCTTCCGAGGTCACCAGGGACAGCGCCCAGAAGTGTGGGGGGGTCCAAAAGAAAATGATCGCGAACATATAAAGGGCGAGGAGATCGATTCGTCCAGTCACCGCGGCATAGCCCACGACCGGCGGAATCGCGCCGGCCGCGCCCCCGATGACAATATTCTGCGGCGTCGATCGCTTCAAGAATCCGGTATAAACAAAGACGTAGAACAGCAAACCGGCCTGGGCCAGCGCCGCGCTGAGGACATTGACGAACGCCGTCATGATCACGAACGAGAGAACGCCAAGAACCAGGCCGTAGATCAGGGCGTGAGCGGGCTCAACCCGACCGGAGGGCAACGAGCGGCGGCGGGTTCGGCGCATCAACTGATCGATATCGCGATCAAGGTAACAATTGATCGCGTTGGCCCCTCCTGCCGCCAAGGCTCCGCCGATCATCGTCGCGACGACCAGACCCAGCGGCGGAAACGATCGCGCGCCAATCACCATCCCCCCGAGCGTTGTGATCAGCAAGAGAACGATGATCCGCGGCTTGGTAAGGTTGACGTAAGCGTAAAACGTGTTACGCAAAGCAACGAAGCGAGACCCTGTCGGCGACGATCGATCACAAACCGGGGCAACCGGGACGGTCAGACCGTCGACCGGCATGCCTTGAACGAGTTCCTCGCGCATTTTTAGTTTCCTGATCCCTTTTCCGCGCCAGTTCGATTATGCCATTCTCGGCAACCGGGCGTCAATCACGGGGCCGGGTCTGCGGCAAGTGCGCGATGAACGTTACGATCGTTCGGATGGCGTATTCCGTGGTCTCCCGGCCGATTTTAGTGTCCGTACTACGGTGTCCGTGCCATTTGGATCTCCGCGGCACACCTTGACACAATCTGAGCGTACTCATAATATGGGGGGCGACCCGCCCAGGCGCGGAGGATGCGGGACACGGTCGGCCTTGCCCTAATTGCCTTGCCTCTTGGTCCGTACAGAATCGGCCAGTGGCGAGATATTCCATGGCGCACCGCTCATCGCGCCGCTTGGGAAGGAGCGAATGGTTTTACGGGTCCGCTCTCCTAAAATTCTGTCGCCCGCGATCATCATCGCCTTGGCGACAACGGCAGTTTCTCTTACCGGCTGCGCCGCGACCGATCCCATGAATGCCCTGCAACCCCTCGGCGAAGTGGCACGCATGGAGGTCAATCTCTTTAATCTCATCTTCGCGATCGCGGTGGTTGTTTTCGTCTTCGTCGAAGGGCTGTTGATCTACGCGGTTGTTCGTTACCGGCAGCGCCCCAACGACGGGATGCCGCACCAGACCCACGGTCACACGACGCTCGAGATCATCTGGACGGTTATCCCGGCCGCGATTCTCATCGCCTTGGCTGTTCCAACGGTGACGACAATCGCTTCCGCGACGGCGATTCCGACCGGTCCAGACGTCATCAACGTCAAAGTGGTGGGTCATCAGTGGTGGTGGGAGTTCGATTATCCGGGCCTCGGCGTTGTCACCTCGGATGAGTTGCACATCCCCACCGGTGCGCGGGTCGAGCTCGACGTCGAGTCGGCCGACGTGATCCACTCGTTCTGGGTTCCCCAACTTGGGGGCAAGGTTCAAGCAATTCCGAACCAGCACAACCATAGTTGGATTGAAGCCGATCAGGCCGGGACTTACCACGGTCAGTGTTACCAGCTGTGCGGATCGTCTCACGCCAACATGCGATTTATCGTTGTCGCCCAGTCCAAGGCCGACTTCGATAAGTGGGTGCAAGATCAAAAGTCGGTGCCCGCGAAGCCAACGGACCCCGAGGCACTGAAGGGCTATCAGATCTTCACGACGAACGCGTGTGTCGGATGCCACACTATTGAAGGCACCCCGGCCCAGGCCAAGATCGGACCGAACCTCACCCATATCGGCAGTCACCTAACTCTCGCCGGCGCGACTCTCCAGAACAATCCGAATGACCTCGCGCTGTGGTTACACGACCCCCCCGGCGTCAAACCGGGCAGCATCATGCCCAACCTGCACCTGACGAACGACCAGATCCAGGCGCTCAGCGCCTATCTGGAAAGTTTGAAGTAGGCATTCGGAAGAGGAGGCAAGCGGATGGCAACAGCCGAACGTGCTGTCTACGCGGCACAGCCCAGTCATCCCGGCTCGCGTCACTACGGCGGGATTTGGAGCTGGGTCTTCACAGTCGATCACAAGAAGATCGGCATTTTGTATGGCGTCACGGCGTTTGTGTTCTTTATGATGGGAGGCCTCGAAGCCCTCCTGGTGCGATCGCAGCTCGCGGTCCCGAACAACACGGTCGTGACGGGCGACGCGTACAATGAGCTGTTCACAATGCACGCGACGACCATGGTGTTCCTCGCGTTGATGCCCATGAGCGTTGCGTTCTTCAACATCGTGGTTCCGCTGCAAATCGGCGCGCGCGACGTGGCCTTCCCACGATTGAACGCTTTCAGCTACTGGGTGTTCCTCTGCGGTGGCCTGTTGATCAACTCCAGCTTTATCTTTGGCGGCGCGCCCGACGCGGGCTGGTTTGGCTACGCCAACCTCACGGAATTGCCGTATAACCACGTGACCCACGGAATCGACTTTTGGATCCTGGGTCTGCAGGTATTAGGCGTCGCGTCGATGGCGGGCGCATTCAACTTCTTGGTAACGATCGTCAACATGCGGGCTCCGGGCATGAGTTTCATGCGCATGCCGCTCTTTACCTGGATGACCCTGGTCACCTCAATCCTTCTGATGCTCGCCTTCCCGGTCATTACGGTGGCGCTGATCGAGTTGATGTTTGACCGCTTCGTCGGAACAAACTTCTTCAACCCAACCGCCGGCGCGGATCCGATCCTCTGGCAGCACTTCTTCTGGCTATTTGGGCATCCCGAGGTGTACATCCTCATTTTGCCGGCGATGGGCATCGTTTCGGATGTTCTACCAACCTTCTCGCGAAAGCCGCTATTCGGCTATCCGGTTGTCGCCTATTCCGGCGTCGCCATTGGCTTCATGGCCTGGGGCGTCTGGGCCCACCACATGTTCTCGACCGGCCTCGGCCCGGTTGCCGATTCGGTGTTCTCGATCACGACGATGCTAATCGCGGTCCCCACCGGCATTAAGATCTTTAACTGGATCGGCACGATGGTCGGTGGTTCGCTGCGGTTCTCGACGCCGATGCTCTTCGCGATTGGTTTCATCGCGATGTTCGTGATCGGCGGTCTGAGCGGCGTTATGCTCGCGTCCCCTCCCGCTGACTGGGTAGAGAACGACACCTACTTCGTCGTCGCGCACATTCACTACGTGCTCTTCGGCGGCACGATGTTCGGCCTCTTTGCTGGGATCTATTATTGGTTCCCGAAAGTCACCGGCCGAATGCTGGACGAGAAGTTCGGGAAGATTCACTTCTGGCTGACCATGATCGGCATGAACGTGACCTTCTTCGTTCAGCACATGGTTGGTCTGGACGGCATGCCGCGCCGGATCTATACCTACCCGTCCGGCATGGGCTGGGATCTGCCGAACCTGATCAGCACGATTGGCGCGTTCATCCTGGCAGCGTCGGTACTGGTATTCCTGTACAACTTCGCTTCGAGCGTTCGCTGGGGAACGATTGCCGGGAATGATCCCTGGGACGGTAGGACCCTTGAGTGGACCATACCCTCGCCACCTCCTGAATACAACTTCAAGAAGATCCCAATCGTTCACGCGCGCGATCCATTCTGGGAACAGAAGTATCCATCGGCCGGCGGCGGCCACGCTATTCCGGCCATTGCCGGAGCAGCCCACGACGCGGAGGAATCCGGTGAAGAAGAGCATATCCACATTCCAGATCCGTCGATCTATCCCTTCTTCGCGGCGGTTGGCTTCGCGCTAACGATGGCTGGCCTGCTGGTGAGTTCTGCCCCTCTGACAGCTGGGATAACGACGGGAATTATGATCGCCCCGGGAGCATCGCTCCCCTCCTGGCTGAGCGTGGTCGGCTTGCTGACGATGCTCTGGGGTATCTACGGCTGGGCATTCGAGCCCGTCAGCGGCTACTAAGCGGAGGACGACGTTGGCTCAAGTTTCTCTCCCCGCCGATCATGCGGCGGAGCACGAACAGACCTCGACCGGTCTGAGCAATCGCAAGCTCTTAATGTGGTCGTTTCTCGGCTCGGAGTGTCTTTTCTTTGGGACCTTGATTTCGACCTATCTTGTCTACCGAAACCACAGTCTCGTGGGGCCGTTGCCCCAGAACGTCTTTGACATTCCTTATACGTCGGTGAGCGCCTTCGTCCTGCTGATGAGCAGCTTGACGATGGTGCTCGCCCTCGCGGCGATTCAGCACGGAAACGTTCGCCAGATGCGGGTTTGGCTCCTGGCGACCGCGCTGCTTGGCACGGTGTTCGTCAGCGGTCAGGTGTACGAGTTCACCGGGTTCGTTCGCGACGGCTTAAGCCTTCAGAAGAACCTGTTCGGAACGACGTTTTTCGTGCTGACCGGTTTCCACGGCGCCCACGTCACCGTCGGGGTGATCATGTTGTTCTCGATCTTCTTGAACTCCTTTCGGGGCAAGGTGACCCAGAAGGATAGCCTGACGGTTGAGTTGGCAGGTCTCTACTGGCACTTCGTCGACGTCGTCTGGATCGTCATCTTCACCGTGGTTTATCTGCTGCCCTACTAACCGATGCACTCCCGGATGGTGAGGACTTAAAGGCATGCACAATCCAACGAGCACTGACGTAACCACGAGCGAGACGTCCCACCAGCCCGCGCATCCCCGGGCTGGCGAGTACGTTCGCATCGCGGTCATCCTGGCGGTGATCACGATGGTCGAAGTCATAGTGTACTATCAGGAGTCGTTGCGGCCGGTCATCGTGCCAATCCTCCTGGTACTATCGGCCATCAAGTTCTCGCTCGTCGTGTTGTTCTTCATGCACCTGAAATTCGATAACCGCCTGTTCTCGACGATCTTTACCGGTCCATTGATGCTCGCCTTCGCCGTACTGATGGCCCTGTTAACGATCTTCCATCGCGTTCTGTTCGGAGCCTAGCGCTACCCGGAGGGCGGTGAGGAAAACCGTCCTCCGGGCCGGGCGAAGGCCGCGGCAAAGTTGGTTCATCGCGTTCTCGTTGGTCGGACACGGAGTATCGCAATGGCGACCTTATCCCTAACAACCTGGGTCTTTGATCCGAGCATCATCGTTACACTCGTCGCAATGGTGGCGGCCTACCTTGTCGGACTGTGGCGATTCCGTCCCGTGTCCCTCTGGAACGAGCATCACGTCGCTACCCGCGAGATCATCTTCTTCTCCAGCGGCATGTTTCTCCTGTTTATCGCGTTGGTATCTCCAATTGACTATCTGAGCGACAGCATGTTCTCGGTTCACATGATTCAGCACATGCTGATCGTCTACTTCGCGCCCCCGCTTCTCCTTTTGGGCATCCCGGCCTGGTTCTGGACTCCCATTCTGGGTATTCGTTACGTTAAGCCCGTCGTGCGGTTCGTTACCGGTGCGATTCCGGCCATCGTCATCTTTAACGCAATCCTGATCGTCTGGCACTTCCCGATGCTCTGGCAGTTCGCGCTCGTGTCACCGCGGATTCACGCGTTGGAGCACGCGTCCTTCCTGGTGGCCGGGATCATTGCCTGGTGGCCAATCTATAACACGACAATAGAACTGCCCCGGATCAGTTATCCCGCTCAGCTACTGTATATTTTCGCTCAGTCGCTCGTTCCGGCGATTATCGGTTCGTTCATCACGTTTTCGACGATCGTCATCTATCCAATCTACGCGGAAACCCCTAAGCTTTGGGGTTTAACGCCGCTGGTTGATCAACAGATTGCCGGTCTGTCGATGAAACTTCTCGGCACGATCTTTCTCTGGATTCTTCTGACCGTGCGCTTCTTTCAATGGTTCAATTATGAAGAGCACGAAAAAGAAAAGCTCATCGACGATAGGCGATTGCCGTAGCCCGAGGCACGTTCAGACGCCGAATCGGCAAGTGCTCGGGGACGTGCTGACAGGCCAGAAAATGAACTACCTGGAGGTCTGGGTTAGCTGTGAATCGTGTCATTATGCCGTTTGTGATTCCGGTCACCGCGGCCGCGTCCGTCGCGATCGTCGTCTTCCTCCTGTCGCGAGTTCTCCTCGCGTTCAATAAGGAAACAACCCCGCCGGTCGCCCTCGGAATTGCCCTCGTCATTCTCCTGGTCTGCAGCGTCCTATCGGCGCGAACCGAAAGCGGCTAAGCCGGGTTCGATGCTGCGTGTCAACCGGGACCGCAACACCGGTCCGCGTAGGCACCGCCGGGAGGGCACAGAGGATCGCTAGATTTGCGAATTCTCTGTGCCCTCTTTTTCGTTACTCTGTCCCTTGGTGCTGATGCCCGGGTCGCGCTTGACAGCGGACCGGGGGGCCCATATAGTACTGCCGAACTGGGAAGAAGCGATTGAGGTTTTCGGTTTGCCGATGGACATTCGTAAGACAGTAACGATCATCGAAGACACACTTATTGAAGGTCAGAATCAGCTCCCACAACCCGAACGGCGGGTTGCGACAATCGCCGTAGTCCGCAATCCGTTGGTCAGCGGCACCGGCGAGAGTCTGAATGAATTGGTACAGGATGGCGGGGACCTTGGCCGGTTCCTTGCCGAGCGAGCGTTAGAGCACATCGATCAGAGCCGGGTTACCTCGGTAGGAAAGGGGGCAATCGTCGGGGCCGATGGCGAGCCAGAACAAGCGCAGGCAATACTTTTCCCTAAGTTTGCCACGGCCGTGCGCGACGCCCTGCAACTGGGTAGTGTCCACATCCCCGGGGAGAAGAAACTGGCCAAGGCCGGGGTAACGCTCGACGTTCTGCTCTGGCAAGTGCACGGAGCCAGCAGTGAGACTCCAGCCGGTCGGATGGAGATTCGCGTTCCCGGCTCGCCGAAAGACGATGAAATCCTTGTGGTGCTCATTCTCGGCGGAACGCGCTAGTATGGCGAGCACGCTTTCGGCGGGAAAGCGAGCAGGTGAACTTGGCAAACGGCTCCGCGCGACGCTTCCGCCTGGCGCGGTTGTCATTGACGCTTCGGACCAACTGGAGTGTTACGCCTACGACGCCTCGTTTGAGGCTATGATACGGCCACGCATCCCCGAGGCAGTGGTCCAACCGCGCAATACCGCCGATGTGTGTGCTCTCGCCCGCTTTGCCAGCGAACAGCGCATTCCCCTGACCCCACGAGGCGCCGCGACCGGTCAAGCCGGTGGTGCGCTACCCGCTCGTGGTGGTATCGTCGTCGACTTGAGTGGGCTGAACAAAATCCTGGAGGTGGACGCCGCCAATCTCCAGGTCGTTATTGAGCCTGGCGTCATCCACGCGGACCTCAACGACCATCTTGCCGAGTGGAAGCTCATTTTCCCGCCAGATCCCGGCAGCTCGCGGATGTGCACCGTTGGCGGCATGGTCTCGAACAATTCACGGGGCATGCGAGCGATTAAGTATGGCTCGACGGGCGACTACGTACTCGGGCTGGAGGTTGTGCTGGCCGATGGAAGGGTGATCACGACCGGATCAATCGGATCGCGCGCCCTCCAGTCGTCGTCCGGTTTCGAGCTGACGAAATTGCTTGTCGGCTCCGAGGGGATGCTTGGCATAATCACCCGACTTCGCCTCAAGATTATTCCCAAGCCACCAGCCCGAGGCATCGTGATGGCCCAGTTTGGTCGGCTCGGCAGCGCCGGTGAATCGGTCGGCGCGGTTCTCCGGGCGGGAATTCTTCCCTCCGCGATCGAAATCCTCGACTCGTCGGCGATCAAGGCAGTCAACCTCTATCGACCGGCCTTGCGATTACCCGACGCCGAGGCCATCCTCCTTTACGAAGTGGACGGCAATTCTCCGTCGGTCGCTCAAGATGCCCGCCGAATCGCCGAGGTCGTCCACCCCCTCGCCGACCACGTCGACTGGTCCGATGAGCCCAAAAGAGTTGCTGCCCTCTGGGAAGCGCGGAGCGTCGTCGGCGCCGCTTCCGGCCAGATCAAACCCGGCTGTGCCCGGGTCTACGCCGGCGAAGATATTTGTGTGCCACTCCAAAAAGTGCCCGAAACTCTGCTAACGATTCAGAGACTTGCCCACGAACACGATCTGACCGTTGTTACCTACGGGCACATCGCGAGCGGAAACCTTCATCCCGCCCCAATCATCAACGTCGCCGACGCCGAGCAGGTCCAGCGCGTTCGACGCTTCGCCGATGAGGTGCACCGACTGGCTCGTCGCATGGGTGGGACGGTCACGGGCGAACACGGCGTTGGGTTGACCCGTATCCCGTACATGCGCGAGGAGCACGGCGAAGCACTCGATGTGATGTGGGCGATCAAGCAGGCACTAGACCCATTCAACATCATGAATCCCGGTAAGATGTTCCCGGCCGACTGAAGCTAGCCGTCCGTGCCGCGTGACCGAGTCACTTCGGACGCGTAAAGGGGCGCTTGGACCGGTAAACCGCGGCCGAGTTGGGGCATCCTTCGTGGACGAGAGTGTTATACTGGCTGCATCTCACTTGATCTGGAATCGCAAGCAATGTTGGGCGCGCTGAAAAATCGAAACTTCATCTTGTTCTGGTCGGGCGCGTTCGTTTCGAACATCGGCTCTTGGATTCAATCGATTGCCCTCAGCTGGCTCGTGTGGGAGATTACTCAGTCCGCGTTCGCCCTCGGCGCGGTCAACTTCGCTTCAACCGTTCCCATTCTCGCGCTCTCCCTCTTTGGCGGCGTGTACGTTGATCGGATCGATCGACGGAAAGTCCTTCGGGTCACTCAAACCCTGCAGCTGATTCTGGCGCTCATCCTTAGCGTGGTTACCTGGCTGAACGTCGTTCAGCTCTCGCATATCCTCCTCATTTCGTTCCTGTCCGGTGTCGTGATGGCGATGAACGCGCCAGCCTGGCAGGCATTCATCGTCGATCTGGTCGAACCGAAAGACTTGCCGGCCGCCATCGCGCTCAACTCGACACAATTTAACTTGTCGCGCGTCGTGGGACCATCGCTGGCAGGTATCCTCCTCACGATCATCGGAGCTGCCGGCTGCTTTTTCGTCAACAGCTTGAGTTTCCTGGCGGTGGTAGGGGCGCTCGTGGTCATCCAGCCTCGCCCCACCAAACCAAAACTCGAAACGACGAGCGTTTGGGAACGCCTCCGGACTGGCGTGGCCTACGCCGTCGACCAACCGGTCATGCGCCCTCTCATCATCCTCACCTCATTCGTCACGATCTTCGGCATGACCTACGCCTTATTAATGCCGGTGATGGCTCAAGACGTTCTCGGGCAGGGGGCGGGCGGCTACGGCGCGATGATGAGTGCCACCGGTGTTGGAGCCATCATCGGATCGCTCGTCCTAGCGAGCTGGGGAAGTCTGGTTCCCCGCGGGCGAATGCTCATCGGCTCGGAATTGGCCTTTTCGGCCTCGGTCGTCGGCTTCAGCGTTTGCCGCAACTTCATCATCAGCCTGGTCATCCTCGCCGTGCTCGGCTGCGCCATGATCGGCTTTATGACCACCGCGAACACCGCGATTCAACTCACCACGCCGGATCATCTTCGCGGCCGACTGATGAGTATCTGGGTGCTCGTCTCGTTTGGGTTCAGCCCGATCGGTAGCCTGATCTCCGGCGCGGTTGCTCAGAGTTGGGGAGCCCCACTCGCGCTCGGCCTAGGTGGAGCCATCTGCGCCGTCGCTGGCCTCGTCATCGCCCTCGGAAGCGCCCCACTGCGAAACCTCGGGACCGGCGTCGCACCAACGTCCACCGTCAGCGTCACCGCGCCGGCGCGTTAGAGCGGGGCAGGCCGCTGTCCAACGTACCGGCTTGACAGTTTCTCGTCGCGAAACGCGCCCCGAGGATGCAAAAGTGAAGCCGTCCCCTCCAACGCCCGTTCCCGAAACACGACATCGACTGTTGTCGAGACGCGGGCGCCGGAGGAACCGGCTTCAATTCTCACCCGAGAACCGGTGGGAAGCTACTCCTCGGTCTTACGTTGGCCCTTCCGACTCCCGCCGATCTTTCCAATCTTCGCGTAGTAGTCGGAACCGTGCCGCGACTTGACCGATTCGCCACCCTTCTTGCCGATTTGCGAGTAGAAGTCGGCGCCGTGACTGTCACGCACGGTAGTGCCGCCTTTCTTGCCAATCGCCTCGAAGAAATCCTGGCCGCGCTGTTCCAGAACCGCCCGGCCACCCTTCTTGCCGATCTCGCTGTAAAAGTCCTTACCATACTTCTCAGCGACCTTACGCCCGCCAAGTCGCCCAGCCTCGCGGACGGTTAGTTCAGAATCGCCAGCCAATGTCTTGACCCCCCTATCCATGTGCGCTGTCGGCCGGAGTTCCCACCTGGATCAGCAGCCGAGCACACGCCGGCGACAGTATAGCAGGGGACCAGCGCGCGGTCAAATGTCTGCTTGGCATCTACCGGGGATTCTAATGTATACTCACGTCGATGAAAGAGAGAATACTGGTCGTGGACGACGATCCGGCGATCACGACTGCGCTGCGTCGCGCGCTCGTCTTTGAAGGTTACCAGGTAGGTACCGCTCAGGATGGCGAGGTTGGCTTGCGCCAGGTCCGCGACTGGACCCCGGACCTGGTCATTTTGGACATCCGGATGCCGGGCATCGACGGGTTCGAGGTCTGCCGGCGGATCCGCGAAGTCGAAACGATGCCCATACTGATGCTCACCGCGCGTGACGAGGTGGCCGACCGCGTGAAGGGCTTGGACGCCGGCGCCGACGACTACCTCGTCAAGCCCTTCGCGCCTGACGAACTGCTCGCCCGCGTCCGAGCAATGTTGCGGCGACGCGAACCGCGCGTCCGACAAGGTCCATTTCGCGTCGCGGACCTCGTCGTTGATTTTAGCTCGCGGCAGGCCTTCCGCGGCTCGCGCGAGCTCCACCTGTCCGCGAAAGAGTTTGACCTGCTGGCGCACTTCGCCCAAAATCCCCGTCAGGTGCTCACCCGCGACCAGATACTGGAAGCAGTCTGGGGGTACAACTTCGAGGGCGAGTCGAACGTTCTGGACGTCTACGTCGGCTACCTGCGCCAGAAGCTAGAGGCTGAAGGGGAACCGCGGTTGCTCCACACCGTTCGGGGAATCGGATACATCCTTCGGGAGTAACTCGTATGTCCGTGCGGTTACGTCTGACCCTCTGGTACACCGTGCTAACCGCCGTGACCATGGTTATCTCAAGTGTTATTTTGTACGTCGTACTACGCCAAACAATAAATGCCGACACCGACGCCTTCCTCGCGAGTAAAGCACACGACCTCGCCGCGAGCATTCAGATCATTCCGGTCAAAAGCGGGAATCAAATCGTCCACTACGTCGCGCCGCTACCCGACGTCGATCGGTTCGCCGAGGCCGACGTTTACGCCCAGGAGCTCGACGTGACCGGCAGTATTCTCGACGAGTCGATGAACATGGGAAGCTACGGCCAGCCTCTGGATCCGGCGGGCCTGGTAAAGGCCCTCCACGGCCAGACCGCGTACGGGACCGTCGCAATCCGGGGGATTCGCCTCCGCGTGTTTACGATGCCCCTAAAGCTGCCCGGCTATCCGAACCGCGTTCTTCAAGTCGCGCGGGCGGTGGATCCAGTTGAATCGACGCTGACCCGTTTGCAGCGGGCCCTGCTGATCGGCGACGCGTTAGTCGCGCTCATCGCCTGTGGGCTGGGTTGGTGGATGGCCGGCTCATCACTCCGACCAATTGCCAGCACGACGAAAGCCGTGCAAGTAATCGGCGAGTCGGGCCGGCTGGACCAGCGGGTTGCCTACCAGGGGCCGACCGATGAAATTGGCGAGCTGGTGTACACATTCAACCGCATGCTGGATCGCCTGGAGTCGACAATTACCGCGCAGCGCCGGTTCATCGCCGACGCCTCCCACGAACTGCGGACGCCCCTCACAACCTTACGGATTAACGTGGATCTCCTTCGCCGTGATCCGGAAGCCGAGCCACCGGAGCGGACCGAGGTTATCGACGACATCGCGACCGAAATCGACCGGCTTGCCCGCCTCGTCCATGGCCTGCTCGACCTGGCGCGTGCCGACGCCGGGATTCATCTGGACAAGCAGTCGCTTCGCGCCGACGAGATCGTTCGCGACGTGGTTCAGCAAGTCCGAGCGAGCGCCGACGGCGTCATCGTGGAAACCGGAGATCTGATCCCAACCCTGCTGGTCGCCAGCCCAGACTATCTGAAGCAACTCCTGCTCACGCTGGTTGACAACGCGGTTAAGTACACCCCGGCTGGAGGTCGGGTGTACCTGGACGTTGAGCGCGACGGCCCATGGGTCAAGTTCGTCGTCGCCGACACCGGTCAGGGAATCGCTCCGGAAGACCTGCCCCGAATCTTCGAGCGCTTCTATCGCGCACCCCGGGTCCGCCGCCAGCCCGGCACCGGATTGGGCCTCGCGGTTGCCCAGTGGATCGCTGGCGAGCACGGTGGCCACATCGCGGTCGAAAGCGAGCTCGATCACGGTTCGACGTTCACGGTGTGGCTTCCGCGGGGCAACTGAGCTCTTAGGAAACTCTTAAGTCGGTTTCATTGTCCTCTTAGAAATTCCCAGTATCTTCTGTATTGGAAGGAACGAACGAAACGCCCGCGAATCCACGGGTGATCCCAAACGACGGGGAATGTAACCAATGACTCCCGTGACGCAATGTTCCGCGGCGTCAAGCGAACGCGAACGCGCGCCGATCATTCTCGTCATTGGCGAAGATCCGCTGATGACCCGCACGATCGTCCGGGTGCTGCGACGCGCCAGCTACCACGTCATTATTCGCGAAAGGGATGACGAACGATGCGTGCCGGTCGCGCCGGATCTCATCGTCCTTGACGATCCAGATGATCGCTCGACGAAGCCACCCTCCCAGTTACCGGTGGTCGCGCTGGTTGCGGACGCCCCGGTTCTCTGGATTGGCAACCGCGCGAGCAAAACGGGAGCGTACACCCTGGTCAAGCCATTTACTTCCTCCGACTTGCTTCAGACAGTTGAGGCTATATTGCGCGACCCAGCGCCCCTGCCGGCCCGAGTCGGCTAATTTTCCGGTTGATGGACGTGGCCAGCGTCCAATCAACGCCGGAGAAAGAGACTGAGATGAACGTACGCGCCGAGCTACATTGTTATCACTGCGGCTATCTGGCTGCCAAAATCGAAGCGACGGCCGAAACCAAGTCGTCGCCAATCCACGACGTGAAACTGGTCGCACCGATGGTTGGTCCAGGTTTCCGGCTTCGCCAGGGCAAAAAGCCGTTCTGTGGCCGGTGCGGCGGACCACTCTATTTGGAAGAACTCGAATTCATCCGCTACGCCCCAACGGTGATCGTCCCTCTCCCGCCTGGACGACGCCGAGGGCGCCCACCCAAATCACTACTGGCATCCTAACCGTCTCCCTCCTGTCCTGGCCCCTCGGTTGCTTCCCGAGGGGCTTTTCTTTAGGCAATTTGTCCTATTTTCCCCGACTTTGCCCCTTATGGCACCCGTGCGGCAGGCTAGTTGCATGCACGTAGGGTGAAATAAGGTATCAGGGTCACCAGTCATGGCGATTCCTGAGGTGAAGGATACGTCGCGATGTCTCGCAACATCTCCCAGCTACCTGAGCGGAATCGATGGACTCGCCGGGGATTCCTGGTTGGAGTGACGGTATTCGGGGCGGTTGCAATCGCCGCGTGCACCAGCGCGACTTCTACCAGCCCAACGACCACACCAGCAGCCGGGACTACACCGGCAGCCGGGACCACCCCAGCTGCGGGTACGACCCCCGCCGCGACCACGACCCCGGCCGCCGGAACCACACCGACCGCCGGTACCACTCCCGCGACCGGAACGACGCCAACTGCTGCCGCGACCACCGGAGCAACCGAAACTGCCACTCCAGCCGCCAGCGCTACCGCCGGGACAACGGTCACCCCAACTGCAACGCCCTAACTGTACCTTGGTCGGGCGCGAGGCCCGACCAGTGAATCCACTTCCCACCCGCCGAGAGTTTTCCCGCTTGGGAAACTCTCGGTTGGCATTAGCGGTTACCCGCGAGGCGAGGTCGGAGCACCTAACCGAGCGCACGCCTCGTGACACACCCCGGGTACAGCGGATTAGTCAATCTCTCGCGCGCCAATATCGTGACGGTAACACATCCCGTCGAATTCGATCCGCTCCAGGTTGTCGTAGGCGTGGCGCTGAGCCGCAACAAGGCTGTTACCCACTCCCACGACGGTCAGAACGCGTCCCCCCGACGTGACGAGACGGTCGCCCTCCCGACGGGTTCCAGCGTGAAACACAAGCGCCTGGGGATCCAGGGAGCCAAGGCCACGAATCTCGCGACCGGTCACGTACGCGCCGGGGTAGCCCTCGGAAACTACCACGACCCCGCAACGGTGTCCGTCGCTCGTCTTCACCGCCCCGCGAGAGAGTTCGCCAGTCGCTACGGCGTAGGCCAATTCGGCAAAATCGCTTTCCAACAAAGGCAAAATGACCTGAGTCTCGGGGTCACCGAAGCGGCAGTTGAACTCGATAACCTTCGCGCCATCCGGCGTAAGGATGAGTCCAGCGTACAACGCTCCCCGGTACGGCAGGCCTCGGCCAGCGAGTTCGGCCACGACCGGGTCCAGCACCTGCGCCCGTAAGCGATCGGTTTCCGCGGCGTCCAGCAACTTGGTAGGGGCAAAGGCACCCATTCCACCAGTGTTTGGGCCGGTGTCGTTATCCCCGACTCGCTTGTGATCGCAGGCCGGGACAAGGGGAACGACGCATTGCCCGTCGACGAGCGCGATGAGGGAGACTTCGTGTCCCTGAAGAAACTCCTCCACGAGGAGCGTTTCACCAGCCGCGCCAAAGGATCTCTCGACTAGCAGCGCGTCGATCGCCGACCGCGCTTCCTCGAGAGTGTTCGCAATGAGAACACCCTTGCCCGCCGCGAGTCCATCTGCCTTCAAGACAAGGGGAAAGGTCTTGCTTTGAACGTACGCCCAGGCATCCGCGGCATCGCTAAAAACTCGATGCGCGGCGTTGGCGACGCCGGCCGCGGCCATGACGTCCTTTGCCCACGACTTACTCGTTTCGATCCGCGCCGCCGCGGCGCTCGGACCAAACGTCGGGATACCGGCCTCTCGAAGACGGTCGGCAAGGCCTAGAGCGAGGGGTTCTTCTGGCCCCACGATCGCCAGATCGATTCGCGCGGCCAAGCCCCAATCGACCAAAGCCGCGACCTGATTAACCGCGATCGGCACGTTTTCGGCAATTGCTCCGGTGCCACCATTACCGGGCACGCAGAAAATCCGCTCGACCCGAGGACTCTGGGCCAACTTCCAGGCGAAAGTGTGCTCGCGCGACCCGTTACCCACGACGAGAACCTTCCAGCCAGCCATGCTGTTCCTCCCAGAAAATAGAAGAGCGGAGTGTTTCCACTCCGCTCGGGAAAGGTCGCTTTCTACTCGGCGGAAGCCGATTCCGATCGGGGCTCGGCCTCGCCACCCTCGGTGGTCTCCTCGGGCGGCACGCTCGGCGCCGGCTCCTCCGGCAGTGACACTCGCGCGGTCGTGCCCACCACTTCGACGTGAACCGCACCGGCGCGCTCGGCCGCGAGAAGATAATCCTTGAACTTACTGAATCCGAAGGCACGCTCGTCAAACGACCCGAGACGACGAACCAGGCGATTCTTTACCGCCGCGGGCCCGGTACTCGGACGCGTGGGACCAGTTGCTTCTCGGACGACTTCGCGCAGAATCGCATAGCTCTCAGCGAGTGTCAATGCTACCGTTGCGTGACCTTTACCGTTACCGTTGCTACCATTGCCATTGCCGGACGCGTTGCCGTTCGTCGGCGCGCTTTCGGCATGACCGTTCTCGCCATCGCCACCGGCCTCCGACCGGACCGGCTCGACGGCAACTGGCACCGCCGAACGGGCTTCCAACTCGCCGACCGGCGCTTCCGGGGTCACTGACACTTCCGACGCCTCGACATCCGCGGCGGCAGGCTCGGCCATTGGGCTCTCCGCAGCGGCTTCGGTGACGGACACCGGTGCCTCATTCCACGACTCACTCGCCAGCTCCGACATCGCGGCGTCCCCGACCGGTAGGGCGGGAACCAAGGCGGGCGACAACTCGTCCCCCCCTTCGGCGGGGGCCTCGGCCGGGGGCGCTTCGCCCGACGCCATTTCCGAGACAGCCTCCGTCGCCAACTCGGCTCTCAGCGCGGCCACCAGAGGATGACCGTCGACGATGTGACACATCTTAACCCGATGCTTAACGCCATTGACGTCAATCTCACGCGGTTCTTTGTCCACGATCAGAACGCCACTCTGAACGAGGCGGTTGAGGGTCGTCCGAACCGCGGCGTCGGCGTCAACCGTGCCCTTGCCCAGATGATTAATCATGTTCGTCATCAAGTAGGTATAGGTCAACCAGCGACTTCTCTCCCGCAGATCGAGCAAATAGCGAACGACGTTGCGGTCGAGATCATCTTCCACCGGATCGGTAACGGTGGCCGGAATCTCGGTAACCACCTCAACCACCTCCGGTGTCACGGCAGGAGCCGGGGCAGCGGGTTGCGCCGCGGTGACCCACTGAACTGGACCGGTGCGACTCACCGTGAGAACACCGGCCTTTTCGGCCGAAGCCAGTAGATCCTTAAACCGAGCGAAGCCGTACTTACGCTCGTTGAACCCATTGACCCGCGCGAGGAGTTGGTCTTTGAGGTTGGTCGCCCGCAAGCGAGGTTTGCCGGCCTGCTCGCGGTCACGGAGGATCGAGGCAATCAACTCAAAGAGCGGCCCAACCTCGCGCTGCTCCTCCTGGGGAACCTCGACCACCGCTGGTTCCGGCCGGACCGGTTCGGGAATGACCGGTTCAACTCGAGGGATTTCGACCCGGGGCGTCTCGACACGCGAGGTCTCCACGCGTTGCGGCTCAACTCGGCCCACTTCGATTTTTGCCGGCGGCACAACCTCGACGATGGCGCTGCCATTCGTTTCGGCTGGAGCCAGACGCGCGGCCGGGCGCGCCGGCGGAGTCGCGACGCGCTGGAACGCGTGGCTGGCGGCGGATCCTCGGTTTCCGCCCGTGCTACCGTTGCGATTCCGACGCGGCCCACTCGGGCCATAACTGCTGACTTCCGTCGACGGCGGCGAATCGGAAGTTTCCGCCAGAACACGGTAAGGAATGTACTCGTCGGCCATCTCGCGGAGTATAGCCGCGACAAAGTCGGGACCAATCACGACGACGCGCTTCCCCCGCAATTGGACGAGGCGCACAATCGGGATGAGGTCTTTGTCTCCGGAAACCAACACAAAGGTTGTGAGCTCCGGCATCAGGTGCAGGAGATCGATACAATCGGTGACCAGACAGGGATCCGCGAGGCTCTTGCCACGGGCCTGGCTACCTGGCTCCGGCTCGAACCGAAACGTCGGGGCGTAGACCGGCTCGACACCGGCCCGATAGACCGACAATCGATCGCTCGTCGCGTTCCATTCAGCATATGCCCGGGCAACCAGAATTGTTCCGGATCGTTGGGCGGCCTTTACTATCGCGCGAACGTCGGGAAGGGCGCCGCCAAAGTCGACGGCCGTACTAATCGCGAGGTTATCCCAATCAACAAACAGGGCAACATAGTTCTCTTCGTCGCGGAGCATCTCGTCCTTCGTCAAAAGAAAATTGCGCAATTAGCAAAAAAGGCTCAGCGATCTTCGTACCCAAACATCCACTGAACCATCGCTGAGCCTGCATTGCGCGGTGGGAAGCTACGCCAACCGGGCCGCCAAAATCTGCGGGAGCACCGGAGAGACATCGGACAAAGAAGCTAATCGTCGGCCTCAATCGACCCAACCGATTCTGGCGAACATGTCGACCGAAGACCGCGAGTTATCCAGAACAACCGACCTAAACAAGCCTATCCGACCATCTCTAAAGTCTGACGTTCTTTACCCAAAATCATCATATCAAGCATCGTTGACTTCGTCAAGGATATCAAAGGGACGGGGAAGCGTCGGCGCGGACAAGCAGCGCTTTCTAAAGGTAGGCGCGGCAGCCCCAACCACGCTGCCGCGCTCAAATGCCCCGAGTTCGGAGGGTCAGGATCCAACGGCATCGGGATGGGCGACGATGAGACTAGCGTTATGCCCGCCGAAGGCCAGCGAATTCGACATACCGTAGGTGATTGTGTGGCACCGCCCCACGTTCGGGACGTAGTCCAGGTCACACTCCGGATCCGGATTCTCAAGGTTGATTGTCGGGTGAACGAATCGGTCCCGGATCGAGAGGACCGTTGTGATTAACTCGACGGCACCCGCCGCGCCAATCAGATGTCCGGTCATCGACTTCGTCGAGTTGATCGGTATCCGGTAAGCGTGCGCTCCGAACGCTTCCTTGATCGACGCCGTCTCGAACTTATCGTTGAGTTGGGTCGACGTTCCGTGGGCGTTGATGTAGTCAATTGCTTCGGGCGCTAGCCCGGCTTGGCGTAGCGCCGCCCGCATCGCACGCGACATCGGTTCGCCAGTGGGATCCGGAGCGGTCACATGGTGAGCGTCGGCGGTAGCGCCGTAACCGACGACCTCGGCGTAGATTCGAGCGCCCCGGGCAAGCGCGTGGTCCCGGTCTTCCAACATCACCACTCCGGCTCCTTCGCCCATGACGAAACCATCGCGGTCGCGATCGAACGGTCGACTGGCCGCCTCCGGAGAGTCGTTCCGTCGCGAGAGGACTTTGCAGTTGCTGAATACGGCGATGACGAAACGACTGATCGTCGCCTCGACGCCGCCCGCCAGCATCATCGGAACACTGCCGCGGCGAATGACTTCGAAGCCTTCGCCGATACAGTCCGAGCCAGTCGCGCACGCCGTCGCAAGACAGCGACTTGGCCCTCGCAAGCCAAGGTGGATCGAAACCTGACCGGCGGGCATATTCGGAATAATCATCGGCGCCGCGAAGGGACTAATTCGGCGGGGCCCATTCTCCAAATAGACGCTGTGTTCATCTTCGAAGGACAGCATTCCGCCAATGCCGGTGCCAATCGAGACTCCCACGTCGTACGAGTCGAACCCGCCCTCGCCGAGCCCGGCGTCAGCCATCGCAAGTTTCGAGGCGGCGACTGCCAACTGCGCCGAGCGATCCATGCGGCGCACGTCCTTGCGTGGCAAAAAATTCTCTGGAACGAAGCTGTCGACCGCCGCGGCGAACTGGGTCGTCATGTCGTCCACCTGAAACGACTGGATTCGCTTGACCCCACTCCGCCCCTCGCGAATCGCCTTCCAGTATGGCTCGATTCCGATCCCCAAAGGGGTAACGACCCCCATTCCGGTCACGACGACGCGTCGACCGTCAGCATTGGCACGCACTGGCATCCGACTCTCCTCCCCTACTGATAACACCGGCCCGAGACATCGGTTACCCATCGGCCCGCATGTTGCTCCACTGGACAGTGACAGTCCAGACAAGACCACACGCGCGGATGAAACGATGGTTGACGTTCGAATCGAGCAACTCCGTTGCCAACCCACCTGGGAGGCCCCTATAGAAATCGTCGAGAGAAAGGGGATTGGCCACCCCGACAGCATTTGCGACGGCATCATGGAGCACGCCGCGGTGCTCCTGGCTCAGGCCTATCGTCAACAGTTCGGGCAGGTCGTCCACTACAATCTCGATAAAGGTCTGCTCGCCGCCGGGTCCGCCGAGCGCTGGTTCGGCGGCGGCAAGCTGGTCGAACCCATGCGCCTGATCTTCGGCGACCGGGCAACCTTCGAGTGGCATGGCATCGCGATTCCGGTCTTCGAGATCGTTCGCCAGGCAGCCGACGAATGGCTGCGACGAAACCTACCTCGGGTAAACCCCGAGCACGACATTGTCTACCAGTCCGAACTACGCGCCGGTTCGCCGGAACTCGCCCTGACCGCGCTCGGGCCGGTCGGCAGCGCCCCCGCTAACGATACCTCGGCCGCGGTCGGCTACGCCCCGCTTACCGCTACCGAGCGGATTGTCATGGCCGCCGAGCGCTACTTGAACGGTCAAGACTTTAAGTCCCAATTCCCGGATACCGGCGAAGACGTCAAAGCCATGGCTTTCCGGGTGGAGTCGAATCTCCGGCTGACCGTCGCCATGCCGTTCCTAGCACCCTACATCACCAGCGAAGACCAATACTTTCGTCGCAAGCAGGAAGCGTCGGGCGCCTTGATGGCACACCTGGACAGTCTAGCGTTCCGGCCCGCGTCGCTCGAACTCGAGCTCAACAGCCTCGACGTCCCCGGAAATCAGGCGGCCGGAACGTACCTGAGCGTTCTGGGGACATCGGCGGAGGACGGAGACTCCGGCGAAGTCGGGCGCGGGAATCGCGTCAATGGACTGATCTCGCTCAATCGTCCCGCGTCCGCGGAGGCCGCGGCAGGAAAGAATCCAATCAGTCACGTCGGGAAACTGTATAACATCCTCTGCTTTCAGCTAGCTCAGCGAATTTTCGATCAGGTTGCCGGGGTTCGCGAGGTGTACGTCTGGCTTGGCAGCCAGATCGGTCAACCGGTCAACGATCCCCCCATGGCGGCAGTTCAGTTATCTCTCGCCCCCGGTCAGCCCTTCGCGCCATCGCGGAACCTCGCGCGGACAATCGTCCTCGACGGTCTCGCCCACCTTGACGACTTGATCGAAGGATTGATCAACGGGACGACTCGCATTTACTAATCACAACGATACCGATTCCCGTCCCACCGCCAGCAAGTTCTCCACGGCCTGACCGAACGCGATGCGGTGCTCGGCGACGGCCACGGCGAGCGCGTCCAACTCGTCTCGGGAAACCGTAGCGAGAAGGCGCTCGAAAAGTCGCTCTCGGACCCCGTCGAGTAGACGGCGGCGCGCGCGCTCCACCCGCCACGCTTCCAGAGAGCCATTCGTTTGGCGATACTTCTGATGGGCCGCGACGGCGTCAAGAAGCGGTGAGATGCCTTCGCCATTGATGGCCGATATCTTGAGAACTGGTGGCTTCCAAGCCTCCGGATGATGGACGAGGCTGAGCATCGTTCGAAGGACCGCCGCGGCCTGATCCGCGCCCTCTCGGTCGGCTTTGTTTACGACGAAGATGTCGGCAATTTCGAGGATTCCCGCCTTGATCGCCTGGACGTCGTCGCCGAGATGAGGCACCTCGACGAGTACGACCGTCGGCGCGATGGCGGCGATATCGGCCTCATCCTGCCCGGCTCCAACCGTCTCGACCAGCACATGGTCGAAGCCAAGAGCATCGGCCACCGTAACTAAATCCTCCACGGCCCGCGCGAGTCCACCGACCGCCCCGCGCGTCGATAAACTGCGCACGTACGCGCCCGGGTCGCCGTGAAGATTCTGCATCCGAATCCGGTCACCGAGAACCGCCCCGCCGGTGATCGGACTCGAAGGATCGACCGCGAGGACCGCGACAGTCTCGCCGCGTAGACGCAGCGCCCCGGCCAATCGCGAGACCAGGGTGCTCTTCCCGGCTCCGGGCGGACCGGTAATCCCCACTACCTGGGCGTGGCCAATTCGTGGCGCGAGGGAAGCCAGGACCAACTGCGCCTCTGACCCACCGTTCTCGACCAGCGTGAAGAGGCGAGCTTTCGCCCGAACATCCCCGGCCAGCGCCGCCTCGACCAGGGCACGGGGATCCGGATTAGTGCGCGGCACCGATTGGTACACCGGCGGCCGTACGCCCGAGTTGTTCCTCGATAAATCGCGCGATGTCGGTCGTGGGCGTCCCCGGACCGAAGATGCCGCGCACCCCGGCTCCCTGGAGCACCGGCACGTCAGATTGCGGAATGATCCCGCCGACGAGCACAAGAACGTCGTCCGCGCCACGTTCCCGGAGCAACGCCGTGACTTTCGGCACCCAGGTGAGGTGCGCGCCGGAAAGAACGCTCAACCCCACGACGTCCACGTCTTCCTGCAGCGCCGCCTCGACGATCATCTCTGGCGTTTGACGCAAACCGGTGTAAATGACTTCCATGCCGGCGTCGCGCAGTGCCCGCGCGACAACCTTGGCGCCACGGTCGTGTCCGTCGAGTCCGGGCTTGGCAACTAAAACTCGAATTCGTCGCTGTTGTTCCATCGCCCTACCTGCTACAAAACCGGCGTTTCGGAATATTCGCCAAATACCGCGCGCAGGGCATCGGTTATCTCGCCAAGAGTGCAGTATGCCCGAACGCAGCCCAAGATGGAAGGCATCAGGTTCTCGGAGCCTTCCGCGGCCTGCCGTAAGACCGCGAGCGACGTCGACACCTCCGCCGCATCGCGTTCGGCGCGCACCCGACGCAGGCGGTCGAAATGCAACTCTTCCCAACGGGGATCGATTCGAAGCACATCCACGGGCGTTTCGCCGCCTTCGGTGTAGGCGTTTACGCCGACGATTGTTCGCTCTCGCGCGTCGACTTCATTTTGGAAACGGTAAGAGCTCTCGGCGATTTCGCGCTGAAAGAAGCCACTTTCGATTCCGGCGATCACGCCTCCCATCTGGTCGATTTGATCGATGTAAGCGGTTGCCTGAGCTTCGAGGTGATCGGTCAAACTCTCCAGGAAGTAGCTTCCCCCCAACGGATCCACTGTGTTGGTGACCCCGCTCTCGTAGGCGATGATCTGCTGGGTCCGCAAGGCAATCCGCGCCGCTCCCTCCGAGGGCAACGCCAACGCCTCGTCCAACGAGTTGGTGTGCAGGCTCTGACATC
>Ga0080006_1160462_pt1:27500-80614 | contig 80614 bp, 68 predicted proteins | sample RS3BMetagenome_FD_69209 | JGI IMG/M metagenome (GOLD analysis project Ga0080006, IMG submission 69209) | Ferric oxide microbial mat and aquatic microbial communities from Rainbow Spring, Yellowstone National Park, USA - RS3B (SPADES... ... | reverse complement strand
CCGAGTGGCTCGACGACGCGGTCGGCGAGGTGATCGTGCGCACGCTGGAGGCCGTCGATGGGCGCGAGCCTCCCGCCGACGCCGGGGAGTGGCACGCGCTCGCCACCACCGTGGCGCTCCACTACGCCGCCGACGAGCGCAAGAAGGCCCGGCGGCGCGAGCGGCTGGGCAACGCGGGGCCGTGCGAGGACGCGGACGTCTTCGAGCCGCTCGTCGACGACGCCTGGCGGCACTGGCTCGACGCGAAGAAGCTCGCCCTGATGCTCGCCGATCTCTTCGCGCGCGGCGAGATGCCCGATCAGGGGTGGGAAATCCTCGAAGCGGTGGTCTGCGACGAAGACGCGAAGACCATCGCCGAGGAGCTGAAGCTCTCCGAGGCCGCGGTGCGCGGTCGCCTCAAGAGGATGCGCAGGAAGTTCTGCGATCTGGTCGACGAGAGGGGGCTCTCGAACCTGCGCTTGCGACAAGAGGAACGCGAAGACTCGGAACGGAGCGACGCGGCAGCGGCCTGACCGAGCGCCCCGGAGCCCATCCCGTCGTCCACCTTCGACTTGCGCGCCGCATCCTTCGACTTGCGCGCCGCATCCTTCGACATGCGCGACGATTTGCGAGGAAAGCGTCGCGCCTTCTCTCGAAATCGCGCGGCAACTCGAAGAATGCGCACCGCAACTCGAAGAATGCGTCTCGCTCCTCGAAGAAATCGCGACGCATTTCCCGGAAGGAGAGACGCTCGGGCGAGAAATCGTGACGATTGGCGAAGGTCGCGCACCTCCTTCTGGAGAATGCGTCGCGCATCCCGAAGAATGCGTCGCGCATCCCGAAGAATGCGTCGCGCATCCTGAAGAATGCGTCGCGCATCCCGAAGAATGCGCGACGCAACTCGAAGCTTGCGTAACTCCCCGAGAAAGATGCGTGTCGCCAGCTCTGGGAGGAGCGCCGATTCGCCTCGAATCCGTCGCCCAAGCAAAAATCGTGCTCGACGCGCGACCCGAAATCGCGACTCGGTCGTTAAGCATGGATGGAGGGGCAGAAAGGCTCCGGCATGCCGCCGGCGCGGGCCCCTCTTTCCTCAACGCAAGGTGACGTCTTGGCGAACGCATCCTCATTCCACCGTGTCCTCGTAGTCCTCCACCTCCCGACGAAGGTCGCCGATCTCCTCAAGGTCGGTCAGGCCATCGTCACGGCGATGACCGGGAACCCGAGCTTCCCGGCGCCGGTGCCTCCACTCCCCACCGTCGCGGCCCTGATCACGAAGCTCGCCCAGGCCGAGCAGGCGACGGCGACGCGCACGAGGGGCACCGTCCCCGCGCGCAACGCCGCCCGCCTCGCTCTCGTCCAGGCGCTCGGCGCGCTCAAGGCCTACGTGCAAACCGTCGCCGACGGCGCGCAACCGGAAGACGCGGCGACGCTCATCGCGAGCGCCGGCATGACGTCGAAGAAGGCGCCGGCGCGCTCGAAGCCGGCCTTCGCCGCGAAGGCCGGGCAGACCTCGGGCAGCGTCAAGCTCGCGGTCAAGTCGGCCGGCCACCGCGCCTTCTACGAATGGCAGTACAGCGTCGACGGCGGCAAGACGTGGGTCGACGCCGCCCCCAGCGTGCAGGCCAAGACGACCGTCTCGGGCCTGGCGGTCGGCTCCACCGTGCAGTTCCGGTTCCGCGCCATCGTCAAGGGCGGGCCGGAGGACTGGAGCCAGCCGGTCGGCGTGCTCGTGAAGTGATCGTCGTCGCAGCAGCGCCTCTCGTCGGTCGTTGAATCGACCCAGCCGGCCCTCGGCTCCCCCGCTTCACGGCGGGGCGAGCCGGGGGCCGGCTTTTTTTTGGGGCTGTTCCGCAGAATCCGTGGGCACGTAACGCAGGCAACTCGTGCGCGGCATGGCCGAAAGGGGGATGTGAGCCGCAAAGCCGCAGAGCCGCAAAAGGTGGTGGAAGAGCCGTGCGAATCGGACAACGCCCTGGCCGGCGCGCTCGTGGATGCCGCGCTCGAGGTGCACCGACACCTTGGCCCCGGGTTCGCCGAAAACGTCTACGAGAATGCTCTTTGCCACGAGCTCTCTCTTCGTGAGCTGCCGTTCGACAGGCAGGTCGTCGTGCCCGTGAGCTACAGGGGCAGGGCCGTCGGGGAGGGCCGCGCGGATCTCGTCGTCGCCGGACGGCTGGTCGTGGAGCTCAAGGCGCTGCCGGCTCTCGCTCCGGTCCACACTGCGCAGGTCATCTCCTACCTGAAGGCGACCGGCTTGACGCTCGGGCTCTTGGTCAACTTTGGCGAGCGCCAGCTGCGGACCGGGCTCCGGCGTCTCGTGCTCACCGCTTGACGACCGCTGCCCCTCCCCCTTTGCGGCTCCGCGGCTTTGCGGCTCTCCTCTTCGCCTTTCGCCGCCCCACGAAGCTGAGGAAGGCCTTTTCTGTCCACGGCCTCACGGTCGCGTGGGCGGTGGCCCGTACGGCGTGGGGAACGGGGGTGGCGGTACGGGGTGGCGAACGACGTACACCGGGTTGGTGAAGGCGAGCGGAGCGGCGGGCATGAACGGCAGCACGTCGTCCATCCGCCGGTCGCCGCGCACGATGACCTGAACCCAGCCGTTGTCGGGCCCGACCGGGACCTCGATGTCGCGGTCGAAGCGGATGGTGCGCTCCTGCGCCTCCTCGAGCGTGCCCGGCTCGGGACCCAGGCGCGTCGGGCGAGAGGGGACGTCGAACGTCTCGACGATGCTGGGCCCGGTCCCCGGCGACGCGCCGATTTGTCCGACGACGATCTCGATGTGCGTCACGTCGATCCAGGGCGCCGCGCGCACGCGCAGGTGGCCGCGCAGCGTATCGTCGGTCGTGTCGGCCTCGTCGCCGGGACGGGCGCCCGCCAGCTCGAGCTCGATGATGGGCCCATCGGTGACGATGGCGTGCCCCTTCTTGATGTTGGACACGACGACGAGCGGGTCCACCGGGCGGGTGTCGGTGCCGGCGTCGACGGTCGCGTGCGGGTCGACGGTCACCATCGTGCGCGGGTAGCCCGCCCAGTGGAACTGGATGCGGTGCGAGTCGCTGCTGCCGGTCGCGGTGTAGCGCCAGCCGAAGTCGAGCAGCGCCCAGTAGTCGCGCAGCACCTGGTCGACGCGCTCGGGGCGCTCGTCGTCGTAGCCGTTGAAGACCTCGATCCCGTCGAAGTCGATGCGGTGGCGGATGTGCGATCGCGGCGCCCTGGGATCGAAGCCGAAGTTGGCGAAGTACCCGATCCCCTTGGGGAGACGCGGGTGGTTCAGCTGAAAGTAGCGGCTCGGGTCCGAGCGCACGGCGCGGAAGATGGCGCCCATGGTCGTGTGCTTGTACGGCGGCACCGGCTGCCCCAGCGGGTACGGGAAGACGCCGAAGTGGCCGAACCCCTTGCTGTAGGTGGTCACCTCGACGCCGGGGACGCTCGACAGCTCGCCGCGCAGATCGAGCGTCTCGAGCGCGGAGGAGTAGTCTCCCACGACGTTGTGCTCGGTGGGGACGGCGAAGTCGATCCCGGCCGCCACGAGCGACAGCACGCGGTCCTCGGGCGTGACCGGCGTGTCGAAGCTCGGGCGCGCGTGCACGTGAAGGTCGCAGCCGAGCACGCCGGGCGTGGGAACGACGTGCCGTGGCGCCAGCTCGACGTCGGTGACGCGCCCGGGCGCGATGTCGACGATCTTGGCGTCGACGCTCCACTCGATGCCCCTGGTCGCGGCCACGCGGTAGCGACCCGACGGCAGGGGCGTCAGCACGTCCCCCCGCAGCGCGTCGATGACCGGTCCCGCCCCCGACGCGCGGTAGTCGGGTCCGAAGCTCGGGTCGATGGTGCCGTCGATGCCGCGCACGAGGAGGCGCGCGGTGAGCGGCTGGCGCGTGTCGGCGTCCACGATGACGACGCGCAGATCGCCGCCCGGCGAGACGTCGAGCACGAGGTCGCGCGGCGTGCCCGGCACGAAGGAGGCGACGCTGCTCGCGCGCCCCGGGTCGATCGCGGCGTACCACTGCACGACGCTCGCCGGCACGTCGAGCGCGAAGGCGCCCTTGTCGTCGGCGTGCGCGCGCACCTGCGGATCGCCCTGGGCGTCGCGCCCGAACACCAGCGTGCGCTCGCCCGTGCCGGTCACGTGCCCTCGCACGTGCGCGGTCGGCACGCCGGCGAGCTCGGCGAGGTGCCGCCAGACCGCCTGGCTGGACGCGCCGACCACGACGCTCAGGTCTCCGACCGACGACTCGCTCGGCGCGAGCGGGGCGCTGCTCGCCGCCACGCGCGTCGGCTCCGCAGGGGCCGACGGGTCCTCGAGCATCGTCTCGACCCCCACGGGCCCGGACGACGACACGATCCCGAGCGGGTGCGGCTCGGCGTCGACGAGCAGCGCGCCGCCGGTGACGACGGCGCGGTCGGCGAGCTGGCCCACGCCGGAGACGAAGACGACGTGGCCGTCGCTCGGCAGCTCGGCGCGCAGCGACAGCGTGTGGCCCTCGCCCGAGGCCGACGGCGGAGCCGTCAGGTCGATCGAGAGCGCGTCGCGAGCCGCGTCGGCGCGCATCGCGACCGCGGCGTCGATCGTCCGATCGCCGAGCGGCACCGGGACGGACGCGCGCAGCACGCCCGGGCCCGTCCGAAGGTCGTCGCGCGCCAGCGCGAGCGGGTGCGCCGTGCCGTCGACGACGACCGAGAGCTCCAGGTCGACCGCCAGGGCGCCGTCGCGACTGCGCACCGTCAGGCGAGCCGCCCCCGGGTGCAGCTCGAAGATCGCGCCGCGCGTCTCGAGGACCGTCCCCGCGTGCGCCGGAGCCCTGACCGCGCCACGCGGTCGCGTCGCGTACGCGAGGCCGAACGCCATGAGCCCGGCGATGAGCCCCATCGCGACGAGCTCCCCGAAGGGCCGGCGTCCGCTGGACATCGAACGTGTCAGACGATATCACCCGCGCGCGAACCGGAGAGCGTCGCCACCCGCTCGTGCAGGCCCGCCATGGCCAGCGACACGACGAGCTCCGGCTCGGCGCCGAGCAGCGCGACGGCGCTCTCGCCCCACTCGACCACGACGAGCGCTCCCTCGGCGCGCCGCTCGCGCAGGCCGAGGCGCGCCACCTCCGCCGGCAGATCCCCGGCGTCGAGCAGCCGGTACAGATCGGCGTGCACGAGCGGTCCGCGCGGGGTCGCGTACTCGTGCACGAGCGTGAACGTGGGGCTGGTCACCCGTCCCCCGGCGCCGAGCGCGCGCGCGATCGCGCGCACCAGGAACGTCTTTCCCGCGCCGAGGTCACCCGACAGGACGACCAGGTCGCCGGGCGACAGCACGCGCGCGATCGCCTCCCCCAGCCGCCGCGTGTCGCGGCGCGTTCGCAGCGCGCGGGTCACGGATCAGGTGGTGCCGGGCTCCGGCTCCGCCTTCGGCTTGGCGACCAGCCCCTTCTTCTTGCCCGAGCCGGTCTTGGACGCAGCGGCGGGGGCGGGCGCCGGCGCCTCGTCGGCGTCGTCCTCCTCGGCGTCGTCGTCCTCCTCCTGCTCCTCCTCGTCCTCGTCGGCGGGCGCGGCCTCGCCCTTGAGCGCACGGATGGCCGCCGCGTCGCCGAGGCTCATCGCGAGCGTCGGGTTCTTGCGCGCCTGCTCCCAGAAGCGCGCGTAGAAGAAGGCCACCGCCATCACGCTGAACAGGCCGATGATCTGGCTCGTCGACAGCTGGTAGGGGACCGTCTGCGCGAAGGAGGCCGGCCGCAGCAGCACGTACGCGAAGACCGGCGGCAGGAACGCGAGCACGCGCGCGATCGTACGCGCGCGCTTGTTGGTGATGCCGAGCGAGATGCCGAAGACGAACGCGATCGCCATGAGCAGCAGGCACACGGGGATGTACACGTGCTCGTCGAGCGTCGGCCCGTAGCTGCCGCGCTCGACGTCGTCGCGCCAGATCTCGAGCAGGAACCGAAGGACGCCGTACGCGAACGCGAACAGGAAGAAGACCTGCCCCCGGAAGCGGATGTGCTTGCGCTGCCAGAGCAGCAGCACCAGGAGGAAGAGGCCGACCAGCGACTCGTAGAGCTGCGTCGGATGCACGGGGAAGCTCGTGTTCATGCGCACGACCTCCGCCTCGAGCGGGGTGCCGCGGTACATGTCGATGTGCCGCACGTACGCCGGGCTCCCCTCGCCGCTCGCCAGCGTGCCGGCCGCCCAGTGCGGGAACGTGCCGAGCGTCTTCAGCCAGTGCGGCGCGCCGTCGGGCAGGCGCTTGCCGAAATCGCAGCCGAACAGGTAGCAGCCGATGCGCGTGATCATCAGGCCCGCGGCGAGGCTCGGCACCGCGTCGTCGGCCCACGCGAGCAGGCGGATCTTCTTGGACGCCAGGTACGCCCAGCTGCCGAGGAGCCCTCCGAGGAAGCCGCCGTAGGCGACGAGCCCCCCGTTGCGCAGCGCGAACAGATCCCAGAACGACTTGAACTCGTCGGGGTTGGTGATCGCGTAGAGGATGCGCGAGCCCGCCAGCGCCGCCAGGGCGGTGATGACGTAGCAGTTGGCGATCGTCTCCTTGGGCAGGCCGTCCCGCTCCGCGAGCGGCAGCGACAGGTACCAGCCGACGACCAGCGAGATGCCGAGCATCACGCCGTACGCGTAGATGGGGACGTTCGGCGCCTCGTAGCTGACCGTGTGCCACTTCCAGCCCGCCGCGCCGGCGGCGACGGCGACGACGACGGACGTGACGGCGCCGCTCCGATCGCGGCGCCACGCGGCGAGCGCCGCGAAGACGACCGCGATCGCGCACACCGCCGCGAGCGCCCACCAGAGCTTCATCGGCGCGTGGGGCAGCGGGATTCGAAACAAGATCGGGTGCATGGCTCGGGCCTTGGCTTAGCAAGAAAATCGGGGGCCGTGCACCTCGACCGTGGGCGATTCGTCGGGCGATGGGCGATACGCCCCGGGCGCTGTGGTAGATCGGTTGTCCGTGGGCCTCCGTCACGATCCGATCGGACCGCAACGAGGGCGGGGGGGCGTCGCGCGAGCGAGCGCGTGCGTCGTCGCGGGCGTCGCGGCGACCGCATGCGTGCCGTCGGGCAGCGCCGGCGCCCAGGACTCCGGAGTGCCGCGCGAGCCGGTCGCCACGCCGGCGCCGGCCTTCGTGCCGTCGATCGGCGTGATGAAGGCCCCGTTCGAGGACGGCTTCGATCGCGTCGTCGCGACGTCCGACGCCGCCCCCGCCGGGCCTGGACCGGACTGGGCGGCCACGATGCCCGGCATCTGGCACGTCGAGGGGGGCCGCCTCTGCGCCGAGCGCGCCCGCAACCACGGCATCTGGCTCAGGCGCGTGCTGCCGGTCAACGCGCGCATCGAGTTCGACGCCGTCGCCACCTCCCCCGACGGCGATCTCAAGGCCGAGTACTGGGGCGACGGTCGCTCGTACGCGACGGCGCTGTCGTACACCAACGCCACGAGCTACCTCACGATTCTCGGCGGCTGGCACAACGAGTACCACGTGCTCGCACGCCTCGACGAGCACGGCCACGATCGCAAGCAGATCGTGGTGCACCCGGGCTCGGAGGATCCGCGCGAGAAGCCCGTCGTCCCGGGGCAGATCTACCACTTCGAGGTGGAGCGCTCCGACGGCCGGACGGTGCGCTGGTGGGTCGACGGCAACGAGATGCTCAGCTGGAACGACGCCGCGCCGCTGGCGGGGATGGGCCACGATCACTTCGGGTTCAACGATTGGGATGCGAAGGTCTGCTTCGACAACGTCAAAGTCGTGCCGTTGCCTTGAAGAGAAGGCGGCGCCGTGGAGCAGGCGGAGGTCGAGAAGCTGGTCGGTGAGCTGGAGGTCGCGGTCGACCGGCTGCGCTCGCTCTACGAGCAGTACTTCATGGGCATCGAGAAGCTCGAGCCCACCGTGCCGCGCAAGGACGTCGATCGGCGAATCCACGTGCTGCGCAAGGAGCAGGTCCGGAACACGGCGCTGCGCTTCCGCTTCCAGATGATCTTGCAGCGGTACAACACGTACCAGACGCACTGGCAGCGCATCTGCCGCGAGATCGAGAACGGGACGTACAAGCGGCACCTGGCCCGCGCGCAGAAGCGGTTCGGCGATGACGCGCGGCTGCTCGCACCGGCGCGCGCGGCGGGGGCGGCCCCCGGCACGCCGGTGCTCGACAGGCAGGGTGCGGCGGAGCTGGCCGAGCTCGATCGCGAGTTCGCGGCCGACGACGAGGCGATCGAAGAGGTCGATGTCGAGCCGGAGGAAGAGACGCGGATCGCGCCGCCCCGGGCTCCCGGCCCCGCGCCCGCCTCGCGGCCCCCGGCGGTGTCGGGAGGCGCACCGGCGGCGACGCCCGCGGCCGCTCGCGGGGCAGCGAGCGCGGCACCGCCTGGTTCGCCCGCGGCGCCGAAGTGGCGCAAGGCGGCGCCCGCACCCGCTCGCTCTCCCGAGCCCGAGCCCGCACCCGCTCCGGCACCCGGACGCGCTCCCGGTCCCACGCCCGCCCGCCCGCCCGCGCCCGCGCCTGCCTCCCCGGCCGCGCCCATCTCCCCGGCCGTGCGATCGCCCTTCGCTGCACCTGCCGGCGCGCGCCCCCCCGCGCCGGCCGCGGGCCGAGGCCCGGCCCCGGCTCCCGCCCGACGCGACGACCTGCCCGAGGAGCGCCTGCGCCAGCTCTATTCGCAGTACGTCGAGACCAAGCGCCGGCACAACGAGTCGACCGCCGCCATCACGTACGAGGCCGTCGCGAAGAGTCTGCGCGATTCGAGCGCGAAGCTGCGCGAAAAGCACGGAAAGACAGTGGATTTCGAGGTCTCGGTCAAGGATGGCAAGACCATCCTCAAACCAGTCCTCAAATAGCCGGACGCGCAGGTCCGTCCCATCGGGCCCCGGCCCCATTGCCCAGGTCTATCCGATGGGGCCCCGGCCCCATTGCCCAGGTCTGTCCGATGGGGCCCCGGCCCCATCGCCCAGGCTTGTCCGATGGGGCCCCGGCCCCATCGGGATCAGTGGTAGGCGCGGGGGGGTGTGGGCGTCGGCCGAGACGAGGGCGGCGGCGCGTCGGAGCGGCTCGCGTAGCGCTCGTCGCAGAATAGAATCGCGCAGTGCTTGTTGTCGCTCTGCTGCATGCGGCTGCAGAGTGCGACCAGATCCTCGTCCGCGTCGACGACCGTCCCTTCGGCAGGCTGCGCCGTGCGGGGGTCGTACGTGCATCGATCGAGGGCCACCCAGCGCCCTCGGAACTCGTCACTTCGGCAGATCTGCGGCCAGGTCAATCGCCCCATACGGTCTGTCCTCGAATCCCCCACCGAATACCCGCCCCATCGCGAGGGGTCAAGGAAGGGGGTGTGGCGTGTTGGAGACAGTAGCTCACCCGTTCAGTACGGAAGAGGTGCATCGCACGCTACCGTCCGCCGATGATGCGAACGCCGGGCCTGTCCGCCGCGGCCGCCGTCGCGGTGTTCGCTGCGTGCGCCGCCCGGCCGACGAGCCCGGCGGCGCCCGTGCCGCCTCCGCGGCCATCGGCTCCGGTGCTGCGGCTGGCCCCGGGCGAGCGACGGCCGGGCGCGTCGCTCTTCGGCACGGACGTCCTCGGCTTGCCTGACGGCTCCGCTTTGACGCCGGATGCCGCGCCCGGCGCTCGCCTGTACGAGCTCGACCCCCATGTCGTGCCCGCCCCGTGGCTGCGGGCGGGCGGGGCGGCCGCGACCGTGCTCTCGCCCGACGGCCGCACGCTGCTCGTGCTCACCTCCGGGTACAATCGCGTGTTCGACTCGAGCGGCCAGCGCGTCGGGCCCGCCTCGGGCGAGTACGTCTTCGTCTACGACGTCTCGGCGGGCGCTCCGCGCGAGACGCAGGTCGTCGGCCTGCCCGACACGTTCTTCGGCCTGGCGTTCGCGCCCGATGGGAGCCGCTTCTTCGCGAGCGGCGGCCCGGACGACGTCGTGCACGAGCTGGTGCGCGACCCGACCACGGACCGATGGGAGGAGCGCGCCTCGCCCATCGATCTCGGGCACCTGGACGCGCGCGGCTTCGGGGGCCTCGGGCTGAAGGAGGGGCCGTTCGCCGCCGGGCTGGCGGTCGATCCGTCCGGTCGGCGCCTCGTCGTCGCGGAGAACGAGAACGACGCGCTGAGCATCGTCGACCTGCCGGCGCGGCGCCGCCTCGCCGACGTCCAGCTCGCGCCGCCGGGAACGGCGTCGGGCGAGTACCCGATGGGCGTGGCGTTCGCCGGACCCTCGCAGGCGTTCGTCACGAGCGTGCGCGATCGCGAGCTCGTCCAGGTCGACGTCGACCGGGCCGCGGTGGTGCGGCGCATCCGGGTCGGCGCCAACCCGAGCAGCGTCGTGGCGAACCGCGCGGGCACCCGCCTCTACGTCGCCGACGCCGGCGACGACGCGGTCGGCGTCGTCGACGTGACGCTGGGACGCGAGGTGGCCACCATTCCCACGACGGCGCCGCCGGGCGCGCTGTCGCCGGCGCTCTCCCGTCTGCGCGGCTCCAGCCCGAACGCGCTCGCCCTCTCGCCCGACGAGCGGACGCTGTACGTCACGAACGGCGGCAACGATACGCTGGCGGTCGTGTCGCTCGACGCGACGGGCACCCGCGGCGAGGTGGTCGGCCTCGTTCCGACCGGGCTGTACCCGGACGCCGTCGCGGTCGCGAAGGACGGAGGATGGCTGTACGTCGCCCACACGCGGAGCGTCGCCGGCCCGAACCTGCTCGGCCCGTGGACCGACCCGTCGCGCGCGAGGATCGACCCCTACGCCCCCAGCGGCGACAACGAGGAGGTGCTGCAGCTGATGCGGGGGGGGCTGCTCGCGCTCCCGCGGCCGCGCGCCGCCGACCTCGCCAGGCTCACCGCCCAGTCGATCGCGAACGACTTCGCGGGCGATCCGGGCCGCGTCCCACCCGTCTTCGAGCGGCTGCGCGGGCTCGTGACGCACGTCGTCTTCGTCGTGGCCGAGAACCGCACCTACGACCAGGTGCTCGGCGATCTCCCCGGCGCCGACGGCGACCCGCACCTCGTGCACTTCGGCGCGCGCATCACGCCCAACCAGCACGCGCTGGCGCGGCGCTTCGTCGCGCTCGACCGCTTCTTCGCCACCGGCAACGTCTCGGGCGACGGCTGGCAGTGGACGATGGGCGCGCGCTCGACCGACTTCGCCGAGAAGGCCATCCCGGTCGAGTACGCCGATCGCGGCCACCACACCTACGACTACGAGGGCCTGAACCGCGGGATCAACGTGGGGCTCGCCACCGACGACCAGCGGCTCGCGTTCAACCCGCACACGCCGCGCGGGGAGCTGCCGGGCGCCGTCGACGCGGCGGGGCCCGACGAGCTGCTCTGGGACGCGGCGCTCGCGGCCGGGCGGTCGGTGCGCGTGTACGGAGCCTTCTGCGACACGAGCCGCTACGACCTCGCCGAGGGGGACCCGGCGCGCGTGCCGCCGCTGCGGATGCCGTTCGACACGAAGACGCGCGTCGCCTTCCCGGCGCGCGCGTCGCTGATGGCCGTCGAGGACCCGTACTACCGCGGCTTCGACCTGCGCTTCGCCGACACGTGGCGCGAGGCCGAGTGGCGGCGCGAGCTCGACGGCTACGTCGCGCGCGGCGACCTGCCGGCGCTCTCCATCGTGCGCCTGCTGCGCGACCACCTCGGGCACTTCGGCGACTCGCTCGACGGCGTCGACACGCCCGACGCGCAGATGGCCGACCACGACTGGGCGGTCGGCAGCCTGGTCGAGGCGCTGTCGCGGTCGCCGTACTGGGAGAGCACGGTCGTCGTCGTCGTGGAGGACGACGCGCAGAACGGCTCCGACCACGTGGACGCGCACCGCTCGGTGGCGCTGCTGGCCGGGGGCCACGTGCGGCGCGGGGCCGTGGTGCACACGCCGTATACGACGACGAGCGTGCTGCGGACGATCGAGCTGCTCCTCGGCATCCCGCCGCTCACCCAGCACGACGCGACGGCGCCGCCGATGGAGGACTGCTTCGAGGCGACGGCCGACGGGGCGCCGTTCGAGGCGGTCGTTCCCGCCGTGCTGCGATCGACCAGGCTCCCGTTGCCGCCGCCCGGTCCCGGCGAGCACGCCGACGCCCCGCGCCACGACGCCGCCTGGTGGGCGGCGGCGACGGCGGGCTTCGACTTCGACGACACCGACTCGGCGCCGGCGGAGGCGTTCAACCGCATCCTCTACTGCGGGCTGGTCGACGCGAGCGCGTGCCCGTCGCGGAAGTAGCACGTCCCGAGCCCATCCCGGCGCGCCCGGAGCCGCGGGGCACGCGCGAAAGATGCGCGCCCTCCGTCCCGCGTCATGGCCGAACCATGACGGCCCCGGCGCCGCGCGCTCCCTACCCTTTCGTGGCCGGAGATCTTCGCTCATGCGAGACGACGCCACCGCCCCCTCCCGCAGCGCGCTCGCCCCCGCCCCGCGCGCGCGCGTCGTCGACGAGGTGACGCTGCACGGCGCGCCCGTCGACTTCCGCGAGCTCTGCGTGCGCGCCGTCCCTGCGTCCACGAGAACGCTCCTCCTCGATCTCGATCGCACCGTGCACCTCGGCCGCAACATGGGCGAGCTCCTCGGCTGGGAGATCCACGCCCACCGCGTCTACGGCCCGGAGCATTGCCGCGCCATCGACGGGCTGCGCGGCGCCGGGCGGTTCGCGATCGACTGGACGCACCCGGCAGCGCTCGTCCGCTACGCGGCCCTCGGGACGCGCACCTGGGGGCTACCGGGCCTCTACTACCTGCTCTGGGGCAAGATCGCCTGGAACAACCGCATCGTCCGGAGGTGGAGCTTCACCAGGCTCGGTCCCGAGCCGGTCCGCGAGGCGCAGCGGGTGCCGCAGGCGGCGCTCATGCACCAGATGGCCGACCTTCCGCTCTCGACCCTGCGCGATCTGACCGATCGCGTGTGGCGCCGGCACGAGCGCGAGCAGGTCGTCCTGCGCGAGGACGTCGCCTGGCTGCGCCGCCGCTGTCCGCACCTGCGCATCGTCCTCACCAGCGCCTCGCCGCAGCCGGTCGTCGAGGTCGCCGGCGAGCGCCTCGGCGTCGACGACGTCGTCTACTCCGGCATCGAAGCGACGGGCGGATGGCTCAGCGCTCCCGCCTGGCGCAGCCCCGTGGTCCACCCGTCGGCGGCGCCGCGGCGCATCTCGCCGCCGGCGGAGCTGCGCATCAACGCCGGTCGCGCGAAGCTCGACGAGATCGAGCGCCGCTTCCCCGAGGCGCTGGCGAGCGAAGCCGAGAGCGTCGGCGTCAGCGACACGGGCTACGGCGAGGATCACTCGTGGGCGCAACGCCTCGCCTGCGTCGTCGACGTCAACAGCACGGCGCCGTTTCCGCCCATCGTGGACGCGACCTCGCCGCTCCGCGCCATCCACTCCGCGGTCGTGCTCACCCGCGCCGAGCGCGAGGCGCGCGAACGGGGTGGCGCGTGGCTCGACCCGCGCCGCCACGGGGTTCCGTTGCACGCCCCGGTCCGCATCGGCAGGGAGACGCTCGCCGCCGTGCTCGCCGGCGATCTCGCGGAGACCGACGTGCTGCTCGCGCGCATCGCGGAGGCGTCGCGCGGCTGTGCGGACGCGGCGGCGACCGCCCGGCGGCGGCTCCGCGACGTCGATCGCCGCGTCGCGGCCGCCGTCGACGCGCACAACGAGGCGCGCTCCCCGGGCGATCGCGCCGATGCGCTGGCCCGGCTCGACGCGCTCGATCGCGACGCCGCCCGCGCACGCGAGGCGCTCGCCCGCGCGCTCCGACCGGTCAGCGACGCGACGCGCGCGCTCGTCGACACGCTCGAGCAAGCGCAGGCGCAGGTCGCGTCGCTGGCGGGCGGGCACGAGCACGCGGCTCGCGAGGTCGGGGCGCACGCGTAGAGCGTTTGGACAACGCCGCATGAGCTGCTAGGCCAGCCGTGCCGGACCTCCTCGGCTCCGGCCCTTGTCCCCACGATGATGCTTGCTCGACGCGGCGTGGTCGCCGCCCTGGTGATCGTGTTGCTCGCCGGATGCGGCTCGCCCCCGTCCACGGCTCGCCCTGCGCCGTCCGATGCAGGCCCCGAAGCCGAAGCCGCCGTGCCCGGCTTCTGGACGGCACGCACGCCCGTGACGTCGCTCGATCTGCTCGCGGTGTGGGGCAGCGGATCGGAGCTCTACGCCGCCGGCAGGGGCGGGGTCATCGTGCGCTCGGCCGACGATGGCGACACGTGGAGCGTGTCGCGGCCCGGCGACGCGCAGGCGCTCTTCTTTCCGGCGTTCTACGCGATCTGGGGCAGCGGCCCGGGCGACGTGTACGTCGGCGGCGCCGACCGCGAGCAGCGGCCGCTCGTCGCGCACTCGGCCGATCACGGCCAGAGCTGGCAGCCGCTGGCCGCGGCGCTCCCGGGGATCCCGCAGAAGATCTGGGGCAGCGGGCCGCAGGACGTCTACGTCGCCGTCGCGCCCGGGGGCGTCGTGCACTCGAGCGACGGCGGGCGGACCTGGCAGACGGTCTACGGCGACGGGTCGACTCACGGCACCGGCGTGTGGGGCAGCTCCGCCGGCGACGTCTATGCCGTCGGGTGGACGACCGAGCCCGCCGCGGCTCCTTCGCCCGACGGGGGAAGCGACGCGGCGAGCGTGGACGGCGGGGTCGATGCGGGCGATGCCGGTGAGCCCCCGGCGGGGTCCGGCGACGGCGGCGAGGTCGCTCGCGGCTTCGTCGTGCACTCCACCGACGGCGGCCACACGTGGAGCGCCGTGACGAGCGCGCCGTTCGTCAAGATGCTCGACATCTCGGGGTCGGCGGACGGCACGGGCGTCTCCGCCTGCGGAGCGCAGGTCACACAGGTGCTCACCATCGATCACGGCGCGAGCTGGTACGTGAGCACCTCGGCGGGATTCGACGTCGTCCTCTACCGGATCTGGTGCCCGCCCCATGACTCCGACGTCGCAGACTGCTGGATGGTGTCCGACCAGGGCCTCCTCGCGAACATCACGATATTCGATGGTGGACCGATCGTGTGGACCGTTGCCGAGCTGCCACCCATCTTCACGTCGCGCAACGGGTCGCTCGTCGAGGAGAGCACCGGACCGTCCGCCGTGTGGGGCACGTCGCTCGAGGACGTCTGGGTGGTCGGCGCCGCGGGCGCCATCTGGCACGGAGGGCTCTGATGCATCGCCGGGCACGACAAACCCGGAGCTCGCACGTCATGAGCGGCCTCGCTCGCCTCGCCTTGCCGTTCGGCTGCGCCGCCGCGTTGGCCGCGTGCGGTGGATCGCCTTCCTCCACGGCGACGGCGCCACCGGACGCCGGTCCGGAGGCCGGCGTGTCCCCGCCCACGTTCTGGACCGGTCGCCCGCCGGTGACCTCGCTGGGGCTCGACGCGGTCTGGGGCAGCGGTGGCGATCTCTACGCCGTCGGCCAGGGCGGCGTCATCGTCCACTCGGCCGACGACGGCGAGACCTGGAGCGTGTCGCTGCCCGGCGACTCGAAGGCGCTCTTCTATCCATTCTTCGGCACGGTGTGGGGCAGCAGCGCGGCGGACGTCTACGTCGGCGGCGCCGATCGAGGGGAGCAGCCGCTCGTCGTGCACTCGGCCGACCACGGCCGGACCTGGCAGACGCTCGACGCTGCGCTGCCCGGGGTTCCCATCAAGATCTGGGGCAGCGGGCCGCAGGACGTGTACGTCGCCGTCGATCCCGGCGGCGTCGTGCATTCGACCGACGGGGGACGGACCTGGCAAACCGTCTACGGTGGGCCATCGACCGGGGGGACGAGCGTGTGGGGCAGCGCCGGCAACGACGTGTACGCCGTTGGCCTGACGCCCACGTCCGCCCCGGCGCCCGACGGCGGAGCCGACGCAGCAGCGGACGCGAGCGCCGACGACGGCGGCGCGCCCGACGGCGGCGGAGCGGCCATTGGCTTCTTCGTGCACTCGACCGACGGCGGCCGCACCTGGGCGCCGATCGCGGCGCCTCCCTTCGGCCCGCTCTACGACGTCTCCGGGACGCCCGACGGGCGACACGTCGTCGCGTGCGGCCCGAACCTGACCCAGGTCATGACGACCGACCACGGCCAGACCTGGTCCGTGAGCGCGGCGCCGGACGTCTCGTTCGACCTGTACCGGATCTGGTGCCCGCCCGACGGCGAGGACTGCTTCATCGTCAGCGACGAGGGGCTCCTCAGCCATCTTCGGGTGGACCCCCTGGGCGGAACGGTCGCCGTCACCGTCGAGCACCTCCCGCCGATCGTCGTGCAGGGCTCCGGCGAGGAAGTCGTCGCACCACGCGCCATCTGGGGCACCTCCATCCACGACGTCTGGGCCGTCAGCGCGATGGGTGCGATCTGGCACGGCGGCCCCTGACGGCGATCCTCCCTGGAGTCCCCTCACCGCGGGTGCTTCGCGAAGAACGTCCACATGATCGCCGACGCGTCCGGCGCGTTGGGATCGGTGAACGTCCCCGCGGTGCTTCCGCCGCTCCAGGCGTGACCGAGGCCGGACACGACGTAGAGCTCGATCTCCGTCGCGCCGCTCTTCGTGTCGGCGTACGTCGTGTGCGTGTACGACTTGCCGCCGGCGCTCCCCTGGTCGGTGGTCGTCGCGGTCGCGCTCACGGCGCCGCCGGCGCGCGTGTCGGTCTCCGCCCATTGCGAGACCACCTGCCGGCCGTTGACGACGTTGACCACCGTGTCCTGGTCGCCGTGAAAGACGATGACCGGCACCTCGCGGGCGTTCGCGCCCATCGCGGCGAACGCGGCGTCGCCTTGCTTCACCGGGTCGGGACCGCCCGACGACGCCGCCGAGAGCGCCGATTGCGCGTCGGTCGCCGCCGCGTACTCGAGCCCCGAGTGCACGCCGATCGCGGCGAACACGTCCGGGTACGTCGCGCCGAGGATGACCGCCATCGCCGCCCCCGCCGAGATCCCGGCGGCATACACGCGGTGCGCGTCGACCGCGTACGCGTGCTCGACGTCGCCCACGATCCCGGCGATCGACGCCGGCTCGCTCCCCCCGCGCGTCTGCTCGGCGGCGAGAAACCAGTTCCAGCACGCCTCCGGGTTCTCCGACGTCGGCTGCTCGGGGTACGCCACGAGGAACCCCGCCGCGTCGGCCTGCGCGTTCATCCGCGTGCCGGCCGCGAAGTCGGCCGGGTCCTGCGTGCAGCCGTGCAGCATCACGACGAGCGGCGCCGGCGCCCCAGGCGAGTACGACGCCGGCACGTAGAGCTCGTAGTTCCTGCCGCCGAACGAGCGATCGAGGAAGCTGCCGCTCCCGCCCCCCGCGGCCCCATCGCCAGCGGACGCGTCGGCCGCGTCGGCCGCGTCGCCCGCGTCGGAGGGCGGCGTGGCGCCGCCGCCGCCTCCTCCTCCTCCACCGCTCGACGACGGCGACGCGCCACCGCCCCCACCGCACGCGGCGGCCCAGATTGCTGCGAGGGCGAGGACGGTGGCGCGCGCGGTCTTCATGTCATCGTCAGGCCCCCATCGACCTCGATGGTACGCCCGTTGATGTAATCGCACTCGATGGCGAACTTCACCGCCTGCCAGATGTCCTCCGGCACGCCGATGCGCCCGACCGGGATGGCCGCGACCAGCGCGTCGCGCGCCTTCTGGTTCATCCCCTGGGTCATCGGCGTCTCGATCATCCCCGGCGCGACCGCCACGACGCGGACGCCGTGCGGCGCGAACTCGCGCGCCCAGGTGAGCGTGTTGGCGGCGAGCGCCGCCTTGGTCGCCACGTAGTTCGACTGCCCGCGATTGCCGAGCCGCGAGATCGACGACATGTTCACGATGACGCCCGGGCGCGTCTCCTTGGCGAGCATCAACGCCACCATCTCGCGCACCATGAAGGTGGCGCCCGTCAGGTTCACGTCGAGCACCGCGCGCCAGTCCTCGGCCGTCATCTTCTTGATCTCGCCCGTCGTGCGGTCCCTCCGCACCAGCAGGCCGTCGCGGATGATCCCGGCGTTGTTGACGAGCGTGTCGAGCCCGCCCATCGCCTCGCGCGCCCACGCCACGAACTCCACGCAGTCGCCCTCGCGCCGCACGTCGAGCCGGCGCTTGTGGATGCCGGCGGGCAGCTCGGCGAGCGCCGCCTCGTCGATGTCGCCGGCGGCGACCTGCGCGCCCGCCTCGGCGAGGCGTTTGGCGAAGTGCGCGCCCATGCCGCGCCCCGCGCCCGTCACGATGGCCTTCACGTCTTTCAGTTGCATTCGACTCTCCTCGACTGGTCGGTCGCGAGCCGCTGGGCGAACCAGCTGCGCATCGCGGGATAGAGAACCTTCGGCGCGCGGCTTCCGACCACGGCGCCGACGTGCCCCCCCGGGACGACGACGAGCTCCTTGTCGGCGCTGCCGCACGACTCGTTGAGCGCGCGCGCGGCCGGCAGGGGGCAGATGGTGTCGCGCTCGGCGGCGATGGTGAGCACCGGGCAGGAGATGGCGCCGAGATCGACCCGGCGGCCCGCCACGTGGTGCTCGCCGCGAACGAGCGTGTTCTTCTGGTACAGCTCCTCGATGTACGTCGCGTACGCGGCGCCGGGGAACGGGATGTTGTCGCTCGCCCACGTCTCGAGCGCGTCGAACGCCTCGCGCGATGCCTCGTCGTGGGCGCGGTCGAACAGGCCCACCCACTTGGCGAGCTGCGACGTCGGCCGCAGCGCGACGAAGCCGCTCTGCATCTGCGGCGGCGCGACGTTCCCCGCCTCGGCGATCGCGCGCGCGTCGAACCACTGCGGGTCGACCATCGTGCGCAAGAGGCCCCCCTGCGCGAAGTCGAACGGCCCGGCGAGGTTGACTAGCCCGGCGACGTGCGACGGCTCGAGCGCCGTCCAGATCCCCGACAGCGTCGCCCCCATGCAGTAGCCGAGCAGCCCCACGCGCGGCGCGCCCGCCGTGCGCTCGACGGTGCGCACCGCCCTCCCCAGGCGCGCGAGGACGTCCTCCCACGTGAGGTAGCGGTCCTCGTCCTGGGCGATGCCCCAGTCGAGGCAATACACGTCGAGCCCCCCCTCGAGCAGCGCGCTCACGAGGCTCGCCCCGGCGCGCAGATCCACGACGTACCAGCGGTTGATCATCGACGGGACGACCAGCACGGGGAGCGCCCCCGCCGGCCGCGCGCTGGCGGGCCGGCGGAAGCGATAGAGCGAGGCGCTCCCGTCGCGCCAGAGGGTGTCCCTCGGGGTCGGCGCGACGCTCGCCATTCAGACCCCTCCCGGGGCGACCATCTCCGCCGTGCGGCGCGCGGCGTCGATGACGAGCTTGCGCCACTGCGCGGCGAGCTCGCTGCCGTAGGCGAGCGACACCTTGGTCAGGCGCGCCGCCTCGTCGAGCTGCTGGCAGACCTGCTCGAGGCCCTTCTCCTCGAGCTTCGCCATCTCGGAGAACGCCGACTCGACGCGCTGGGCGTGATCGGCGATCGCCTTGCGGAAGTTGTCACGGATTTGCTGCGTGTGCGAAGTCGCTTGCTCGGACATCTCCTGTGCCTCCTTGCTTGTGGTTCGCCGCGAATTCCTGCGCGACGGACGAGCAGCAAGGTAAGGCCCGGGCGGGAGCTGTCAACGATTTTTGTTGCGACGCACAACGAGCCACCGGAAAATCGACCTCCGGTCGCGTACCTCGCCCTTCGGCGAGGTCTCACCGCCGGCGTTTCTTGACGAGCGATCTCTTGAGCTCTTCGAGCTCGCGGCGCAGCTCGGCGACCTCGCTCGGAGCCGGCTCGACGTGCGGCGGAGGAACGGGCGGAGCGGGAGGCGGCGCCGCCGCGGCGGGGGGCGCCGCAGCAGGCTCGGGCTCGGTCCACGCGGCCGGCCCGTTGAGGAGACGCGCGAGCGCGTTGGTCGCCGCGAACGGCGCCATGACGAGCGGGTTGTACTGCGCGATCGACCGCGCCCCCTGCCTGGCCTGCTGGTAGACGGCCATCGCCCACGTCAGCCAGCGCCCGAGGAACTCGGCCAGCGCGTCGTCGCCCATGCGGATCATCTGCACCAGGAGCGACACCGGCAGCAGCCGCGCCGCCCGGCGGCTCTCGAGGATGATCTGCGTGAGCGTCAGCTGCGTCAGGTCCTCGCCGTTCTTGGCGTCGACCACCTGCACGTCGCTCCCTCTTCGGATCTTGTCGGCGAGCTCCTCGAGCGTGATGTAGCGGCTGTCGCCGGTGTCGTAGAGGCGTCGGTTTCCGTATTTCTTGATGACGACCATGCGGGCCCGGCGGCGAGCATAGCGCGCCGCGTTGTGTTGCATTGCAACAATTCGCCTTGACACGAGCGCGAGCGAGGGCCATGGAATGGGCCTCGCTGGGCCGCTGCTGCGGCGCACGAACGTCGGGTCGTTCGATGGGGCCCGACCCCATCGGCAGGAGGTCGCATCATGGATCGGACGATGTCCGGCCGGACGACGGCGCTGTGCGCCGCGATCCAGGCCGTGGGGGGAGGGCTGGGCTGGTCGGTGCTGCCGCCGCTCATGCCTCGCATCGCGCACGAGCTGGGGATCTCGCACGCGATGGGGGGTCTCGTCTGGGGCGCGGCCTCGCTCGGGATCGCGCTCGCGTCGCCGTTCGGCGGCGCGGCGGTCGACCGCTTCGGGCCGCGGCGCGTGGCGGGCTTCGCCCTGCTGGCCGGTGCGGTCGCGTGCGCGGCGCGCGCGTGGGTCGTCGGTCCGTGGTCGCTGGCCGCGGCGATGCTCGTCTTCGGCGCGCACATCGGGTTCTGCGCGCCGGCGGTGCCCAAGGCACTCGCGGGGCACGTGCCGGCCTCGCGCCTGGCGCGCGCCAACGGCGTCGCGCTCGCCGGCTACACGCTCGGGACCGCGGCGACCGTCTACCTCGCGCCCACCGTCCTCCTTCCGCTGGCGGGCGGCTGGCGGCCGACGATGATCGTGGCGGCCGTCGCGATGGCGCTCATGGCGTTCGCCTGGCTCGCGCTCGCCCGGGACGGACGCGCGGCCGGCGGGCACGCGTCGATCGCCGACGTCCTTCGCCTGGCTCGCAACGGACGCCTGATGCGGGTCGCGGCGATGCACTTCCTGCTGTTCGGCGGCTACCTCGCGCTTCTCGGCGTCCTGCCGCGCACCCTCCTGGAGTCGGGGATGAGCCCCAGGCGCGTGGGGCTCGCGGTGGCGACGTGGCTCGCCGCTGCTGCGGTTGCGAACTACGCCGGGCCGTGGCTGTCCGACCGCATCGGGCGGCGGCGTCCGGTGCTCGTGGCCGGGGGCGCGGTCGCGGGGCTGGCGCTGGGGGCGATGGCCCTCGTTCCGTCGGCCGCCTTGCCGCTGCTCGTCGTCGCCGCCCTGGGCGGAGGGTGCGTCGCGCCGCTGCTCTTCGCGATGCCGGCGGAAATCGACGGTGTGGGCGCAGCGCGCGTGGGCGCGGCGCTCGGGCTGCTCACGCTCGTCGGTCAGATGGGGGGCTTCCTCCTGCCGACGATGGCCGGTTCGGCGGCGCAGGCCGGAGGCCTGCCCGGGGCGATCGGCGCGCTGGCGGTGGTGCATCTGGCCATCCTGGTGCCGGCGCTCGGCGTGAGGGACACTCGGACCTCCCCGGCGCCCTCCGCCGCCCTCGCCGTCTGAGGACCATCCATGTTGCACCGCACGATCTCCACCCCCTCGCTGCTCGCGACCGCCGGCGTTCTCGTCGCCGCGGCGTGCTCGAGCGCCCAGCCCGAGTGCCACGTCGGCGCCGACTGCGCGTCGGGGGCGTGCGACTCGAGCGGGCGCTGCGTCCCCGTGTCGTCGTCGGGCGGCGACGCGGGGGGCAGGGACGCGGGGGCGGGCGTGAACGGTGACGCCGGCGGCGACGCCGACGGCGCGTCGACCGACTCGGGAGGCGGCGACGGCGCCGGGGGCTGCGTCCCCAACGGCGACGGCACGATCACGCGCGCCGAGGTCCCGATGATGGCCGGCCTGCACGCGAGCTTCGTCGTCGCCGAGAACGTGACGATGAACACGGCCGGCACGACGCAGCCCGACGGCACGCGCGTCTGGGACTTCTCGGGCGCGCTCTCGGGCGACCACACGATCGTCGTCACCACCGACGCGCCGACCGGCCAGTGGTTCTCGGCGCAGTTCCCGGCGGCCACGTACACGACGAAGCTCAGCGACACGCAGCCGCTGCTCGGCATCTTCCAGGCGACGAGCTCCGCGCTGCTGCTGCAGGGCGTGGTCTCGCCGACCAGCGGATCGCAGCAGACCGAGCTCTCGTACGCGCCGGCGGCGACCTCGCTCGCCGTGCCGCTGCAGCTCGGATCGAGCTGGACGAGCAGCTCGATGGTCTCGGGCACGGCCGAAGGCGTCGCGGTCGTCCCGTACACCGAGATCTACGACTCGAAGGTGGACGCCAGGGGAACGCTCAAGGTCCCGTACGCGACCTTCCCCGTGCTGCGCGTCGCGACGACGCTCACGCGACAGTACGGCGCCGCGTGCACGCCCGGCGCCAACTGCACCGTCGTCCGCTCGCTCGTCTTCCTCGCCGAGTGCTTCGGGCCCGTCGCCACGCTCACCTCGCAGAACAACGAGACCAGCGCCGAGTTCACGAACGTCGCCGAGGCGCGGAGACTGGCGCCGTGAAGCTGGGCCTCGTCTTCGCGGCCGCCTGCGCGTGCGCCGCATGGCTGTGCGGATGCGCGCCGTCGTTCTACGCCGGCGTCCCGCCCGGCGCGCCCGCGAACGCCACGTTCGCCGACGTCGCGGGCGCGCACGTCCGCTTCGTCGATCGGGGCGAGGGCCCGCCGGTGGTCCTCGTCCACGGCTTCGCCTCCTCGCTCGACGCGTGGAACGGCGTCATGGCGGAGCTGTCGAAGACGCACCGCGTCCTCGCGATGGACCTCAAGGGCTTCGGCTGGTCGAGCCGGCCGCGCGGCGACTACTCGCCGCAGGCCGAGGCGCAGCTCGTGCTCGCGCTGATGGACCAGCGCGGCATCCACCGCGCGGCCGTCGTCGCGCACTCGTGGGGCTCGTCGGTCGCGCTCGCGATGGCGCTCGCCGCCCCCGAGCGCGTCTCGCGCATCGCCCTCTACGACGCGTGGGTCTACGAGGAGCAGCTGCCGACGACGTTCCTCTGGGCGCGCGCCGGCGGCATCGGCGAGGCGCTCTTCGACCTCTTCTACACCGAGCGCCCCGACGAGAAGATCGAGCTCGCGTTCTACGACAAGGACAGGTACGTCACCGAGCGCTTCGTCGAGCACGTGGAGAAGGCGCTCGACCGGCCGGGAACGACGGCCGCCGCGCTCGCGGCCGTGCGCGGGCAGCGCTTCAAGGACGTGCAGGCGCTCTACGCCGGGATCAAGCAGCCGGTGCTCCTTCTCTGGGGTCGCGACGACAAGGTGACGCTGCTGCCCTACGGAGAGCGGCTCGCGCGCGACCTGCCGAACGCGCGCCTGGTCGTCTACCCGCGCTGCGGCCACTTCCCGATGATCGAGGCCGCGAGCCCCTCGACCGCCGATCTCGAGAAGTTCCTCGACGAGAGCCCGGGCGGGGACGAGACCCCCGGCGCGACCGCCCACGGCAAGAAGGAGGCGACGCCGTGATCCGCCGCGCGCTCGCCGTGCTGGCCGGGGCCGCGCTGCTCCTCGTGCCCGCGCGCGCGCGCGCGACCGGCTTCACCGACATCGGCGAGGACATCGTCCCGCGCACCGACACGGCCGTGCGCGTCAACGGCTACTTCCGTGCGCGCGGCGAGGACCGCTACAACCTGGACCTCGACCGCGGCCTCACGCCTTCGGGACAAACGCTCTTCCCGGTGCCGGTCGGCAATCCGAACGCGCAGTCGCTCTACTACGGCGACATGCGCCTGCGCACCGACGTCGCGGTGTACGCGCCGGGCGGGATGGTGGCGGTCAAGTCGCGCATCGACGTGCTCGACAACGTCGCGCTGGGGAGCGACTCGCAGGGGATCCCCGCGTCCTCGGCGTCGCAGCTGTCGCCGCCGGGCGCGTTCCGCGTCAAGCGCGCCTGGGGCGAGGCGCTGACGCCCGTCGGGCTGTTCGCCGTGGGGCGCATCGGCAGCCAGTGGGGGCTCGGGATGCTCACCAACGGCGGCGACTGCGCCGACTGCAACTACGGCGACGCGGCCGACCGCGTCGCGCTGCTCACGCCGGTCCTCGGGCACATCTTCGCGCTCGCGTACGACATCGACCAGATCGGCCCGTTCGTCCCGCAGCAGCCGGGCGAGACGTTCCTCAACCTGTCGCCGTCGGCCGACGTGCACACGGTGACCTTCGCCGTGCTGCGCTACACCGACGACTTCGGCCGCGAGCGCCGCCGCCGCGCCGGCAAGACGACCGTCGACTACGGCGCGTACGTCTCGCACCGCTGGCAGAACGACGACGTGCCGGCGACCTACCTGCCGACCGCGCAGCCCATCCCCATCACCGGATCGCAGCTCATGGCGCGCGGCTACGAGGCCACGGCGATGGACGGCTGGGCGCGCGTCACGAACCCGTACTTCCGCGTCGAGGCGGAGGCGGCGGGGATCGTGGGGCGCGTCGACCAGCCGTCGCTCATCCCGGGCGTGCTCTATCACGTGCCGGTCACCTCGACGCAGTTCGGCGCCGCGCTCGAGAGCGAGGTCGGGCGCGAGGAGTGGCGCTTCGGCGGCGGCCTCGACGCCGGCTACGCGAGCGGCGATCCGTCCCCCGGCTTCGGCGCGTTCCCGCAGGTCGGCGCGCCGGCGGCGCAGCCGGGCGACGTCACAGGCTCCAAGGCCGACCCGCCGTACCACACGACGGTGAACAACTTCACCTTCCACCCCGACTACTTCATCGACCAGATCCTGTTCCGCGAGATCATCGGCACGGTCACGGGCGCGATGTACCTGCGACCCCACGTCCGCTGGGACGTGCTGCGCATGGCGCCCGGCGTGCTGCAGGCGAGCGTCGCCACGATCGCCTCGTGGGCGGCGTATGCCGAGTCGACGCCCGGCGGAAAGTCGCCGCTCGGCGTCGAGATCGACCCGACGCTCGCCTACGCGTCCCGCGACGGCTTCGGCATCGCCTTCGACTACGCCGTGCTCTTTCCCCTGGCCGGCCTCGACAACCCGCAGATGCACCTCCGGGCGTTCCCCGCGCAGCTCGGGCGCGTGCGTGTCATGTACAGGTTCTGAGCCATGCGAAGCCCCCGCCCCCTCGCCGTCTGCTCCGCGCTGCTCGTCGTCCTGGCGTGCGCCTGCGAGGCCAACCAGACGCACCCGGACGAGCACGCGGCTTACGACGCGGGGACGGCGGCGCCGCTCCAGTGCGTGCCGAACCTCGACGGACGCATCGATCCATCCGAGCTGCAGCCGGTGCTCGGGGTGCCCGTGAAGTACCTCGTCTCGCCGGCGGGCAAGTCGCGCGCGGTCGACGTCGCGGGCACGACGGACTCGAGCGGCCACCTCCTCTGGGACTGGGGGACCGACTACGCCGACGACGGGGTGGTGTCCATCACGGCCCAGCCCCTCCAGGGCAAGTGGTACGCGTCCTCGTTCCCGAACGGGCAGTTCGTCACCCAGTACGACGCGGGCGACACGCTCGAGGCGGTCTACTCGCAGGACGACACGGGCCTCTACCTTCACGGCCTGGCGTCCACGCAGGAGAAGCCGGCCGAGGGGCAGACGCTGCTCGTCTACGACCAGCCGGTCCTCCTCTACAAGCTGCCGCTCACCGTCGGCTCGACGTGGACGTCGACCGGCGTCGTGAAGAACGGGATGGTGCGCGGGCTGCCCTACGCCGGCCAGGACACCTACCAGGGCAGCGACGACGCGACGGGGCAGCTCGTGCTGCCCGATCTCACCTTCACGCAGGCGCACCGCCTGCGCTTCGTGGTCACGACCGCCCCGTCGGCAGGGCAGAACGTCGTGACGCGCCAGGTCTCGTTCCTCTTCGAGTGCTTCGGCGAGGTCGCGCGCGCGACCAGCCAGCCGAACGAGACGATGGACGACTTCACCACGGCCGCGGAGGTCCGCCGCTTCGGCCTTTGAGAGAACGCAACACCCTGGAACCGCACGCAAGGAGACGACCGTCATGTGGACGCAGTGGAAGGAAGCCTTCGACGCCTGGGAGAGCTCGACCGCCAAGTGGATCGAGGAGTGGATGAAGAGCCCCCTCGTGCTGGGCCCGAGCGGCGCGATGCTGACGATGGCGATGAAGGCCAAGAAGGCTGCCGACGAGGCCAAGGCGCAGGTCTGGGGCCAGATGGGCCTCCCGACCAAGCGCGATCAGGAGCGCGCGCTGCACCTGCTCAACCAGCTGCAGAGCCGCATCTTGGATCTCGAGGAGAAGCTCGCGTCACGGGGGTAGAGCCATGAACATCACGCCGTACCTGGACCTGAAGATCGCACCGCGCGCCGTGTTCGACTCGCTGCCCGAGCGCAGCGCGCGTCCGCGGTTCATGTTGCCGACCGCCGACGGCGACTGGCACGCCGTCACGTGGGGGGCGTTCGCGCGGCAGATCCGCGACGTGGCGCTCTTCCTCGCCTCCGCGGGCCTGAAGAGCGGCGAGCGCGCGTGCGTGTTCGCGCCCAATCGCGTCGAGTGGATGTCGGCGGCGCTCGGCATCCAGGCCGCCGGCGGCGTCGTCGTGCCCGTGTACGCGTCGAACACCGCCGAGCAGGCGGCGTACGTCGTCGAGCACTCGGACGCGCGCGTGGTCTTCGTCGACACGCCGGCGCTCGTGGCGCGCGTGCTGGCCGCGTGGCCGGCCTACGGCGCCGTGGAGCGGATCGTCCTGCTCGACGACGCGCTCGACGTCTCGGCCATCGCCACCGGGATGCGCGGCCGCGGCGAGCCGGTGCCGCCGTTCGCCGAGATCGAGCGCAAGGTCCTGCCGTGGTCGCGCGCGTGCGCGATGGGGCGGGCCCGCGACGCCGAGGACCCGGGCGCCTTCGAGCGCACGATGGACGGCGTCTCGCTCGACCAGCCGGGGATGATGCTCTACACGAGCGGCACGAGCGGCAACCCCAAGGGGGTGCCGCTCACGCACCGCAACGTGGCGGTCAACGGCCTCGACTGGCTCGAGTGCAACGCGCCGCTGCTCCAGGACGCGGGCGAGGTCGACGTGCTCTGGCTGCCGATGAGCCACATCTTCGGCTTCGGCGAGGCGTGCCTCGGCAACACCCTCGGCTTCACGACGTACATGGGCGATCCGCGCACGGTGCTCGCGCAGCTGCCGCTCGTGCGCCCGAGCGTCTTCATGAGCGTGCCGAGCGTCTGGGAGAAGATCGCGACGATGTCGATGGGCGGCCCGACGACCGAGGCGCGCCGCGCGAAGCTCGCCGAGGTGACCGGCGGCAGGCTGCGCTTCTGCCTCTCCGGCGGCGCGGGCCTCAAGCGCGAGGTCAAGGAGTTCCTCTACGAGCACGGGATCCTCGTCATCGAGGGCTACGGGCTGACCGAGACCGCGCCGACGCTCACGCTCAACCGGCCCGACGCGTTCCGCTTCGACACGGTCGGCAAGCCGCTGCCGAGCGTGGAGCTCCGGCTCGCGGAGGACGGCGAGATCCTCGCGCGAGGGGCGAACGTCTTCGGCGGCTACCACAAGGATCCGGCGGCCACCAAGGAGGCCTTCACCCCCGACGGGTGGTTCAAGACCGGCGACGTCGGCCGCTTCACCGACGACGGCTTCCTGCAGATCGTCGACCGCAAGAAGGACATCCTGGTCACGGCCGGGGGCAAGAACGTGCCGCCGGCCAACATCGAGCAGCGCTTCGCCGACGATCCGTTCATCGCGCACGTGGTCGTCTACGGCGACGCGAAGAAGTACCTCGTGGCCGGCGTGTGGCTGAACGACGCCGCGGTCGACGCGCACCTGGCCGCGAGCGGCGTGAAGGCCGACGCGCGCGCCGAGGCGGTGAGGGCGCTGGTGCAGCAGCGCATCGACAAGGTCAACGCGCAGCTCGCGAGCTACGAGACGATCAAGCGCTTCCTCGTCTTCGAGCGCGCGCTCAGCGTCGAGGGCGGTACGCTGACGCCCACGCTCAAGGTGCGGCGCAAGAAGATCTACGAGGCGTTCCACGCCGACTTCGAGGCCCTCTACGCATGAAGCGCCTGCTCAACCTCGCCACGCTCTTCGCGCGAAAGCCGCCGCCGGTGGGGACGACGCCGGCCGACGTCGTGCACGCGGAGAACAAGTGGCGCCTCCTCCGCTACCGGCGGCGCGAGGCGGCGCGCTTCCGCACGCCGGTCCTGCTCGTGCCCTCGCTCATCAACCGCCACTACGTGCTCGACCTGCTCCCCGGCAAGAGCTTCGCCGAGTGGCTGGTCGAGCGGGGGCACGAGGTCTACTGCGTCGACTGGGGCACGCCGGGCGACGAGGACCGCTACCTGACGTTCGACGACGTGTGCGACCGGTACATCGGCCGCGCGCTGCGCAAGACGGGGGCCGAGCGCGCGCACGTGCTCGGCTACTGCATGGGCGGATCGCTGGCCGCCATCCACGCGGCGGCGCACCCCGAGCGCTTCGCCTCGCTCGTGACGCTCGCCGCGCCGGTGCGCTTCTCGCGCGCGGGGCTGCTCGGCCTCTGGACGCGGTCGCGCACGTTCGAGCCGCGCGCGCTGGTCGAGGCGCTCGGCAACGTGCCGTGGCAGCTGCTGCAGTCGAGCTTCCACATGCTGCGGCCGACGCTGCCGGCGTCGAAGCTCGTGCACATGGTCGACCGCGCGTGGGACGACGAGTTCCTCGACGGCTTCCTCGCGCTCGAGACGTGGGGCAACGACAACGTGTCGTTCCCCGGCGAGTGCTGGCGCACGTGGATCGAGGAGCTCTACCGGCGCGACGCGTTCGCGAAAGGCGCGTTCTCGCTCTCGGGGAAGCCCGTGCGCGTCGAGGACGTCACCTGCCCGCTGCTCGTCGTCACCTTCGAGCACGACGACATCGTGCCCAGGGAGACCGCGCAGGAGCTCTTCGATCGCGCCGGTTCGCCGGACAAGCAGGTCCTTCACCTGCCCGGCGGGCACGTGGGGGCGGTGGTATCGCGCGGGGCCTCGCGCAAGCTGTGGCCCGCGCTGAGCGAGTTTTGGGCGACGCGCGAAGCGGCGCGACCGACCGCGCGAGCGGCGGCTACGACCGCGGCGTCGTCCAAGCGATCGATCAGAGCGACTCGAGGTACGCGACCAGGTCACTGACGTCCTGCGTGGACAGGGCGGAGATCGACCCGTGCCGCGGCGTCGCGCACGTCGTGAAGCGGTCGGTGAGCGTCTTGGCGCACCCGTCGTGCAGCAGCGGCGTGCGCCAGCCGACGCCCACGAGGGGCGGGACCTGGAACGGGCCCCCCGTCCCGACGTCGACCGTCGCGTTGTCGGTGAGCTTCGCGCCCGAGTGGCACGACGCGCAGCCGACGTCCGTGCGCTGGAAGATGGCCTGCCCGCGCGCCACGGCGGCCGAGTCGAGCCACGACGGCGCCGGCGGCGCGGGGATGGCCTCGACCCAGCCCTTCAGGGCGGAGAGCTGGTCGCTCGTCAGCTGCGCGCCGTTCATGCGGACGGTGTAGACGTCGTCGGCGAGGGCGGCGATGTCCGGCTCGTCGCCGGGCCAGTGGTAGGGCGCGGTGCCGGCGATCGTGCCGCGAAGCGAGGGCGTGCGGCGCGGCTGGCCGTCGAGCATCCACACGTGCCCGTCGTCGCCCCCCTCGGGGTGGCAGGAGGCGCAAGCGATGGGGGCGCCCGCCATGGTGTGGAAGATGTCGTGCGCGGTGTCGGCGCGGGAGTCGGTGGAGAGCGTGATGCTGCTCTGCGCCAGCGCCTGCCCCGCCGTATGGGGGTTCGGCACGACCCACAGCGCCGCCGGCTCGCGCGTCTGCACGAGCAGATCGCCGCTGCCGTCGAATGCGACGGCGGTCGGCGTCGCCCGCCCATCCGGGCCTACTTCGAGGGGATCGTCGGCGGCGCCGTCGAGGCGAAGCAGTCTCACGTTGACGATGCCCGGAATGAAGGCATTCGCCGCAGCGACGACGGCCAGGTGGGAGCCGTCAGGCGACAGCGCGACGTCGACCGGTAGCACCATGTCGGGCAGCGAGAAGCTGACCGGACCGCCGTTGCCACCCAGCACCGTCACCACGCTGTCGACGAGGCCCGAGGTGCCCGAGCCTGGCGCGCCGCCGCTGCTGCTTCCGCTGCCGCCGTCGCTGCCACCGCTGCTCCCTCCGCCGCCGTAGGCCCCCTGCTGGTGGGTCGGAACTAGCAGCGTCGACTCTTCCTGGTGCGAGATGACGAGCTCGTTCGACGGCCCCGCGATCATGCGCCACGCGACGTGCGCCTGGTCCGGTCCTCCGGCGAAGGGCATCGGGGTGCGTTCCGCGATCGTCCCGTCGCTCGCCAGCTGCAGCACCTGCGCGGAGCGGAACTCGCTGACGAACATCGCTCCGTTCTGGATGACGACGTCGCGCAGGTCGCGCTCGACGACGTGCGTCGCGGTGGCGGCGCCGCCGGCCGCCGGCAGCGACACGAGCTCGCCCGTGGCGCAGGCCACCCACACGGCATCCGCCGTCGCGTCGTAGGCGACCCCGCGCGGCGCCGGACAGACCGCGCGCCGCGCCAGCACGCTGCCCGTCGTGGGATCGACGGTCACGAGCGCGCCGCCGCGACGAAGCGCGACGTGGACGTGCCCGGCCGCATCCTCCACGAGCCGCCCCGGCTCGTCGCCCGGCTGCAGGGCCGTCGTGAAGAGGAGCTTCTTCGCGGACACGTCGACGACGTACACCGCGTCGCGGTCCGGATCGGCCGCGACCGCCGTGTGACCGTCCTTCAGCATGAGCAGCGTCCCGCCGGAGATGGGGGGCGGCGGCACGCTCGCGGTGACCGTCGAGCCGAAGTCGGGGCGCAGCGGCGCAGGGCCGCCGAACGAGCCGCCCCCGCTGCTGCTGCCGCCCGCACCGAAGGGACCCTCGGGAGGAGGGTCGCCGGTGTTCGATCGCAGCGAGCACGCCGTGGCGAGCGCTGCGACCGAGCCCATCGCGACGAACACCGGGAGGATGCACCTGCGCATTCGTGAGCCCCCTTCCTTCTCTGCTCCGATGGCCGCCGGCCGGCTGCTCCGTCGGAGGCGGCATCGCTCAGCAGCTTGCGTGCCTCGGTGCGCGCTCCCGCGCAGGCATTCGATTTCACTCGCGCATCGAGGCGCGGACCGTCCGACGACGTGATCGCGTCGTCACGGTGACCGTCGTCAGCGGGTCACAGTGGGCCGCCGGTGCTTCGGGTGCGCCGCCATCCACGCCCAGATGGCCTCGAGGCCCGACGGCGACGGGTGCGGCACGTGCGAGCCGCCCGCCACCGTCCAGAGCTCGACGCCGATGCCGGGGGGGCAACCCCGGGTGGCGAGCTCCGTCGTCTCGGCGCCGGGCAGGAGCCGATCGAAATCGAGGCGGAGACCGCTCGGCGCCAGCGCGCCGGTGCACCGGTCCTTCACGGCCCATTCCGCGACCGTGTCGCGCGCGCTCGGGTACGGCGGCACCGGCAGGTCGAACACGCGCCCGCCGCCGATGCGGATGACGTCGTCGGCGTCGCCATGGATCTCGAGCACGCTCACCGGCTCGCTCGGCCGGCAGCGCGCCGGGTCGCGCCACGCGTCGCCCGCGAGGCTCACCGCGGCGGCGATGCGCGGGGCGAGGTCGCACGCGAGGCGGTGCGCGAAGAAGCCGCCGTTGGAGTGACCGAACACGTACACGCGGCCCGGGTCGACGCTCGTCCTGGCGGCGACGTCGTCGAGGAGCCAGCGGATGTAACCGACGTCGTCGACGTGCGTGCCGTCGAAGTCGCAGCACGCGTCGGTCGCGTTCCAGAAGCGCCTGCCGTGCGAGTCGGCGGTCCCGTCGGGGTAGGCGAGCACGAAGCCGTGGGCATCGGCGAACGCCTCGAGATCGAGCGCGCGCACGTGCGCCGCGCCGCTCGAGCCGTAGCCGTGCAGGAAGACGACGAGCGGCCGCGGCGCAGCGCCGGACCGTGGGGGGATGTGCAGCCCGTAGGGGCGGGACGCGGACGCGGACGCGGACGCGGACGCGGACGCCGACGCCGACGCCGACGCGACCCCGCTCGCCGCCTGCCCCTCACCGCCGTGACAGGCGACGAGCGCCACCGCCACGATGAGGTCGAGCGCGAGCGCACGCACGAGCCGGACGGTACGCGACGCGCGGCGCGCGCGCGAGCGCGGCCGTGGGGGCGTGCTACACCGCTGTGCCGTGACGACGCCCCCCTGGACGCCCGATTCCTGGAAGTCGAAGGTCGACGCCCAAGCGATCGCCTACGACGACGCCGCCGCCCTCGAGAGCACGTGCGCGCGCCTGCGCGAGCTGCCGCCGCTCGTCACCTCGTGGGAGATCGAGCGCCTCAAGGCGCTGCTCGTCGAGGCGCAGGAGGGCAAGCGCTTCCTGCTGCAGGGGGGCGACTGCGCCGAGACGCTCGCCGATTGCCGCTCGGGGGTCATCGCCAACAAGCTGAAGATCCTCCTTCAGATGTCGCTCGTGATGATCCACGAGAGCAAGCGGCCCGTCGTGCGCGTCGGCCGCCTGGCCGGCCAGTACGCCAAGCCGCGCAGCAAGCCGGTGGAGTCGCGCGACGGCGTCGTGCGCCCCAGCTACTTCGGCGACATGGTCAACCGCGCCGACTTCAGCGAGAGCGGCCGCCGGCCCGAGCCGGAGAACATGATCGTCGCCTACAGCCACGCGGCGATGACGCTCAACTTCATCCGCTCGCTGTCGGCCGGCGGCTTCGCCGACGTGCACCACCCCGAGCAGTGGGAGCTGTCGTTCTTCCGCCGGGCGGGCATGTCGGGCACGCTGCGCGAGGAGTACGAGCGCACGACGCGCCAGCTCGCCGAGGCGCTCCGGTTCATGGAAGCGCTCGGCGAGAGCACGGTCGAGGAGCTGACGCGCGTCGACTTCTACACGAGCCACGAGGGCCTGAACCTGCTCTACGAGTCGGCGCAGACGCGCCAGGTGCCGCGCCGCTCCGGCTGGTACGACCTGACGACGCACTTCCCCTGGATCGGCGAGCGCACGCGCGCCCTCGACGGCGCGCACATCGAGTACTTCCGCGGCATCGAGAACCCCGTCGGCATCAAGCTCGGCCCCACGATCACGGCCGACCAGGTGCTGCGCCTCGTCGACACGCTCAACCCGAGAAACGGCGCCGGCAAGATCGCGCTCATCACGCGCATGGGCGCCACGCGCGTCGGCGACGTGCTCCCGGGTCTGGTCGAGGTGGTCAAGCGCGCCGGGCGCGTCGTGCTCTGGGTGTGCGACCCCATGCACGGCAACACGCAGGTGGCGCCCTCGGGCCTGAAGACGCGCGACTTCGAGGACATCCTGCGCGAGGTGGAGACGACGTTCGACGTGCACGAGGGGTGCGGGACGCACCTCGGCGGCGTGCACTTCGAGCTGACGGGCGAGGACGTGACCGAGTGCATCGGCGGCGCCGCCGGCATCACGGTCGACGATCTCGACAAGAACTACGCGAGCGCGTGCGACCCGCGCCTCAACTACCGCCAGGCCCTCGAGATGGGCTTCCGCATCGCCAAGCGCCTGGGCAACCACCCGCGGCGGTGATTGGAGGATCACAGGAAGGCGCGCCTTCCCGGCTTCCTGTTCTCTCCGTTCTCTCCCCCGGCGAGCCGTATGGCCTCTGCCTGATGAACGGCAAGGACTTCGCCGGGATCACCAAGTCCATGGCGCCGCCGGGCACGCCGCCGCACTGGCTGCCGTACATGGCCGTCGAGGACGTCGACAGCTCGGCGGACAAGGTCAAGCAGCTCGGCGGCAAGGTGCTCCACGGGCCAGTGGACATCCCGAACGTCGGTCGCTTCGCGACGGTCGCCGACCCGCAGGGCGCGGTGTTCTCGATCTACCGGCACTCGCGCGCCGAGCCGCCGGAGCCCGACGTTCCGCCGCCCGGCTCCTTCTGCTGGGAGGAGCTGATGACGCCGGATCCCGAGGCGGCGGCGAAGTTCTACACGGGCCTCTTCGGCTACGCAGTCGAGTCGATCGACATGGGGCCGATGGGCACCTACCGCCTGCTCAAGCGTCGCGACCGGCAGACCGCCGGCGTCATGAAGCCGCCGCCGGGATCGCCCGCCCACCCGTACTGGCTGACGTACGTGGCCGTGCAGAGCGTCGACGCGGCCACCAAGAAGGCCGAGGATCTCGGCGCGCGCGTGCTCGCCGAGCCGATGGACATCCCCGACATCGGCCGCTTCAGCGTCATCGCCGACCCGACGGGCGCGGCCATCGGCCTGTTCAGCGGGCAGTGATTCTGAGCGCATCGACGCGCGTGGCGCCGCGCCGAATCGCGGTGCCGCGCCTTCGGATCCGATGGGAATTTGATTTCCCAAGCTGAACGTCGTGCAGGCGTTATGCTGAACACGATGCCATGCCTCGCCCCGCCAGCGCACGAGCCGGTTCGGTAGGCGCGCCTCCGCTCGAGGCGCGTCCAAAGGCCGAAGCGCGCTCGATCGAAGATCTCGTGGACGAGGCCCGCAAAGGCCGACTGAGAATCCCGCGCTTCCAGCGTGGCCTGAAGTGGCAACCGGAGGACGCGCTCAAGCTGCTGGACAGCATCTACCGCGGTTATCCCATCGGCACGCTACTGCTATGGCAGACGAGCGCACAGGCCGAGCAGGTACGTTTCGGCACGGTCACGGTCGACGCCGACGCCAGGGCTGACGCTTGGTGGGTCGTCGATGGCCAGCAGCGCCTCGTGTCGCTCGTGCGCGTCCTGCTCGGTTCGTCGGACGACGAGTTTCGCTTGTGGTTCGACCTCGAGAGCGGAACCGAGAGCGGAGCCTTCGTGCGCGAGCCCCAAGGTCGCAGTGATGCCTCGCGATTCCTTCCGCTGACGGAGGTCCTCGACAGCGAGCGCCTTCACCAGTGGGTCAGCCAGCATTCGTTGTCGGCCGAGCGCCAGAAGATCGCCTTCCGCCTCAACAAGCGGGTTCGCGAGTACTCGGTGCCGTCCTACATCGTCGAGACGGCGAACCAGGAGGTGCTGCGAGAGATTTTCAAGCGCACCAACGATGCCGGAAAGCGGCTGACGGCCGCCGACGTCTTCGACGCGCTCCATGGCGCACGCGGCGCCGAGGAGCCAGCGGATTTCGAGGCGGTAGCGACGTCTCTGGCCGATCTGCACTTCGGCGACATCGAGGAGGGGACGCTGTACAGGGCCCTGCTGGCAATCCATGGCAGCGACGCCGTAGGGGGCGAGGTCCCTGCGGCGTTCTCCGACGCGACGCAAGCTTACAAGCGCACCGCCGTCGCGATGCGCGCCGCCATCGTCTTCGTCATGGGGCATGTCGGCATTCCCCACGCCAGCTTGCTTCCCTACAAGCAGCCGCTGGTCGCGCTGGCAAAATTCTTCGACCGTCACCCGGAACCGTCCGCGCGGTCTCGAGAGCTGCTGCGGCGCTGGATCTGGCGGGGCGCCTGGAGCGGGGCCCACAGTGGCGACACCGTCTCGACGCGAGCGGTCCTCGACGCAATCGACGGCGACGAGGACGATACCGTCCAGCGCTTGATCGCCACCGTCGGAAAGCAGCAGCCCGACGACGCTCCGCTCGTGCGATACAACTTCCGAAACGCCCGCACCAAGCTCGAGATCCTTGGCCTCCTTTCGCTCGGACCCCGCCACTTGGTGACGGGCGCCGCCATCCCGGCGTCGTCGATCACGGGGCCCGAGGCCATCGCGGTGGTCCACCCCGGCGAAGGCGTCAACACCATCGCCGGACGGCTGGTCCATCCTTCCATCCCGAAGCTGATGACGGCGCTCGCGCGCGCCGACGCCGGGATCCGCGCCACACACGCCGTCTCGAACGAGGCGCACGCCGCGCTGCTGGACGGAGACGTCGAGGCTTTTCTGCGGGCGCGGGCGCAGGACGTGCACGGGGTCGTCGTGTCGTTTCTGAGGTCACGCGCGCGATGGGAGGAGAATGACCGACCGCCGCTCCGCTCGCTGCGAGTGGCCGACGAGGCGTGAATGCTGCTCGCGGTCCACCTCGACCAAGAGCCGGTGGGCGAGCTCACCGTCGTGGGCGACAGCGTCGAATTTCGCCTGTTCGAGAGCTATCGCAACCGATACCCACGGCGGGTACTCGGTCAGGTGTTCGAAGACGACCTCGAGCGCGTGGACCGTCGTCGGGTCCGACTGCCGCCGTTCTTCTCCAATCTGCTGCCCGAGGGAGCGCTTCGCGAGTTGCTCGCCAGGCAGATCGGAGTGAAAGCGGAACGAGAGCCGTACCTGCTCGCTCATGTCGGCGACGACCTGCCCGGGGCTGTGCGCGTCACCTTGGTGGACGACACCGATGATGACGAGGTGGACCTCGCAGCGGCCGATGCCGAAGAGCCACCCGACGTGCTGAAGTTCTCGCTCGCCGGCGTTCAGCTGAAGTTCTCGGCGCTGCGCGGGACCGATCGCGGCCTCACGATCCCCGCGCACGGCCGCGGAGGAGACTGGATTGTCAAGCTGCCCGATCCGCGCTTCCGCGGCGTGCCCGAGAACGAGTGGGCCATGATGACGCTCGCCCGCCGTGCAGGCCTGACGGTCGCAGGCGTCGAGCTCGTCTCGGTCGGCGCGATCGAAGGACTACCGAGCGGCGTTCACGTCGATCCGAGCGCCTCGGCGCTGGCCGTGCGGCGCTTCGACCGTCTGCCCGGCGGACGAAGAGTGCACTTCGAGGATTTCGCCCAAGTGCTCGACGTTCGTCCATCGCACCGCGCCAAGTACCAGTCGGCGAACTTCGAAACGCTGGGGCGCATCGTGGCGCGCGTCGCGCCGGCGTCGGCCGAGGAGCTGGTGCGCCGCATCGTCTTCGACGCCGCGATCGGCAATGGCGATGCGCATGTCAAGAACTGGGCGCTCCTGTACCCGGACGGCATCCACCCGCTGCTCTCCCCAGCGTACGATCTCGTCTCGACCATTCAGTACCTCGCCGAAGACGATTTGGGCCTGACCCTCGCACGCAGCAAACGCTTCGAAGACGTTCAGATGGCGAGCTTCGTCCGCTTGAACGACAAAGCGGAGCTGGGGCTCGACGTTCCACGCATCGTGACGGACATGGTCGCGCGCATCCGCGAGAGCTGGACGGCGCTCCGAGCGGGCTTGCCGATGGCGGACCGTGAGAAGGAGACGATCGAACGGCACTGGACCCGCGTGCCGATCATGCAAGGATGACGCCGCTTCTGCCCTCGTGCGCCTCGATCAGCGCACGATGAGGGAGATCTTCTCGCTCCAGTCGCCCTGGCCCTTGCGCGTCAGGATGCGGTGGCGAAACCAGTAGGTCTTGCCCGGCACGAGGCTGGGCACGGTCGTGTCGGCCCGCATGGTCGACGGCAGGTCGGTCCACGTCTCGCCGGCGTCGGGGCTGATCTGCCAGTCGTACTTCGATCCCTTCGGCCCGGCCTTGACCCGCAGCTTCACCGAGCCTGACACGTCCCCCTGGGTCGCCTCGAACGGCGGTAGCTCCGGAAAGCTCCGCGTGACGACGTCCATGCCGGCGCTCTCGACGATGGCTGGCCCTTGTTCGGGGTCGTCGTTCGCGACGCCCTCCACGTACGCCCTCAGCTGATCGAGGAGGTTGTCGAGCGCGCGGCGCTTCGCGTTTCGCGCGTCGGCGAGGCCCTTCGCCCCGCTCTGGGCCTTCGTGTGGGCGTCATCGAGCTCCTGCGCCGCGGCGAGGACCTTCGCCAGCGGGGGGACGGGCTGCGGAAACCACGGGTTGTTCGTCATCCTTCCGACGATGAACCTCGCCTTGATGACGTACTCCGATGCGTTCGCGGGCTTGTGAAGCGCCACACGGATCCGTTTCAGGCTCGCGGTCATTCGGTCGTCCCCTCTCGAGCCGAGCGTAGCTCGCAATGAGCGGCGTGCCCGCCGTCGGCAGGGTGGGACCTTCGTCTTCGATCCCCGGGCCCGCCGAGCGCAGGGCGGGCCGTTCTTCATCGATCCCCGGGCCCGCCGACCGCACGGCGGGCCCTCGCTCCTCGATCCCAGGTCCCGCCGCGCCTTCGGCGGGCCCCTTTTCTCCATTCCGAGATCCCCCCGGCCGGCGGGCGGGCCCTCTTCTCATCGTCCCTGGTCCCGCCGGCGGCTCGGCGAGACCTTTTTCGACTCGACCAGGTCCCGCCGGCGGCAGGGCGGGACCTTTTTGGTCTTGCCGAGGGCCCACCGATGGCAGGGCGGGCCCTTTTTCTTCTTTCCAAGGGCCCACCGGAGGCAGGGCGGGCCCTTGTCACAAAGGAAAAGGGCCCGCCGAAGGCTCGGCGGGCCCGCTTCTCAGAGCCCCATGAGCTTCGCGACGTAGTAGCGCATCGTCTCCGTCGTCCCGCCGCCGATGCGGAAGAGGCGCTGGTCTCTCCACGCGCGGGCGACGTGGTACTCCTCGATGTAGCCCCAGCCGCCGTGGAACTGCAGGCACTGGTCGGCGATCTCGGTCATCACGTCGCCGACGAAGACCTTGGCGAGCGAGATGGTCTTCACCGTCTCGAGCGAGACGTTGTCCTTCCGGACGTACTTGTCGTCGTTGTACATCTCGGCGCCCTTGTACGTCAGCGCCCTGGCCGCCTCGAGCTTCGCCGTCAGGTCGACGAACTTGTGCTGCCAGTACTCGCGCTTGATGATCGGCTTGCCGAACGCCTTGCGATCGCGCCCGTACTGGATGGCCTCCTGCAGCATGTAGTCGCCGCCGGCGCTCGCGCTCGTGCAAGCGATGATGCGCTCGCTCTGGAAGTTCTGCATGAGGTACATGAACCCCATGTTCTCTTCCCCGAGCAGGTAGCGCTTGGGGACGCGCATGTCCTCGAAGTGCAGCTCCGCGGTGTCGCTCGAGTGGTTGCCGATCTTCTTGAGCTTCCTGGCGACGTGGAACCCCTTCGTCTTGGTCGGCACGAGGAAGAAGCTGCAGCCGTGCGCCCCCGACTCGGGGTTGGTCTTGGCGAGCAGCGTGACGAAGTCGGCGCGCGTGCCGTTCGTGATGAACGTCTTGGCGCCGTTGATGACGTAGTCGTCGCCGTCCTTTCTGGCGACCGTCTGGATGCCGGCGACGTCGCTGCCGGCGTTCGGCTCGCTCACGCCGAGCGCGGCGATCTTCTCGCCGCGGATGGCCGGCGCGAGAAACTCCTCCTTCTGCTCCTTGGTGCCGATGTCGTTGATGACCGGGGTCGCCATGTCGGCCTGCACGAGAAGCCCCATCGACACGCCCGCCATCAGGCAGCGGGGCAGCTCCTCGCTCTTGGCCACGGCGAACCAGAAGTCGCCGCCGGCGCCGCCGACGTCCTCGGGGTAGTGCGCGCCGAGGATGCCGAGCTCGCCGGCTCGCTTGAACACCCAGTTGGGGAAGAGCTCGTCGCGCTCCCACTCCTCGACGTGCGGCGCGAGCTCGCGCTCGCAGAAGCTTCGCACGGTGTTTCGGAACTGCTGGTGCTGCTCGGTGTACGGGCTCGGCATGGTGGATATTTCGTACACGAAGCATTCGCCGACGCAAGCTGACGCTTCCACGCGCTTGGGTTGGAGATCACGGGAAGACGGGAAGACGGGAAGATGAAGGTCAGAAGACGGAAGGCTTGGGAAGGTGGGGTTGAGCAGCTCCCTCCCACCCCTTCCTCTTCCCTTCCCGTCTTCTGCCCTTCCCCCTTCCCGCCTTCCGGCCTTCCTGTTCAACCAAACAAAGCGCGTGAAGTGCCTACGCGCAGTGCGCGGGGCATCTTAAAAGGAGGAAGACGCGTAGGCACCAGGCCTCCGCGTCTTCCCGAATTCTCTGCCGCAGCGTGATTACCGGTCGTCGTCGTCGGATCCGGCGTTCCCCTTCGGCCCCCGCGGCGCCCCTTCCAGCGCCGGCGGGCAAGACTTTCGTGCGTGCGTCGTGCGAGTCGGCAGCGGCACCGCCAAGGAACGGTCGGCCGCAGCACGATGGACGTCGACGACTGCGCCGCCGGCCGCCGCCTCCCTTGACGGGCGACCCGCAGAGCGAACGTCCCTCTCGGACGACGAGCGACGCTTCACGCTCGACGACGCGAGCTCGTTTGCCGCAAGGCAAACACCCCCTCGCAAGGGGCTCTCGCCGACCCGGAGTCTCTCACAGCGAATCGCCGGCCACGTTCCGGACGATTCGCCATGGAGAAAAACACGTCTCGGTTCGTCGAGAGCGTGCATCGCGCGCGCTGCACACGCGCTCTCGCGCGGCGCGTCTCGCGCGACGAAGGCGACTTACTTCTTCTTCGCCTTCTTCGCCGACTTCTTCGCCTTCTTCGCCTTCTTGGCACCCTTCTTAGCAGCCATGTTCCTTCTTCCTTTCTCCGCCTTCGCGGATCCTTTGTGCTTCCGGGACGTCTTCACTGCCGCCGGCTTGGCCTTTCGCGCCGGCCGCTTGCTCTTGGAGCTCGCGGCAGGTGCTTTGACGCTCGGCCGCTTCGCGGCCGGCGCCGGCTTCGCCGGCCCGCCCACCCCATTCCCGCTGGGGCGAGGGACTGCTTCTCGTTGCGGCGCTCGCTTCTCGAGCACGCTCTTGATCTTGTCGTCGAGCGCTTCGAAGTCGAACGGCTTGTCGATGTACTCGTCGGCGCCGAACAGGGGGCTCGTCGTCTCGTTGAGGGTCTCGCCGATGCCCGTCAGCATCAGCACGCCCGTGTGAGCGAGCGACGCGTCCTGGCGGATCTTGCGGCACACCTCCCAGCCGCTCATGCCCGGCATCATCACGTCGAGCACGACGAGATCGGGCAGGCGCTCGCGGGCGAGCCGCCACGCCTCGTCGCCGTCGGATGCTTCGAGCACTTCGAGCCTGGGCTCGATCGATCGCAGGTGGCGCGTAACGAGCTCCAACATCGTCGGCTCGTCATCGGCGACCAGCACCACCGGAGGCGCCGCGTTCGCGTTCACGATCGTGATGATCGAAGAACTTATGTGCGCAGGTCAAGTTCTCTCTTCGATCGCGATCGCGATCGCGCGCCATGGAGTGTTCATGGATGGGAGATGGACCTACTCGTCGACGAACTGCGTCGGCACCCGCGAGGTCGACGCGACGAGCTCCTTGGAGGCCGTGACGAACTTCACCATCGTCGGCATGTGGCCCTTGGTCAGCTTCAGCTTGTTCTGCATCATCCCCTTGGTGGGATCGAGCTGCCCGCGGATGACTTCCTTCCACCGCGCGTAGCCGGCGACGATCACGAAGGACGCCTTCTCGGCCTCCTCGCGCGAGACCAGGCGGCAGCCCCGGCACGTCCCCTGGTGGACGTCGAGCCACATGGCCATGTCCTGCGCGATGCCGATCGACGGCTCGGCGGTGACGACCATGGCGACCGGCCCGAAGGTCCAGTCCTTCCCGGCCGCCTTGTACCCGGCGTTCGCGTTGATCGCGTCCTCGTAGGCGGCGCACCACTCGGCGGAGGGAAAACGGAGGCTCATGGGCGCGGACCCTACCACCGCGACCCGCCCGCTTCGAGTCGCTGGAGGCAGCGGGAGAGAACAAGAAGGCGGGAAGGCGGGAAGGGGAAGATCCGAAGACGGGAAGGTTTGGGAGGGTGGGGTTGCCCCGCTGCCCCTCACCCCTTCCTCCTCCCTTCCCGTCTTCTGCTCTTCCCCCTTCCCGCCTTCCCGTCTTCCTGTTCATTCCCCCATGCCATACTGACCGCAATGGCGGCATCGGTGGCTCGGCCGCGGGTCTACGAGCGCGGGAACAAGCGCCTCGACGGGGTCATCGACCTCGTCGCCTTCACGGCGCGGCCGATGCCCCTCCTCACCCTGCTCGACGAGGCGCCGCGGCGGGTGGCGGCGGTGCTCGAGGCGGACGTCTGCTCGCTGTACCTGGTCGAGGGGGACAAGAGCGTGCTCGTCATGCGCGGCAACGTCGGCTTCTCGACCGCGGCCCTCGGGCAGGTGCGCCTGCGCGTCGGCGAGGGGATCACCGGCGAGGCGGTCGAGTACATGCGCCCCATCGCCACGCACACCGCCGAGCAGCACGACGCGTACAAGCACTTCGCCGAGCTCGGCGAGGAGCGCTTCCCCGCGTTCCTGGCCGTCCCCATCCGCGGCAAGAGCGGGCCGCTCGGCGCGCTGGTCGTCCAGCGGCGCGAGCGGCCGTTCGAGGACCGGGACGTGGAGCTGCTGACGGTCGTCGGGGGGCTCATCGCGGCCGGCATTCGCCACGCCGAGCTCGTGGACGAGGCTCGCGAGAAGCGGGCGCGCCGCGCGGGCGGAGGCACCCGCAAGGTGACCCTGACCGGACGCCCCGCCATGGTGGGGCGGGCTCTCGGGGCGGTCGCGGCGCTGCGCCGACCTCCGACGCGTCCGAGCGAGCGGCTCTCGCGCAGCGACGGCTCGGCGGACGTGCGCCTGCTGAAGGGGGCGTTCGACGTCGCCGACAAGGCCATCCGCGGTCTGGCCCAGCGCGCGGTCGGCATCGGCCTGGGGCGCGACGCGGCGTTCCTCGGCACCTACGCCGAGATCCTCGAGGACGCGCGCTTCCGGCAGCGTGCGACGGAGCTGGCCGACGGCGGCATCGGGATCGCGCAGGCGCTCTCGCGCGTCGCGCGCGAGGTGACGCGCACCGCGGTGTCGGTCACGCGCGACCCCTTCCTCGAGGAGCGCGCGCGCGACATCGAGGACCTGTGCGACGCGCTGACGATGATGGCCGACAACGACAAGCGCTCGGCGCTGCCGAGCAAGGCGCTGCTCGTGGGCGACACGCTCACGGTGTTCGACCTGCTGGTGAGCGCGCGGTCGCAGCCGGCGGGCATCGCGCTGACCGAGCGGGCGTCGGGGCCGCGGACGCGGGCGCTCCTCAAGCTGCTGAACGTGCCGGCGGTGTGCGACCTGCAGGGGCTCTTCCGCTGGGCGGCCGACGGCGACATCGCGCTGCTCGACGGCGATCACGGCCTGCTGGTCATCAACCCCAGCAAGAGCGAGATGGCGAGCCTGCGAGAGTACCGTCGGTCTGGAAGAGATGCGTAGAGCCAAGCATGCGACTCCCGCCCGTGTCAGGATGAGCGGCACGTGACCGTCCCCGCCTCGCTGCCCCCGAACCGGCCGGACCCCGAGCGTGCGCGCCCGGACGGGCGCGACCCGCCGCCGGGCGCCGCCGCCGAGGCGGTCGACGACGACGGCGACCGGATCAGCATCACCGACGTGAACGGCACGGTGGCGCGCTTCGAGATGACCTACGAGCCGCCGGCGGCCGGCACGCGGACCAAGTTCGGGCCGCCGCTGCGCTCGCGCATCCCCTCGGCGCTGTACCTGCTGGGCGCGGTCGCCTTCGGGCTGGTCACGCTCTACGCGTACAACGCGCCGCCCGCCTCGAAGCTCTTCGTCTGGGCGGTCGAGGGCGACCGCATCCGGCCGCTGTCGGTCAGCGTCATCGCGGTCGTGCTGCTGGTGAGCGCCCTGGCCACGGTCGTCCGCACGCACATGCGGGGGGTGATCGTGAGCGAGGACTGGGTCGAGGCGCGCTATCTGCTCCCGCTCGGCATCCCCCGGGCGCGGCGCTGGGGCTGGCCGCAGGTGACGCGCGTCGTCGTCGACGGGCCGCGCACGGGCTTCGAGCTGTACGACGGCACGTTCGAGCGGCTGCCGGACGTGGCCGACGGGCGCGGGCTGGTGCAGCTCATCGTGCACCACGCCCAGCGGCTGCGCATCGACGTCACCGTGCTCGATCGCGCCGGCGCCACTCCTCGCTGACGGCGGCGCGCAGGTCGGCGTCGGTCAGAAAGTCCACCGCCGTGCGCGCCAGGGTCCTGGCGGCGACGAGCGCCGTGCGCCCGGCCGCGTCGTTGCCGGCCGCCTCGGCGAAGCGGTGCTCGTGGCACTGCGCCGCCCCCTCCTCGACGATGGCCAGCCACGGGTGGATGGACGGGACGACGTGCGAGACGTCCCCCATGTCGGTGCTGCCGGCGCCGACGCGCTCGTCGGTCTCGCGCGGGCTGCGCCCGAGCGCGCGCAGGTGGTCGCCGAAGCGGCGCGCCAGGGCCATGTTGTTGACGAGGTCGCGGTAGCCGTGGCGCACGCCCGCCTCGAGCTCGACGTCGCTCGCCATGGCGGCGGCGCGCGCGCACCGCTCGACGATGCCGCGCACGCGCTCGAGCTCCTGCCCGTCGCGCGCGCGCACGCTGAGCTCGCACGCCGCGCGCTCGGGCACGATGTTGACGGCCTGCCCGCCGTCGGTGACGTACCCGTGCACGCGCACGCCGTCGCGGAAGTGGACGCGCTGGCCGTCGACGAGGCGGAACGTGTCCATGCAGGCGGTGAGGGCGCTGTGGCCGGCGTGCGGCGCGATGGCGGCGTGCGAGGGGACGCCGCGAAACTCGAAGGTGAGCCAGAGCGAGGCGAGCGCCGGGTGCGCGAGCAGGTCGCGATCGAAGGGGTGGTACATCATCGCGGCGTCGACGCCCTCGAAGACGCCCGCCTGGATCATCGTGATCTTGCCGCCGCCCCCCTCCTCGGCGGGGGTGCCGAGCAGCACGACCTCGCCGCCCGCGCGCTCGGCGACGGTCGCGGCGGCGACGAAGGCCCCCACCGCGCCGGTCGCGATGAGGTTGTGGCCGCACGCGTGGCCCACGCCGGGCAGCGCGTCGTACTCCGCGAGGATGGCGACGCGGGGGCCTCCGCCGCTCTTGCCCGCGCGGGCGCGGAAGGCGGTCGGCATGCCGGCCACCCCCTTCTCGACGGCGTGGCCGCGCGACGCGACGAACTCGCTCAGCCACGCGCACGCCTGGTGCTCCTCGAAGCGAAGCTCGGGGTGCTGGTGGATGCGGCGGGCCAGCGCGAGCAGCTCGTCCGCGCAGCCGTCGACGGTGCGATCGATGGAAGACGCCAGGTCCGGCGCGAGCGACATGGGGGCAGCGTCGCGCTAACCTGCCGCGCGTGCCAATGAAATCCTTCACCTTCTTGGCAGCCGCGGCGTGCATGTCGCTGCCCGTGGCCGCGCTCGGCTGCCGCGATCAGGCGCCGGCCGCGTCGAGCGCGCCGCGGCCGCCGGCGGTGAGCGCGGGCGCGTCCTCGGGACCGGTCGCGAGCGCGGCTCGGCCTCCGAGCTCGAGCGCCGGCGGAGCCGAGGCGGCCCCCTTCGTCCCCGAGAAGGTGAACGGCGACGACCACGCGATGGGCACGCACCTGGCCTACGCCGCCTTCACGACCCCCACGGTCGACGCGGCGAAGGTGCGGGCGCTCTTCGGCGCCGCGACCGACGAGATCCGCCGCGTCGAGAAGGTGATGACCACCTGGGATCCGTCGAGCGAGGTGTCGCGCATCAACGCCGCGGCGGGCAAGGAGCCGGTGGCCGTCGGCGACGAGACGTTCGGCGTCATCGAGGAGGCGCTGCACACGAGCGCCATCAGCGACGGCTGCTTCGACATCACCTTCGAGACGCTGCACGGCCTCTGGAAGTTCGACCAGGACCTCGACCCCCACCCGCCCACGGCGGCCGCCGTGAAGGCCAAGCTCAAGGACGTCGGCTGGCGGCACGTGAAGCTCGACGACGCGGCGCATACGGTGTTCATCGACGATCCGCGCACGCGCATCAGCCTCGGAGGGATCGCCAAGGGCTACGCGGTCGACCGTGCCTCCAAGGTCCTGCTCGACGGGGGGCTGACGTCCTTCTACGTGCAGGCCGGGGGCGACCTGTACACGCACGGGGACAAGCCCGACGGCTCGCCGTGGATGGCCGGCATCCGCGACCCGCGCGGCGCCGACGGGGACTATTTCGCGCTGATGCCCGTGTTCGACCACGCGTTCAGCACCGCCGGCGACTACGAGCGCGCGTACATCGTCGGCGGCAAGCGCTACCACCACATCATCGACCCGCACACCGGCTACCCGGCGACGGCGTCGCGCAGCGTGACCATCTGGGCGCCGACGGCGCTGCAGGCCGACGCCATCGACGACGCGGTCTTCATCCTCGGCCCCAAGAAGGGCCTGGCCCTCGTCGAGTCGCTCGACGGCGTGGGCGCCGTCATCGTCGACGCGCACGACAACGTGTGGACCAGCAAGCGCCTCGAAGGCAAGGTCCGCCCGGTGCACCCGCCGCGCGACGCGCCGTAGTCGCTGGAAGCAGGGGGTTGAACAGGAAGACGGGAAGGCGGGAAGGGGGAAGAGCAGAAGACGGGAAGGGAAGAGCGAAGGGGTGGGGGGAAGCGGGGCAACCACACCTTCCCAAACCTGCCCGTCTTCAGGTCTTCCTCCTTTCCCTCTTCCCGTCTTCCTGTTCAACCCCCTGCTTCCAATGAGCGCAGCGGGCTATCCGCGCGCGACGAGGGCGCGGGCGGCGGTCTCGAGGTCGGCGGCGGTGCGCACTTCGTAGACCGCCGTGCATTTGGGCGCGTAGGCCGACATCGCGCTGTCGCCCTGGCTCCACTGGCCGCGAGCCTCTGGGCAGAGCCACAGCAGGGCGCGGGCGCGCTGGCGGATGCGGTCGAGCACCTCGGCGGCGGCGTCGTGGTAGTTCGTGCGGCCGTCGCCCAGGACGACGACCGTCGTGCGGCGGTCGACGTCGCCCAGGTGGCGCTGCTCGAACGCGCGCAGCACGCGGCCGTAGTTCGAGTTGTCGCCCGAGCGCACGACGCCGCCGCCCCAGGCGCGCGCGATGGCGACGCGCACCGGCTCGCGCGAGAAGAGCTGGGTCGCCTCCCCGAGATCGCTGACGAAGACGAAGCTGCGTGCGCGCTCGAACAGCTCCTGGGCGGCGTAGGTGAACTCGAGCAGGAAGCAGGCGACCGCGCGCACCGAATCGCTGACGTCGCAGAGGAGCATCAGCTTGGGGCGGTCGCGGCGGCGCCGCTTGCGGGCGGGGTCGAACGGGACGCCGGCGGTGCGCAGCGCGCGACGCAGCGTGCGGTGCGGATCGATGCGGCCGCGGAGGGCGCGGCGTGCACGGACGCGGGCGCCGCCGCGCAGGCGCTCGGCGAAGCGGCGCACGGCGCGGCGCACCTCCTCGATCTCGGCGTCGCCGAGGGCCGCGAACGGCGTGACCTCCAGGCGGCCGCCGTCGCGCTCGCGCTCGAGCTCCGCGACGCGCCCCTCGTAGGTGCGGCGCACGTGCGCGCGGACGGCGTCGTCGGCGCGCTCGAGCTCCTGCGCGAGCGCGTCCGCGAGGGCATCGCCGCGATCGCCCAGGGCGTCACGGAGCCGCGAGCGCACGCCGTCGAGCGCGCGACGGGCCTGACCGGCGCCGAGCTCGCCGAGCAGGCGGTGGGTACGGAAGCCGAGCTGCGGGCCGCTGAAGGCGTCGACGTGGCGGGCGACGTCCGCGAGCGCGAGCAGTCGGTCGAGCGCGGCCCCCTGCTCGAGCAGCGCCCCGAGCGGGGCGATGCCGTCCGCGCCGGCGCCGGCGAGCTGGCCGAGCAGCGCGCGCAGCGCCTCGAGCTCGGCCTCGTCGAAGCCGCGGCGGGCGAGCCGCTCCCAGAGGGTGCCCCGCTCGGCCGCGGCACCCGCGTCGAAGAAGGCGTCGAACGCCGCCTCGAAGCGGCCGCGGTCGCGCGCGCGCTGGAGCACGACGGCGCCGACCGCGTCGCGCAGCGCCGCGCGGTCCTCGAGCCCGACGGCCAGCGCGGCCCGGGCGACGTCGACCGACTGGGCCGTGGACACGGCGAACCCGTCGCGTCGCAAGCTCCAGAGCAGCTCGTCGAGCACGCGCACGAGGGCGCGGGGATCGGCCATGGCAGCCGGGAGCCTAGTGGGCCGGCGCGGGCTCGGCGAGCAGCGCCCGGACGGCCGTGTCGAGGCGCCCCGTCTCGGCGGGGTCGTAGCCGATGTCGACGTCGCGAACGACGCCTCGCTTGTCGATGATGACGAGCGTCGGCAGGCTCATGACGCCGTAGGTGCGCGTCGTCTCGGCGTGGCGGTCGACGCCTACCGGGTAGCGGAGCGCCATGCGCTGGGCGAAGAGCGCGACGTCCTGCGCGTCCTCGGTCGACACGCCGAGGACGCTCAGGCCCTGGGCGCCGTAGCGCGCCTGCAGCGCGTCGAGCTTGGGCACGATGACGCGGCAGGGGCCGCACCAGGTCGCCCAGAAATCGAGCAGGACGACGCGGCCGTGCAGCGAGGCGATGGACGGCGGGAACGTGCCGCTGACGGCGTCGACGCCCTTCCAGGTCGGCGCGAACGTGCCGACCAGGTCCATGCGCATCATGTCGTCCTGCGAGGGGAACGCCGCGAGCACGACGCGAACGGCACGCGTCTGCTCGCCCCGCACGAGGTCGACGGCGATCGCATCGCCGACGGAGCGAATCGCGACGGCGTGCACGACGTCGGCGCCGTGGGACACGGCGGCCCCGGCGATTCGCAGGATGCGGTCACCCTCGCGAACGCCGGCCTTGTCGGCGGGCGACCCGCGCACGACGTGGCCGACGCGCACCCCCGGCGCGCTCGCATCCGAGTCCATCGCCACGCCGAGCCAGGGGTGGGCCGTGTCCCCCTGGGCCGACGCATCGGCCGGAACGAGCAGCGCCGGACAGGCCGCCGCGACCGCCAGCAGAGCGGCGAAGGCGATCCCGAGAGGTCGTCGCCGGAGGGCCATACTGGTTTCTAGCATGGGGGTCGCGGCTCAGCGCGACAAGCAAGCCGTACAAAACGCCGTGGCGCGCCCTCGCCGTTATGAGCGAGGTGCGCGCCACGTGAAGGCCGGGGATGCCGGCCAACTCTACTCAGAGCTGCGCCGAGGAAGGCAAGGAGGGGAGCAGAAGCGAAGACGCCAAGAAAGGATTCGAAGCGAATCCGAAGAGAGAGGAACGCCAAGCAAGGGAGACGGGCCGGGCGGTGCGACGAGCTCGGAAGGGAGAGAGAGGAAGCCCGCCGGCGCCGCAAGGAGATGAGGAGGCGCCGCAGCCCACGGCGACCCCGTCACCGACCACGCGCCGGGAGGTGAGCAGTGGACGTGCCACCCGATGCCCTGTTCGCCAAAGCCGCGGCAGGCATTGAGGTTTCTTGCCCAGCTCGGACGCGCCGGGCGCGCGAGGACGGACGTTGCGGTCATGGTCGGGCCGATCCTATGAAACGTTTGCGGCCCGGGGGCGGGGATCTCCGGCCGCACCGCCGCCGAGCGATCCGAGCCGTTTGGCAGCAGCGGGCGTTGACATCGCGCGGCGCGTGAGTATCGTCGCGAGCCCCGCAAGGGAAAAAGCGCCCATAGCTCAGCTGGATAGAGCACTGGTCTACGGAACCAGGTGTCGGACGTTCGAATCGTCCTGGGCGCGCTTCGCTGGACACGCACGCAGGCCCCTGGTGGGGCCGAGGCAACCGGACGCATGCCGGACGACGTGCACTGGATGAGAATGGCCCTCGAGGAGGCGGACGCTGCCGCCGAGGGCGGCGAGGTGCCCGTGGGTTGCGTCGTGGTCGACGCCGACGGCAGGGTGCTCGCGCGCGGCCACAACGCGCGCGAGTCGCTGGCCGATCCGACGGCGCACGCCGAGATGATCGCGCTGCGCGAGGCGGCGGCGCGGGCGCTCAGCTGGCGGCTCGACGGCGCGACGGCGTACGTCACGCTCGAGCCCTGCCCGATGTGCGCCGGCGCGCTCGTGCACGCGCGCGTGGCGCGCGTGGTCTACGGCTGCCCCGACCCGAAGGGCGGCGCGGTCACGACGATGTTCGGCATCGGGCGCGACGCGAGGCTCAACCATCGGTTCGAGGTGACCGAGGGTGTTCTGCACGACGAGTGCGCCGACCGGCTGCGCCGCTTCTTCTCGGCGCTGCGCGCGCAGCGCAGGTGATTGCGGGCGACCCTCGCGGCAGCGGGCGAGCCGCCGCTTCAGGGTGCGTCGGGCGAATCGGCGGGGGCGTCGAACGGGACGGGCGGCGCGTCGACGTCGTCGCTGCCCTCGAGCCGCGTGCGCGCCTGCACGACGGGTCGCGGCGGCGGGCGGTCGCCGCCGTGCCAGAAGTCGATGGACTCGGCCTCGCCGTCGGCCAGCTCGGCGTCGGTGATGAGCCCGCGCTTGTGGGCGATCTCCATGTACGTGTGCAGCAGGCGCATCCAGCTGTCGGGCGGGTGGTCGCCCGACCGCATCGCGCCGTAGCGCCGCGGCGACGGCAGCAAGGACGACAGGAACAGACTCTCGGCGAGGTCGAGCTCCGCCGGCGTGCGCCCGAAGTAGTACTCGGCGGCCTCGGTGATCCCGTACACGGCCGGACCGAACTCGATGACGTTGAGGTAGAGCTCCATCACCTCGTCCTTCGAGAACGTCTGCTCGAGGTAGTCGGTCAGCACGACCTCCTGGAGCTTGCGCGCGAGGTTCTTGTCGCGCGTGAGGAAGAGGTTCTTCGCGAGCTGCATCGTGATCGTGCTCGCGCCCCGGACGAAGCGGCGCGCCTTGAGGTTGGCGATGATCGACGCGCGGATGGCGGCCTTGTTGAAGCCGTGGTGCTTGGGGAAGGCGCCGTCCTCGGTCGTCATGACGGCGACCTGCATGTAGGGGCTGATCTCGTCGAGCGGCGTCCAGTCGTCGCTGCCCGGGCCGGTGGTGCGCTCCTCGGTCGTGCCGTCGGGCAGGTAGACGCTGTGCTCGAAGGGGGCCTTGAACCGGTCGGGCGCGAGCTCGGGGGGGACCTCGACCATGCTGCACTGGTCCTGGATGTCGTAGACGAGCTCGAGATGGTCGAGGTCGCGCGTGTCGAACGCGAAGTGGCCCCGTGCGCCGAAGGTGCCGTCCATGCGCGTGCCCTGGAGCGCGGGCAGCAGCGCCGTCGGCACGCTGTCGAGCAGGGCCTGGCAGGACGCCTGCGGCAGCTCGAAGCGGAACGACGCCGACACGTGATCGGGCTGCTGCTCGAGCGCGCCGCTGCCCTCGAGGTGCAAGGCACCGAGGGTCGCGGCGAGGTCGTCGAGGCGCACCTGACCACCGGCGGCGAGCGCGCCGCGCGCCCGCAGCGAGAGATCGATGTCGCGCACCACGTCCGGCGCCAGGCTGGGCTCGTGGATCGCGAGCCCGCGCGTCCCCCCCTCGGCGTCGAAGGTGATGGCGCTGCCGTCGCCGGCGAGCACGACGCGGGCGCGCCCGGTGACCGTCGCGTGGTCGACGTCGACGAGACCGGCCGCGCCCTCGCGGATGCCGAGCATGGCCAGGGACACCGGACCGCCCTCGAGCGTCACGGCGACGTCGCCGTCGTCGGTGGGCAAGAGCGCGCGCAGCGACAGGGCGGTGCTCGCCGCGTGCGCATCGGTCGAGAAGCGCAGCTCGAGCCGCGTGCCGGTGCGGGTCAGGGAGAGGGGGCCCGGGCCGATCGTCAGCGCCACGCGTCCCGGCTCCTCGGCGACCTTCCAGGTCAGCGCGTCGACCGTGACACCGGCTCCCTCGGGGATCCGGTCGGCCAGGAGGCTCGCGACCCCGGCCGCCTTGGCGCGCGCGGCGCGCGCGTCGGGCAGAGGCAGAAGCGGAGCGCCCGGGTCGACCGTAGGCGACGGCGTGGGGGCTGCGCGGGGCCGCCCGCGCGTGGCGCGCGCCACCTGCATGGGCGGGGCAGCGCTCGGCGGAGGCTCGACCATGGCCGCAGCGGGTCGCGGCTCGTGTCGAGGTGCCCACTGGGCGATCACCGACGCAGCATGGGCCCGAACGAGCTTGCCCTCGGTCGCCATGTCGGCGGAGGCGTCCTCGATCGCGAAATCTCCCCGGCCGAGTCGGATGTGGCCCTGGGCGACCTGGATGTGCGACCCGGTCGCGCCGCGCGAGGCGGCGATGTCGCGCAGGTCCACCCGAGGCTCGCGTTCCTCCCCGTCCACCCACTCGACGGAGAACCCCTGGAGGGAAAGTGGCACGACGTGTCCGCCCCGTCCTGACGCACGATCGCCGCGCCACGCCTTCAAGTCGTCGCGAATGCGCTCGGCGGTGCCGCGCAGCCACACGCGACCCCCCCTCAGATCGATCCGGCCGACGTGCAGGCCGGCGGTCAGCCCGATGCGCGCGTCGTCCACGTGCACGCGGACGCCGTCGACGCCGTCCAGCTGCACTCCGACGTCGATCAGTCGCACGCCGAACCATTCGGGGCGGACCGACCCGACCTGCACCCGCACGTGACGGCGCGAGGCCTCCGCCGACACCTCGGCCCGCACGAGAGGGCCGAACGACAGCGCCGCGATCAACGCGACGAGCGTCGGTGCGCCGACCGCGATCAGCTTCCGCGGGTGCAGCAGCAGATCCTTACGGCTGAGGCGTAGGCGCAAGCGCATCGCGGGCGCGTAGCCTAACGCGCGGCACGCCTTCAGCGCATCCCCGGCGGCGCGCACGCGCCCGAACGGGACGACGGCCGGCTGAGGCAGATGCGCCGGATATCGCGAAGACAAAATAAAAAGAGCCCGCATTACGCGGGCTCTTGGGAAAAAATCCCGGCAGCGTCCTACTCTCCCACACGGCTTCCCGTGCAGTACCATCGGCTCCGAGGAGCTTAACTTCCGAGTTCGGGATGGGATCGGGTGTGGCCTCCTCGAGATCACCACCGGAAACTTGTGGATCGCTCGTTCGTATCGCCCTGAGGTCATTCGAAGGGGCGGGACTCGCAATCCGAATCCCGCACGCGACGCTCGAAGTTTGCCTTAGAGATATGGTCAAGCCGCACGGCCTATTAGTACCGGTTAGCTCCGCGAATTGCTCCGCGTCCACACCCGGCCTATCAACCTCGTAGTCTACGAGGGGCCTTTAGGGGCCTTGCGGCCCGGGATACCTTGTCTTGAGGCCGGCTTCCCGCTTAGATGCTTTCAGCGGTTATCCGTTCCGTACATAGCTACCCGGCGATGCCACTGGCGTGACAACCGGATCACTAGAGGTACGTCCAGCCAGGTCCTCTCGTACTATGGCTAGCTCCTCTCAAGTATCCTTCGCCCACGGCAGATAGGGACCAAACTGTCTCACGACGTTTTAAACCCAGCTCGCGTACCGCTTTAATCGGCGAACAGCCGAACCCTTGGGACCTGCTCCAGCCCCAGGATGCGATGGGCCGACATCGAGGTGCCAAACCACTCCGCCGATGTGAACTCTCAGGAGTGATCAGCCTGTTATCCCCAGAGTACCTTTTATCCGATGAGCGATGGCCCTTCCATGCGGGACCACCGGATCACTAACGCCTGCTTTCGCACCTGCTCGACCTGTCGGTCTCGCAGTTAAGCTCCCTTGTGCGTTTGCACTCTACGCCTGGTTTCCAATCAGGCTGAGGGAACCTTCGCACGCCTCCGTTACCTTTTAGGAGGCGACCGCCCCAGTCAAACTGCCCACCAGGCAGTGTCCCACGCCCGGGTCACGGGCGCTGGTTAGACTCCCAGATCAATCAGGGTGGTA
>Ga0080006_1160462_pt1:0-22500 | contig 80614 bp, 68 predicted proteins | sample RS3BMetagenome_FD_69209 | JGI IMG/M metagenome (GOLD analysis project Ga0080006, IMG submission 69209) | Ferric oxide microbial mat and aquatic microbial communities from Rainbow Spring, Yellowstone National Park, USA - RS3B (SPADES... ... | reverse complement strand
GTACCAGGCGCCACCGGCTTCTCGCACGAGCGTCGCCTCGATGTCATGCGCGATCGCGCGGGGATGGACCTCGTTCGGGATGCGGGGAGGGTCGGCGTGAGCTGCGGCGGCGGAACCGGCCGGGTCCGCTGCGATTGCCGGTGCGTCGAGCCAGGGGCTCAGGCGCACGCGCCAGCCTCGCTCGCCGCGCGCGAGCTCGCGCGGCACGACCGCGCCCAGGATCTCGAGCGGGCGATCGACCCCGCCCACGCGCACCGACAACGGCCGGCGCCGGGGATCGCAGGCGACGTGCACGGGGAACCATCGCGGCGGGTCTTCGGCGTCCTGCCATCCGGCCTCGACGCTCAGCGCCCACATCGCCCCGGCGACCGCGCGCTCCCAGCGCGCGAAGCCCGCGGCGCGCGCGAGCACGACGACGAGCGCATAGCCGTCCGGCAGCGCGCGGACGAGGTAGCTGCCGCGCGACGCACGCACGGTCAGGAAGCGAATGCCGCTCAGCGAGGGCTGCGCGGCGGCCGCGTCGAGCACGATGCGCCAGTGCGCGGCCGCCAGGCGCACGTCGAAGGCCCGCAGCCCTCCGGCGTAGTCCACCGTCTCGCCCTCCACGTCGACCAGCGCGGCGGCACGGGCCCCGGGCACGCGCGCGACGAGGTCGCCCAGGATCGACGTGAAGCCGCTCTCTTGCTGGTCGCGGGCGTCGCGCGCCGGCGCGCGGCTCGTCCGGCCGCGCTCGCCCCGCCCGGAGCTGGCGCCCGTCACGGCGCCCTCACCACCTCGGCCATCAGGGCGTCCGCCGGCCCCGCGATCTCGATCCGCTCGCGCCGTCGCGCCGCGGTGAGCAGCTCCTGGGCGCGGGCGCGGACACGCACGGCGAAGACGGCGTCGGCGAGATCGCGCCGCCGCTGCTCGACGACCTCGGGAGCCGGCGCCGTGCGCGCGACGAGGCGGATGATGTGCCAGCCGAACGGCGTCTCGACGACGGGGCTGGTGTCGCCCGGGGCCCGCAGCGCGAACGCGGCGGCGACGAACGTCGGATCGATCGCCGTGCCGTCGGCGGTGTGCCCCGACGCGTCGAACGGCGGCAGGTGCTCGACGCGCACGATCGCGCGGGGGTGCGGCACCGCGCCGGCGCGAGCCTCGAACTGCTGGTCGTCGTGCGCCCCGGCCACCGCTTGCTCGACGGCCTGCGCGATCGCGACGGCGTTGGGCTCCGGCAGCAACCGCGAGCGCATCACGATCGCGTGCACCACCGTGACGTCCGCGACCTCGTCGTCGCGCGGCGGCCCTTCGGCGCGGGCCTGCTCGAGCAGGCGCTCGTCCAGGGCGCGCGCGAGCGCCGCGGTCGTCGCCCAGCCGACGTCCGGCCGGCGGTCGAGCCCCAGGGCGCGAGCGCCCTGGGCGACGAGCGCGTCGTCGATCAGCGCGTCGAGCGCGGCCCGAGGCGCTTCGGATCGCGCGTGCGCCACCCGCGCGACGAGCGACGCCGGAAGGGCGGTGTCGCCGACGTGCGCGACCTCGCCGCCGAGCGCGCCGAAGGTCGGCGCAGGGGGCTCCCGGTGCCGGCCGCAACCGAGCGACGCGGCCAGGGCCGCCGACAGGAGGTACGCCAGCGGCGACCTCCCCGCACTCACGCCTTCGCCCCCGGACGTCCGACCTGAACGGCCGCTCGAAGGCAGACGATGCCGACGGCGAGCCAGTAGAGCGCGTGCAGGTCCTCGGCGCGGGCAAGGGCGGCCTCGCCCAGGGCGAAGGTGACGCCTGAGCCCAGAACGAGCGCGGCCGCCAGCGCGTCGACCAGCTGCATCCCCCGCACCATAGCAGTCCACGTGCACGTCGTGCCGTCGGCCCGCCTGCGGCGGGACCTCAGCCCCGCCGCATCAGCCCTTCGCCGCGAACAGGACGCCGGTGAAGACGAGCAGCCCGAGCGCCACGAGCGGGGCCATGGCGCGTCGCAGGCGGCGTCCCGGCGGACGCGGCTCGCGCGCCAGATGCCTGGCCAGCGTCACTTCCGTGCTCGCGCCGACGATCGCCAGACCCGCCGCGATCGCGACGAAGCGCACGAGCAGTGCCCGCTCGGCGGTCGCTACCCTCCAGCCGATCGCCTGCAGGGCGACGGCCAGCAGGGCGCCCGCCGCGACGTAGGCCGCATCGGCGCGCGCGAGCCCCTTGCGCGGCGGGAGCGGAGGCTCGTCGAGCACGCGCGCCTCCTCCCGGCGAGCGCCCAGCGACGGCGCCGCCGAGGTCAGCGCGAAGAGCGCCCAGCCCAGCATCCCCGCCAGGCCGCGCGGCGCGTCGATGCGCAGCGGTCCGAGCGCCGCCGGAGCCGCGGACCAGGCGAGCGCGCTCGCCAGCACGAACCCCCACAGCGACGCGAAGCGCGCCTGACGCCCCCAGCGGCGCTCGCCCAGCACGCCCGACGCCAGCGCGACCAGCGCCGCCGCCGCGGCCCCCTTGGCGACGACCGACGCGCCGCGCGCCGAGGCCACGGGCGCGACCGTCACCGCCCACGCGTACACCCCCGGGACGCTCGCTTGCGCGGCGGCCCCCATCGCCGACAGTCGCTCGAGAACGCGCGGCGCGCGCATCGGGCGGCAATGTAGCGCACGCCCGCCCCTCGAGCGTGCCGGCGTTCAGCCGCGCACCAGGCGCTGCTCGGCCAGCAGCGCCCCCGCTCCCCCGCCCGCGCCGGCGTCCTCCTCCTCCGGCGCCGCGTGCACGCCGAGGGTGCGCCAGAGCCCGCGGTCGAGCAGGTGGCTCGGCCGGACGTTCTGCAGCGCCGCCAGCATGACGGCCTTGGTGCCGGGGCGATCGCGCTCGAGCTGGTCGAGCATGCGTCCGACCGACTTGCGCTGCAGGTGCTCCTGCGAGCCGCACAGGTCGCACGGCAGGATGGGGAACGCCGCCGCCTCGGCGAAGGCGCGGATGTCCTCCTCGGCGCAGTAGACGAGCGGGCGAACGACGACGTGCGCCCCGCCGTCGGCGACGAGCTTGGGCGGCATCGACGCGAGCATGCCGGCGAACAGCAGGTTGAGCAGGAGCGTCTGCAGCACGTCGTCGCGGTGGTGCCCGAGCGCGATCTTGTTGCAGCCGAGCTCCTTGGCGACGCGGTAGAGGATCCCGCGCCGCAGGCGCGAGCAGAGCGAGCAGTACGTCTTTCCCGCCGGGATCTTCTCGGTGACGATCGAGTAGGTGTCCTCCTCGATCATCGTGAAGTCGTGGCCCTCGCGCGCCATGTAGTCGCGCAGCAGGTGCCCGGGGTAGCCGGGGTGGCCCTGGTCGACGTTGACGACCTTCAGCTCGAAGCGCACCGGCGCCTTGCGCTGCAGCGCCCGCAGGAGGTGCAGCAGCGTGTAGCTGTCCTTGCCGCCGCTGACGGCGACCATGATGCGGTCGCCGTCCTCGATCATCCCGAAGTCGGCGATGGCGCGCGACACCGCACGGCCGAGCTTTCGCTCCAGGGCTTCCATCGCCCCAGCGCGTAGCACGCTGGGGCCCGAGCCGCATGGGCTCAGCGACCGGCGCGCTCGATCATCGCGAGGAAGGTGAGCACGCCGTGGCCGGTCGCCCCCTTGCTCTGCATCCACAGGTTGGGGCGATCGATGGCGGCCGGCCCGGCGATGTCGCAGTGGACCCACGGCCCGTCGCCCGCGAACTCTCGGAGGAACTGGGCCGCGAAGATCGATCCGCCGTGCCGGTCGCCGGCCTGCTTGACGTCGGCGACGTCGCTCTTGAGCTGCTCGCGGATGTCGTCGAGCAGAGGCATGCGCCACATCGGCTCGCCCGAGTCGTCGATGGCGCGCGCGAACTCGCGCGCGATCCCCTCGTCGTTCGCGTACCAGCCGGTGGTGTTGTTGCCGAGGGCGACGAGGCAGGCGCCGGTGAGCGTCGCGTTGTCGACGATGGCGTCGGGCGAAAGCGACCGCGCGAACGCGAGCGCGTCCGCGAGCACCAGGCGCCCCTCGGCGTCGGTGTTCACGATCTCCACCGTCTTGCCGTCGAGCGAGCCCCAGATGTCGCCGGGGCGATAGGCGTCGCCATCGGGCATGTTCTCGGCGCACGCGGCGATGGCGTGCACCTCGACGCGCGGCTTGATCGCGGCGACGGCGGCCATCAGCCCCACGACGTTCGCCGCGCCGCTCATGTCGTGCTTCATCTCGCCCATGCCGGCGGCGGGCTTGATGCTCAAGCCGCCGCTGTCGAACGTGATGCCCTTGCCGACGAAGACGATCTTGCGCTTGGCCCCCTTGGGCGCCCACCACAGGTGCACGAGGCGCGGCTCGCGCGAGCTGCCGCGGCCCACGGCGTCGATGAGCTTCATCCCGCGGCGGCGGATCTCCTTGAAGTCGAACACCTCGACGTGCAGGCCGGCGCCCTCCTTGGCGACCTTCTGCGCGGCGGCGGCGAGCGCCTCCGGGTACATGACGTTGCCCGGCTCGTTGCTCAGATCGCGCGAGAGGTTGACCGCGGCGGCGATGCGCTGGCCGAGCGCGACGGGCGCCTTGGCGTTCGGCTTGAGCTTGGCCGCCGCGCCGACCACGACGCTCGCCAGGTCGGTCTTCGGCTTGCGGTCGCCGCTCAGGTACTTGGTGAAGCGGTACGCGCCGAGCTCGAGGCCCTCGGCGATGGCGCGGAGCTCGCCCTCGGCCCCGGCCGGCAGGGCCAGCGCGAGCGAGCGCGCCTTCTCGCCGTTGGCGATGCGCGCCGCCTTGGCGGCGAACGTGCGCGCGCCGGCGGCGCCGAGCGAGCGGCGGTCGCCGAGGCCGAGCAGCACGATCTTGTCGGCCTGGATGCGGCCGAGCGTCGACAGGGCGAGCGTCTGATCGCGCTTGCCGGTGAACTCCTCCTTGGTGACGGCCTTGGCCAGCGCGCCCCCCAGCGCGCTGTCGATCGGTTTGAGCGACGGCGGAAGCGCGGGCGCCTTGCCGGTCGATTGCAGGACGCCGACGACGAGGACGTCGGCCGCGAGATCGATCGGCTGCGCCGCGCGGAGCTGAATGTCGAGGGGCATCACGACTCCGGGGCGAGAGGAAAAACGGCGCCGACTATGCCAGAGCGGGCGACGGGGGCACAAGCGCGGACGAGAAAGGCGAACGCGTCACATCGCCACGATGCCGTCCTTCCGGGTGTCGATGGCGCGCACGAGCACGAACCGCGTGGTGCCGGCGGTGTCGTAGAACACGGCGAGCCCTTGGGTAGGGCTCGTACCGGAGCCGGTGTTCATCGAGGGCAACGGGGTCGAGCTCTCCGGGTCTATCTCGGAGGCGTCCGGCGGGTGTGCGACGACGCGAGGGTCGAACAACTGAAGCGCGTCGCCGCCCTGCATGGACCCGATCGCGGCGATGGGTCTGCCGCCTTCCGGGTCGTCCACCCACGACGCTCCCTTCCCGAGATAGTAAACGAGAATCGAGAGGTCGGACGCGTCGTAAACGCTCAGGCCATCGTACAAGCGAGCTCCGTACCGGCTCCGCCAAAACAGACTGCTGCACGTCGTCCCGTGGCCGGACGATGGGGCCAGAGTCGCCTGCGATCCGTGCACGGCGATCCGCTGCATGCCTTGGTCCGTGCACGCCCAGAGGACGGTTCCGTCGGGACCGAGCCTCACGCCGTCGACTTGCGCGAGCCCTCCCGTCAGCAGCGGCGAAATCAGCGCTCCTGTCCCGGTGTCAATCGCAAACAGGGCCTGCCCCGATGCTCCGTAGATGTAGCCGTCGTTGCCCACGGCGAGGCTCCAGGGCGTCGGGTATGTCGGCTCCGTCGGGTACGTACCCACCACTCTGCCGGCCGACAAGTCGACGTAGCTCACCGCGTGCTGATGGCACACGGCCGCGTGCAAACCGTCCGGGCTGATGGAAACGTACTCGGGGGCCTGAGGAAGGGCAATCGCACGGTCCGCCAGGGTGCGCCCGTCGAGCAAGTGAACGGCGTTGTCGTCATCGGAGACCAGCACCAGGCGATCGAGCGCGAGGGAATAGTCTGCGGCCGTGCCGTTGACGTTCTTTGGGGTGACGACGTGAAACGGCAGCGGGTGAACGATCGGCGCAGGCGGATGCGCGGTTTGTCCTCCGCAGCCACTGGTCAGGAGCATACCGAACGAACAGAGGCAGAGCTTCCGGCGGCGATCGACCCATTTCATTGAGTGCAGTTCTCGAAGAGGAAGTCCGCCTCGCCGTCGCAGGTTCCGGCCATCGTGCCGCTGCTCGGCGACACCGCGGCGTTCGGACAGGACACGTGGGCCCAGATTCGCCCTGGCGCGACGGCGGGGCTCGCCGGGACCGCATCACCGGCATACGTGAAGGCGAGCGAGCAGTCGTCCTCGCGCGCCGTGCCGAGCACGGGATCCTGCCAGGTGACGCTGATCCCCTGCCCGCCGGTCTCGGTCACGGCGCCGGCGCCCGCCGGGGAGCTGACGTCGAAGCCGCCACCCCCATCGATCGCTGCGTGCAGCTTCACGTCGAAGCCACTGCCAGCGGCTGCGACCGAGCAGGACACCTGCGCGGTGTGGCCGTTCTGCGATTGACCATCGGCGACAGTCATCGGCCTGCCAGCGCCGGTCGAGCCGATGGAGAGGACCGACTGCGGGGAGGTGAGAGCACAGGAGCCTCCCGGGCCCGCACCGGGCCCCATCGTCGCCTCGACGAAGGCGTCCGGCGGAGAAGCCGCACTCGCGCCGCCGTCCGGAGAGCCGCCGGCGCCTGATGTGGCCGACCCGCCGCACGCTTCGAGGGTCAATGCCGCGATGGCGCTCAAGATGAACAGTGACACCCCACGGCACTTTCTTACGACGGTCATGACCGTGACTCCTTCGCAACGTCAGCGACCAAACGAGCGGCATCACGGGGGCACTCGGCATGATCCGAACGAGTCCTCGTCAGTGCAGCGGTACGGCCCCTGCCGGCGCCGAATAGAAGGCCGAGCAGACCTCTCTGATGGCCATCTCTTGATCCTCTCGGACAAACAGAATGTCGAGATGCTCGTGCGATCCGAAAATCGAGGCAAACGTCGCACCGACGGTGTCGGCCAAACCGGGCTCGTCCCGATCGGTGCTCGTCCTCAGCGCGAGCGCGACGCTCGTCGCCTTTTCGCTCTCTTCGTAGGTGACGCGCACGAGATACGCCCTCCGGATCAACCCACCCGAGCTGAAGAACTTCGAGAGCCGCTCCTTCAGCGTTGTTTCAATCGGTCCGACTTGTTCGTTCAGGAACCGGACCTTCGGAACCGTAAGCGTGACAATTGGTTTGGAACTCGTCGTCATGAGCCGGACCCCGGTCGTTCCTTGTGGATTATTCCCCAACGAATCATCTGGACCTGATTCGCCGAAAACATCTTCGTCTTCAGGATGGCGTCATCGAGGACACGAAGCACGTAAACGAATGCCGGCCACTCGGTGACAGGGAAGAGGGTCCTGCCCGCATGTCGTGTCGCGAGCAGCACCCGTTCGACGTCTCGATCTCCCAGCCCATACGGCTGGCCGATCAACGGCGGATCGATCCGCACGAGCATGTAATCATCGCGACTTGAGTCACGAAGGCGATCCTCGATCCAGCAGGCTCGCAACTCGCGAGGGTCCCCGCTGTCTGTCGGATCCAGGAAGAAGTCGGCACGTGCAGTCATATCCCTAGAGCTCCGGGTTCACGCCAGACACCCGAGTCACCAAAACCTGTTGCGACGCGTTGGGAATGACCACCTCAGGTAGACCTCCACCTACCCCGCCTGGACCAGGCAACGCCGCACGAACCGTCACGCCCTCGGTGGAGATGAGCTCCCCCTCCAGAACGAACCTGCCGGCATTCCCTGGGAACAGGCCCGCTGCTTCTCGGAAGTTCTCTACGGTCGCTGGATCAACGGTCGTGTACGACCCTCCCGCAGGATTGCCAAACGGCGTCGCTTCCCCGCCGAACGCTCGGTAAACCTTGGTCCCCTCTGCAATCGTTTGCGTCGCCTCCGGTGCTGCGCCTGCGGCTTCGCTGGTGAGCAGAGAGGTGCCTTCTCGCGCGAGGCTGCCGAGTTCACCACCGACAAATGGGACGACCGCTGCCGCGAGCCCGACACCGGCGATCCATCGCGAACCGGTCGTGGCGTTCGCATCCAGTACGGTCTGCAGGGCGATGGCTTGCCCCAGAATGGGAACCGCGCCAAGCACCAGCGGGCCCATGACGTGAATGGCGTGCGCGAGCTCAGGCGCCACCTCATCGAGCGTGAGAGAGGTCGGAACGCCCAACAGCATGGTCGCGGTCCCGCCGAAACCGTTCGGGTTCCACCTTGCTGCGCCGCCGCCCGTCGGGTCGACCCAGCGCGTGGGCGAGCTGGTGACCGTGGGGGTGATGAACGACGAGGACCCCGACGGCGACCACGGCGTCAGCGTCGGCGCCATCTGCAGCGAGACCGTGTAGCGGCCGGTGCCTCGCTCCGGAGAGGTGTGATACTTGGAGATCAGACCCGCCAAGCCGAACACGATCGCGGAGATGTCGCCGGCCACGCCGCCGCCACCGCCGCCGCATTGCGGGCTGTTCATGTCGCAGCCGTCCAGACCCGCAGGATCGACGTTCGCGAGCGGCGATCCGCCGACGAATCCGTATGGGTTCATCTGCGAGCCGAGCGCGTGGATCGTCAGCGGATCGGGGCTCGCCCACCGCGCCAGCATCGGCAGGTAATAGCGCTGGCCGAAGTAGACGAGGCCCACCTCCGCGGCATCGCGGTGCCCGCTGTAGCGGTAACTCGCGCGGTAGTCGCCCCAGCGATCGGGGCGGAAGTCCGTGTCCACCGCTCCATAGGTGAGATAGCTCGCGCGCTCGACGACCTCGCCGCTGTCCTTGTCGATGACGACGGAATTCGAGCCGAGATGGTCACCGAGCTCGAGGAAGACGTGGACCCGGCTACCGGTCGCCGACGGCAGCGGCACGGTCGCCGCGTCGTAGAACGCACGTCCGTACGTCTGTCCCGCGCCGTCTTGCAGGTAGACGATCTCGCTGTCAGCGCTGCGGTCGTAGTCGTTGTTGCCGTCGATCTTCCTGGTGTGGATCCGCAGCGATGGGAAGACGTCGACATCGTAGCTGATGTTGCTCCTAGCTGTCCCAGCGTCGGGTCGAGCATCGTCGAGCTCGATGGCGAGGACGCGCTCGCCCGCCGAGTCGTACAGATACCCGAACGCCACCTGGATCTGGGTGCTGCTCGCGGTGTCGCCGTCGTATCGCTCCGCGAACTGCAGACGGCCGACCTCGTCCCAGTAGTACTTGTATTGCGACACGCACGGCCCGCCGCAGGGCGCGCTGCGCGTGACCGTCACGCCGGTCGTGTTGCCGGCCGCGTCGTACGAAGCCCCGATCGTGGTCCCGCCTTGCGTCGTCGAAAGCAGGCGGTTCGCGGCGCCGTTGTTGGCGGTCGGCGGGTAGGTCCCAGCGCCAAATGAGCGGTCGGGAGCGACGTGCAGGTCGTCGTCGGACGCAAGCACGTTGTCGAGCCAGTCGTACGAGAAGCTCTGGAACGTGGGCCGCGTGGCCGGATTCGGCAGCGGCGCGGGAGCTGGGAAGGAGTGGTCGCCCTTCTGCTCCTCCGCAGCGTAAGGCGACTTGAACCCGTTGCCCGAGGGGTACGTGAGCGTGGCGTTGATGAGGCGGTACGCGTCGTCATAGGTGAGCTCTCGCGTCACCGGACTGCTTCCGGCCGGCCACGCGCCGGTACTCTGGTCTGCGATCGTGGTCGGATTGCCGGCGCCATCGTAGCTCTGGAACACCAGATCTTGCAGGTCGCCGATGTTGACCGGATCGTTCGCGGCGGCCGGCGAGTAGGTCGCCGTCGACGAAGCCCAAGGGCCCGGCGTGCGATGCACGTGCAGCTGGAGGAGCGACCCATCGGGATTGTACTGAGCGTCTTCGGTCGCATGGGACACGTCCCCGAGCACGCTCGTCTGCGCCTCACCCGTCGGCCAGAACGTGCGGCTGTCGAGCAGGTGACCGTCGCCGTACGTGCTGATGACGCGATCGACGCCGCCGCGTACCGTGTAGTGCGTGTCGACGCTGGACGCGCCGTTGGGCATCAGCTCGGGCACGTCCGCGCCGGTCGTGGCGTCGACGACGTGGTTGGCGTCGTCGTACTGGAAGTCGCGCTCGAACCAGTGCGGCGCGTATTCCGCGCCGTACGAGGTCACCTGCCGTCGAACGGCCTTGACGCGACCACGCCCGTCGAGCGCCAACTGCGTGTGCTGGGCCCGGTCATAGCTCGCCGTCTGGAAGCCGCGGTAGAAGACGGCTTGTGTCCCGGTGACCTCCGGCGCGTCGTACACGAAGCGCGACTCGAGACCGTTGCCCGTCGACCAGTCCGCTTTCGAATATGGGGCTTGCGATGGGTCGCACGGCGAGTAGTCCTCGCCAAGAATGCGCCCGAGCGCGTCGTACTTGATGTTTTCGCCACACCCTCGCGCATCGCTCGTGCCGACGAGCTGTCCCGCGTCGTTGTACGCGTAGCGCCACTCGTAGATGGCCGGCGCCAGGTCGTTCCAGACGATCTCGGACGTGTTGGGCTCGAAGTTCGAGACCATTCGCCCGAGCGAGTCGTACGTCATCGACCGCGTGTACACGTCCGATCCGGCCGCGTGCGTCTTCTGGATCTGAGCGATCTCACCCGTCGCCTGGTACGTGTACGTCGTCGCGATCGTGTCGGCCGTGGGCGCATTGGGAAGCGCCGCCACTCGCTGAATCAGCCGCCCGTGGCCGTCGTAGACCAGCGTAGTGCTGGCGTTCTTGTGGCCGCCGCTCAGTTGCGCGGGATCCTGGATGAGGACCGAGAGGGTGGATGCGTGGTACGAGAGCTGCGTCGTCCGTTTCAGCTCGTCGACCTGCGTCAGGATGCGCCCCAGACCGTCGTAGGAGAGCTGCCGCGGGCTGTAGCTCAGCATCGGGCTCGACTGCACGTCGTACAGAGACCCCTGCGCCAGGTTGATGAAGAACGGTCGCCAGGCCTGCAGGGCGCGTCCCGTGCTCGCCTCGAGGGCTCGAGCGCCGGAGACGACCCACTGCCCCGGCGTCTCGGCCTGCCCGACCGTGACGAGCGGCTGCCCCAGGCTATCGAAGTACTGCCATTCCGTGCGGTAGACGGGCGTATGTCCCTTGCCGCCGACGACAGGATCGTCCCCGGCCAGGGTGCTCACCATCAGCCGTCGCACGGGCTTGTTGGGATCGACCTTGTCGTAGAGGCCGTAGTCGATCCTGACCAGCGGGTCTTGCGCCGTCTGGAGCGGCGAATCCGGAGCCGGTTGATACGCCGCGATCTGGCGCCCGAACGCGTCGTACGTCGCCATCGACAGGTGAAGGGCCGGCGATACCTCGGACGTCACCACCTCGAGGCCGCGATCGTAGGTGCGCGACGTGACCAGCTCCTCGCTGCCGCACCCGCCGTCGTACTCGGCAATGAGCGTGGGGAGCTGCGCGAAGACGTGGTCGTAACCGATCACCGAGCATTGCCCGCCGGCGTGGACGACCTGGCGTGGATTGCCATAGGAGTCGTAGGCGATGAACGAAAGCACGAGCGGCTTGCCAGGCGCCGTGTCGTGCGAGGCATCGTCGGGCGGCAGGGCGACCTGCCCGCCGGGGTTCTTGCGCGCCAGCGGCAGGCTGCCCTCGAGGGGCGCGGCGATCGTCTCGAGCAGACCGTTCGCGTAGTAGCTGAAGTCCACCTCGCGCGTGGAGCCAGCGACATTTCCGGACGCGTCGGCGTACGACGTGGTCGACACCATCGGTCGCCAGTTCCAGCCAGTGGGATCACCCTGCGGCAGCTCCCACTGCGTCTGCGTGAGAATGGGAGTGTCCTGCGGCTGCGCCGGCTGCGCTGACGCCCTATTCATCAGGCCGCGATCGAGCGACCAGACCGGGTTGCCGAACGAATCGCGCTGGAAGACTTGCTGCAGATGCCCGCCGGTGCGGTCCGGGATGTCGATCGACGAGATCGTGAACGTGAAATCGGGCTGGAAGCCTGTGTTGCCCTGGAGCACGGTCGGGCTGACCTGAGCCGCCGTTTGAGCATCCCTGTCCCAGAGATACGTGTCCGTCTGCTGCAAGTAGACCTGCCGGACGACGCGGCCGTCGTGGCCGAGGTAGAGCCAATCGTACCGGTACGTGTCGATGGTCGTCGTCAGATGCCGGGCGACGCCGCCCTGATCGCTGCCCGTGTCCTCGAACTGCTCTACGACCGCCGGCAGACCACGCTGCATGCGCCATCCGTAGTCCGGCGTGGCCTCGCAGCCGGTGCCCGGCGGGCAGGTGCCGGTCGCGAAGTGCGTCGTGGTATCGAGACCGGGGGACTCCTGCGTTCCCGGCTGCGTCGTCTTGACGGTCTGGAAGCCGAGGAACGCGTGGTCTCGCGCATCGTAGACGGGATCCTCGTACGAGTAGCTCGTGACGAGGTTGCGAGCGTACGGACCGGTGAGGCCGTTAGAGGTCGTGACCCGTGTCACGAGCTGCGCCGGCACCGGAATGCTCACGTTGGGCTGACCACCGCCAGGATCCAGCTTGTGGACCAGACTGTCGTACTCGATCGTCGTGTTCGCGCCGGCGCCGTTGGAAATCGTGCGGAGCAGACCGGGGCGGTACTTCGCGTTCAGCTTCCACGTGTCCATGTAGCCGCACGCGAGCACGACAAGGTCGTCGACGCCGGACGCGTTCATGTCCGCGAACTGCAGCGAGACGCCGGTGATGTCGAGGTTGTGCTCGGGGTGGTTGTTCACGTCGTTCGTGTTGCACTTCAGATCCGAGAGCGACGCGCCGTAAGCGAGCGTAGCTTGGTCCCCGACAAACTCGTTCTGCGACGCCTCCCATTTCGCCAAAACGACGTGCAGCCCGCTGGGGTCGAGCCAGACGAGGTCGGCCACGCCGTCGCCATCGATGTCGTGCATCGAGGCGGCGTACGTGAACGACGTGTCGTCGATGCCGTCCCCCGTGTAGAACGTGACGTCGTAGGGGGCGTACGCGCTACCCGCGCACGACGGGGCCGAAGCATCGGGGCTTCCGAAGCGGCCATCGCCTCGGTTCTTGAACACGTGCGCGACGACCTCTCCGAAGACGGATTCGCCGTTGCGGTATGGGATCAGGTTCTCGAGCACGACGACGTCGGCGAGACCGTCCCCGTCGAAATCCGTCACCACCCGCTGGGTGGCATGGCCCGAAAAGAAGTTGCGAAAGCCCCACATCTGTTTGTTGATGCAGGTTTCGCCGTTTCGCCGCTCCAGCGGCGAGATACTGCCGGCCACGTTGCGGGCGGTGAAGTAGCTGTAGACGTTGGTTCCCGCGTACTCGTACGGAACCAGAGCCATGTCCGTCAGGCCATCGCCGTCGATGTCCATCGCCCGGTGGGTCTGGAAGTCGTCCTGGGGCGGAGGGTCGACCTGTGGGCTCCCCTGATCGTCTTTCAGGAAGTACCCCTGCCCTCCGCTGCCCTGCATCGTCGACTGACCCGAGAACGAGTACAGCTCGTACGGGATCTCCTGCTGCGTGGAGCCGTTCGTGCTCGCGTTGACGAACCAGAGCCAGTTCACCCGCCCGTCGCCGAGCCAGTCGCCGAGCACGTACCGGGGGATCTGCGTGTACGGTGACGGCCAGAGGTCGTCGAGCGTCGCCTTCAGCGGGGGGTTCGAGGGCAGACTGGGTGTCGAGCCGCCGCTCTGAACGCCATCGGTCCCGAAGAGCTCCGGCAGAGCATCTCCGTTGGTGTCTATGATCAGGTAGGGCCCTGGCGGCCCGTGGCTCAAGTCTGCCTGCACCGACAGCGAGAACGGGGGCTCCGAATCGGCGGGCGGCGCATACGTCATCGACAGCGCGGGAAGCTGCGGGCAATTCGTGTTCTGCGGAAGCAACCCCTGCGGGCTCTCGCTCCAGTGATGGCATGTGCCCTCCATGCGGATGCCCGCCAGGTACACTTGCGTGTCCGTCTTCGGCGCTCCCGCGTCGCCCCAGTGGTCGAGCGTCTGGTAGTCGAGCCAGTATCGCCTCACGAGCTCGCGCCGGCCCCCCTGAAACGGCGAGCTGGTGACGTCGACGTGCTCCAAATGAAGCGAGGGCGGCGTGCGCCAGCTCGGCGACAGCGCGAACAGAGCGTTACGCGCGTCGGGTCGGCTCCATGTGAGGTGGACGTGATGGGCGAAGAGCGCTTCGGCGCCGCGGCGCACGTCCGAGCCAGCGCGCGGCGTGTCGTAGATGTCGAGGAGGTACTCGCGCCCCTGGTCCTTGGCCGAATCGACCCCGGCGGTCGCGTCGACCTCGAAGCGGGCCCACACGTAGTAGACCGTGTTGCCGGACGAATCGATCTGACGCGACAGGTTCCAGCGGTAGACCGGTGACGCCGGCTGCGCCGAGGCCAGCGGCTCGTGCATCGTCTCCACTGGCGCGGCTCCGCCCACCACGGCGTCCCCCGGATCGCCGAAGAGGAGCGTCACTCCCTGCTTCGTTTGCACGCGCCAGGTTCGCCGTCCCGGCGCGAGGAAGAAGCGCATGCCGTCGTCGATCTCGGTGCGGAAGTACGTCCATCCGCCCAGCTCGCCGGGGACCTGCTCGCCCTGCTGAAGGTGCGGAAAGTCACCATTCGTGGAGGCGCCGCCCGGGCACTGGCCGCCGGAGTCGAGCGTGCAGATCGGCACCAGCGGCTCGCCGCCGAACACGTACTTGTCGGAGAAGGAATCGGCCCCCAGCACGTCGTCGTCGAAGCGGGGCATGCCCGAGGAACCGCGCCGCTCGATCGAGGGCAAGTCCAGCGTCCACCCCACGCCAGCGAGGCCGACGCCGCTGGATGACGAGTACACGAGCGACAGCGACGGCTGCGCCTGTCCGCGGGCCGCGGGCAGACGGAAGGGGAAGCTCGACGTCGTGGCGCCCGTCGCCAGGTCGACGGTGGCAAGCGCCTCGGCGGAGCCCGCCTGCGGGGTCGGCGAAGCGAGTGTCGGCCCGCCGCCGGTCCCCTGCTCGATGGGAGGAAAGGACTGGATGTCGGCGCGGGCGGAGCGCAAGGGCAGCATGCCCGCCAAGAACGTCGTCATCGTGACGAGCGAGACGAGGGCGCGAGTACGCGAGTGGCGACGATTCCCGAAGATCAAGGCATGCCTCCCTTCAGCGGCACGCGGCCGTGAGTCGTTGCAAGTTCATCGAGCAGGCCGCGCGCATCCGGTCGCGTTCCTCCTCGCTGTGCGCACGAGTGGCGATGACACCCACGAGATCGTCGCGCTGGAAGCAGGACGCGGCGCGCTGCGCGTATGCTTCGCACTCGGGCACGCGGAGGTCTCCCCCGTTGCCCGATCCGGCGTGGCTGCCGCTGCTGCAAGCGGTGAAGAGGGCGAGCGGCACGACGACGCCCGCCGAGCGAATGAGCTGAAAGAGGCTTCGCGGTCGCGAGGCAGTCATCGGCCGGGTCCCCTCGTGGATGCGGAACTGCTTTGCCCCCTCATCGGACGGTTCGAGAAGGAAGTTGCGTCCCGCGGTCGGTAGCGGTCGCTGCCGCAGGACTGGGGCACGGGAATCTGACACGCGCGTCGAAGCGCGCAAGAGCCGTCACTGAGCCGTCACGTTGACGAACGGTCCGACGTGAGGGGCGCGGCGAGCGTTGATTGTCGACGGGCGCGGATGACCGCAGGCGAGACCGTGACCGGCCCGCGAGCGTGGCTCGCCTGGCCGGTCGCTCTGCAAGACGGGGAGCTTGCGAGCGGCGGTCGGCAGAAGACGCGCGCCCCCTGGCGGCGACCGACGCTCGGGCGGCGCCGGACGGGCGACGCTCCGCAGAGGACGAGCTTCGGGGGCCCGCTTGGTGACGAAGGGTCGGCGGTCCGGCGGGCGCGCGGCGCGCCGAGCGAGCGACGGATGGCCGCCGGCGACGATGGCTCCCCGGCGAGCTCTGCTCGCCCCGTCGCGAGCAAGCTTCGCCGGGCGCGCGGGATCGCTCGACTGGCGGATGGCTTCGCTCGTCGCGCGGACGGCGAAGACGCCCCGGCGGATCGCCTGACTCGCGGGGCGGACAGGAAGCCTCGCCCGGCGAATGGCGTCGCGCGCCTGGCGCATGGCGAGCTTCGGTTGGCCGGTGGCGAGCCTCGCTTGGCGGATCGCGACGATCGTTTGGCGATTCCCCTCGCTCGTCGGGCGAGTCGCTTCGCGGGCGCGAGCGATCCCTTCGCTCGTGCGGGTAGTGTCCTAATTTGAGCGCCGAGGCGATCCCGGCCCCATCCTGCCCGCCATGCGGGTGCTCACCGAGCAGGTCACGTGGAGGAAGCCGAAGGGGCCTCTCGCCCAAAGGTATACACCGGACCTGACGGGCGACGAGCACACGAACATCCGACGCGCCCTGCAAGTTCTTCGGCGCCGCTACGGCTCCTGGGAGGCCGTAGCCGCTGCGATGGGCGCCAAGGTCAAGACGGTCACGAAGGCCGGGGGAACGAAGAGCAAGCCGAGCGTGGGGCTCGCCCTGCGGGCCGCTCGTCTCGTCGGCGTACCGCTGGAGGACATCCTGGCGGGCCGCTGGCCCAAGGCGGGGGCGTGCCCCATGTGCGGGCGGACGGATGCGCGGGTCCCCGAACTGCTCGCAGGGCGCCCATGAGGCCCGACGTGCTCCTCTACTCGCTCATCCTCGCCACGATGCTCGGGCAGTTTCCCCCCGCGAACGACAACGCGCTCGGTGTAATGATCCTAGAGGGATCACGATGCCGCCGACGAAGTTGAAGCCCACCGAGGTCGCCGAGTTCAAGGACGCCATCCGCCATATGCACGGATGCGAGGCGAAGTACGTCGAGTCCGTGGAAGTCCACGAGAAGGTGCCCGAGGGCCAGCCGCTCGCCGGGCAGACCGTATGGATCGGCACGGTCCACGTCTTCAAGTTGACGGGCCACGCGACGGCGAAGACCGCCTACGCCTGGCGCTACTTCAACGAGGACAGCCAACGGTGGAACTACGTGGCGGCCTTGCACGCCGGTCCCGTGGACTCGCCGGTACGAGCCGTCCAGGGGTACATCGTCACCGAGTATCGGAAGGGGAACCTGGGCTAGGGTCCGCCTCGATGGTGATCGCCGGTTGCAGGGCCGGGGGCATCTTGCCGTTTGACGCCTTCCCCCGCTCGGTGAGGATCCAGGCGCCCCGCGTGGGCTGCACCACGAGCCCTTGCTTCTTCAAGGCGATGAGGGCGTACTGCGCCTGCGTCGGGTTCAGGCCAAGCGCTTGTGCAAGCTCGAATTTCGTGACAGCACGGTTCACCTTGTCGAGGTAACCCACGGCGCGCGAGCGCGCAGTCGGTTCGCCATTCCGCATCCTGGGCACCCCGTCCACGTCGGGCTCGGGCAGTTCGGGGCTGGCTTCGGGCTCGCCGTCGTAGCTGGCCGTACCGTGCGGGCGCGTAAGCCGGTGAGCTTCGCGCAGGAGCACCGTCGTTCGCTTGTCGATGTCCTCGCGCTGTCTCTGGAGGCTGACTAGCTCAGCGCCGATGGCGGTGATCCTCTTGATGATGGCCTGGCTGTCCATGCGCTCGCCCCTATGATTTCGCCGACGCAAGGGCCTTGTCGGCAACGTCGTCCACCATCTTCCAGAACGCCGTCGTGTCGGCATCGTCGAGCGCGAACTTCAACTTCGTGAGCTTGTAGTCCTTCTTGATGGTCGTGTCTGCGTAGCGGCGGTAGCTCGCGTCGCCCGCCTTGATCTCTGCCACGGCTTCGATGAACGCTTTGCGGCGGTCTTTGAAGCCTCGAATGGGGTGCAAAATCTCGGCGACGAGATTGCGTTCGACGAGCTGGCGGACCTCGCCCATCCAGTGCTGGACCCACTTGGTCTGCCCGTTCTTCTTCGCGAGCGTCGCCTTGTAGAACTCGACGATGGCGCCCGTGAGATGCGACTGGAGCTTGTTCTTGAAGTCGTCGCGCTTGTACGCCATCGACTCGATGAACCGAGCCGCCACACGCTCGGCCACCTGCTTGTCCTTTGACGTGCTCACGATCCCTCCTCGTTGGCATAGCTCTTCGCGACTTCGATCAGCTCGGGCAACGTCCACTCTTGGTCCATGACGCCAGCGGCAACGGCGGGCGTCGTGCGCACGGTGCGATGCACCCTCACGAAGTTGTAGAACGCGAACCAGACCGCGACGTGGGCGCCGTGGTTTTCGAGCTTCTTCGAGAAGGCGTTCGTGAGCCGCGTGAAGCGGCGGACACCCATGCGAATGTTGAGGTTGTTGCGCTCGACGTAGCTCGTCGAGACCCACTCCTCGACTGGCTCGCCGAAGATCGGCGTCTTGACGGTGCCCGTCACCTTCGGCGGGCTGTATCGACCTGGGCCTACGGGCTCTGCCTCGTAGGTTTTTACTATGCTCGCGTAGTCGGTCCCCGGCAGCGGGAAGTGCGTGCCGATGGGGCCGATGTACATCTTCAAGCCGTCCGTCGTGATCTGCACGCGCTCACGGCAGCGACGGGCGAGGTCACGGACGAACGCATTGGTAGCCGCTTCGTCACGCTTGCCCGTGATGAACGACGGCACGAGCTTCGATTCGGCATCGACTGCAACGTATGTCCAAGTGTCACCGAGCGTGTACGAGTCGTCCGTCGTGACGTGCCGCTGCTTCTTGCCCACGAAGGCCCAAAGCTCGTCCAGCTCCAGGCGGCGGCATCCGAGGTCGCGCATCTTCTCGTCGAGCAGGTTGGCGCAGCCGTTCCCGATGCGGACCATGAGCCGGAGGATCGTGTCCCGATGAACGCCCGTCATGCGCTCGGTCGAGCGGACCGACATCCCCTCCACGAGGGAGTGCATCACGCGCACCTGCTTGTCGAACTTGAGGTTGTTGGACACGGCGACCTTTCAGAATAAAACGTAACACATATAATTGACGTGTGCAAGGCCAGGGGCTAGCTTCCAGGCGATGGGGAAGCCAGGAAGACCCAAGGGCTCGACGACCGGAAAGGCGAAATCGGCGACGCTGAACGTGCGCCTACTTCCCGAGGAAAAAGAACTACTTACAAGGGCCGCGAAGAAGGCTGGCGAAGCAAGATTGTCCGAGTGGGCGAGAAAGACGTTGCTGGTGGCGGCGCGCGGTGTATCTGGGAACTCGTAATGCGCCGTCGTCTCTGACGGGTTCACGGGAGTAAGTTCTGCGGAGTGAAGGGGGTGCGACCCCCACCGTGCGGCTACACGGCCCTGGCGATGTAATGCGCCATTTTCTCTCTTACGGGCTCACTCCAAATCGGCGAGAGCACTGGCGAAAGCTGGCGCTCTCGCCGTCTTTAACCTCCCTGACTACTTCTTCTTCGGCGTCATCACGCCAGCCAACGGCTCGACTTCGTAGTAGCCGTGCGCTACCCGGCGAAGCCACCCATCGCGCGCCGCTCGTGACAACCTTAGCGACGCGGCAGACGTAGGGATGTCGAGCTTCTCGGCCACCTGCTTGTTCGTCGCGCGACCCAGCTCCTTGACCACAGCGACGGTGCTCTTGATGCCCTCGGGCGGCTCGCGCCGTAGACGCTCCCAGGCGGACAATCCTTTCTTGGCGTTGTCCTTCACGAGCTTCGCCTCGTGAAAGGCTTGGACAACTTCGGGCGTGGCACCCAGGAGCATCTTTCGGATCTCCTCGCGCCGATGTTCGACCTCTTCCAGCTCGCCTTGAAGCTTCGTTGCCTTCACGGTGAGCGCCTCGTATTCGGCGAGCAACTTGGGGTCCACGGCCACGGATGCGAGACTGACACCCGCAGATGTTGTTGTCAATCTGTTATCTTCAAGTCGGCGTCTTGGGGGTCCGTCGTCCTGGCGGCGGCACTTGGGGTCCCTGCTTGTCGCGCTCGAAACTGAGCTTGATCTTGTAGCCGAGCGCCGTCGCGACCCGATGCAGGGTTCTCAGGGTGATGTTCTGCCCGCGTTCGATCCGCTGGACGTTTTGCACCGTCGTATCGAGGCGTTCGGCCAGCTCTTGGACGGTGATCTTCTCGGCCTTTCTTAGCGCGGCAAGGTCTCGGGTGATCTTCGCGGCGAAGGCGTTCGGGTGGGCCACCGGCCACGATGGGTCACGTCTTGAGTTGGGGGTCTGCCTTCATATATGTTGTCGAGTCATGCGGACGAGGATCATCCTGGGGGCAGCGCTACTGATCATGGTGGGCTGCGAGGACAAGGCGCAGCCGGACTACGCGAAGTGCGTGCAAGCCGACACGGCGGCGGACATCGAAGGGGCGTGGACAGCCTGCAACGCTGCCATCGCCGACGACCCCAACTCGAAGAGCGGGAAGGCCGCCGCCGCGAAGCTCGCGGAGATGAAGCCGAAGTACGACGCATGGAAGGCCGACAGGGATGCGAAGGCCGCCGCTGCTGCTGCCGCGCAAGCCAAGGCCGACGAAGCTCGACGCCAAGCAGAGGCCGAAGCTGATAGACAGCGCGTTGCGGCTCTTCAAGCGAAGATCACGCGCCGACTCACCGGCGAGGACGACACCTGCGTCTCGGCGGGCATGCCACCCGTGGGCATCCAGTTCACCGGAGGCACCTACGACGAAAACTACGAGGTGGCGACCTCGAAGGGATGCGTCCGCGCCCATACGTACTACCCGCAGCAAGGGCACACGCCGATGGACAACTACTTCTGCTGCCCGAAGTGAGGGCGGGTGCTTGACGGCACGGGCCGAACGGCGTTCGATCATAGTGCCGGCTCTTGCGCGAGCAGGCGAGGTTACGACGATGGCCAACCACTTCATCTGTGCCGCTTGCGGAGACAAGATCCGCAAACCCGGCATCATCATCCCCGGCGACGACTACTACGCCTGCCCGAACTGCAAGCGCGTCGTGCATGCCAAGTGCGCGGTCCAGACGGGCTTCGTCTTCAAGGACAACAACTGCCCGCTCTGCGGCTTCAAATTCGCGGACTGACGGGAGGGCATCGTGGCCGATCACAACGTCCGTCTCGGAGGGATGAAGCCTGTCGATGAGGCGATCTATGCCCGGCGACGCGCCAATGCCGTCCTGTTCATCGGTCTGATCATCGGTGGGCTGTTGCTCGCCGTGGGACAACACGAACTCTCGATGCTCGGCATCCTCGGCGGCTTCATCTGGGCCGTCGTCATCATCTACCGGCTCTACGTCGCGGTCGTTTACTCAGGGGGCTGAGAATGGCAGGGAAGCGAAGAGATCCAGCGCATCGGGCGATCATCTACGGCGGCATCCTCGGGGGCCTCACGCACGACGCGGTGAACCGGATGCTCAGGGACGTGAACGAACGTGACTTGCCCGAGGCGAGCTACCGATCCATCCGCGAGCACTACGTCCCGTACTTCAAGGAGGATCTCTCGCGACTCGGGCGGGCCATCCAGCATCCCCCCACATGGGCGGATCTCAGAAAGGCTGGAGCGACAACGCCGTCCGGCGCGAAGACGAACGAAGATCCCAGCGAGGAGTAGGATGGGAAGATGGCCCACGTCTCGAAACGGCTCGCACTGGCGCGGGATGCCATCGAGATCGTCGCGCGGCGGTTGTTGGCCCTGCCGTCGTCGCCCGAGGTCGCGGAACTTCGGCAACGGGTCGAGGACTGTCGCCGACAAGTTCACGAATGGGGGCAGACGCCGCCGACCGTCGAGCAACGAGAGGCCGTCATGAAGCACGTCCTCGGCCTGCACACCGCCGTCGCGAGGCTCGAACGCGAGGTCGAGTAGAAGGTTACCCCTCGCGCGCGGCGGCGTCGCCGAAGTCGTCGGGGAACATCATAGCGAGGAGGTCGTCGAGACGTTCATGGGGGATCTCGGCTCGAACCGTCGTCCCGTCCGGCGCTCTCAGGTTCAGGAACGCCGTCCGCGTGCCCTCAATGGGCGTGCTGGCGACGACCTCTCCTGTGGGGCCATACTCAGGCTCGACCTCGACGTACTCCTCGTGGTTGACGACTTCCAGAAGCAGGGGGCGACGCTCGAAGGGCATACCCTAGCACTACTGCAGGACTCTCTGACGCGGGGCGCATGATCGAAAACGCGCGCGTGTAGGGCCGCGACGGTCCATTCCCCACTGTGTCGCATCCATCGACTCCGGGAAGTTGTCCATGGTGGGCCCAGGCGCGCAGGGTCGCCGGCATGATCTACGAGATGGATGCCGGCACGGCAGCGCGAGCGACCGAGTACTTCACCGTCAGGCTCGGCAAGCACCTTCGCCGCAAGAGCCAGAAGGCGTCGTTCGCGACGTACGCCTTCGGCCTGATGGCCGACGGCGAGCGCAAGAGCGTCGAGCCCATGGCCGCACGTGCCAGCGGTGAGCAGAAGAGGTGCAGCCGCATGCACGACCGCTTGCTGCACTTCGTGCGCGAGGCGCCCTGGAGCGATCGAGAGGTTCGGCGTGAGGCGGCTCGGTACGCGCTCGACGCGATGGCCGCGCGAGAGCGCATCACCACCTGGATCATCGACGACACCGGCATGCTCAAGCAGGGCACCACTCGCCCGGCGTGCAGCGGCAATACACCGGCAGCGCGGGAAAGATCGCCAACTGCCAGATCGCCGTCAGTCTCAGCGTCGCCACCGCCGGCGAGCAGGTGCCGATCGATATCGAGCTG
>Ga0080006_1145177_pt1 | contig 80633 bp, 81 predicted proteins | sample RS3BMetagenome_FD_69209 | JGI IMG/M metagenome (GOLD analysis project Ga0080006, IMG submission 69209) | Ferric oxide microbial mat and aquatic microbial communities from Rainbow Spring, Yellowstone National Park, USA - RS3B (SPADES... ... | reverse complement strand
AGTACAGCACGGACGGAGGCAAGACCTGGGTGCTCGCCCCCGTCACGCTCCAGGCCAAGACGACCATCGTCGGCCTGACGCCCGGAGCGACCGTCCAGTTCCGGTATCGCCCCGTCACCAAAGTCGGTGAGGGCGACTGGAGCCAGACGATCGTGCTGCTCGTGAAGTAGCGCCCCGCGCGCGGCAGCGAACGCGAAGCGCGTCGACGTGAGCGAACCGCGGTGACCGACCGGCCCTCGGCTCCCCCTGCCTCGTGCGGGGCGAGCCGGGGCCCGGCCGTCCCCTAAAGGAGCCGGTACGCGACCGCGCGCCGCGACGCGCCGCCGAGCGGCCACGCGTACGAGACGTCGGCCTCGATCGCGGCGCCCGGGTCGGCGGGCGGCTCTTCCTTGGCGAGCAGCACCCAGACGACGCCTCCCGGCGCGGCGAGCGTCTCGCCGAGCGCGAGCCACTCGGGCGGCGACAGCGTCGCCCGCGAGACGGCGACGTCCCATGCCCGTCGCCCCGAGAGCGCCTCGCCGCGCGCGCGCTCGATCGCCACGTCCGCCCGCCCCACCGTGCCGACGACGGTGCGCAGGAAGCTCGCGCGCTTGCCGAGCGGCTCGGCGAGCGTCACCCGCAGATCGGGCCGGAGCAGCGCGAGCGCGAGCCCCGGCGCCCCCGCGCCCGTGCCCACGTCGACCACGCGCGCCCCCTGCGGCATGCGCGGGGCGAGCACCAGCGCGTCGGCGAGCATCAGGTCGACCAGCTCCTCGGGCGTGCGCGCCGCCGTCAGGTCGATGCGCGCGTTCCACTCCTCGAGCAGCGCCAGCCATGTCCCGAGGTCGGCCCGCGCGCGCGCCTCCAGCGAAACGCCGAGCGCGGCCGCCGCGCGATCCACCAGGGGCCCGAGCTTGGCCGACATCGGTGCGCAGTGGTACCTCTTTCCCCGACGCTCGACCATGTCCGCGCAGCCCGTCCCGCCGCTCCCGCAGCCCGTCCACGAGCTCGACTTCGCGCCGCTCGCCGCGCTCGTCGCGCGCGCGTTCCCCGACGGCCACGGCGCGGCGGCCTCCGTCGCCCACGAGCCGATGCCCGGCGGCGCCTCGACGCGCCGCTACTTCCGCGTGCGCCACGCGCGCGGGACGGCCGTGGGGATGTTCGTCCCCGACGGCGCCAAGCCCGAGGAGGTCGCCAACGGCGCGGCGTCCGGGCGCTGGCCGTTCCTCGAGGTGCGCGATCTGCTCGCCTCGCGCGGCGTCGACGTGCCCGCCGTGCACGGCGAGGACACGGCGCGCGGCTGGGTGCTGCTCGAGGACCTCGGCGACGACACGCTCGCGACCTTCCTCGCAGCGCACCCGGACCGGCGCGAGGAGCTCTACGTGCGCGCCGTGACCGATCTCGCCCGCGCGCAGCACGCGCTCGCCGCGCTGCCGCCGGGCAGCGTCGTCGCGTCGCGCGCCTTCGACGAGGCGCTGCTCTCCTGGGAGATCCACCACTTCCGCGAGTGGGCGCTCGAGGCGCGCGGCGTCGCGCTGTCGGCGGACGACCGCGCGCGCTTCGACGGCATCGCCGAGCGGCTCGCGCGGCGCATCGCCTCCTGGCCGCGCGCCTTCGTGCACCGCGACTACCAGTCGCGCAACCTCATGGTCCGCGCCGACGGGCGCCTCTGCTGGATCGACTTCCAGGACGCCCTGCTCGGCCCGCGCGTCTACGACCTCGTGGCGCTGCTCAACGACAGCTACCAGGTCTTCGATCGCGCGTTCGTCGAGGGGCGCCTCGACGACTACGCGCGCGCCCGGTCGTTCGGCATCGCGGAGCGCGCCGCGCTCGCGCGCGAGTTCGACATGGTCACCGTGCAGCGCAAGCTCAAGGACGCCGGCCGCTTCGTTTTCATCGACCGCGTCAAGGGCAACCCCTCGTTCCTCGCGTTCGTCGAGCCGACGATCGCCAAGGTGCGCGCCAGCCTGGCGCGCCTCGGCGACGACGAGGACATGCGCGAGCTCGCCGCGCTCCTGGCGCGCGTGCTGCCCTGATCCATGCCGCGCCGCCGCGCGCCCCGCTCCGCCGGATCGACGCCGGCGCTCCCGGCCGAGCCGCGCGTGCGCCTGCACCCCCACGGCCTCGACCTCGGCGACCGCGAGGTGCTGCCCCTGTGGGCGGGCGCGATGCACTACTGGCGCCACCCGGCGCACGAGTGGCGCGCGGGGCTCGAGGCCATGCGGGCGATGGGGCTGCGCCTGCTCGACACGTACGTCCCGTGGGGCGTGCACGAGAAGGCGCCCGGCGAGTACGACTTCGGCGAGGAGGACCCGCGCCTCGACGTGGCGCGCTTCCTCGAGCTGGCGCACGAGGTGGGGCTGCGCTGCGTGCTGCGCCCGGGGCCGCACATCAACGCCGAGCTGACCTTCTTCGGTCTGCCCGAGCGCGTCGTCTGGGACGCCCAGTGCCAGGCGCGCACGCCGGGCGGCAACCCCGTGATGCTGCCGATCGTGCCGGTCGCGTTCCCGGTGCCGAGCTACGCGAGCGACGCGTTCTTCGAGGAGACGTCGCGCTGGTACCGCGCCGTCGGCCGGCGGCTCGCGCGCCTTCGCTGGCCCGACGGGCCGATCGTGCTCGTGCAGGTCGACAACGAGGGGGCGCTCTACTTCCGCGACGGCGCCTACGACCAGGACTACCACCCCGACGCGCTGCACACGTTCCGCGACTTCCTGCGCGAGAAGTACCGGAGCCTCGAGGCGCTGCGCGAGGCGTGGGCCGACGGGGCGATCACGTTCACCTCCGTCGAGCCCCCGCGCCGGTTCGACGCCCGGCAGGTGCGCGATCTGGCGCGCCACGTCGACTGGACGGAGTTCCACGAGCAGCTGCTGTCGTCGGCGATGGATCGCATGGCCGCCGCGCTCGTCGACGCGGGCTTCGACGGGCTGCCGACGACGCACAACCTGCCGCTCGGCGAGAGCGCGACGCCGCTCAACCCGGGGCGGATGACCGCCATCGACCTGACGGGGCTCGACTACTACCACCGCGCCTCGCCGACCGAGCACTGGACGATCCTCCGACGCACGACCGAGCTCGCGTGCCGCTGCGAGGGGCGCGGCCGGCCGGCGTACGGCGCGGAGGTGGGCGCCGGCTTCCCGCCGTTCTTCGCGCCGCTCGACGAGAAGGACTCGCTCTACGCGCTCATGTGCGCGATCGCGTACGGGCTGCGCGGCTTCAACCTCTACATGGCGGTCGAGCGCGACCGGTGGATCGGCGCGCCCATCGATCCGCACGGCCGGCCGAGGCCGTTCGCCGCCGAGTACGCACGACTGCTCGCGGCCCTCGACCGCGCGCGCCTGCACACGCTGCGGCGCCGCGCCCCCGTGCGCCTGGTCGTGCCGCGGGCGCTGCGGCGCCTCGCGCGCGCGACCCACGCGTTCGGTCCGCTCACGCCGGCGTTCTTCAACATCATCGGGGCGGGCTGGCGCGAGAGCGTGGTCGAGCGCGACTTCGGCCTGGGCGCGCCGCCGCTCATGGCCGCCGAGGCGTACCTGCGCGCGTTCGAGCGGGCCCTGCACGCGCGCGGCGTCCCGTTCGCGTACGCCGGCGGCGAGACGGTGGAGCACTCGACGGCGGGCGCGCGCTGGATCGTGTGCACGAGCGGCGGCGGCCTCGCGCCGCACCTGGTCCACAGCCTCCACGCGGCCCGCCGCGCGGGGGCGGTGGTGACGATGGGCCCGCGGCTGCCGGAGCTCGACGGCGCGATGCGCCCGCTGCGCCGGCCGCTCGACGCGGCCGGCTTCGAGATCGAGCCGCTCGAGGACCTCGCGCGCGCCGACGTGCTCGTGGCGCGCCGCATCGAGGAGCTCGAGCTTCCGACCTGGCCCGTCGACCCCGCCGACGCGCACGTCGCGGTGCACGAGGACGAGGGCGGCGGCGCGCGCGTCGTGTTCGTGATGAACCCCACGGCCGAGGACATGGTCGTGCGCGTCGCGCTCGCGGGCGTCGAGGCGATGGTCGACACGCTGGGCGAGGGGCGGGTGGCGCGAGCGGGCGGGGCGTTCGAGCTGAGCGTGCCGGCGCGCACCGTGCGCATGATGGCGGTCGAGCGCTGAGCGTGGATCGCGGCGCCGGGGTGGCGGCGATCCATCCCGCCATCGATGACGCCGTGCACCCACGCACGTCTGGCCGTGCGGCGCATGCCGTCGACCGGTACGGGCGTTGCTGGGCGCGCACGCATGCGAGCCGCCGGCACGCACTCGATCGCCCTCTTCGCCGCCGTCGTCGGAATGATCGGCGCCGCGCAGAACGGCTGCCAGCCGGTCAGGGGGCAAGGCTTTCCGTGGGGCGGTCCGGGCGGCGGGGCGGATGCCGCCCAGGGCCCCGGGGCGTGCGGTCGGGGCGGCGCCTCGTGCGCGATCGCGGCAGACTGCTGCAGCGGCGTGTGCGCCGAGGGCCGATGCGAGGCCGCCGCGACGTGCGCCGGCGACGGGCAGACGTGCCAGCGCGCGAGCGACTGTTGCAGCGCGATGTGCGGCGCCGGCGAGTGCACCGAGGCGACGTGCGCCAAGGCGGGCGGCGCGTGCCACGCGAGCGCCGACTGCTGCAGCGGCTCCTGCACCGGCGGCGTCTGCGACGCGCCCACGTGCGAGAGCGACGGCGACGCGTGCAAGGCCAGCCTCGACTGCTGCAGCCATGATTGCGTCAAGGGGACGTGCAAGCCGCCCGGCGGCCCGGGAAGCGGCGCCGACGCAGGGCCTCCCCCGTTCGATGCCGCGCCGCCGCCGGGGGACGGCGGGGGTGCGCCGACCGCCGGCGACGGCGGCGGCGGCGTCACCGGCGACGACGGGGGCGGAGTCACGACCGGGGACGACGGCGGCGCCGCGACGGGCGACGACGGCGGCAGCACGGCGGGAGACGACGGCGGCAGCAGCGCGGGCGGCGACGCGGGCGGCGCGACGCAGGACGCCTCGCCGCCTCCGCCGCCTCCTGCCGACGCGGGCGTGACCTGCGGCTACGCGGGCACCGCCTGCACGAGCAGCGGCGACTGTTGCGACGACTACTGCGACGCGTTCACCGGCACGTGCGCGCCGGCGTGCGCCGGACAGGACGGCGACTGCGTCAGCGACGCCGATTGCTGCGACCCGCTCGTGTGCGGCGCCGATGGCACGTGCGGAAGCGGCGCGGCCGACGACGCCGGCACGGCCGACGGCGGGGCGGCCTCGTGCGCGCCGCCGGGCGCGTCGTGCTTCCAGAACGCCGACTGCTGCAGCGACGCCTGCGACGCGTTCTGGCTCACCTGCTACTGACGCCCGTCTTCCCGGCACGCCGAGCGCCGCGCCACCCGGATGGGCGACGTCAACTCATCTTGCCGTCGGTTGCAGCGGCCCATGGCGCGAGCTTCTGGAACACCTCGGCCGCGGGATAGGCGACCCCTGCGCGCAAACCGATCGCCGTCTCGCTCCGAACGGGAATGAGCACGAACGAGCCCGGCAGCAATCGTCCGAGGAAATGAAGCCCAAGCCCCGGGATCCACACCTCGCAGTACGCATCCACGGATTGACGGGAGTTTTGCATGTCCTGCGCTCTCGCGGCCACGAGCTGGCTTGCGAGCGTCCCCATCCCGATGGCGCCCTGTCTCCATGCGCCCCTCTCGAGCCGGACCTCGACGCTCGTGTGCACGGCCCCGCCGACGGCCACGGGATAGAGTGCCTCTGCGCCGCCAGTCAGCAGCGACGTCGGGTCGTCCTGAGCGCGAAAGTGCTTCAGCGTGGCCGTGGAGACGCGATACACGGTCAGGGGCGACTCGAGCGAGAGCGCTCCCGCGGCGGCGGCGCCCTGCACACGGAACCGCATGGCCTTCTCGCTCAACGGCCGCCCGGCCAGGAAGCCGACGACGTTGCGCGCCGTCGCCGTTGCCTCGGGCGGCAGGGGCGCCGGTCTGGTCACCGCCTGCGGGCCTCGGGGGATGGGCCCGCCGCGGGCATCGACTCCGAGGCCGCCGAGCACGACGGCCCCCAGCAGGACGGTCGCAACGGCCTTCATTCTGTTCGTGTTCATCATGGTCATTGGATGTTGATGTTGTCGCCGTCCCAGTCGTTCCCCGCACCGTCGGCGCACGACGTCGAAGCCCAATCGCTGTAGGGGACTTCTTTGGGCTCCGGCTCTTCTGGATTGTTGATCCACACGTAGTCTTCGCCATTCACCACGTCGTATCCGGTCGCGACCATGACGTGGCCGCCGTACGGCTGACCGTCGAAGCACCAGTGCCATGCAAAGGCGATGGGAGTGTTGTCGCACGCAAACGTGTGCGTGATCGTCGTCCACGACGGGGGTGTCCATGTGGTGGTGGACGTCAGTCCGTAGGTCGCGAGAGGAGGCGCATTTCCGCAATCGCAACCGCTGCACTCGTTGTTGCTCGAGAGAATGGGATGCAAGGAGCCTGGAGCCGCGTCGCAGCAGTTCGACAGGTTGAAGGCGGTATCGACGATTTGACATTGCGAAAACGTTTGACCGAAGTAGCTCGCTATCATTTGCGTCGTCGCCGCCCAGCACCACTGGCCTTGCTGCTGATCCTGCACGGGGACCGCGAGCTGCAGCGAGGATGGCAGCTGGAGCGCGGCCTGTTCATCGGCGGTGCACTTGGAGAGGCACGACGCGCACGTGGCGGAAACGGGGTGATCCACGCTGGGGGCGTGGCACGAGGGGATGCCGTAGCAGGCCGCGAAGCACGCGTCCCCCACGGAGGAGCACTGGGCCGGGCACGTCAGGATGCCGAAGCTGTTCGCGATTGAAGATCCGCATCGGGCGTAGTCCGGCAAGACGGTATGCACGAACGAGCCCGAGGGTCCCCGGCAATCGGCGGCGAGCGAGGAGCCTGTCACCTGCACGTTGTGGCACGTGGTGGTGTACGGCCCCGGTGGAGGCGTCTGGGCCCGGGCCTTCGAGGAGATGAGGACGGCTGCCGCCGCCAGGAACATCGAGAAATTTCGCATGGAAGACACCTGTGGCGCCTCGAGCGAACCTCGAGCGCTTCGGGGTAGGCAGCTCGGACTTCGAATGGTGGACGCTCACGGCCCACGGATGTGAAGGCGCAATCGTGCGCCCTGCGCGTTCAGGGCGCAGGGCCCATGGGCACGGGCGCGAAACGAGCGGAGCGGCTACGGCAGACCGGCGTACGTCTTCAGGATGCCGGTCATGAACGACTGGGCAGCCCCGTTCTGGATGTTGTACGGCTCGAAGCCCACGTAGACGACCGTCGAGGTCGTCCCTCCGGCGTTCTTCTTGCCGATGGCGATCGCGTTCGCCGTGTTGGTGCTGTTGCACGGACCGCCGCCGGGCTCCTCGGACAGCGTGGTCGCGAGGACGTCGATGCCGGCGCCCGTGTTCATCGTCTGCCCCTCGAAGGTGGGCGTCATCGCCTTGAGCGGGGCGGAGTCGTTGATCGACCACTTCAGCGCAGCGAACGACGTCGAGACGCCGCTGGCCCCGTTCACGGTAAAGCCGATGTCGTTGCCCTGGGCGTCGACCTGGCTGCTGATGGGGACGCAGGCGGTCTGATTGTAGATGTCGGGGTGGTCGTCGGACCCGGCGATGGTCAGGTACTTGGCGAAGATGGGATCGGTGAGCGCCGTGCTCCACGCCGACGCCGCGGGCACGTTCTCGTCCGTCTGATAGGTCGAGATGAGGTTCTCCGAGACGATCACCAGCGTCTTGCCGCCGGTCGCGAGCCAGCCGGCGAGCGCCGTCTCCTGGTCGGTGCTGATGGGCGCGTCGTGTGCGCCGTCGATCTGGAAGGGGTTGTCGGCGGTCATCCAGATGATCGCTTGATGAGGCGCGAGCTGCGTGCCGGACGGCAGCGCAGACGCCCCCCAGGATTGCGATCCATCGGCCTGGATGGAGATAGTGTCGAACGCCGTGATGCCGGCGCCCTTCAGGTAGCCGTCGTACGCGCCGAGGATCGTCGCGTCGGTGCCGCTCCCGTCGCCGACGTAGCCGTCGTTGTCGACCAGGAGAATCGAATTTCCGGCACCGGCCTCGGCGTCTCGATTGGCGTCGGCGTCCGAGCCCGCGTCGGGGATCGCGGGGCCATCCGTGCCCGCGTCGACCTGACCGACGGCGCCACCGTCGGAGGCAGAGCCACCGTTGACGCTGCCACACGCCAAGCACGCCAAGAGCGGCAAACACGCGATACGACGCTTCATCGAAGCACCTCGATTCCCTTCCTGAAGGACTCCGGACCGGCCTGCTTGCCGGAGCGTAGCAAACTACCGTCTAGTCGATTGGACGTCGCCTCGTCGGTTCCCACGCAAGGATGTCCGAAATTATGATCATCGTGCGACAGGGCCGCGTGGAGCGATCGATTCTCGTCGTGCTCCACGGCGCTCCGTGAATTAGGCTTGGGCGTTCGCGGTGCGCACCCTCGTCCCTTTCGTACTCGCTTGCTGCGCCGCGTGCGGCGCCGTCGCCGCCTGCGTCGAAGGCGGCCGCGCGTCGGTCACGATCGAGCCGCTCGACGCGACGGCCGACGGCGCCTCGACCGGCGACGACGTGGTCGACGCCGGCGCCGATCTGACGGTGTCGAACGTGTGCGGCGACCCGCCGTGGGTGACGCTCGGCATCCAGGTGGTGGCGCTCACGCTGGGCGACGCCGCGCCGCTGCCGGGCGCGCAGTTCACCGCCTCGCTCTGCCCGGGGTTCGTGCAGTACAGCGACGAAGCCGGCGTCGTGAAGGGCTCGGTCTCGCGCGGCGTGCCGTTCTACGGACGCCTGGTCGCCCCCGACTACGTCTCCGAGCTCGCGCCCGAGGAGGTGTTCGACGCCGACAGCACGGGCAGCAGGATCGAGATGCTGCCGACGTTCATCGAGGGCGTCCTGCTGCCGGGCTACGACGCGTCGGCGTCGAGCGCCATCGTCGTGTCGGTGCAGAGGACCGTCTCCGACGCGGGCGCGTGCTCGTCGCTCGACGGCGTGACGCTCGGCGTCGCCGGACACCCGGAGGCGCAGGTCACCTACTTCTCGAACGGGACCATCCCGACGCCGGTGCCCGGCGCCACGGCGACGACGACCAGCGGCCTGGCCGCCATCACCGGTCTGTCCGCGGGCGAGGCCGGCGGCTACGTCACGCTGACCGCCACCAAGCCGGCCTGTCACGCCGAGACGCAGCACGGCTCGCAGACGGGGCGGGTGCCGCTCGAGACGGGCTTCGTCTCGCTCATGGCGGTGTACCTCGGGCCCTGACCGCCCGCGCACGCGATGCTCTTCAACAGCCCGCTGTACGGCGTCTTCCTCGTCGCGACGTGGGTCGTCTTCTGGCTGCTGCGGCGCCGGGGCCTGCCGCGCGCCCTCTTCCTCGTGGCCGCGAGCTACGCCTTCTACTGGTACGGCAGCTGGGACGCGGCGCGCGACGAGTCGGTCCCGCTGCCCGCGGCGTGGTGGGCGCTCCTCTGCCTGGGCGTCATCTTCGTCGGCAGCAGCATCGACTTCTTCGTCGGGCGCGCGCTCGCGCGAGCGAAGAAGCGCGCGGCGCGCAACGCGCTGCTGCTCGTGTCGATCGTCTACTACCTGGGCGTCCTCGCGGTCTTCAAGTACTGGAACTTCGCCGCCGACTCGCTCGCGTCGCTGCTCGCCGCCGTCGGCGCGCCGATGCACGTCACGCGCCTGCGCCTCGTGCTGCCGTTCGGGATCTCGTTCTTCACGTTCGAGACGATGAGCTACACGATCGACGTGTGGCGCGGCGACATCGAGCCGGCGCGCCGCTACGTCGACTACCTGCTCTTCGTCTGCTTCTTCCCGCACCTGGTAGCCGGCCCCATCGTCCGCCCCGCGCAGATGCTCCCGCAGCTCGCCCGCACGCCCGACGCCGACGCCGCGAGGCAGGCGCGCGGCCTGTGGCGCATCGCCACCGGGCTCGCGAAGAAGATCGTCGTCGGCGACTACCTCGCGCACGCCGTCGTCAATCGCGTGTTCTCCACGCCCGAGCGCTTCAGCGCGCTCGAGGTCGTCGTCGCGACCTACGCGTACGCCGTGCAGATCTACGCCGACTTCTCCGGCTACAGCGACGTCGCCATCGGCAGCGCGGCCCTCTTCGGCTACGAGCTGCCGGAGAACTTCGACGCGCCGTACATCGCGCGCAACCTCCAGGAGTTCTGGCACCGCTGGCACATCTCGCTCAGCACGTGGCTGCGCGACTACCTGTACAAGCCGCTCGGCGGCTCTCGCGCGGGGACGGTGAAGACGTACCGCAACCTGATGATCACGATGGTGCTGGGCGGCCTGTGGCACGGCGCCTCGTGGAACTTCGTCGTCTGGGGGACGCTGCACGGCGGCGCGCTCGCGGTCACGCGCATGTGGCAGCGGGCGCGCGGGGGCAAGCTCGCCGCGGCCGCCGACCCGCCGTGGATGCGGTGGCTCGCGACGCTGGCGACGTTCCACTTCGTGTGCCTGGCGTGGATCTTCTTCCGCGCGCCGACCTTCGCGCACGCGACGCTCGCGCTGCACCAGATCGCGCGCGGCACCTGGACGATGGAGCACATCGCCCCCGAGGTCGTCGTGGTCGTCGCGGCGGCGCTGCTGCTGCACCTCGTGCCGCGCGCGTGGGAGTCGCGCGCGCGCGAGTCGTTCGTGCGCACGCCGGCGCTGGTGCAGGGCCTGGTGCTCGCGGCCGTGGCCGTCGCGCTGCACCTGGCGGCCGGGGCCAAGCCGGAGCCGTTCGTCTACGGACAGTTCTAGGGATCGCACGGACGTGAGTTTCTTGCGACATCCTGTGATGCCACGGCACGCGGTCTCCTCTTCCGGCACGGCGGCGGCACGCAAGTCCGCATGACGGGGCGGACGACGGCGGCGGCGGCGAGGCACGACCGCTGCACCGGGCCTCGCCATGCGCTTCCTTCTCCCCTCGGCCGCGGGGGCTCTCGATCTGCTCGTCTCCGCGACCGCCCATGCACAGACGGCTGCGTCGCCCCCTCCGGGCGAGGCGCCTTCCCCCTCGGAGTCGCTCGACCCCGGCGGAGACCTCTTCGCCGCGCCCGGCCACGTCTCCGTCGCGGCCGCGAGCGGGCTGCCCTTTCTCGGCATCGTCGAGGGCGCCGTGGGGATCACCCGCGGCTTCTCCGTCGGCGTCGTCGGAGGCGTCACGCCGAGCGTGCTCACGGCCGGCGTGCGACCGCGCGTCCGCGTGCGCGTCGGCGATCGGCTCGCGGTCATGCTCGTCGCGCCCATCCTCTACTACCCGCGCGCCAGCGCGCCCGGCCCCGGCAACATCGGCGAGACGAGCTGGGTGCTGACGCGTCCCGAGCTGATGCTCGACGCGGAGGTCGGCAGGCGCGCGCACGTCGCCGGCGGCATGGGGATCATCGCCGCCGCGTCGACCCTGGCGCTCGGCAGCGCGCTCCAGGGCAAATCGTTCGAGCTGCCCGCGTACGCGGGGCTGGGTGACCCGCGGCAAGGCTTCGCGGGCGGCATCTGGAACACGGTCTGCTTTCACACGAGCTGGGCGCTGTCTCCCGCGACGCACCTGTTCGCCGAGGGCTCGCTCGTGTTGAGCGGCCTCGTGCCCGCCGACGACCTAGGCGGTCCGCCCGTCGTCGTGACCGTGGGCGCGCAGCACGCGTTCTAGGCGTCGTGGGAGGCCATCATGCGATCGTTCGAAGCGCTCGGAGTCGCCGCGTGTCTCACCGTCTCGCTGGCGTGCTGCACCTGGCAGACGGGTCTGCCGAGCGACGCCGCCTCCATCCCCGTCGATCGCGACCGCGAGCTGGTGGTCACCGACGACGCGGTCCTCGCCTCGCTGTCGAACGACGCCAGCGATGCCCCGCTGAGCTTCCGCCACGCGATGGAGCGCGTCTTCTCCTCGCAGCCGGCCGGAGAGGCCACGCTGGCGTGGATGGCGGCGTGGTCGCAGCGGCTGCGCGACGAGGGGATGCCCGAGCGCGCCGACGCGCTGGACGCGACCGTCACCTGCCCCTGGCTCCGCCGCAACCCCGACAACCGATGCGACGCGTCGTGCGACTCGTGCGCCTCCCGGGTGCTCCGCCTCGAGGATGCGCCGCTGCGGCTGGTCGCCGTCGCCAACCGAACGGACCTGTCGGTGATGCCCGATCGCAGCGCCGACGGCGGAGAAGGGCGCCTGATCTTCGCCCTCACCGACGGCGCGGCCGACTCGCGCGGTGCGCCGGCGCTGCCGGTCACGGTCGCCCTCGAGTACGGGCAGCAGGGCTCCGCCAAGGACTGTGCGAGCCGCTGGCACGCGCTCGGCGCTCTGCCCGACGCCGCATTTCCGGGCGCTCTGGCGGCGCTGGTCGGGACGTTCGTCGACGCCGGCGCGATCGCGCAGGTCAGGACCGGCGACGCCGCGACGGGCCCGCTCGTGCTGCACGAGTTCCACCTCGAGACCGGCGCCCTGGTCGCCGCTCGCGTGCGGGACACGCCCGACTGGAACGTCGTCTCCGAGGACGACATCCGCACCTTCTGCTCGGCGAACGGCGACGCCATCGAGAACGGCACCTTCGTGCTGCCGGAGCCGTGGCTCGCGGCGTCCGCGCCGATCGACGCGCAGCCCCCCTCGTACCTGACGGGCATCCCGCATCACGACGCGTTCCTCGGCGGCACGTGCGCCGGCTGCCACTCGAAAGCGGACCGCGGCTTCCAGATCGACCCGCTCGCGACCGGCGCTGCGAGGCTGTCGCGCTTCCTCGTGGACCCCACGGCCGACACCGACGAGATCCGCCGCCGCGTCGAGTGGATGCAGCTCACGCTCGCGCAGTGACCGCCTGGGGCGGCGCCGGGGATGTGTGTCACACTCCAGGGGTGAGGCGGATGCGGCGGCTCGCTTGGGCGGCGTTGGCGATCGCGCCGCTGGGGTGTGGCTCGGCGCACGCCTCCGGGCGCGGGCCGACGTCGGCGACGGGGCCGACGCCCGCGTCGAGCGCCCCCACCCCCAAGCACACGGCTCCTTCGGCGGCCCCGCGCACGCTCAGCCCGGCCGATATCGCCGCGCGCGGCATGCCCGCGGTCGTCACGATGCGCACCGAGCAGTCGCTCGGCAGCGGGTTCGTCGTCCGCCCCAACGGCTGGATCGCCACCAACCTGCACGTGGTGGTCGGCGGATCGCGCGTGAAGGTGACGCTGCGCGACGGGCGCGAGCTCGACGTCGTCGAGGTGCTCTCGGCCAGCCCCGAGCACGACCTGGCGCTCGTGCGCGTCGACGCGCACGGCCTTCCGACCGTGCCCCTCGGCGACAGCGACAAGGTGCGGACCGGCGACGCGGTGGTCGCCATCGGCAACCCGCTCGGCCTCGAGGACACCGTCTCCAACGGCCTCGTGAGCGCGAAGCGCAAGCTCGACGACGGCATGGAGGTGCTGCAGGTGTCCGCGCCGATCGCGCCCGGATCGTCGGGCGGTCCGCTGTTCAACGACCGCGGCGAGGTGATCGGCGTGGCGACGGCGGTGGTGGAGGGCGGGCAGAACATCAACTTCGGCGTGCCCGTGCGCTACCTCCTTCCGATGTTGCACCGGCCCGAGCCCGTGCCGTTCGCGGAGTTCGCCGCCGTCATGGCGCAGCTGCGCAAGAGGGGCCAGCCGAAGATCCGCCGCAACGTCCCGCACCACCCGCTGTCGATCCTCGACGGCTGCTCGCAGGACGCGCAGAAGCTCGTCGTGCGCATGCTCGGCGACGCCATCGAGGTGGGCGCGCCGCTCTACAACGAAGGCAAGCCGGACGCCTGCTACCACGTGTACGACGGCGCGGCGTCGGACCTGGTGCGCAAGCTCCCCGCCTCGTGCCGCGGACCGGCCCGGGCGCTCGGCGAGGCGCAGCACCACGCGGCGGCGCTCGGCGACCCGATCGCGCAGGCCTGGGCGATGCGCGACGCGTTCGACGGGCTTCTCGATGTGATCGCGCGCAAGCAGGAACGGTGATACTCGCAGGGCGCATGCTCTCGCGGCGCGCCGCTGTCGTCTTCGGCATCGCCAACCTGCTGACGGCCGCGCTGGTCGCCTTCGGGGTCTTCGCCGGGCTGCCGGCGCGCTGGTGGCCCGTCGACACGGGCGCCGTGGTGCTCGTCGTGGTCGAGCTGTCGTCGGGCGTCGCGCTGCTCTCCGGGACCCCGTGGGCGCCGCGCCTGACGCGCGTCGCCGCCGCCGTCGCGCTCGCGCTCGGGCTGCTCACCGTCTCGCTCGCCGCCGTCACCGCGGCCTGGCTGAGCGGCGTCTACGGCCCGGTGGGCAAGGGCGGCGGCATCGTCCTCGCCCTCGTCGCGGCGCTCGCGCTGCCGTACGTCGTCGTGCTCCCCGCGGTCCAGCTGGTGTGGCTGCGGCCGCGCGCGGGCGAGGACGGCGGATGACGCTGCGCGCGCTCGGCCGGTGGCTCCTGGCGTGGGCCGTCGTCACGGCCGTCGCGTGCCTGGCGGTGCACCGCGCCTTCGCGCTGCGCGTCGACGAGGCCCACCCGCGCGCGGTCGTCGCCAGCGTGTGGGCGGGCGGGCAGCTCGTGGCGCGCGCCGTGCTCGCACACGCGGGCGACCGCGACGCCACGCTCGACGCCGCGCTCGCGTCGCACCCCCGGGCGACGCGCGTCGACGAGAGCGTCGTCGGCGAGGGGCCGGTCGTCGCCTGGCCGGAAGCGGCGCTGGCGATGTCGTTCGTGCCCGGGCGCGACGGGGCGGCCGCGATCCTCGGCGGGCGAACCGCGTACGCTACGCCCGACGATCTGCTCTCGCGTCAGGCCTACGACAAGGGGATCCACGTCCCGAGCCTGGCGCTCTCGGTAGGCGTCGACGCGCCGCTGGTGCTCGGGCTGCTCGCCGAGCAGCTCGGGACGACGGCGCGCGACCTGCTCGACCACGGCACGGTGCGCCGCATCCGCGTGGTGCGCACGCTGCCGGGCGCGCCGCCGCCCCGCGTCGTCACGGCCGAGACGATTACCGACGACGACGTGAGCGACGGTGCGATCGCCGCCGGCCGCTACCTGGCGCGGGGCGTCGACGCCGAGGGGCGCTTCCGCTACCTCGTCGACGCCCCCACCGATCGCACTCTGCCCGGCTACGACTGGCCGCGTCACGCGGGCGCGACCTACTTCCTCGCGCAGATCGCGGCGCTGACGCACGACCCCGACGTCGCGTACGCGACGCTGCGCGCGGCGTCCCACCTGCGCGATCACGCGATGGTCCGGTGCGGACCGCACCGCTGCATCGGCGACGGCGCCGTCGTCGACGTCGGGTCGACGGCGCTGGCGGTGCTCGCGTTCGTCGAGGTGGCGCGCGCGCAGCTCGATCCCGGCTACGCGCTCGTCGTGCCGGAGCTCACCGCGTTCCTGCGCGAGCAGCAGCGCCCCGACGGCGAATTCATGCACCTCTACGACCGCGGCGCCGGGCGCCCGATGGACGTGCAGCTGCTCTACTACTCGGGCGAGGCGGCGCTCGCGCTCTCGCGCGCCCACCGTCTGCTCGGCGACGCGCGCGACCTCGACGCTGCGCGTCGCGCGCTGGCGCACCTCGTCGGCCCGGCGTGGAGCTTCTTCGGCAGCCGCTACTACTGGGGCGAGGAGCACTGGACCTGCCAGGCGATGGACGACCTGTGGGACCGCGCGCCGAGCCCCGCGGCGCTCGACTTCTGCCTCGCGTGGCAGGCGTACGGGCGCAAGCTCATGTACGGCCCGGGAGACACCCCCTTCGACGCGGACGGCGCGTACGGATTCGGGCCCGTCGTGACGCCGCGCCTCACCCCGTCCGGCAGCCGATCGGAGGCCGGGCTGGCCACGCTCGAGGCGGCGCGCCGCGCCGGGCGGCCCGAAGCCGAGTTGGCGCCGCTGGAGCACCAGATGCGCCGATCGCTGGCCATGCTCTTGCGTCACCAGCTGCACCCGGGCCAAAAGCACCTGTTCGTCGATCCGGCCGCGGTCGACGGCGCCCTGCCCGGGAGCGAGGTCGACTGGCAGCTCCGCATCGATTACGCGCAGCACACCGGCAGCGCGCTGGTGAGGTGGCTCGAGCTGCGCGCGGCCCGGGCCCCGCAAAATGGCGGCGGAGCACAACCGGGAGCGAACTGACAACAAAAAGTTGGTTTCAGCCGTCGGCGAGGTTACGTTAATAAGTACCGGGGCGGCTCGCCCGTCCCGTACGAGCCAGATGCCGGTTGCCGACATCCGACGAGCCGTAGCAGGGACCCGGCGCGAGGGGCGCCGAAGCCACGCAGCCTACGGCGCGCACGCGAGGGGACTGCGGCTGCTCGTCGGGAACGACCGCGTCGTACGCATCGCGCAGGCGCGCGAGCGGCGACAGGCTGCGGTCGTCGACGGAAGAGATGCTGGGGCCTGGAGCGCCGGCATTGCGCTCGCTCTCGTCTACCCGCTGGTGAGGCGCTTGCGTCGCCCGTGGGAGAAAGCGACGAGGGGGGCGGGACTGCCGTCTGCCAAGGGCAGCGAAGGGGCAGAGTGCATGAAGAAGAAGCCGAGCATCAAGAGCCTCGAGACCGTCACGCCGGAGGAGGCCAACGCCTACCTCGAGCACGCGGGCGGCGACGAGCTCAATGCGGCGTACGCGCTGGCCTGGGACCGGAACAAGCTCGACGGGTCGATCGCCGCGCCCGACGAGGCGGAGGTCCACCACGCGCTCTTTCTCCTCTGCCGGGCGCGCGGCAAGCACGCGCCGAGCTTCGACGAGATGCGCGTCGAGCTGCGGCGGCGCGTCGCGGCGTAGTCGGCGTCAGGGCGCTTGCGGCGCCGGCGCCGACGACGCGGCCGACGCCGGCGGGGTGGCGTCGCCCGCTCCCGGCTGCGTCCTCTCACGCCAGGCGAGGAAGCCGAGCACGCCGACCATCATCGCGATGCCGAGCACCAGACCCGCGAGCAGGGCGGTGCGCGGCGACATGGTCGCGGGCGGCGGCAGATCCGAGTCGTGCACCGAGTCGGTCTTCGGCCGCATCACGTACTGCACCTGATCCTCGTCGAGCGTCGCGGTCCGGACGCGCGTCAGCCCGCACACGCCCGCGAGCGCCTGCGCCAGCTCGTCGGCGGTCTGGAAGCGCTTCGTCGGGTCGCGCGAGCACGCGCGCATGAACCAGGCGTCGAAGCCGGGCGGCACCTCGGGGTTGACCTTGGACGGCAGCGGCAGCGGGGCCGCGCACACGCGCAGCACGATGTCGCCGAGCACGTCCCCCTCGAACGGCAGGCGGCCGACCATCGCCGCGAAGGTGCACGCTCCGAGCGACCAGAGGTCGGTGAGCGGCCCGGGGGCGCCGCCCACCGCGAGCTGCTCGGGGGCCATGAAGTTCGGCGTGCCGATGACCGTCCCCTCGCGCGTGGGGCCGCCCATCGACCGCGGGGCCTCGCCCGACTGCGCGGGCTCGTCGAACATCTTGGCGATGCCGAAGTCGACGAGCTTGACCACGAACGGCAGCCCCTCGACCGGCTCGTCGGTGCGCGCCAGGAAGATGTTGTCCGGCTTGAGGTCGCGGTGGACGACGCCCGCGGCGTGCGCCTTGGACAGCGCGCGCGCGGCCTGCCCGATGATCTGCGCGACCTCCGCCGCCGGCAGCCAGCCGCGCGAGATGATGGCGTCCGAGAGCGACTCGCCCTCGAGGTACTCCATGACGATGTACGGCAGCCCCTCGGGGCTGACGCCGTAGTCGTAGACGTGCACGGCGTGCTTCGTCTTGAGCCGGGCCGCGGCGCGCGCCTCGATCTCGAAGCGGGCGCGCGCCTCCTTCTGCTCGGCGAACTGCGGCTTGATGAACTTGATCGCGACGCGCGTCCCGAGCGTCGTGTGCACGCCCTCCCACACGGTCCCCATGCCGCCGGTGCCGATCAGCCGCAGCACGCGGTACTTGCCCGCGACGATCTGATCGACGAGCGAGGGCACGTCGCTGGGCAGGTCGGGGTCGCTCATGAGGCGCGAGGGGAAGCGTACCGGAACTGCGGCGCGGAGGCGCAATGGCATGCGGGATCGACCGATCGATTGCCGCTGGGGTCCGGTTCGGGGCAGGATTCGCGGTCGATGAAGGTCCGAGCGTCGCTGGTCGTGCTGGTGGTCGCGGGGTTGGCGGTGGCGTGCGACAAGGGGCCGGCCGCGACCGGCGGCCCCGAAGCGTCCGCGACGGCGTCGGTCGCCGCGGCGACGACCACGGCGGCCGTCGCCCCCGAGCCGCCGCGCGCGCCGGACATCGTCGTCGACTCGACCAACGTCGCCGTCGGCAACGCGCACGTGGCCACGGGCGAGCCCGGCCTCGCCGGCAAGATCGCGGCCGTCCTGGCCGGCAAGCCGATGATCGCGGGGCAGACGGTGAGCGTCGTCGCGATGCGCAACGCCCGGCCGTCGCAGGTCGCGATGACGCTGCAGGCGCTGCGCGGCGTGAAGGCGACGGGCGCGGTCGTCAGGACCGAGGCGCGCGACGGCTCGACGCAGAAGCTGCCGGTCGCGTTCGTCGCGAGCGTACCCGACTGCGCGGTCGTCGCGTGGATCGCCAAGGACGCCGTCATCGACGTGTGGCGGGCGGGCGGCGGCCCGGTCAAGCGTGTCGGCAAGGGGCTGGCGGGGCCGGACATGACGCTCGGGCTGGACGCGATCCGCGCGGCCTGGAGCGGCTGCGGCGCCTCGCAGGTCGTCGTCGGCGGCGACGACTCGCTGCCGTGGGGCCTGGTCTTCGACCTGGGGACGTCGGCGCTGCAGGCGCCGGGCGCGCGCGCCGACTCGGCCGTGCTCGTGACGAGCCCGACGCCCGGGCGCAAGCTCTCGCTCGACTGACCTGCGAACGTCCGCCCGGTCCGCTCAGGCGGCCGACCGGGCGCGTGCCTGCGACAGACCGAGCGCCGCCAGCGCGATGACGCCCATCGCGGCCCCGACCGCGCACGCGCCCAGCCATCCGGCCCGCGTCCACGCGAGGACGCCGAGCCACGAGCCGGCCGCGCCTCCGGCGAAGTACGAGGTCATGTAGATCGTGTTCAGGCGGCTGCGCAGCGCGGGGCTGAGCGCGAAGATGCGCGCCTGGTTGGAGATGTGGTTGGACTGCGCGCCGACGTCGAGCAGCGCCACGCCGACGGCCAGCGCGAAGAGCGACTTGCCGGCCGCGGTGAACAGCCCGAACGACGCGACCAGCACGACGAGCGCGCCGACGTTGACGATGCGCGGATCGCGCCTGTCGGCGAAGCGCCCCACCACCGGCGCGACGAGCGCGCCGGCCACGCCGACGAGGCCGTACGCGCCCACGACGCCGCTGCCGTAACGAGCCGGCAGCGACGCGAGGTGGAAGGCCAGCGTCGACCAAAAGACGCTGAAGGCGCCGAAGCTCATGGCGCCGAGCAGCGAGTGCAGGCGCACGATCGGCTCCTCGCGCACGATGCGCACGAGCGACGCGTACAGCTCGGCGAGCGTCAGGCGCGCCTCGGGACGCTGCGAGGGCAGACGGAGCGCGAGCAGAACGGCGAGCGCGGCCATCACCGCGGCGCCCAGCACGTACACGACGCGCCAGCCGAACGCCTGGCCCACGAAGCCGCTGACGGTGCGCGACAGCAGGATGCCGACCAGCAGCCCGGACATGACCATGCCGACGACGTGACCGCGCGCGCGCGCGGGCGCGGCCGTCGCGGCGTACGGCACGATGAGCTGCGGCACCATCGACGCGAGGCCCAGCACGAAGCTCAGCGCAAGCAGCGCGCCGACGCCCGGCGAGAGCGCGACGCCGAGCAGCGCCAGGCTCGAGGCGCCCGTCATTCCCACGATGAGCCGCCGGCGCTCGAACCGATCGCCGAGCGGCACGAGCGAGAGCATCCCGAAGCCGTAGCCGAGCTGCGTGGCCATCGGCACCCCGCCGACGGCGCGCTCGGAGGCGCCGAGGGCGCGGGCCATCTCGGGGAGCAGCGGCTGCGCGTAGTAGAGGTTCGCCACGATCGCGCCGCCGGCGACGGCGAGCAGCGCGACCAGTCCGCGATCGGCCCGCTCGGCCCCGTCCGTCGTGGGGTCCGAAGGGCGCGCCGCGTCCACGTCGGTTCGATGCAACACCCGGTGCGCCGTCGCGTTCTCTCTCTCAGTGCGGCTTGACCGTGAGCCGGTCGAGGTTGACGTAGCCCGTGCTGCCGAGCGACGAATCGTAGATGAGCGACACCGTGCTCGCGCCGGCCGGCAGCGAGACCGTCACCCCCTGGGTGGCGTACGTCGTCCACGCGCCGGTGCTCGCGAACGACTGGTCGGCGACCGCGTTGGCGCCGTTCACGTACACCCGGCGGCTCGCCGCGCCGGCGCCGGCGGCGTACCGGAACGTCAGGTCGTAGGAGCCCGCCGCCGGGACGTCGACGAGGAAGTCGACCCACTGCCCGTCGGCGTGCCACCCGGCGACGTATCCCCAGCCCGAGAAGCCCGCGTGCGTGGCCTCGAGCCCCACGCCGTGCAGCACGGCCTCTTCGGCCTCGTACGTGCCGGCCGGATCGGCGGGCGCGGGGCCTTCGAGCATCGCCGCCGCGGCGATCGCCATCGCGGCCGAGGAGGTCGCGTTCAGCTGCGCGGGCGGGACGAGCGCGGCCCCCCAGTCGACGCCGTAGAGGCGGCTGGACGGATCGCGCGCGATCGTCCACGCCGCGTCGGCGCTGTCGTCGAGCAGCGCCAGGTAGTCGGTGTGGCTCGTGTCGGCCGCGTAGAGCGTGGCGAGGTAGCGCGCGGCGATCCCCTTGAACTGCATGCAGTCGCCCCCGCACTGCGCGCTCGTGCCGTCGGTGAGGATCGGGCCCAGGGGAGAGGACTCCGTCTCGTGCGCCAGCACGAAGCCGGCGATCTCGTGGGCGAGCATCAGCGGCGAAGGGTCGCCGCTCGCGTGGGCGAGCGCCACGGCGGCGCCGATCATCAGCCCCTCGTTGTACGTGAACTTCCAGGCGCGCTTCTGGCCGGACGACGTGATGTCGTCGATCACCTGGTGCGTCGTCGGGTCGACCATGTTGGCCGCCCAGTACGAGAAGACCTTCTGCGCGAAGGCGAGGTAGCTTTGGTTCTTGGTGCGCTCGAAGAGGCGCGCGCCGCTGACGACCGGGCCGGCGTTGGCGGCGGTCGCCTTCTGCGTGTGGGCCCGGTCCCACCAGATGCCGCCCGGCGTCGATCCGCAGCAGGTGGTGTCCCACGCCGCCGTGATGTCGGCGTAGAGCGCCTCGGCCTCCTTCAGGTACGTCGCGTCGCCCGTCAGGTCGTAGGCGCGCAGCAGCGCGAGGGTCATCCAGTTCTCGTCGTCGTAGTAGCTCCTCGACCAGCCGATGGCGTTCTGCGCGTCGTAGAAGGTGCGCAGCGTGCCGGTGAAGCGCGCGCCCTGGTGGCGCTGCACGGCGTCGAGCACGACGTCCCACGCTTGTGCGAACGTCCAGTAGCCGGTGGCCGTCGTCGAGCCGACGCTCGCGTCGAGGTACTCTTGGCCCTGATCCCAGAAGGCGAGGAGCATCGCTTCCACGGCATCGTCGGCGCGCGCGTTCGCCATGGCCGCGGCGGCGGCGTCGGGCGCCCCGTCGGGCGGCGTCGCGTCGGTCGAGGCCTCGGCGCCGCCGTCGGCCGGCGCCGCGTCGGTCGTCGGGCCGTCGTCCGAGGGCGGGCCGCCGTCGTCCGAGGCGTCGGGGGGCGCGCCCCCGTCCTGCCGGGAAGCGCCGCACGAGGCGCAGACGGCGGCCGCGGCGGCGAGCAGCCAGACGCCGCCGACGGCGCGGAGCGTGGGGACGCGGAGCACGGCAGAGTCAGTGTAGCCGCCCCCGCGCCCCGGAGGGACAATGGCGGCGTAACGCGGCTCCCGCCGCCGTCATCGGAGGTCGATGTGAGCACCACGACCAGCACCCCGACCACCGCGCAAGCCCGCCTCGTCCGCGAGGTGCTCCGGCTGGGAGCGCCGCCCTGGGCGACGGTCGACCCGTTCCTCTTCTGCGTGCACCACGACGACGCGTACCCGGGAGGCAACGACGATCTCGGGCCCGCCGCCTCGCTCGCCGGCCGGCAGCTCGGCCAGGACTTCGAGGGGAAGGACGGCTGGCGCATGTACCACGGGCGGGTCGTGCCGGGCTTCCCGGCGCACCCGCACCGCGGCTTCGAGACGGTGACCGTCGTGCGCCGCGGCCTCGTCGACCACCACGACTCGCTCGGCGCCGCCGCCCGCTACGGGCGCGGCGACGTGCAGTGGCTCACCGCCGGCGGCGGCATCTCCCACGCCGAGATGTTCCCGCTCGTCGAGCGCGAGAGCCCGAACCCGACGGAGCTCTTCCAGATCTGGCTCAACCTGCCGGCGGCCGACAAGCTCGCCGACCCGCACTTCACGATGTTCTGGAGCGGCGACATCCCGCGCCGCACGCTCACGGACGCCGCCGGCCGCGCGACCGAGGTGACGATCGTGGCTGGCGCGCTCGACGGAACGGCGCCGCTGCCGCCGCCGCCGCGCTCGTGGGCCGCCCGCCCCGGGAGCGACGTCGCCATCTGGACGATCCGCCTGCAGCCGCGCGCGACGTGGACGATGCCGCCCGCGGCCGGCGCGAGCACGGTGCGTACGCTCTACTTCTTCCGCGGGCCCGGGCTGCGGGTGGGCGGCGAGGCCGTGACCGCGCCGACGGCGGTCGTCGTTCGGGGCGATGCTCCGGCGCTCCTCGAGGCGGGCGACGGCGAGTGCGAGGTGCTGCTGCTGCAGGGCCGCCCCATCGGCGAGCCGGTCGTGCAGTACGGGCCCTTCGTGATGAACAGCCGCGCCGAGATCCAGCGCGCCTTCGCCGACTACCAGCGCACGCAGTTCGGCGGCTGGCGCTGGCCGAGCGACGCGCCCGTCTTCCCGCGCGACGAGGGGCGCTTCGCGCGTCACGTCGACGGCCGCCTCGAACGCCCCGAGCACTGACGGGCGCCGCGCGCTTCAGCCTTCCGGCGTCTGCGCCGCTCGCTTGCGGCGCACCCGCTGCGCCGCGCTTCCGCGTCGCTTTCGCTCGGTCCGGTCGCGCCCGCCGCGGCGCTCGTTCGCGCCCTGCGTGGTGGCGCGGGGGACGCGCTGGGCTCGCGCGCCCGGCGGATCGGGGCGGCGGCCCGGCCGTTCGCCCTTGATCTTCTCGCGGTCGCTTGGGAACTCGGCCCCGCGCTTGCCGGGGTGCACGTCCTTCAGGTCGCTGTTCACCTGCTTGGCCATGAAAGCAGGGGCGCTGCAGCGCGTGTGCCGCCGCGCGCGCTCCCTCGGCGCGACCGTCGCCGCCATCGCGCCTGGAGCGACGAGGTGCCGGTTGCGGCATCCTACGGAGGGATGTCGTACGTAGCCGCCGTGCCTCCGGTGACCGCCGACGCCGACTTCCTCCACCGGCGCGTGCCCGCGCTCGGAAAGGAGGTGCACCGCCTGGGCCTCGCGCTCAACTACGGCATCGACGCCGCCGGCGTGCGAGCGGCGATCGACCGCGGCGTCCAGTACTTCTTCTGGACGCGGCTGCGCACCGGGGCGGCGACGCCCGCGCTGCGCGAGGCGCTCGCCCGTGACCGCGAGCGGTACGTCGTCGCCACCGGGCCCAGCGTCGGCTACTTCGCCGGGAACGTCCGGCGCGGGCTCGAGCGCGCGCTGCGGACGCTCGGCACCGAGTACGTCGACGTGCTGCAGCTGTTCTGGGTCGGCGTCGGCGCGGCGTTCACCGACGAGACGGTCGGCGAGCTCGTTCGCCTCAAGGAGGAAGGCAAGGCTCGGGCGATCGGCATCTCGATCCACGATCGCGAGCGCGCCGGCCGTCTGGCCGCCGACTCGCCGATCGACCTGCTCATGCTTCGCTACAACGCCGCGCACCCGGGGGCGGAGCGCGACGTGTTTCCGCACCTCGAGCGGCGGCGGCCGGCCGTCGTCGCGTACACCGCCACGAGCTGGCGCAAGCTGTTGAAGGCGCCGCGCGGCTGGCGGGGGCGGGTGCCCACCGCGGCGGACTGCTACCGCTTCTGCCTCTCCAGCCCGCACGTCGACGTCGTCCTCACGGGGCCCAAGACGGGCGCCGAGCTGCAGGAGAACCTCGACGGCCTCGCGCGCGGGCCGCTCTCGCCGGAGGAGGACCGCTTCATGCGCGAGTTCGGGAACGTCGTGCACGGGTGACGCACGGGGCCGGCCCGTGGGTGAGCGCCGCGGCGGACGCTCACCGGTACGTCGCGAGCGCGGTCACCTTGATGACGCGCGCGCATCGAGCGGTCCCGACGTCGCCGGTGCACGCGGCATCGACCTCGAAGCGCGTCGACCGCGAGGCGAGCCCGCGGAGGATCGCGCTCGTCAGGTCGTGACCGCCGTCTTTGCACGCGGGATCGCCGCACGGCAGGAGGAACAGCGCCGGCGCCGTCTCGACGACGTGCCGCACGTAGCGCGACTCCGCGATCGCGTTGGCGGACTCGGAGCGCCGCTCCTCGACCTCGAGGCGCAGCGTCACGAGCGACGGGACCTGGTTGCGAAGCCTGGGCGCCTCGTCCTCGCGCCGTCGCCGCTCGGCGAACCGCTCGGCCGCCTCCGTGTGTCGACGGTTCATCCGACCGAACCCTCGGCTTCGTCCTCGCCGTCGGCGGTTTCGAGCCAAACCTGACGCGCGTGCGCGTACGTCGCGCGCGCCGTTCGCTCGATCTCGGGGTTGCCCAGCTTGCCGAGCTTGCGCGCGAGCGGCTCGGACGCGAGCGCGCGGCGGGTTCGTGCCCGTGCCTCGCTCATCGTGCCGGGCCAGCCGCCGACCGCGCGGCGTCCCTCGGCGCACAGCTGCTCGCGAGCGCGCAGCGCCCACGCCGCACCCAAAGCGCGGGCGCTCGTATCCAGCAGCGTCCGACGGTCCTCCTCACACAGCATGCGGGTGCTCCATCCAGGAGTGTGCCCCTGGCGGCTGATGGATGTCTCGCTCGGCCTCAGATGGGCTTCACGTTCTCGGCTCTGGGCCCCTTGGGCCCCGCGCCCTCGGTGAACGAGACGCGCTGGCCGACCCTGAGGTCCTCGAACCGGACGTCCTGGACGGCCGACATGTGAAAGAAGATGTCCTTGCCAGGGCTCGTCTCGATGAAGCCGAAACCCTTGTCAGTCAGTCTCTTGATCGTGCCCTCAGCCATGACTCCGCCTTCCGGTGTGTGGAAGTCGACACCGTAGCACGGGTGCTGCTGGCGGCGAGTGTGCTACCGTCGAGCACGCGGTCGCTTCCGGGGCCTTCTGTCCGGTCGGGCTCCGAGCATGAGCAACACCTTTCCATCGCCGCCGCCGGACGGCACGACGTCGTACCTCGGACAGCTCGCGCGCGTTCCGCTGCTCACGCGCGACGGCGAGGTCGAGATCGCGAAGCGGATCGAGGCTGCCGAGCACGAGGTGCTCGCCGCGCTCGGCGGTTGCAAGACCGGACGCGACATCGTCGCGCAGCTGGCCGCGGCGATGCGTCGCGGAGACCTGCGCGCGAGAGACGTCGTGCGCGGCTTCGACGAAGACGACCCCGATTGGGAGAGCACGGAGCGGCGCCGCGTGCTGCGGCTCGTGGCGAAGGCGACCTCTGCGAGGGCGTCCGCGGATGCCGTCACCGCTGCGCTCGTCGAGATGCGCCTCACGCCGCGCGCAGTCGATGGAATGGTCCGCAAGCTCGTGAAGGTCGCGAGCGACGAGAAGACGCCCGCCGCCGAGCGGCGCCGGCTCCGCCGCGTGGCCGCGATCATCGCCGAGGCGGACGGGCGGGCAGTCGCGGCGCGCGCCGAGCTCGTACGCGCCAACCTGCGCCTCGTCGTCTCCTTCGCCAAGCGGCACGTCCACCGCGGGCTGCCGATGCTCGACCTCGTCCAGGAGGGCAACATCGGGCTGATGCGGGCGGTGGAGAAATTCGAGTACAGGCGCGGGTACAAGTTCAGCACGTACGCCTCGTGGTGGATTCGCCAGGCGATGTCGCGGGCCCTCGCCGACCAGGGCCGCACCATCCGCACGCCCGTGCACGTGGCCGAGACCATCAGCCGCGTGAACCGGGCCTCCCAGGCGCTCGTGCAGGAGCTGGGACGCAGGCCGACCGTCGCCGAGATCGCCGACGAGATCGGGATCCCCGTCGAGAAGGTGCAGATCGCGATGCGCTGCATGCACGAGCCGAAGAGCCTGGACGCCCCGCTGGGCACCGAGGGCGACGCGACGCTCGGCGATCAGCTCGAAGACGCGCGGGCGCCCTCGCCCCTGCAGAAGGCCGTTCACGCGGCGCTGTCGCACGAGACCGAGCGCCTGCTCGAGACGCTGACGCCGCGCGAGGCATCGATCATCCGGATGCGCTTCGGGCTGGGCGGCACGGGGGAGCATTCGCTCGAGCAGGTGGGCGAGCGCTTCGGCGTGACACGCGAGCGCATCCGGCAGATCGAGGCCAAGGCCCTGGGCCGGCTGAAGCTGCGGGCGGGCAACCTGCGATCGTTCCTCGACGGCAAGGCGGGATCCTGATCGCGCCGAAGGTCGGCTTGCTCGGCGCCCCCGCGCGCGCTACACCGCCACCCCTCACCGGTCTCGCGCGCCTGCCTCGACTCGTTCGGGTCTCCTCGTGCGGCTGTGACGACGCGGCCGTCAGGTGCCCCGTCGCGCCCTTCCCCGATCGTGCGGCAGCGAGGAAGGTCTGCTCCCCGCGCCGCTCGGGGGAGCGCACGGCCGCGAGAGGAACGCACGAACGCATGAAGCCGGAAGTCGACGAGGACGCGGTCCGCATCACGCAGCAGTTTCGCACCCGCGACACGATGGTCTACGATCTGCGTGGCCGGGCTGGGCGGCTCACGCTCCGGATCAGCGGGCGGGGCGGCGACGACGGGCCGCCGACGGAGTGGCGCATCGAGGCCTCGACGAGCACCTCCCCGGATGCGGTGATCGTGGCCGAGCAGGGCGCCACGCGGGCCGAGGCGCTTCGAGCGGTGGGTCGTTCGTGGGACGAAAAGCGCCTCGCGAGCAACCTGCCTTCGTTCGACTGGGAGTCGGTGGCCCGCGCGATGGCCGCCGTCCGCGCCATCTGAGAGGAATCCGAGGCGCCCGTGAGGGCGCCTGCCACGACACGACGACGAAAGGACATGGATAGACCAATGGGCAATCGACTCTACGTGGGCAATCTCTCGTTCAACACCGGCAGCGACGCGCTCCGCGACGCCTTCGCGCAGTACGGCGAGGTGACCGACGTGCACCTCGTCACCGATCGACAGACCGGGCAGCCGCGCGGCTTCGGCTTCGTGACGATGGGCACCAGCGCGGCGGCGCAAGCGGCGATCGCCGGCATGAACGGCTCGAACCTCGACGGGCGCGCCCTGCGCGTCAACGAGGCCGAGGAGCGCCAGGGCGGCGGCGGCGGCGGTCGCGGCGGCGGGTTCGGCGGGGGCGGGAAGCGGGCGCGCTGGTGAACGCACCCGCACGCCGGGGCCCCGGCAAAGATCCGCGGATCGTCACGTTCCGCGGCGCCCTCGAATCACTCATCGAGTCGCTGGACGCGACCGTGCGCATCGCGCGGTGGGAGCCGGGAGGAGAGCCGGTCCCCGAGCCGCTCCGTCGCAGCGCCGAGCAGCTGCAGGAGCGCCTCGGCTCGGCCAACCGCCTCGCCGGGGGCAGGTTCGTCGGGGCACCGGCGGTCGTCGCCACGAGCGACGCGATCCGGGAAGCCGTCCAGCAGCTCGACGCCGCCTACGTCGCCTACCGCAAGCGGGCCGACGGTGGCGCCGGCGAGCGGGACGAAGCGGCCATCGAGCTCGACGCGGAGGTGGGCCGCGTCAAGCTCGATGCGCATCGCTGGGACTGAGCGTCACCGGCGCCAGCCGCCGCGCCGGTGACGAGGACCGCGCCCCTCGCCGGGCATCAGCGTTCGCTTCGCCGGCTCGGCGAGCTGGCCTGCGGCCTCCACCACGCGCCCATCCTCGGCGACCACGGCCAGACGCTGGCGAATGAGCCGCTCGATGTCGCGCAGCAGGATCCGCTCGGCGATCGGGTCGCACAGCGACACGGCGCTTCCGGTCGCGCCCGCGCGGCCCGTTCGACCGATCCGGTGCACGTAGCTCTCGGCCGCGTCGGGCAGCTCGAAATTGAACACGTGCGAGACCCCGTCCACGTCGATGCCGCGCGCCGCCACGTCGGTGGCGACCAGCACGCGCGTGACGCCGCGGCGGAAGTCCTCGAGCGCCCGCTCGCGCGCCCCCTGGCTCTTGTTGCCGTGGATGGCGGCCGACTCGATCCCGGAGCGCTCCAGCTGCGCCGACAGCCTGTCGGCGCCGTGCTTCGTGCGGGTGAAGACGAGGGCACGCTCGACCCCGGCGCCTCGCAGCATGCGCTCGAGCACCGCGCGCTTCTCGTGGCGCGCGACGAAGACCACCGTCTGGGCGACGTTCTCGGCCGTCGTCACCTCGGGCGCGACGGTGACGCGGACGGGATCCACGAGCATGCCGTTGGCGAGCGCCTGGATGTCGGCCGGAATCGTCGCCGAGAAGAGGAGCGTCTGGCACGTTCGCGGGATGGCCGCGCGGATGCGGCGCACGTCGTGGACGAAGCCCATGTCGAGCATGCGGTCGGCTTCGTCGAGCACCAGGTGCGTCACGCCGTCGAGCCGCACGAGGCCCTGCTGCATCAGGTCGAGCAGGCGGCCGGGCGTGGCGATGAGCACATCCGGGGAGCGGCGCAGCGCCACCTCCTGACCGCGCTGGCCGACGCCGCCATAGACGACGGCGTAGCGCGCGCCCTGGTGGTGGCCGTACACCGAGACGCGATCGGCGATCTGCGCCGCGAGCTCGCGCGTGGGCGTGACCACGAGCGCGCGGATGCATCCGCTGCGCTCCGAGGTCGCGAGCGCCTCGAGGATCGGCAGGACGAACGCGGCCGTCTTCCCGGTGCCGGTGGGAGCGCACCCAAGCACGTCGCGCCCGGCGAGGGCGTGGGGGATCACCTCGGCCTGGATGGGCGTGGGCGCCGTGTAGCCCTCGCCCATCAGGGCGCCGACGATCGGCCGGGAGAGGCCCAGCGCCCGGAACGGCGAGGCCTCGACCTCGGGCGTGTCGAACGACATGGCGGCGGTCGGCTCGGGCTGCGGTGTGGGGGCGAAATCTCCCGCTCCGGGCTGGTGGGACCGGTGCGAGGACGTGGCATGGGGACGGCGCCCGCGGCGCCTGGATCGAAACGAATTCACTGGAAGTTGGACTCTCTCGCGGCAGCCCCTTGCGCACGCGCGCGGGTCGCAATCGAAAAACCATTCCACGCTGCCGCGCGATCGGAAGGGCGCAACGGGGCAAGCTCACCCGATCGGCGGCGCCACGTCGTCACGCATCCTTCGCCTTCGAGACGTTCGCGCGAGCACCGAGGCTCGCCGGGGGGCGCGTGATGGGCTCTTGGTAGCGCGGCCGCCTCCATTGCGCAAGTCGTGGTGGGCCGTGTACGGCCGAGGTGGCCGGTGGCGGCCCGGGTCCGCGCGGGAGGGAGCGCACACCGGCCGAGCCGCAGTGAGCGACGAGGGGCCCCCGGATTCGGACGAACCGTCGCTTCCCGGCGCGCCGCCGTGAGATGCTGGAAACGTGCAACTCCGTTCGAAGATCGGCATCGGCGCGCTCGCCGTGTTCCTCGGGATGCAACTCGTCACCTGCGACCGGACCAACCCCCCGGTCGTCAGCGACATCAAGACGCCGGACGACGTGAAGGTCGTCCTGCGGCGCTCTTGCTACGACTGCCACTCGAACGAGACGGTGTGGCGGTGGTACCACCGCATCGCGCCCGGCTCGTGGCTCGTGCACCGCGACGTCTCGGACGGGCGCCGGCACATGAACTTCTCGGAGTGGAACGCCGTGCCGCCCGAGAAGCGCGCCAAGCTGATGCAGCACATCGCGAAGGTCGTCGCGTCGGGCGACATGCCGCCGTGGTGGTACGTCTACCCGATGCACCCCGTCGCCAGCATGTCCGACGCGGACAAGACGCTGCTCGAGGGCTGGGCCAACGGGGCCGCGAAGTCGATGTAGACGCGGCTCTCGCCTGCGCAACCGGCGCGCCGTGGATCGGCTCGGCGGCCGTTCAGGATTGGCTTCGGATCCGAGTGGAGCAACGGGGGATCGAACCCCGGACCTCCGCATTGCGAACGCGGCGCTCTCCCAGCTGAGCTATTGCCCCGAGGACTGCGGGGCGCGGAAGATACGCCGAGGGAGCCCGAAGTCAAGCGTGCGGGCCGGTCTCGGTCAGAACGTCCCCACCACGGCGGCCCCCGACGGCTGGCCCTTCTCGGTCCCGACGATGGGGGTGACGAACAGGCGCGATGCGCGCTCGGGAATCGCCTCCGGCGAGTCCTTCGAACCGACGTACACGTTCTCCGCGTCCCCGCCGACGATGTGATCCTCGACCGTGGGATCGTTCAAGCCCGTGATCGTCGAGGGCGTGCTGCAGGCAGTGCAGAGCGCGAGGGAAGCGGGCAAGATCGAAGCAAGGCGCATGGGGATTGGGTCCTCCGAAAGATGGCGGCTTGCACGGGGTGCGCCGCTGCACAGCCTCCTAGCGTCGCAACGGGCTCGCCGCACACGTCGACCGCCGGCGCGAGCCGGGGAGACGCGGTGCGCGGGACCCGCGGGACGCGGCGCCCCCAGGTCCTCTGCCGCGTGAAGCCCGGCACCACGCGGGCGGGTCGGCGTCTAGTGGTAACCGGCGACGAGCGACCGCGCGAGAAGCCCCCAGCCGTCGATCGCGACGAAGAGCAGCAGCTTGAAGGGCAGGCTCACCTGGGTCGGGCTCATCATCTGCATGCCGAGCGCGAGCAGCACGTTCGAGACGACCAGGTCGATGACCAGGAACGGCAGGTAGATGAGAAAGCCAATGGCGAACGCCTCGGTCAGCTCCGTCACGACGAACGCCGGGACGAGCACCGTGAGGTCGTCGGCGCCCACGCCCGCCCGCTCCTCGGGCGTTCGCGCGGCGCGCGCCACGTCGAGGAAGCGCGCCCGCTCGGTGGCGCTCGCGTTGTTCTTCAGGAACTCGCGCATCGGCTCGCGCACGGCGTCGACGCCGCCGCGCACCAGGGCGATGGTGTCGGGCGCCTCCTTGCCGGAGAAGAGCGGCGCGGCGCGCGCGGCGATTCTGTCGCCGACCGGGGCCATGGCGATGAGCGTCAGCGCGGCCGCCAGCGCCATGACCACGCTGTTCGAGGGGACGCTCTGGGCGCCGATCGCGCTGCGCACGATCTGCAGCACCGTCGCGATCTTCACGAACGACGTCACGGTCATGAACGCGAACGGCAAGAGCGAGACGAGCGCCAGCGCGACCACCAGCGCGATGGGGCGCGAGAGCAGGTCGTCGACGCCCACGCCCCCCGCCGCGGCCGCCGCGATCATCCGTGCTCCTTGTCCCGGGTGGCCTTTCCGGCGAGCGCGCGCGCCAGCACATCGGCGAACGCTGCCGGCGCCCGCGACGGCTCGGCCGCGGGCAGGTCGGCGGCCGGGATCTCGCCGAGCTTGGTGAAGCCCCCCTCGCCGACGCCCACGACGAACACCTGGTCGCCGACCTTCACCAGGTAGATCGCGCGCCGGGCGTCGAGCGGCAGGTGACCGCGAAGCTCGATGGGGCCGCTGGGGCGGCCGAGGCCGAGCCGGCGCGCGCCCCAGAGCACGACGAACGCCAGACCGCACACGACGACCAGCGTGACGAACGTCTCGATGAGGTACCCGGCGTAGGACGACAAGCGGGGCGGATGCTACCGCACATTGACGCGCCGCGCGGCGGCGTCTACAGGCCATGTCGGCAAGCCGTGGCACTGGTGGTCCAGAAGTTCGGCGGCACGTCCGTCGGGTCGATCGAGCGCATCCGCAACGTCGCGCGGCGGGCCCTCGCCACCCAGCGCGCCGGTCACCGCGTGGTCCTCATCGTCAGCGCGATGAGCGGCGAGACCAACCGCCTGCTGGGCCTCGCGCACGACGTGACGAAGGTGCCCGACGCGCGCGAGATGGACGTCATCGCCGCCACCGGCGAGCAGGTGAGCGCGGCGCTGACGGCCATGGCCATCCAGGCCGAGGGGGGCAAGGCGCGGTCGCTGCTCGGCCACCAGGTCAAGATCACGACCGACGACGCGTTCACCAAGGCGCGCATCAAGGCCATCGAGGGGTCGAAGATCTTCGAGACGGTCGACCGCGGCGAGATCGCCGTGGTGGCCGGCTTCCAGGGCGTCGACGACAAGGGGAACATCACGACGCTCGGGCGCGGCGGGTCGGACACGAGCGCCGTGGCCGTGGCCGCCGCCATCGCCGCCGACGAGTGCGAGATCTACACCGACGTCGACGGCGTCTACACGACCGACCCGAACGTCTGCCCGTCGGCGCGCAAGATCGACCGCATCTCGTACGAGGAGATGCTCGAGCTCGCGTCGCTCGGCGCCAAGGTGCTGCAGATCCGCAGCGTCGAAATCGCCATGAAGTACGGCGTGAAGGTGCACGTCCGTAGCTCGTTCAACGACACCCCGGGGACGATCGTGACCAAGGAAGATGCAGCGCTGGAGGGCGTCGTCGTCAGCGGCGTCGCCTACGACAAGGGAGAGGCCCGCGTGCACGTCGTGGGCGTGAACGACAAGCCGGGCGTCGCGGCGGAGCTCTTCGAGCGGATCGCCGAGAAGAACATCTCGGTCGACATGATCGTGCAGAACGTCACGACCGCGGCCGACCCGCACGCGAGCATCACCTTCACGCTCGCCAAGACCGACCTCGCCCGGGCCAAGCCGTGGATCGAGGAGGTGGGGAGGAGCCTGGGCGCGCGCGAGGTCCGCTACGACGAGGACGTGGTGAAGGTGTCGATCGTCGGCCTCGGCATGCGGTCGCACGCGGGCATCGCCGCCAAGATGTTCCGCATCCTGGCCGACGAGGGGATCAACATCCAGGCGATCTCCACGAGCGAGATCAAGGTCTCGTGCCTGGTCGCCGCCAAGTACACCGAGCTCGCCGTGCGCGCGCTGCACGACGGGTTCGGGCTGAACGAGTAAGTCCGTGCCACGGTGAGCCATCGAAGGGCACCCGCGTCCGGCAGGGCGACGGTTCGTAGCGCCGCCTCCGGGCAAACGCGGGGCGGCCTGCGGATTGCTGGGCGCGCGAGGCCATGAACGCTCGAATCCTCGTCCTCCTCGCGGCCCCGGTGCTGGCGGCGTGCGGCGGCAGCAACGACCCGTTGACCACCGCGGCGGAGGACGCCGGGACGGGCGGTGACGCGGGGGTCGTCGTGGACAATGGCGGCAGCGCCCAGTTCTCCGTCGTCAAGGCGTACATCTCACGAGACACCTGGTGCGGGACGCCACCGCCTTTTCAGCCGGGCGACGACTTTCACCTGGTGCTCGAGGGGCCCGGCCAGCAAGACCCGCGGCCCAGGATCCAGATCGACGTCTGGGCGACGGCGCCGCTCGGTGCATCCGAGGCGCTCACGCTCGTTCCGTGGAAGCCCGGGCCGGCTCCCAGCCCCGGCAGCAACGACGACCCGGAAGATGCGTACCGGCAGGACGCGCACGGCAACGACCAGCTGGGCTTCAGCCTGGGCCGCGGGATGACGCCGAACCTGCCCGACCCGAACCCGTACGACCAGGCGACGCTCGCCGTGCTGGCCATCCCGACCAAGGAAGGGGACACGTTGCAAGTGCGCGTGCAGCTGCACTTCACGGATGGCGCAACGCTGGACGAGACGTTCGTGTCGCCGCCGTTGATCGAGATGGACACGCCCTGCGCCGGACGATGACCGTGCAGGCGCACGTTTCGATCGGCTACTGCAGGCAGGCGAACGTCGCCTTGAACCCGCTGCCGTCCAGGTTTTCGGAGACCGCGATGCAGCTGCTGCACGAGATGCCGCCGTTCGACGTCTCCAGATCCGTCCCGTTGCACGTGCAGGGGTTGGATGGCGTCTCGCTGTATGGACTGACGTAGACGAGCGTGCCGTCCTGCCGGCAGTACGCCTTGACCGACGTGCACTGGCCGGACTCGCAAAGCGCCGCCGAGGCGCCGCCCGTGTTGCAGGGCGACCCGTCGAGGCTCGGGTCGGGGACGCCTCCGCAGGTCCCCGACTGGCAGGCAGCCATGAGGCAACTGCCGTAGGGAGGGACGGGGCAGATGTTGCCGCACTGACCGCAGTCGTTGAACGTCGAGCCATTGTCGGCCCACGGCTTCCCGGTGCTGAGATCGACGCAGCTGTTGCCGCACAGCGTGTCCGAGGGATGGGTGCACGTGTACGTGCATTTGCCTGCGACGCACGCGGGCGTCTTCGAGGACGAGCCGGCCGGGCAGGCGTAGCCGCAGCTTCCGCAGTTGTTCGGATCGCTCTCGAGGTCGGCGCAGCCCTTCGGACAGACGACCTGACCCGCGGCGCACCCGCCGCTGCCCGAGGAGCTGCCGGAGCTGCCGGAGCCACTGGAGGACGGGCCACCCGACGAGCCGCCCGAGGAGCCCGAGGACGAGCCACTTCCGGAGCCCGAGGACGAGCCGGTCCCGGATCCCGAGGACGATCCGCTCGACGAGCCGCCGGAGCCGCCACACGACGTGACGAACGCGCAGGAGCCTCCGCTGCCGGAGCCCGACGCGCCCGCATCCGAAGTCCCTCCCGCGATCGGAGACCCGCTGCACGCGGTGGCGAGCGAGAGCAACGCGGCACTGATCCAGGCCCTCATGGTCCAACCCACTTACGCCATCCCGGGGCTTCGCCTTCCCCAGGGCGCGGTGGCGATCCGGCGGTCGGCTCGGTCGCCAAGGGGCACGCCGAAAGCGTGATGCGGTTCCTCGTGGCCGAACGCCTCGTCTGAGCCGACGGCGCCCACGGCATCAGGACCGGGGTGGCGGCGCCGTCACCACCCCCAGGTGTACTCGAGCCGCGCGAACGCCTGCGTGAAGCTCGGGTAGGTCGCCGTCTCGCTCATCAGGTGCTGGCGGAAGGCGACGCCGGCTGCCCAGCTGCGGTTGAAGCGGTAGTCGAGGCCGAGCGCGATCTCCGCGCCGGGGAGGAGCTTCACGCCGTCGACGGTGCCACCCTGCATCGCGTAGCCGCCGACGAGGATCCCCGCGTACGGAACCCACTGCAGCACGTCGAGCACGTAGCCCAGCCCGACGTCGAGGTTGTACACGTCCGCAGGTCGCGTGTGCGGCGTGTCGGGGTGATCGAGCTGCTGGTTGGCGGCGACGAGCGACCACGCGCCCTCGGCCATCAGGTTGAACGCATCGGTCAGCCCGTAGGTGTAGTGCACCCCGAGCATCGAGCCGACGTCGGGCGTGCTCTTGTCCTGGATGGAGAGCATCGACCCGCCGGCGTCCACGCCGAGCTGGTGCTCGCGCTCGACCGCGCCGGCGCGCCCGCCCGCCGCCGTCGCCGCGGCGAACGCGACGAGGGCCGCGACGGCCGCGCGCGCCCTCGTGGGGCTCATTTCGCCTCGGCGAGCGCGCGCTCGATGAGCCGCCGGAACTTGGGGAAGCCCTGCGCGCCGACGATGACGTAGCCGCTCTTCGACCCGGCCGGGACGATGAGGAACGACGGCGTGCCCTGGAAGCCCGCTTCGTCGGCGGCCTTCGCGTCGGCGTCGAGCTCGCCCTGGTGGCTGCCGCCGTCGAGCGACGACTTCCACCGCGCCATGTCGAGCCCCAGGCCGCGCGCGTAGCCGTCGAGATCGTCGCGCCCGAGCTGATGCTGGTGGCCGAACATCGTGTCGTGCAGCGACCAGAACGCCTTGGGGCCCTTCTGGCTCAGCGCCTCGCGCGCGGCCTGCGCCGCGAGCGGCGCGTCGGGGTGCATCGGCAGCGGCAGGTCGTGCCACACGAGCTTGATGCGGGTGCCGTACTGCTTCATCACGCGCGCCAGCGTCGGCTCGACGCGCGAGCAGAACGGGCACTGGAAGTCGCTCCACTCGTGGACGGTCACCTTCGCGGCCGGGTTGCCGCGCGCCGGATCGCCACCGGGCAACGACGCCGGCACGTCCTTGCGCTCCGGCGGCGGCGGGGTCTGGCCGTCCTTCACCAGCGCGTCGTACAGCGCGTCGGGCTTGGTCCCCTCGGCCAGGAGCTTCTTCGCCTTGGCGATCTCCTCGTCGACGATCGCCTCGAACGTCTCCTTGGGCTGCGCGCCGACCAGCCGCCGGCCGTCGATGAAGAAGTGCGGCGTGCCGTCGGCCTGGAAGTCGTCGGCGAGGTCGTCGTCCTCGTCGATCTCGCGCTGGTGCGTGTGGTGGGCGATGGCCGCCTTCACCTTGTCGGCCTTCGCGCCGAAGCGCGTGGCCAGCTTCACGAGGGCGGCGTCGCCGAGGTCGTCCTGCGAGGCGAACAGCGCGTCGTGCATCGACCAGAACGCCGCGTCGCCCTTCTCGGCGCGCACCTCGAGGGCCGCCTCCGCGGCCGGCTCGGCGCGATCGTGGAAGGGGAGTGGCTCGTTCTTGAAGACGATGCGCAGCTGGTCGCCGTACTTGGTGCGCAGCGCGTCGAGCGTCTGCTCGGCGCGGGCGCAGAAGGGGCACTGGTAGTCGGCGAACTCGACGATCGTCACGAGCGCCGAGGCCGAGCCTCTCGCAGGGCTCTTGCCGAGGGGCACCTTGTAGACGGTCTTCGTGTCCTCCTGGGCGCCGTCGTCGTCCTGGTCGGCGGCGGCCTTGGCCGCCTCGGCGAGGTTCTCGCGCGACAGCACCGCGTACACGCGCGCGGGCGGCATCCCGGCGGCGATCTTCGCCTGCGCCGCCTGGATCTGCTGGTCGATGACGGTCTTGAACTGATCGAACGGCTGAGCGCCGATGACCGGCACGCCGTTGACGAGGAACGTCGGCGTCCCGGACACGCCGAGGTTCTGCGCGTCCTGCAGGTCGGCGTCGACGGCCGGCGCCCAGGTGTGCGCGACCACGCCGGCGCGCCACGCGCCCATGTCCTTCACGCCCGCGTCGCGGGCCCAGGCCTCGTACTTGGCGTCGCCGAGCGCGCGCTGTCCCTGGAACGCGGCGTCGTGGAACTTCCAGAACGCGTCGGCCCCGGCGAGGGCGAAGACGCCCATCGCCGCCTCCGCGGCGGGGCGCGCGTTCTCGTGGAAGGGGAGCGGCAGGTTCTTCCAGACCAGGCGCACCTTGTCCGGGCCGTAGGTCGCGCGGATGCGCGCCATCGTCGGCTCGGCGAGGCTGCAGAACGGGCACTGGAAGTCGGCGAACTCGACGATCGTCACGGGCGCCGTGCGGCTGCCCCACGTCGGGTTGCGCGAAGAGATGGGGACGCCGGCGTCGTCTTCGCTCGGCGTCGTCACGGCGCTCGGCGCCGCCCCCGGCGCGCTGGACGCGACGGGGGCGGACGCGGGAGCCGCTGCGGGCGGCGGCGGCGCGGCGGCCGCGCAGCCCGCAAGCAATGCAAGAGAGGAGAAGAGAAGAGCGGGCTTCAAGCGGTCACTTGGCTTGCGAGAGAGCGAGCTCGATGACCTTGCGGAACTTGGAGTACGGCTGCGCTCCGCTGATGTAGTAGCCCTGCTTGGCGTTGCCCGGCACGATGATGAACGCCGGCGTGCCGCTGATGCCGTCGCTGTTGGCGGCCTGCTTGTCGGCGTCGATCTCGGCGGTGTGCGTGCTGCCGTCGAGCGCCGCCTTCCACTTGTCCATGTCGAGGTTCAGACCCTTGGCGTAGCCGTCGAGGTCGTCCCTCTTGATGTGGTGCTGGTCGGCGAACATCTTGTCGTGCATCGTCCAGAAGGCGCTCGGGCCCTTCTGCGCGTACGCCTCGCGCGCCGCCTGCGCCGCGAGCGGCGCGTCGGGGTGCATCGGCAGCGGCAGGTCGTGCCACACGAACTTGATCTTGTCGCCGTAGTCCTTCATCACCTGCGCGACGGTCGGCTCCACGCGCCCGCAGAACGGGCACTGGAAGTCGCTCCACTCGTGGATGACGACCTTGGCGTGCAGGTTGCCGCGCGCCGGATCGTTGGTCGGCAGGTTGGCCGGAACGGCCTTCATCTCCGGCGGCGGGGGACCCTTGCCGTCCTTGGTCAGCGCCTCGTACACATCGGTCGGCTTGACGCCCTTGGAGATGAGCGCCTGCGCCTTGGGGATCTCCTCGTCGATGATCTTGTCGAACTTCTCCTCGGGCTGCGCGCCGACGAGGCGGCGGCCGTCGATGAAGAAGTGCGGCGTGCCGTTGGCCTGGAAGTCGTCGACCAGGTCCTGATCGGCGTCGAGCTCCTTCTTGTGCGTGTGGTTGGCCATCGCGTTCTTGACCTTGTCGGCGCTGGCGCCGGCGTCGGTCGCTTCCTTCACGATGGTCTCGTCGCTCAGGTCCTTCTGGTTGGCGTAGACCGCGTCGTGGAACGCCCAGAAGGCCTTGTCGCCCTTCTCGGCGCGGACCTCCATCGCGGCCTCGGCGATCGGCTCGGCGTGCGGGTGGAACGGCAGCGGCTCGTTCTTCCAGACCAGGCGCACCTTGTCGCCGTACTTTTCGCGGATCGCCTTGAGCGTCGGCTCGACGCGGCTGCAGAACGGGCACTGGAAGTCGGAGAACTCGACGATCGTCACGAGCGCGTTGGCGGGGCCGCGGACCGGGCTGTTGCCGAGGGGGATCTTGAAGACGGTGCTCGTGTCCTCCTTGTCCTCGTCCTGGTCCTTGGCCGCGGGGGCGTTCTTGTGGTTCTCCTTGGTCATCTCGACGTAGATGCGCGACGCCGGCGTGCCGGCCGCGATCTTCGCCTGCGCCTTCTGCAGCTCCTGGTCGATCGTCCGCTTGAAGTTGTCGAAGGGCTGCGCGCCGTTGACGAACACGCCGTTGATGAAGAACGCCGGCGTGCCCTGCACGCCCGCGGCCTTGCCGTCGTTCTCGTCCTTCTCGACCTTGGCGGCGAACTTGTGGCTCTCGAGGCCGGCCTTGTACGCGGCGATGTCCTTGACGCCCGCGTCCTGGGCCCACTTGATGTAGCTGTCGGTGCCCATCGAGCCCTGGTTCTTGAAGTCGGTGTCGTGCCACTTCCAGAACGCGTCGTTGCCCGCCATCTCGAAGACGCCCTCGGCGGCCTCGGCGGCCGGCTTGGCGTTCTGGTGGAAGGGCAGCGGGTAGTTCTTCCACACGATGCGGACCTTGCTCGGGCCGTACGTGTCCTTGATCTGCTGCAGCGTCGGCTCGACGCGCGAGCAGAACGGGCACTGGAAGTCCGACCACATGACGATGGTCACGGGTGCGTCGCGGTTGCCCCACATCGGGTCCTTGCTCGAGATGGGGATGGGCGAGTCGCTGTCGTCCCACGTGGTGGCGGCCGCGCCGTTGTCGGCCGTGATGTCGCCGGCGCGCAGCCGGTGCTGATCGTAGCCCCACATGACCGCGACGCCCGCGAGGAAGCAGAGGAAGAAGCCGATGATGGCGACTCCCGTGTTCACGCCGCCGCCCGCGTCGCTCGCGGGGGTGGGGGCGTTGTTCGTGTCCTTGGACATGAGCTCACCTTCGTTAGAGAGATGCCGGGCCGTGGCTAGCACACGAGTCTCGTGACCACGGCGAAAAAAACCGCTGTCGTCCCCGCCGCATGCCCGAGCTCGGGCGAGACCCACACGCGCGCGGCCAGACCGATGGGGCCGGGCCCGGCCCCGCGGGACAGACCCGGGGACCGGGGGCCGAAGCCCATCGGACGAACCTTGGGACGTGAGCGCGCGTGGGCTCAGCCGCGCGGCGGGCGCTCGACGCGGTTGCGCACGCCGTCGAGCGGACGAGCCGCCTCGGCAGGCGTGCCGAGCGAGTCGCCCGGCGCGGGCGGGATGTACGCGGGCGCCGGGGGGAGCACGGCGTCGGGGCCGCCCGACGGCGGCACGGGCAGGCGCTGGCCCCCGTCGATCGTCGCGCGCAGCGGCAGGCCCGCGGCCTCGTCGCACGACGTCAGGCGCGCGCGCGCGATCGCCTCGTCGAGCGGTTCGAGCGCGGGGGGCGGCGCGATGGCGCTGGCGCCGCGGTCGTCGCAGAACGGGGCGGGCATGGCGTGGGCCGGGCGCGCGATCGTCCAGAGGACGAGCAGCAGGCTCGTGGCGAGCGCGGCGCGCAGGGCCCGTCGGACCATCGGTCGGTTACTGTGGATCGGGGGCGGGCGCGAGGGCAAGCGGCCCGCTATGCTTGGGCGATGCGCCCGGCAAGCGCCGTCCCCCCGTACGCAGCGCGCCCCGGCGCGCAACCCGGGTACGGAGCGCGCGGCGGCGCGCGACGCCGCGCCGCGCTCGCGCTCGCCACCGCCGCCCTCGCGCTCTGCGGCTGCGCGCGGCACGCAGCCCAGGACGCGTCCGGCGACGACGCCGGGGACGCCGCCGCCGGCGACGCCACGCCTTCGGACGACGGCGGGCCGCTCGGTCCGTCGTCCGACGGGGGCGACGGCGGGCTGCTCGGTGACGCGGCGCCGGGCTGCGCCGCCGGCGCCGACCTGGTCTACCTCGCTACCGAGGAGAAGCAGCTCTACTCGTTCGATCCGAAGACGCTGACCTTCTCGCTCCTCGGGCTCATCGACTGCGCCAGCGGCCAGTACGTCAACTCGATGGCGGTCGATCGCAACGCGGTCGCGTGGATCAACTACGGCGACGGCTCGCTGTGGAAGGTGGACACGCACCACCCGCAGTGCCAGGCGACCGGCTACATCCCCGATCAGCAGAACATCACGCTGTTCGGCATGGCCTTCAGCGCGAAGAGCACCGGGTCGAGCGACGAGACGCTGTTCATCGACGACCTGGCCGGCGGCGGCCTGGGCTTCATCGATCTCGCCACGATGCAGCTCCAGCGGCTCGGGCCGTTCCAGGGCGCGCTCTCCGGGCGCGCGGCGGAGCTGAACGGCACGGCCGACGCGCGCCTTTTCGGCTTCTTCGCGGGCAGCCCCCTGGGCGACGCCGCGTCGGCGTCGGTCGAGCAGATCGACACCGCGACGCAAGGGTCGACGCAGTCCTACCCGCTTCCGACGGTCGACACGGGCAGCGACTGGGCGTTCGCGTTCTGGGGCGGCGACTTCTACTTGTTCACGGCGGACAAGTACGACATGACCATGCCCGATTCGACCCTCACGCGCTTCCGTCCGAGCGACGGCAGCCTCACGGTGCTCGCGGGCGGCGATGCCGGCAACGACCTCACCTTCCGGGTCGTCGGCGCCGGCTCGAGCACGTGCGCACCCACCACGCCGATCCAGTAGCGGACCGTCGCGAGCGGTCAGCGCGCGTCCACGGCGCAGACGGTGCGTCGCAGCGTGCGCTCCGCCGTCCAGCCTGCGGTCTCGGTCGACCAGAGGCGCGCGCGCGCCGCGGCGAGCAGGTCGCGCGCGCGGGCGCGGCGACCGGCGACCGCCGCCGCATCGCTCACCGAGTCGCCGGGCAGCTGGCGAGCCGCGATGCGTGCGAGCGTCGCCGCGTCGCGGCCGAGCGCCGTCCACCAGCTCACGGTCCCGAGCGTGGCGCGAAAGCGCGCGAGCTCGTCGTCTCCCGCGTCGCCCGTCGCCGCGTCGGGCACGACGCCCGCCGACGCCGTCAGCACGCGAAGCCCCGGCGGGCGCGCCGGCAGCGCCGCGGCCTCCAGCGTCATCGCGACCACGCCGCGCTCGTGCGCGGCCGCGAGCTCGCCGACGAGGTCGCGCGCGCACCCGGGCGATCCGCTGACGAGCCACGCGCTCGTCCCGTCCTTCTGCCACTGCGCGAGGGGGAAGCGCGGATCGCCCGCGCGCGTGGCCGGGATGTCGCACGACACCGGCGGCAGGAGCGTCAGCCCCGCGACGCGCCCGCCTTGCGGCGCATAGAGCGCCAGCTCGCTCGTGTCGATGACCGGCTCGACGGCCCCGCCGGCCATCGCCGGGGCCGCGCGCGCCAGCGCCTCGACCACCGCCGCCCGCGATTCGCCCGCGACGAACCCGAAGCCGCTCCCGCCGGTGGGCTGGTCGGGCGGCGCGAGCGTGATGACCGGCACCGCATGGTCGTCCCCCCAGCGCAGCGCGCGCGCCGCCGTGTCCGGATCGAGCGCCGCGATGACGATGGCCGCTCCCCCGCCCGCCAGCTCGTCGAGCGACACCTCGGTGCGGTCCGCCGTGCCGGCGTCGTCGCGCGTCACCAGCTTCACGCGCTCCTGCGGGCCCGGCTCGTCGAGCAAGGGCGCGGGCTCGGGCGGCGCGCACGAGGCGCGCGCGGCGGAGGAGGAGGTCCTGGTGGCCGCGGTCGCGCCGGCGTCCGCCGCCGGCGGCGTCGCGGCGGGCGCTCGCACTCCTCGCGGAAGCCCGAGCGCCCACATCACGCCGCGCAGCACGTCCGCCGCCTCGTCGCGCAGCCCGGGAGACTCGGTCGGCAGCAGGAGCCCGATCGTGCGCCCCTCGACGACGTTCAGCCCGCGGCGGCTCGTCGCCAGCTCGCCGAGGGCGACGCCGGCGTCGCCGCCGACGAGGATCGCGCCCGCCTCCTCGTCGAGCAGCATGCGCGCCAGCGCCGCGTCGCCGCTGCTCGTCGCGATCTTCACCAGGCGCTGCGCCAGGATGCGCTCGATGTCGACGCCGTAGCCGAAGCTCGCGCGCTGGGTGCGCATCGCCTCGAGCGCGTTGACGAGCACGTCGCGCGGCAGGCGCTCGACCATGGCCGTCACGGCGGCGACCGTGCGCGCCTTGTCCTCGTCGCTGCTCGTCCGGAGCCAGGCGTCCATGTACGAGATGGCCTCGTACTCGCTGTGGGTGGCGAGCGCCGAGAGCGTCAGCTCCTCCTCGAAGGCGTCGCGCGCGATCGGGTCGACGCTCTTGCCGACGAGCGGCCGCAGGAGCTGCATCGCGGCGTCGGGCTCGCCGCGCAGGCGCAGCCGACGCGCGCGCGCGACCGTCCAGAGGTCGCGCGTCGAGCCGGGCGGCAGCGACTCGCCGAGCGCGAGCTCGCGATCGGCCGTCGCGAGATCGTTCTCCGCCATCGCGACGAGCGCCAGGTACACGTGCGCGAGCGGCGCCCGGCCGTCGCGCGGGTAGGTCGCGAGGAAGCGCTCGAGCATGCCGCGCAGCGCGGCCGGGGTCGTGTGCTCGGGGTCGCGCCACGCGTCGCGGATGGCCGCGAACGCGGCCGCGGCGGCCGGCGAGGAGGCGATCGAGGGCACCGGCGTCGGTCCGGTCGAGCCGCTCGAGGCGCACGCCGCCGCCGCGGCGACGACCGCCAGCACGGGGAGCGAGGACGCCAGCGCGCGCCGCATGCGCTACCATCCGTAGCACGCGCTTGCGCTCTTCCGCCCTCGCCCGTCGCATCCTCTCGCTCTCGGGCGTCGTGCCGCTCGGCGTGTTCCTGCTCGTCCACGTGGTGACCAACGCGCGCGCGCTGCGCGGTCCGGCGGCGTTCGAGGGCGCGGTGGCGTTCTGGGCGCGCCTGCCCGGACTGCGGGCGCTCGAGGCGCTCGTCGTCTTCGCGCCGCTCCTCGTGCACGCCGGCGTGGGCCTGTGGCTGGTCGTCGCGCGAAGGCCGACGGCCGAGCCGAGCCCCTACCCGCCGCCGCTGCGCGTCGCCGTGCGCGCGACGGCCGTGGTGGCGCTGCTGTTCCTCGCGCTCCACCTGCCCGAGCTGCGCTTCCGGGGCCAGGCGGGGCCGCCCGACGGCGGCGTGCTGCGGACGATCCTCGAGGCGAAGCTCTCGTCCACCTCGCACGGCGTCCCGTGGCGCGCCCTGGCGTACCTCGCCGGCAGCGCGTGCGTCGTCTTCCACTTCGCCGCGGGGCTCTGGGGCTTCTTCGCACGCACGGCCCGCGGCGCCGAGGCCCGCGCGCGCCGCGTGGCCGCGTGGAGCGCGGGCGCGCTGGGCGCCGTGCTGTGGCTGCTGCTCGCCGACGCCGTCGTCCTCCACGCGACGGGCGCGCGCCTCTTCGGTTCGCCCGCGCCGGAGGTGCCCGCCGAGGCGTGCCCGCCGGGCAAGTGATTCACGTCAGGGGCAGGACGACGGTGAACGTCGCGCCCTCGCCGTCGCTGCAGGCGCCCACGTGGCCCCCGTGGGCCTCGGCCACCTGCCGCACGATCCAGAGGCCCAGGCCGAGCCCCGCGTAGTGACGCGAGGACTCGAACCGCGCGAAGCGTTCGAAGATCTTCTCCCGGTGCTCGGCGCCGATGCCGACCCCGTGATCGCGCACCGTCAAGACCGCCTCCCGACCCGCGCGGGCCACGCGCACCTCGATCGGGTTGCCGGGGCCATACCGCATCGCGTTCGAGAGCAGGTGGCCGACGAGCTGCCGCACGCGCTTCGGATCCCACGCGCCGACGACGGTCTCGGGCGCCGACACGATCGCGCGGCACCCCGCGCGCCGGAGCGGCTCGTCCAGGGCCTCGACCTCGTCGCGCACGAGCGCCGCCAGGTCGACCTCCCGGCGCTGGAGGCTCAGACCCGTCGAGACGATGGTCGAGACGTCGAGCAGCTCCTCGACGAGGCGCTCGATGCGTCCGAGCGCGCGGCTCATCGTGGTGAGGGCCTTCACGCACTCCGGATCGGGGGGCAGCGCGCCGTTCGCCGACTTCCGCAGGAGCCGGTCGAGGCTCAGCCGCGTCGAGGTCAGCGGCGTCTTCAGCTCGTGTCCGACCAGCGACACGAACTCGTCGCGCAGCCGTATCGCCTCCTCGGACAGCGCGAGCCGAAGTCGGGCCTCCTCCAGCTTCTTGCGCGGCGTGGCGTCGCGCACGGCCGCGATGGCGACCGCCCCCGCCTCCGTGCCCCACGGGCTCAGCATGATGTCGACGGGGAACTCCGTCCCGTCCTTGCGGCGACCGAACAGATCGCGCCCGCGGAGGTCCATCGCACGGACGTCCGGGGCGCGCATGTACTCCTGCCGGAGGGCCGCGTGCCCCGCCGCGTAGCGCTCGGGCAAGAGCACCTCGAGGGGCCGCCCGAGCAGCTCCGCGGGGGAGTACCCGAAGAGGTCCTCCACGCGGCCGTTGGCCAGCGCGATCCGTCCGTCGGCTCGCACGACGATCATCGCATCGGGCACGGCTTCCAGCAGCTTCGTCAGCGCCTGCGTGATCGCCAGCCCGGGCCGGACCACCACGAGCGACGCCTGGGCGCCGTAGGTCGCCGCGTCGAGCGGCTTCACCGACACCTGCGCGTCCAGCTCGCTCCCGTCCTTGCGCACGCCCCGCAGCTCTTCCTCTCCTCGCCGCTGGGCGAAGAGCGCTCGCGCGCGCGCTCGATCGCTCGTGTCGACGACGTCGTCGACGCTTCGCTCCTCCAGCTCGCGCCCCGAGTACCCGAAGAGCCGTACGGCACGGTCGTTGGCGATCCGGATGCTCGTGGACGAGACGACCATTGCCGGCTCGGGCAATGCGTCGAGCAGGTCGCGTACGGGTGAGGAGTCGTGCACCACGGCCTCCATGAGCGTCGCGCCTCACTCACACGTCGTGCCAGGGCCGCCGGCGGCGGTGCAGGCGCCACCGGTCCTGCGGACGAATCACTTCGGCGGACCGTTGACGGGGCCCGGACCCGGGCGCGGCTTGCGCGGAGGCGCGGGCGGTTTCGGCGGCGTCGTGGGCCGCGTCGAGGGCGGGAGGGCCGGCTCGAACGGCGTGTCCGGCGGCCCGGCGGAGGCGGACGCCGAGGCCGAAGGCGCGAGGCGCGGCGCGCGCTCGCCGCCCCAGTCGCGCTGGATGTCCTCGCCGCGCGGCCGCAGCAGCCAGGCCGCGACGGCCGCGACGAGCACGAACGCGCCCAGCGCGAGCAGGAGGAAGAAGCCGTTGCGCCACTTCTCGTAGCGCTCCCCGTACTTGGCCTTGAGCCGCTCGATGCGCTTGTAGAGCTGCGCCTCGGTCAGCCCGTGGTGCTCGGCGAGCTGCTTGTAGGTGACCTTCGCGTCGTCGTCGGCGTCCGCGAGCTGCTCCATGATGGCCCACGTCTCGCGGTCGTTCGCGTCGTCGGAGACGGCGCGGCTCATCCAGCGGCGCAGCAGCCAGCCCTCGGCGTGGAAGTCGGGCTCCGTCGGATCGACGCTCGGATCGACGTCGACGACGGCGTCGCCCGGATCGTCGACCGGCTCGCCCGCCTCGTCGAGGATGGCGGGGGCCTGCGGCATCGGGCCCTCGTACGGCTCGCGGCGCGCGCGCTTGCGGTAGCGGTCGGCGATGCGGCGGCGAACGACGCGGTCGAACCAGGGCTGCACCGACGCGCGCCGGGGCATCGTCTTCTTGCCCAGCGCCGAGGCGACCGCCTCGTCGACCAGATCGTTCACGTCCTGCTCGGGCGCCCGCAGGCCCACGATGGTGCGCGCGCGCGCGAGCACCTCGGGGCGCGAGAGGAACGCCCGCAGCTCGTCGCGCGTCACGCGGGTCGGGTCGTCGGCCGGCGCGCCGGCGTCCTCGTCGTCGGCGTCGTCGGCGTCGGAGCCGTGCCCCTCGGCGTCGTCGGGCAGCTCCTCGCCCTCGTCGCGTACCTCGTCGTCCTTGCGCGCCCCCATCCGACCGATGGGCGATGGTGCGTCACCGACGAGGCGCGGGCAAGAGATCCCGAGGGGCCCGCGCCCGCACGGCTGGCGCGGGTCGGCCGCATGCGCGCGGCGACGCACGAGCTCGAGGCGCGCTCGCGCGTGGTCCGACCGGGAGCCCCTCGGCGCGAGGCGCTCGCGAGCGGCGCGGGCGCATGCACCCGTCCTCCACGAGGCGCTCGTCCGCCGTGCGGAGGCGTGCGGGAGCGGTCCACGAGGCGCTCGTCCGTCTGCGATGGGCGCGAGCGCCACCGGCCCGAGGCGCTCGTCCGCGCGCGACGGGCGCACGCGCCTCGTGCGAGAGGCGCTCGTGCGCCGCGCTCGGGCGTTCATCCGTCGTCCACGAGGCGCTCGCGCGCGAGCGAGGTGCGCGTCCGCCTCGGGCCGGAGGCATTCGTCCGCGCGGGTGGCGCCCGTGCGCCTCCTGCCCGGGGCGCTCGTCCGCACTCCATCTGCCGGCAATCCTTCGGCTTTGCCGATTTCTCGAAAAAGCTCGTCAGGAGCTCGACCCCCGTGACGACTTCCCTCGTGAGGAGCCCGCGAGGGGCTCTCGAAAGGAAAGCGTTCGTCATGGATAGAACCGTCAAGAACAAGAAGACCGTAGCCACCCGCGCGACCGAGGTCGCCGCGGGCATGAAGAAGCGGTTCCCGAACGGATCGCAGAAGATCACGTTCGGGGGCGGCTCCTTCGACGTCACCGTCGACCAGGCGGTCACGAATCTCCAGGAGATCGTGACCAATCGCTCGGCGGTGACGGCGGCCAGGGCCGCTGCCAAGGCGACGGTCGCCGAGGAGAACGCCAAGATGCCCGCCCTGATCGCGTTCATGAGCGCGCTCGTGGCGTTCATCCGGCTCAACTTCGGCGCCGACGCCACGGCCCTCGCCGACTTCGGCCTCGAGCCCCCCAGGGCTCGCACGCCGATGACGGCCGAGGAGAAGGCGGTCGCGGCCGCCAGGCGCGAGGCGACGCGCAAGGCGAGGGGCACCGCCGGGCCCCGGGCGAAGAAGGCGGTGAAGGGCAACGTCAACGCGACGTTGGTCGTCACCCCGGCTTCCCCGCCGGCAGCCCCCGCGCCGGGCGCGGAGCCGGCGACGCCGCCCGCCACGCCACCCAAGGCGTGACCGGGTAGCGCCGCCCGGGCGCGCAGCCACGAGAAGGGAAGGGGGACGCCGCGCCGGCTGTGCTGGATGCGGCGTCCCCCGGCCCGGTTCTATGTGATGTCGTGTGACGTGCCGCTCGGCTTTCGCCGACCACGAGGCACGAAGAGGGCTCTCTCCGCCGAGGGCTATGTCACATAACATGACATGACATCTGGCAAACCGGAGGGCCCCCCGACCGGAGCCCCGACGGCGGATCAACCACTTGCGGCACGTTCTTCATAAGACACGGACACCGCAGGCCGGTGGGTGGACATCCTCGACCGAGTCGCCCCGCCGAACCCGCCTGCCATGCCTCCGAAGGCCGGACCCGCCCGGTTCGTGAACCTGACAGCGGCGCGTCAGGTTCCCTCCGGAGCGCGACCGTCGGTCGTTGACCGGGCGTACCCGGCCTCCCAGTATCCGCGCTCCGCTTCACCACCCAAGGAGCCACGCACCATGAGCCTCACGTTCTATTTCGCGCCCCAGTCCACCGCCAGCATCACGACGCTCGTCCTCGAGGAGCTCGGCATCCCGTGCGAGCGCGTGAAGCTCGACATCCGGAAGGGCGACACCAAGAAGCCCGAGTTCCTGAAGATCAACCCCAACGGCCGCGTGCCCACGATCGTGCACGACGGCGTCGCCATCTGGGAGTCGGCGGCGATCACCCTCTACCTCGGCGAGACGTTCGGCGAGAAGGCGAAGCTGTGGCCCGCGGCGGGCCCGAAGCGCGGCGAGGCGATGAAGTGGGTCGTGTGGACGAACGTGTCGCTCGGCGACGCGGTCTATCACTGGGCCCGCAACACGATGTGGGCGCCGGAGGACCAGCGCAACGCCGCCGCCGCCGCGACCGCCGCCAAGGACGTCGCGGGGCTGCTGCGCGTGCTCGACGAGGCGCTGAAGGGCAGGGACTTCCTCGTCGGCGACTACACGCTCGCGGACGCGCACGTGAACTCGTTCGTGGACTGGCTGCGGCACATGAAGATCGACATGACGGGGCTCGGCCACCTGAGCGCGTGGAGCAAGCGGTGCAGCGAGCGCCCGGCTTACGCGAAGGCGATGGCGCGCGAGAACGCGTAGGCCGCGTCGGCTCCTACGCCCTTCGCGCCACGGCCGCCGCTCGAAGCCGCTGCGCTTCCTCGTACTTGCGTCGAGCGTAGCGCAGCCGCTCGAGCGGCGTCGGGTAGCGCCGCAAGAACCAGTCGATGAGCACGGACATCTCCTCGCCTTCGGGGCCGCGCGCGCTCTCGAGCGCGGCCGCGAGGCGCCGCTCGAACTCCTCCGGCGGGAGGACGTCGTCGTAGGGCGACACGGGAGGACGCGACGCCCAGCGCTTGGTCGTGATGAGATCGTCGATCGAGGGCAGGCAAATGGACAGCCCCGGCGCGACCTCCACCGTCTGTCGACGCCGCCACGCCGCGTCGAAGTCGAGCGTCGTGCCGGCGGCGTCCGTCTTGGCGCGCGCGACCATCACGTCGACGTGCTCGCCGTCCTCGAGCACGTAGCGCCCCGTGCGGCGGGCTTCGTCCGGCGTCCGGTTGGGCTCGTGGTCGAGCGGGGCGAAGGCGGCATTGAGCTTCTCGACGTCGTCGAAATGCACCCAGAGATCGTAGTCGGCCGTCAGCACCGGGACGCCGAGCAGGACGAGGGCCCTGCGTCCGATGAGCAGGGCGCGGGCGCCGCTGCCCGCCAGCGCTCGAACGAAGTCCTCGTCGCTGAATTCGCCCGCGTGCACGCTCTCGCCTGCCTCTCGGTAGCACGCGCGCGGAGCCGCCAGCGGCAGCCGACGCGCGCACCGCGTGCGCGCGCTCGGGCGCGGGCGGTCCGGCTCACTTCAGCGCGCGCGCGAACGCGCCCGGCAGGAGCGACGCCGGGTCGAGCGGCACCGGCTTCCGACCGGGCTTGACGAGGAAGAAGGCGGGCGTGCCCTGCACGTTCAGGCGGTCGGCCTGGTCTCGCGCCTGCGCGATGGCCGCGGCCACCGCCGGATCGCTCCGCTCGCCCATCGCGCGCTGCGCGTCGGCCCCCGGCACCGCGGCCATCAGCTTCTGCACGTACGCGTCGGTCACGTACCCGGAGCCCTCGGGGCCCTGGTTCTCGAAGAAGAGCTCCACGAAGTCCCAGAGGTGGTTCTGCTGCGCCATCGACGCCGCCGCCCGCGCGGCCGCGACCGAGTCGGGGCCGAGGAAGGCGAGGTTGCGGAAGGTGAGCTTCACCTGGCCGGTGCGCACGTACTTCTGGATGATCGGCGGGAGCAGCGCCGTGCTCGCGGCCGCGCAGTAGGGGCACTGCAGATCGGCGAACTCGACGAGCTCCACCGGCGCGTTCGGATCGCCGAGCGTCACGCCGCTCTGCGGGATGCCGCGCAGCAGCGACTGCGTGCGATCGACGCCGGCCGGCTGCCCGGACCTCATCATCTGCGCGGCGCGGTCGACCTGCGCGGGGCCCTGCGCCTGCGACCCGGTCGCGGGGTGGGCGCCGGCGACGTGGGGGTGGACCAGGCTCGCGGCGGTCATGGCCGCGGTGGGGACGACGAGCAGGGCCCACATGAACAGGCGGTTTTGGATCAGGCGGCGGATGCGGCTCAAGGCCCCTCCTTCATAGCCACTCGCGGCGCCGTCCGCAGCGCGGCCGCGGCATCTTGTCGCGGCCGAGCCGCCCGCCCTACCGTCCCGCGCGATGCCGCCGTCGACGGTCCGCGCCAATGGCCTGCGGTTCGCCTACCTCGAGGAGGGGTCGGGTCCGCTCGTGCTGCTCGTGCACGGCTTCCCGGACACGCCGCACACGTGGGACCACGTCCGTCCGGCGCTCGCGCGCGCCGGATACCGCGCGGTGACGCCGTTCACGCGCGGCTACGCGCCCACCGAGATCCCGCGCGAGGAGCGCTACGACTCGGACACCCTGGGGGGCGACATCGCCGCGCTCGTCGAGGCGCTCGGCGAGAAGGACGCCGTCGTCGTCGGCCACGACTGGGGCGCGGCGGCGGCGTACTCGGCGGCGGCGCTGCGGCCCGATCGCGTGCGCGCGCTCGTCACGGTCGCGATCGCGCACCCGGCCGCGGTCGTCCCCACGCCGCGGGTGCTCTGGTCGGTGCGCCACTTCTTCTACCTGGCGCGGCGCGGCGCGGCGGCGCGGCTGCGGCAGAACGACTTCGCGTACGTCGACGAGCTGGTGCGCCGCTGGTCGCCCGCGTGGGACGTGCCGCCCGGCGAGACGGACGCCGTCAAGGAGGTGTTCCGGCAGCCGGGCGCCCTCGACGCGGCGCTCGGCTACTACCGCGCGCTGCGCCCGTGGATGCCGCCCGGGCACAAGACGACGATCCGCGTGCCCACCGTCGCCTTCGTCGGCGAGACGGACATCCTCGATCGCGCCGCCTTCGAGCGCGCGCGATCGCGCTTCACGGGGCCGTACGAGATCGTGAGCATGCCGGGGGGCCACTTCCTGCACCGCGAGCACCCGGAGCGGTTCGTCCGTGAGCTGCTCGGGGCTCTCGAGCGGCTCGCGCGTGCGCGCCCCGCGGCCGGGGGGTAGCCTTGCCGCCCGACACCAAACAGACGCCGGGCTCGGACAACGCCGCGCACACCCAGACGGCCAGGATCCCCGCGCTCGAGCAGCAGTTCGCCCGGTTCTTCGCGACCGGGCAGATCGTGAACACCTGCGGCGGCCCGGGCGACTTCCCGGGCTTCGCGGCGGGCTGGGACGCCGGCACGCCCTGACGCCGGTCATGGACGCCTCGCGCGGCCCGGCGGGAGGGGGAGGAACGGCCGAGGCGGTGTTTGACACCCCGCACCCTTTCCCCTAGGTGCGTGATGCTCGCATGGCCGCCACCAAGTCGCTCACCCGAAGCGCGTCGGGCAAGGTTCGGCGGGTCGTCGTCGTGGGCGGCGGCCTCGCGGGGCTGATGACCGTCATCAAGCTCTGCGAGGCCGGCGTTCCGGTCGACCTGTTCTCGCTCGTGCCGGTCAAACGGTCGCACAGCGTCTGCGCCCAGGGCGGCATCAACGCCTCGGTCAACACCAAGGGCGAGGGCGACTCGCCTCAGGTGCACCTCGAGGAGACGGTCTACGGCGGCGATTTCCTCGCCAACCAGCCGCCCGTCAAGGGCATGTGCGACCAGGCGCCGAACATCGTCTTCCTGCTCGACCGCATGGGCGTACCGTTCAACCGCACCGCGGAAGGGTTGCTCGACTTCCGCCGTTTCGGCGGGACGCTCTTTCACCGCACCGCCTTCGCCGGGGCCACGACGGGGCAGCAGCTGCTCTACGCGCTCGACGAGCAGGTCCGCCGCTGGGAGACGATGGACGTCGAGGACGAGAAGGGCGAGCGCGTCCCCGGCGAGAAGATGGTGCGCAAGCTCGAGTGGTGGGACTTCCTCGGGCTCGTGCTCGACGACGAGGGGGTCTGCCGCGGCATCGTCGCGCAGGACCTCAAGACGATGGCCGTCCGCGCCTTCCCGGGCGACGCGGTGTGCCTGGCCACCGGCGGCTGCGGCATCGTGTTCGGCAAGTCGACCAACTCGGTCATCAACACCGGCACCGCGTCGAGCGCCGCCTACCAGCAGGGCGCCTGCTACGCCAACGGCGAGTTCATCCAGGTCCACCCGACGGCGATCCCCGGCGCCGACAAGCTGCGCCTCATCTCCGAGAGCGTGCGCGGCGAGGGCGGGCGCGTGTGGGTCCCGCGCGACCCCAAGGAGCAGCGCTCCGGGCGCGACGTCCCCGAGAGCGCGCGCGACTACTTCCTCGAGGAGAAGTACCCGGGCTACGGCAACCTCGTCCCGCGCGACATCGCCGCGCGCGAGCTGTTCAAGAAGTGCTTCCACGAGCACCGCGGCGTCTACAACCCCGCGACCGGCAGCAACGAGAACGAGGTCTACCTCGACGTCACGCACCTGCCGCGCGAGGTGCTCCGCAAGAAGCTCGCCGGCGTGCTCGAGATCTACGAGAAATTCGTCGGCGAGGATCCGTACACCAACCCGATGCGCGTCTTCCCCGCCGTGCACTACTCGATGGGCGGCCTGTGGGTCGACTACGAGCGCGCGGCCAGCGGCGGCGTCGTCGACGGCTCGCCGCGCAACCAGGCCACGAGCATCCCGGGCCTGTATGCCGTGGGCGAGGTCGACTACCAGTACCACGGCGCCAACCGCCTCGGCGCCAACTCGCTGCTCTCGTGCCTGTACGGCGGGATGATCGCGGGGCCCGCCATCGCCTCGTACCGCAAGAACGTCGCCAGGAGCGCGTGGGACCTGCCCCAGTCGCTCTTCGATCGCGCGCAGAAGCGGGAGGAGAAGAAGTTCGAGGCCATCCTGGCGATGGACGGCGACGAGAACGCCTACAAGCTGCACGACGAGCTCTCGAGCGTGATGCTCGTGCACTGCACGATCGAGCGACACGACCCGCAGCTCGATCGCGTGCTCGCCAAGATCGAGGAGATCGACGAACGCTGGAAGCGCGTCGGCGTGACCGACCGCGAGACGGGCAAGATGAACCAGGGCGCGCAGTACGTGCGCCACCTCAAGAACATGATCGTGCTCGCGCGCGTCATCGCGCTCGGCGCGCGCCGCCGCTCCGAGTCGCGCGGGGCGCACTACAAGCCCGAGTTCCCCCAGCGCGACGACGCCAACTGGCTGCGCACGACGCTCGCCTTCCACGAGGGGGCGCAGAACGGCACGCCCGACGCCGTCCGCTTCGTTCGCGACTTCGACTACGCGCTGCTCGGCCAGCGCGTGCGCGTGAACGACGCCGTCGACGTGAGCCTCGTCCGGCCGCGCGTGCGCAAGTACGAGACCGCGGGCGCCGCGAGCGCCGCCGCGAAGGCCGGGGTCGAGCCGGCCAGGGCGCCCCTGCAGGAGTCGGCCGCAAGCCCGAGCGAAGCGAGGGATCGGCCGCCGTCGGAACGTACCGGCGCCGCCGAGCCGAAGGCGCTCGCGCAGAGCGAAGGGAAGCGCTGACCATGGGCAGGAACGCCGACAAGAAGGTCCGCCTGCGGATCAAGCGTCAGGACGGCCCCGGGCAGAAGAGCTACTGGCAGGAGTTCGAGGTCCCCTGGCAGCCGCACATGAACGTCATCAGCGCGCTGATGGAGATCCAGAAGAACCCCGTCACCGCCGACGGGCAGAAGACGACGCCCGTCGTGTGGGAGTGCGTCTGCCTCGAGGAGGTGTGCGGCTCGTGCACGATGCTCGTCGACGGCTTCGTGCGCCAGTCGTGCAGCGCGATGATCGACATCATCGCCCCGAACGGCGAGACCATCACGCTCGCGCCGATGACCAAGTTCCCCGTCGTGCGCGATCTCGCCGTCGATCGCTCGCGGATGTTCGAGGACCTCAAGCGCGTCAAGGCGTGGATCCAGCTCGACGGCACGCACGCGCTCGGCCCCGCGCCGCGGCAGTCGCAGGACAACCAGGAGACGGCCTACCCGCTGTCGCGCTGCATGACGTGCGGTTGCTGCCTCGAGGCGTGCCCGCAGGTCAACGCGCACAGCGACTTCGTCGGGCCGGCCGCGATCAACCAGGTGCGGCTGTTCAACCTGCACCCGAGCGGCGCGATGCACGCGAACGAGCGGCTCGACGCCGTGATGGGCGCCGGCGGCGTCGAGGGCTGCGGGAAGGCGCAGAACTGCGCCGCCGTGTGCCCCAAGGAGATCCCGCTCGTCGACTCGATCAGCGACGTCGATCGCGCCACGACCAGGCGCCTTCTCCTCGGCTGGCTGCTCAAGTAGCCGCACGCCGGCGCGCGAGTGACGGCACCGCTCTGCGGATACCGCGGAGCGGCTGCCTGCCGGCAACTTGGCCCGGCGCTCTCGCCCCTGGTACCGGAATGGGCCATGGAGGCGGACATGCTTCAAGCTTCGGTTGCATCGCCGGCTTCGCCCCCGCGGCCGCTCGTCGACCGCGTGCGCGACGCCATCGCCTCGCTGGGCTGCGATCGCGTGTGGGGAATGGGCCATGGAGGCGGACATGCTTCAAGCTTCGGTTGCATCGCCGGCTTCGCCCCCGCGGCCGCTCGTCGACCGCGTGCGCGACGCCATCGCCTCGCTGGGCTGCGATCGCGTGTGGGCCCGCAGCGCGGGGCCGCACGTGCTGCTCGGGCTGCGCGGCGACGACGCGTTCGCCCGTCTGACGCCGCTCGGTGGGGGCCAGTTCGGGCTCGCGTTCCGCGGACCGAGCACGTGGGAGCCGCTGCTGCTCGTCGACGCGCTGGCCGACGTCGTCGAGCACTCGCTCGTCGCCGTCGACGCGCTGCCGGGCTGAATCGAACGACCCGAGCTGTGATACCGTCGATGGCGTGCGCAGGACGGCGTTCGCGCTCACCGCGGTAGGCCTCGTTTCGCTCGCGCCGGGCGCCCGCGCCCAGCCATCGGACGAGGCGGCGGCCGGGAGTCTGTCGCCCGACGCGCAGGTGCAGATCGCGCCGACGCCCCCCGAAGGACAGCTGACGCTCCCGACGCCGCCCCCCGAGGCCCCGCCGCCTCGGCCTCGCAAGAAGGGGCTCGTGCTCGAGGCGACGATGGGCGCGCTCGGCTTCGCCGGCCGCTTCCGCCAGGTCGCGCCGCCCGCGTACTGGATGCACACGCAGCTCGGGTACGAGTTCTTCCCGTGGCTGATGGTCTTCGGCGAGGCGGAGCTCGCGTACACGAGCACCACCGAGGCCGCCGACGAGTCGCACGCCATCGCGTTCCCGATGTGGGGCTTCGGCGGGGGCGCGCGCTTCACCGTCCACGCGACCCGGCGCGTCGCCGCGTTCTTCCAGGGGGACGTGGGCGCGCTCACCGCGTACGTGCCGCACGGCGCCCTGGCGGTGCTCGGCTTCACCAACGCCGAGAGCCTCGAGCCCCAGTTCGGCGGGCGAGTCGGCGTCGAGTGGTACCAGATCGACCGCCACATGGCCCTGACCGCCCAGGTGGGCCTGCGCGACGCGACGGGCTTCGCCAGGTTCGCCGGCGGCGACACGCCGCTGATGTGGGATGCGTCGGCGGGCCTGCGTTACACCTTCTAGCCTTTGGTACCCTGGGGTCCATGAGGACCTCGTGGACGGCAGTGCTCGGGCTGGCGATCTCGGTCTCGGCGTGCGGCGTCTCGCGCTCGGAGTTCGAGGCCAAGTCGCAGGAGGCGGAGGCGGCCAAGCAGCAGGTCGCGCAGCTTCAGCAGAAGGTCACCGCGGACGAGCAGCAGATCACCGAGCTCAAAGGCGCGCTCGGCCTGGCGCAGTCGCAAGCGATCACCGACGAGCAGAAGCAGGAGCTCGAGGAGGCCAAGCGCGCGGTGCAGGAGGCGCAGGAGCGCGGCAAGCTCCTGACCGACCTCCAGGCCAAGTTCAAGAAGATGATCGACGCCGGGCACTTGAAGGTGACGACGCGCCACGGGCGCGTGGTCCTTCAGCTGCACAACGACGTGCTGTTCGACAAGGGCGAGGCCGACATCAAGCCGGACGGCAAGAAGGCGCTCGCGGAGGTGGCCGCGACGCTGCGCACCGTGGGCGCCAGGCGCTTCCAGGTGGCGGGTCACACCGACGACCAGCCCATCACGACCGACAAGAAGAAGGAGTTCCCGACCAACTGGGAGCTGTCGGCGGCGCGCGCCATCGCCGTCGTGAAGTTCCTGACCAGCGAGGGCGTGGACCCGTCGCACCTCTCGGCGGCCGGCTACGGCCCCTACGACCCGGTGGCGTCCAACGCGACGCCCGACGGGCAGGCGAAGAACCGCCGGATCGAGATCACGCTGGTGCCCAACGTGGCTCAGCTCGTGGCCGCGGCGAAGGCGCCGGCGAAATAGTCGCGTGACGCACGGGTGAACACGGGCGGGCGTCGGCCGCTGCGACGTCCGCGGGGCTTGCGTTCCGGCCGGGTCCTGGGCGATGAGGGGGCATGCGCAACGTCCTCCCCCTCGTCGGGCTCCTGTCGTTCGTCGTCCTCGCGCCGGCCGCCTGCGGAAGCAGCAGCGGCTCGAGCTCCAACGGCGGCGGCGACGGCGGCGGCGCGTCGTCCAGCGGCTCGAGCGGCAGCAGCAGCTCCGGTAGCAGCGGCGGCTCGAGCGGCAGCTCGGGGAGCAGCAGCGGCGGGTCCAGCGGCAGCTCGGGGAGCAGCAGCGGCGGCAGCAGCGGCAGCTCGGGCAGCTCCGGCAGCAGCAGCGGCGGGATGATGGGCGGCAACAACATCAAGACCGTCTTCGTCATCCTGATGGAGAACAACAACTGGTCCTCCATCCAGGGCAGCAGCTCGGCGCCGTACATCAACTCGCTGCTCACGGACCCGCAGGCATCGTGGTGCTCGAACTACAACAACCCGCCCGGCAACCACCCGAGCGAGCCGAACTACGTGTGGCTCGAGGCGGCGACCAGCACCTTCCCCGACGACAACGACACGTTCACTTGCGACTGCGACCCCAGCGGGTCCAACAGCACCGCGTCGACGCAGCACCTGGCGACGCTGATGACGGCCAAGGGCGTGACGTGGCGCGAGTACGCCGAGGGGATCAGCGGCAACGACTGTCCAATCAAAAGCAGCGCGAGCTCGCCCAACTACTACGCGCCCAAGCACGTGCCCTTCCTGTTCTTCCAGGACGTGTCCGGCAACCCGCCGTCGTCGTCGAACACCACGTGCCAGCAGCACATGAAGCCGTACTCGAAGCTCGCGGCGGATCTGAGCGGCAACTCCGTCGCCCAGTACAACTTCATCACGCCCAACCTCTGCGACGACATGCACGGCGGCCAAATTGGCTGCCCGAGCGACGAGATCAAGGCAGGTGACACGTGGCTCAGCCAGCAGATCCCCGTCATCCGCGCCTCGCAGGCCTACAAGAACGGCGGCGCGATCTTCATCACGTGGGACGAGGGCGAGGGCGGCGACGGCCCGATCGGCATGATCGTCCTCTCGCCCGACGCCAAGGGCAACGGCTTCACGTCCTCGACGATGTTCGACCACTCGTCGACGGTGAAGACGGTGGAGGAGATCTTCGGCCTGTCGCTCATCGGTCACGCCGCGGACAGCGGCACCAAGGACCTCTCGGAGCTCTTCAAGGCGTTCCCCTGATCGCCTCGCGCCGCCAGGCGCGCCGGGGGCGTTGACGGCTGTGCTACATTTGCGCGATGTCGCGCATGGGGGTCCGATCCATCGTCGCCGTGGCGCCGTGCGCCGTGGCTCTTCTCGTCGCCGTGCCGGCCTGCTCGAACCTCCTCGGCGACTTCAGCGTGGGCGGCTCGGGCGAGCCCGATGGCTCCATGGAGGCGGCGCCGCCCGGAGACGACGGCCAGGCGGCGGACGGGGACGACGTGGCGCTCACCGACGCGACGGCCGACGCAATGGCCGACGCCGATGCGGCCGCGGCGCCGACGTGCGACGCTGGCCTCACGGCGTGCAACGCCTCGTGCGTGAACACGCAGTCCGACAAGGCCAACTGCGGCGCGTGCGGGCACGACTGCCTGGGGGGGACGTGCGCCACGGGCGTCTGCCAAGCCTACGTCGTCGTGCAGCCGCCGAACACGCAGGAGGCTGCGAGGGGTGTCACTGACGGAAAGAGCATCATCTACACCGATATGGGCAATGGCATCGTCGCACAGATGCCCGTTGCCGGCGGAAATCCGATTCTGCTCTCGAATCATGGATCATCGTGCGGTATCGCGCTGGGCGGGGGAAAAGTCGCCATGTGCCCGAACGGGACACAGGATCTGTGGCTGGCCACGATCGGCACGCCCAACTCTGGCGCGTTGTTCCGATCGAGCGTCGGCGGCAGCATCAACCTGTTCGTAGCGATGGACCCAACGGGAGCGAGAGTATTCCTCTCGAGCGAGACGAGCGGGGGCTCCTTTGTCGTCACCTATTGCAACGCCGTGCAGTGTTCGACCGTCGACAATCGTCAATCCGCGACGTACCCGAATCAGATTGTCGCCGGTCCAAACGCCGCCTACTGGGCCGATGCCTCGACGGGCCTGTTCACGTACTCGTACCAGTCGGCGATGACGTCCCAAATCGTTCCCGCCTCGTACAAGCCGGACTACGCCGCAATCGACTCCACCTATGTCTACTGGGCCGACACTGGCCTGCAGAACATCGACCGCATGCCTCTGACCGGAGGTCAGGTGCAGATTGTCGTCGCTGCCGCACCCGGCAAGATCACCGGGCTCGCGACAGATGGAAAGTACGTCTATTACGGCGTGAACGGTAACGTGCTCTTCGCGCCTGTCATGGGCGGCGGCCAGTCGGTTACGATTTTCAATGGGTCCTGCGGCTCCTGTGGCGCGTACAGCTTTACGGCTTCAGGCGGCTTCGTGTCGTGGGGCGCCAACAATTTCTACCTGTACGGAGCAGTCGCGCCGCTTTGAACGCTGCGGTCGCGCGGGGCAGCGCCGCGGACGGGGACGGGGCACTCAGTTGGACCACTCGTCGACGATGCTCGCTGAGCTTCAAGGCGTTCGCCTGAGAGGCGCTTCGGCGAAGGCGCCGCGGGTCACTGCGGCGCCTGCGCGCAGAAGCCGTTGATGCACTGATTGCTCGGATCGCAGCAGTCGGACGACGTCGTGCACTTGTCGCCGACGGCCGAGCAGGTCGGCGCCATGTTCGAGCAGATGAGCGCCCCGCCGTCGCCGTTCGGCTCGCAGTAGCCGTTGCAGCACTGGTCGCCCGACTGGCAGCTCTGGCCGTCCTGCTTGCACGGGTCGAGCACCCAGAAGCCGCGCGAGTTGCCGGCGAGGATCTCCTGCGCCGGGAGATAGAAGGCCGGGTGGCTCGGATCGCTGCCCGGCGGCGCGTTCAGATCGATGGCGGCCACCCAGAGCTTCTTGACCGTCGCCTGCGACAGGTCGCGCGTGTCGTAGCTCGGCGGCCAGCTCTGGTAGGGAACGGCCTGCAGCATGTTGCCGTACATGCGCCGGCTGGTGAACACGACCCACGCGTACCCGCCCGCGGCCACGGGCAGCACGGTGGGCTCGTAGTCGAGCGTCGTGTCGTCCCAGCTGCTCTCGTCGTAGCTGTCCTGCGGATCGGACGCCGTCCCGGCGCCATGGTTGTTCGGCCCCTTGGGGAGGTACCCCTTGCCGTTGAGGTTCGCGAGCGCGGCGCCCTGCGGGTTGCCGCCCGCGTCGACCCACCACAGCTCGCTGCGCGCGCCGTTGCGCGTGACCATCACGGTGTCGCTCGTGCTGCTGCGCACCTCCGTCTCGAACAGCAGGCCGCTGTCGTCCGGCAGGAACACGGGGTAGCCGACCCGCTGGCCGCTCTGCGGCGCGTAGATCGACTTCGCGTTCGAGAAGGCGTGGGTCGTGGCGTCGTACTGCGCCCACCACAGCATCCCGTGCACGTCCTGTGTCGAGCCGGTGACGTCGACGTAGGCGGCGTACTTGTCGTCCGGCGAGTACGACGGGTAGCCGGCGGCGACGCCGTTCGGCAGCCCCGTGAGCGTCCCGGCCGTCGGCGATGGGCCGAACTGCCAGAACGAGCTCGTGGCGCTGCCGGCCTTGCTGTTGGTCAGCGCCGGGTTCGTCGACGACGGATCGATCGAGTTGGTGAGCGCAAAGGCGCCGTCGCTCGTCATCGCCGCCCACGCGAACACGCCCTCTTGCGCGAGCTGCACCGCGGAGGCCTGCACGTTCGGCTGCGTGAGATCGTAGAGAAAGCTCCGTCCGTCGCCCGGCGAGCCCTGCTCCGACTGCGTCAGCAGCCACTTGCCGCGCGACGAGACGACGTGGCACACGCGGCAGCCGCTGTCGTCGGTCGGTATGCCGGACGAGTTGAGCGGGCTGTTCTGGCCGACGACCAGCGTCGGCGCCGTGTCCCCGGAGCGGATCCCGAGGATGGCCGCGCCCACCGGGTTGCCCGCCTTGTCGGGGTTCACCCAGTTCTTCACGTACTGCGTGCCGTACGAGTTGTAGTAGACGGTGCCGGTCAGCCGCGCCGGCGCGACGGTCCACGTCTCGGAGACGGGGCCGTAGCCCACGCCGCCCCTGGCGATCGTGAGGCTGACGGTGAGCTGGTCGGCCACCTTGTTCACCTTGCCGCCGGCGGTGTTCGTGGCCGCGTCCCACACGTCCTCCGGGATCGGGTGGCGGATGAACGGGCCGCCCGTCTGCATCAGGATGGGCGGCCGGCCGAAGGTGCCCGTCCACGAGAAGGAGCCGCTCGTCGTCGACAGCTTGATCTGGATGGCGTCGGCGTCGTTGGTCGACCACGTCCACATGAGGAGCGGCGCGAGCATGCCGCGCGGCCAGACGGTCTTGTCGTACGGGTACAGCAGCGCGAGGCCCTGCGCCTGGCCATTGCTCGTGGGGTTCTGCAGCGCGCCGAGCGTCTTCGGATCGGTCACCGGCGAGCCGAGCCCCTCGCCGCCCACGCCGCCGACGCCTCCGCCCGCGCTGAGCGCGCCGACGCCGCTCGGGATCTGCCCCTGCTCCGCGGAGTTGCCCGGATTGGCGCCGTTCTGCGTGCCGGCGATCTCGACCAGCACCTGGCGCTGCACCGTCTGGCCGTTGAGCGACGCCAGCACGTCGACCACGCCGCCGGTCGTGCCGGTCGGCACGAAGACGCCCGTCGCCGAGGGGCCGGCCGCGACCGTGCCGATGTCGCCACGGTCGACGCCCCAGCCGACGCTGACGGGCGCGCCGTTGCTCGTGGCGTGGAACGTCACCGTCGGGGTTTGCTGTCCGAGCGTCACGGTGATCGTCTGCAGCGACGAGGGCTGCACGTCGAGGCCCTGCGTCGGGGACGCGTCGTCGCCGAGCGGCGCCGGGCCGTCGTCGCCGCCGTCCGCGGTCGTCGAGTCGCCGCCGCCGTCCACGGGGAAGGCGTCGTTGCTGGGCGAGCTGCCGCAACCCGACGGTGCGGCCCCCGCGACCAGGGCGAGGACGAGCGCGGCGAGGAGGTGCGCGAGGCGGACGCGGGGCATGATTCATTTATACAGCAGAGTTGCGCGTGCGCCGGACCGCTCGCGCAACCGCGCCCCTCGTGGACGCACCGGAGACGTGGACGCGCCGCGGCGACCCAAGACTCGGGCACGCGGCGCGCGGGCCGTGCCCCGCTCTATTCGGTCGCCGTCGGGAACGGTCCCAGGTCGGCCCCGCTCGGCGCGTACAGGCGCGAGCACCTCGACTTCGGCGGGTCCGCGGTCGCCACGCGCACGCCGACGTTGCCTGCGGCCGTCCCGCCGATGGCGCCGAAGTACGTGTCGGCGACGCGCTCGCACGCTGGCGCGTGGGTCGCATCGGCCACCTCGCAGGTGACCATGTAGCGCGGCTCCCCGTCGCGCACCTTGCCCGGTCCGCCGAGCAGGCGCGCCATGTCGATGACGAGCGCATGGCTGCACCCGAGCTTGCGCAGCGCGTCGGTGCCGGGCGCGTGCATCCCCTGGTCGGCGACGAGCGCTCCCTTCGGGACGGCCGACGCCGCGGCCGCGGGCGACGAGCCGCCGCCGAGCGCGCGCACCCCGACGACGATCCCGACCACCGCCGCCAGCACTGCCGCGGCCCCGCCGAACGCCAGCGAAACGAGCCCTCCGCGCATCGCTCCTCACATGCGCTTGCCGGCGTGGGCCACGAGCATCTCGACCAAGCTACGACAGAGCCAGCCGCCCCGCCAGGCCGGCGGCCGGCCGCGTGCGGGCGGGCCGCGGATCCCCTAGTCTCGTGTCCCGTCCCATGAGGCTCGTTCGCGTCGCCCTCGCCAGCGTGAACGCCACCGTCGGCGCCTGCCGGTCCAACGTGGACCGCGCGATCGCGATGGTGCGCCGCGCCGCGGCCGATGGAGCGACGATCGTCGCTCTGCCCGAGCAGGTCGTCGGCGGCTACCCACCCGAGGACCTCGTGCAGTGGCGGTCGTTCGTCGACGCGCAGACGACGGAGCTGAGGCGCTTCGCCCGGGAGACGGCGGGCCTCGGCTGCGCGAGCGTGCTCGGCCTGGTCGTGGCCCGTCCGCCCCACCTTTACAACGTCGCGGCGCTCGTGCACGCGGGCAAGGTGTGGGGCTTCGTCCCCAAGGAGAAGCTCCCGCTCTACAACGTCTTCTACGAGGCGCGGACGCTCGCGCGCGGGGGGCCGGGCCTGTACGACACGGTCGACGGCGTCCCCTTCGGCGACCTCGTCTTCGAGCTCGACTTCGGGACGCTCGCGCTCGAGGTGTGCGAGGACGGCTGGTCCCCCGACGGGCCGATGCGCCGCCGGTCCTACGCGGGGGCGGAGCTCATCGTCAACGTGAGCGCGTCGCCCTTCCGCCTCGGCATCGCCGACACGCGCCGCGAGATGATCGCGACGCGCGCGGCCGACTGCCAGGCCACGCTCGCGTACGTGAACCTCGTCGGCGCCAACGACGGCCTCGTGTTCGACGGCGGCGGCTACGTCGCGCAGAACGGGCGCATGCTGCTCGTGTGCGAGCGCTTCCGCGAGGGGGTGCAGGCCGTGACGGTCGATCTGGACCGCACCGCGCGCCTCCGCACCGAGAACACGACGTGGCGCGAGGACCAGGAGGTCGCCGTGTCCGGCGCCGCCGCGCCGCGCGCGACGCGCGTGAAGGTCGACGCGCCCACCAAGGACCGCGCCGCGCTCGCCTACCCCGTGCCGCCGGGCAAGAGCTTCTTCTTGCCGGCCGAAGCGCCGCCGCGGCGCGCGTGCGACGCGTTCTGCGAGGAGCTGCTCGACGCGCTGGCGCTGGGCCTGGGTGACTACTTCGAGAAGAACGGCTGCTTCGCGACGATCGGCGTGGCGCTCTCGGGCGGCCGCGACAGCCTGCTCGTGCTCGCGATCGCACGCCGGTGGATCGACCGGCGCTTCGTCGAGCTGCCGCCCGCCGAGCGCGCGGCAAAGGCGCGCGAGATCCTGCGCGCGTTCTACATGCCGACGCGCTACTCGTCGAAGGAGACGCGCGCCGCGGCCGAGCAGGTGGCGCGCGACTACGACGCGCCGCTCGCCGTCGTGTCGATCGACGAGGCGTTCGAGCGCGAGCTCGCGGCGGTCGAGAAGATGCTGCAGCCGGGCGAGTCGCTGACGACGATGGCGCGCCAGAACGTGCAGGCGCGCGTCCGCTCCGAGCGCATGTGGACGTGGGCCAACAGCGCCGGCGGGCTGTTCTTGCAGACGAGCAACATGAGCGAGAAGGCCGTCGGGTACGTGACCATCGGCGGCGACGGCGAGGGGGCGCTGAGCGTCATCGCCAACGTGCCCAAGACGGTGGTCAACTACGTGCTCGACTGGCTGTACGAGACGACGAAGCTCGAGGGCATCCGACTGACGCTGCTCAAGCCCGCGAGCGCGGAGCTCGCCGAGGACCAGGAGGACGAGCGCGAGCTCATGCCGTTCCCCGTGCTCGACGCGTGCTTCGCCCTGTTCGCGGGCGAGAAGATGTCCCCCGACGAGGTGGCGCGCGCGCTCCGGACGATGTTCCCCGAGCACGCGCCCGAGCGCCTCGACGACTGGGCGGCGCGCTTCGTGCGCCTGTTCGGCGCGTCCATCTACAAGTGGGTGCAGGCGCCGATCTCGCTGCACGTCGGCAACCTGGACCTCGAGCGCGAGAGGGCGCTGCAGCTTCCGGTCGTGCACCGCGGCGAGTGGCAGAAGTGAGCCTCACGGGCCGCAGGCCGTCGAGGGTCCCTTGCACGTCGTGAGTTTGAACGTGAAGGGGTCGCAGTGCGCCGAGCCGCACTGGGCGTTGCTCGTGCACGCGGTCGCGCAGAAGTTGTTGCCGTTCGTATCGGTGACGCAGCAGGTGCCGTTGGCGGCGCACGTCACGTTCATGCCATTGCAGCCGTGGTAGGGCTGGCCATCCATGGGCACGCAGACGTACGGCCCGACGGGGTTGCCCGCCTGATCGGTCGCGGGCGCGCACGTGTGCGACGGGCACTCCGCGCTGGTCTTGCACCTGCAACTGCCCGTCGTCGTCGCGACGCAGGCGCCGCCGGTCATCGATCCCGGTGGCCAGATCTCGCAGCAGGGCGCCGTCGTCGGGCAGTCGCTGCTCGAGGCGCATGTCGGGGCGCACGCCTGCTCGCCGTTGGCGCCGGTGACGCAGGCAGTACCGGTCGCACAGCACTGAGCTCCGCACGCCACCTGGCCGGTCGGGCACGATCCGCCATCGCCGCCCGACGACGAGCCACTTCCCGATGACGATCCGCTGCCCGAGGACGACGTGCCGCTCCCCGAGGACGTGCCGCTCCCCGAGGAGGACGAGCCACTGCTCGACGTTGCGTCGCCGCTGGTGCCTGCGTCCGAGCCGTCCGGCGACGACGACGACGAACATGCAACCACCGCGACGCCGATGGCCAGGGCCATCGCGGCCAAGCTCCCCCGATGAGTCCCCATTCGACCAAGATATCCCGGGTCGTTTCGGGACCACAACACGGCGGGGAGCCAAGTCGGCGCAGGTGGACGGACGCAGGGCAGCCCACCCGATTGCGCTATGGTGAGGGCAGGGGATGGGGCGCTTCGAACCGAGCGGGTTGGTGAGGTCGTTCCGCTCGGGCAGCGGCGAGGTCACCGTCTGGTTTCCGGGCGGAAACGTCGTCGCCGGGCGCGTCGCCGGTCACGTGCGCGGCGGGATCGCCGCCGCCGCGTACGCGGAGGTCGACCGGTACTCCGCCTCGGCGCTGCACCCCGGGCGCGGCTTCGTCGACCTGTCGGAGCTGACCCACTGGGACTGGGACGCCCGCATGGTGCTCGTGCGCTGGAACCTCACGCACCGCCACCAGGCCTCGAGGCTGGATCTGCTCACGAGCTCGCGCGTCGTGCACCTGGCCGTCCGAGCGCTGGGGACCATCCTCGAGAATCGGTTCGTCGCCCACGAGGACCGCGTGACCTTCGAGGCCGCTTACGCGGCGGCTCTCCCCGCTCGCTCGTCGATCGCGCCGCTGGGTCGCCCCGACTGACTGGAGCGTGCAATAATACAGGGCGGCGGTCGGGCGGCCGGCTTCCGCGGGAGGTCCCATGAAGCGGGTGGCGTGGTTCGTGGCGGGTTTCTGCGTCGTGCTCGCGCCCGTCTTCTCGGGGTGCGGCAGCAGTGGCAACAAGGGGAGCGGCTTCACGCCGGGCGACGACGCGGCCGCCGACGCCACCACCACCATCACCGGCGACGCGTCGTCCGACGACAGCTCGATGCCGCAGCCCGACTCCGGCGGCCTGATGGCCGGCGACGGCGGCATGCCGGGGTGTCCGTCGACGTGCCAGCAGCTCGGGGCCAACTGCGGCGCCGCCACGGACACCAAGTGCGGCGGCGTCGTGCAGTGCGGCAGCTGCCCGGCGGGCCAGACCTGCGGCGGCGGCGGCGTGCACAACGTCTGCGGCGTCTCGGGCGGCGGCCCCGACGCGTGCTCGCCGCAGACGTGCGCGAGCCAGAAGATCACGTGCGGCCAGGCCGGCGACGGCTGCGGCGGCGTCCTCAACTGCGGCACGTGCACGGCGCCGCAGACGTGCGGCGGCGATCCGACCAAGCCCGGTCAGTGCGGCTGCACGGGCGAGTGCGCGCTGGTGCCCACGTGCCCGACCGGCAAGACGACGACGCTCAGCGGGACGGTGCTCGATCCGGCCGGGAAGAACCCGCTGTACGACGCGCTCGTCTATGTCCCGAACAACCCGAACGATCCGGGCCTGCAGCCGTTCCCGCCCGGCATCACGTGCGACGTGTGCGGCGCGACGGCGGCGGGCGATCCGCTCGTGACGACGTACACGGCGCCCGACGGCACCTTCACGCTGAGCGGCGTGCCCGTCGGGCCGAGCATCCCGCTCGTCGTGCAGCTGGGGCGCTGGCGCAGGCAGTTCAAGGTGAACATCGCGACGTCCTGCGCGGCCAACGCGGTGCCGGCCGGCACGCTGACGATGCCCAAGAACCACACCGAGGGCGACATCCCGCGCATCGCGATCCTCACGGGCGGCTTCGACCCGATGGAGTGCGTGCTGCGCAAGATGGGCGTTCAGGACAGCGAGTTCACCGACCCGGGCGGGGCGGGGCACATCCAGCTCTATCTCGCGCAGCAGAACACGCAGCCGGCGAACCCGTTCGCGCCGTTCACCGCCCAGTGTCCGAACCCCTACGGCTCCGGCGCCAAGATCGACAACGCGACGCCGAACCAGTCCACGCTCTTCGGCACGAGCAACGGGTCGCCGACGATCGACCAGTACGACATGGTCGTCCTCGCGTGCGAGGGATACGAGGAGAACAACCAGGCGAACTGGCCAAACCTCGGCGCGTACACGAGCGCCGGGGGTCGCGTCTTCATGACCGACTTCGCCTACAACTGGATGGCGCAGACGAAGACCTGCACCAAGAACGCCGACTGCGGCACGGGCGGCACCTGCACGTCCGGGTACTGCACGAGCGCGAACAACGTCACGCAGAACCCCGCCTACCCGAACGTGGCCACCTGGCACACGCTGCAGAACCCGGGGGGCTCGCCCGAGACGGGCACGATCGATCTCGTCAACAACCCGAAGGGGATGGCCTTCGAGCAGTGGCTCGAGATCGTGGGCGCGTCGACGAAGGGGTCCGGCACCGTGTCGCTCAACCCCGTCTTCCACAACAGCGACGCCGTCACGTCGCCCACGCAGCGCTGGCTGTACTGGGGCTCGGCGACGCCCATCCACTTCACGTTCAACACGCCGGTCGGCGCGATGTCCTCGCAGCAGTGCGGGCGCGCGGTCTTCAGCGACTGGCACGCCGACGCGCTCAACTTCTCGTCCGCCCAGTACGGGAGCTGTCCGTACGTCTCGCCCGGGAACGCCCCCTACTACAGCCACGGCATGACGTTCCCGGCCGAGTGCGACAGCAACCCGATGACGCCGCAGGAGGCGATCCTCGAGTTCATGCTGTTCGATCTGAGCGACTGCGTGCAGCCGTACACGCCGCTGTGCACGCCGACGACCTGCGCCGCCCAGAACATCCAGTGCGGCCCCGCCAGCGACGGGTGCGGCAACCTGCTGCAGTGCGGGTCGTGCCCGACCGGCCAGACGTGCGGCGGCGGCGGCCCGGGCAAGTGCGGGACGCAGACGATGTGCACGCCCGAGACGTGCGCGTCGCAGGGCATCCAGTGCGGCCAGGCCGGCGACGGCTGCGGCAATGTCATCGACTGCGGCAACTGCTCGACCGGTCAGGTCTGCGGCCTCGGCGGACCGGGGAAGTGCGGCACGCCGTCGCAGTGAGCGTCGTGCCTCACGTCCCTCGGCGGTCGGCGCCCCGCGCCGCCTCCCGCAGCAGCGCGCGCAGCCGCGTCGTCTCGAACGGCTTCTCGACGATCGGCCGCGAGGTGCGCTGCAGGAACTGGCGCACCGACGTGTCGAAGGCGCCGCCGCTCATGAACACGAAGCGCGACGCGAGATCGGGTCGGGCGCTCCGCAGCTTGTCGAACAGCTGAGGGCCGGTCATCTCGGGCATCAGCAGATCGCACAGGACGACGTCGTAGTCCTCGCGCAGCGCCAGGCCCAGCGCCTCCTCGGCGCGCGTGACGGCCACGACCTCGTGCTCGTTGCCGAGCAGCCGCTTGACCGTCTCGCCCACCTCGGCCTCGTCGTCGACGACGAGCACGCGCGCGCCGCGCCAGTCGTCCGCGGCCACGCGCTCGGGCGCGACCGGCGGCGGCGGCATCGATTCGCGCGCCGCCGGCAGGATCACCCGGAACGTGCTCCCCTGGCCGGGCGTGCTCGTCACGTCGATCCGCCCGCCGAGGGACGTCACGATCTCGTGGCAGATGGACAGGCCCAGCCCGGTCCCGACGCCCACGGGCTTGGTCGTGAAGAACAGGTCGAAGATGTGCGGCAGGTGCTCGGGGCCGATGCCGCAGCCGGTGTCGGTGATCTCGACGAACGCCGCGCCGTCCTCGGTGGGGCCGGTCGCCAGGCGGATCGTGTTGCTCTCCACGTGCCCGGCGGGGATGGCGTGCGCCGCGTTCTGCACGAGGTTGAGGAACACCTGCACGAGCCGCCCCTCGTTGGCGGACACGGGCGGCGGCGCGCCCGGCTCGCGGACCAGGCGCGCGTGGTGGCGCACCTCGTTGGCGACGAGCGACATCGCGCTGTCGATCAGCTTGTTCAGGTCGACCCGCGTGACCACGTGCGGGTCGGAGCGCGCGAAGGTCTTCAGGTCCTGCACGATCTGGCGCACGCGCGTCGCGCCCCCGTGCGAGGCGACCACCGCGCGCCGCAGCTCGTCGAGGTCCGCCTTCGCGATCGGCTTGCCGCCCTCGAGCGCTTCGAGCTCCTCGGCGATGAAGTCGAGGTTGCCCAGCACGAACGCGAGCGGGTTGTTGATCTCGTGCGCGACGCCGGCGGCCACGGTCCCCATGGTGGCCAGCCGGTCGGTGATCTGCAGCTTCGCGCGCACGCGCCGGAGCTCGCGGTCGTCGCGCGCCACGAGCAGGATGCCGACCAGCTCCCCGGCGCGGTTCTTCTGCGGCGAGCCGTTGACGCTCATCATCAGCCGCTCGCCGGCGGCGGTGCGGAAGACCGTGTCGCGATCGCGGAACGGCCCGCCCTCGAGCGCCCGGCGCACCCCGGCCGCCAGCTCGCGCTCGCTGTCGTGGAGGACCGCGGCGACCGGCGCGCCCACGAGGCTCGTCGGCTGGTGGCCGAGCAGCGAGACCATCGCGCCGTTGGCGCGCACGATGCGCTCCTCGGCGTCGAGCAGCAGGACCCCGTCGATCATCGACTCGAGGATCGCCTCGAGCACGTCGCGCTGGCGCTCGATCTGGCCGAAGGTGTCACCGATCTCCTCGGCCATGTTGTTGAGCATGTACGCGAGCACGTCGATCGGATCGCCCTGACCGGTGCGCGGCGCACGCGCGGCGAAGTTGCCCGACGCCAGCGCGACCAGCACCTCGTTCAGGCGCGTGACGTCCGCCTCGAGCTGGGCGTGCACGCGGTCGCGCTCGGAGAGGAGCCGCTGCATCTCCTCGCCGACGGCGTTGACGAGGTAGGCGATGACGTCCTCGGTGTCGCGCCGGTAGTTGCGCGGCAGCCGCACGCTGAAATCGCCGCGCGCGAGGCGGACCACCGCGTTGACCAGCTCGTCGGCGACGGCGGCCTCGATGGGGCGTCGCGACGCCGGCGGAGGGCTAGACTCTCCCGCCACGGGTCCGGTTCATCTCGTGGATCCACGACCGCGCGTCGTCGAGCGACCGGAACACCTGCGTCGGAATGCCGGGCCTCGACAGGCCCTCGAAGACCGTGGCGGCGGCGTGCCCGAAGAACGTCTCGCCGACCAGCGCGAAGCACGTGCTCAGCGACTGGCGCGTCTCGTTGGCGTACACGGCGCGCGCGCCTGCATCCTGCGAAAGGACGGGGTCCATGAAGACGACCACCGCGCCGCGGTGGCCCGCCGACCGCCAGTGCTGCTCCTGCATGGCGAGGCTCTGGCGCGCCGTCTTCTCGTCGTCGGTCGTGTCCGCGTGCGGGACCACCGCGAGCACCTCGGGCTCCACGGCGTAGAAATCGGCGTTGTCGGTCCGGCCGACGAGCGTCCAGTCTGCCGTACGGATCGCGGTCATCGGGCCTCCGCGCGCCCGTTGCCGCCGCCCGTGCCCGTGCTCGCCGCCCGCGCCTGCGCGATTCGGGCGCGCGACCAGTCGATCGCCTCGTCGGTGGATCCGAAGAACTTGGTCGGGATGCGCGGCTTGGCGAGGCCGAGGAAGAAGGACCCCATCGCGCGCGACAGCAACGTGCCGCCGACCAGCGCGGCGCCGAAGAAGATGCTCGGGATGGGCGTCTCCTGGAAGACGCGCCGCGCGTCCTTGTCCTGCCCGGCCATTCGCTCGAAGAAGATGACCGTGCAGCCCCCGCCCACCTTGCGGAAGTAGTCGTGCTGGAAGTCCACGTTCTCCCGCGCGTCCGCCTCGGTGTCGAACGTGCCCGGGTGCGGCAGGATGGCGAGCACGCCCGGCTCGACCTCGTAGTACTTGCTGTTCTTCGTCTCGCCCACGAACTTCCACTTCGAGACGTCAATGTCCATGGCAGGCGCCTCCTTCGTCGTCCGATCCCGCGTCCCCGTCCTCCCGGAAGAGCGACCGTAGCCGCGGCGTCATCGTGCTCTCGCCCAGCGACACGACCCGGCCCGGGTCGACGACGTACACGCCGTCCTCGCGCAGCACGTCGCGGATGCCGGGGTGCTCGCGCTCGAGCGCGACGAGCACCTCCTCGCGCGCCGCCTCGGCCCTGTCGGCCGCCGCGACGCGCCGCAGCTCGCCCAGCCGCCCGAGCGCCGCCCGGAGCGTCCCGCGCAGCTCCTCCTTGTCCCACGGCTTGGTGAAGTAGCGGTGGACCTCGCCCTCGTTGATGGCGCGCAGCGCCGACTCGACCGACGCGGCGCCCGTCAGCAGCACGCGGACCACGTCGGGGTGATCGCGCCGTACGCGCCCCACGAGCTCGAGGCCGCTCATCTCGGGCATGTCGATGTCGGAGACGACGAGGTCGATTCCGCCGCGGGCGAGCAGCGCCAGCGCCTCGAGGGGCGAGGTCGTCGTCAGCACGTCGTACGGCTCGCGGCGGAGCGTCCGCTTGACCGTCTCGAGGATCTCCGGCTCGTCGTCGACGACGAGCAGCGTGTGGCGCGCCGCCTCGCTCATCGCCGCCACCTGCGCCAGCCCACCGGCGTCAGCGCGGCCGACGCCGCCGCCAGGTCCGCCTCGAGCTCGGCGGCGCTCGCGTAGCGATCGTCGCGCCGCGCGGCCAGCGCGCGCGTCAGGATGCCGTGCAGCGGCGCGGGCACGGCGCGGGCGGCGTCCTGCGCGTCGAGCACGGGGCCCTTGCTCTGGGCGTACAGGATCGCCGACAGCGTTCGCCCCGCGAACGGCACGCGCCCGGTCAGCATCTCGAAGAGCACGCAGCCGAGCGAGAAGACGTCGGCGCGCGGGTCGACCGCCTCGCCGAGGATCTGCTCGGGGGACATGTACGGCGCCGTTCCGACGATGGCGCTCGCGAGCGCGTCGTCGGAGCCGAGCGACGCGCCGGCCCCGTCGGCGCCCCGTTCGACGGGGAGCACGCACGCCACGCCGAAGTCGGCGATCTTCACCGTGTCGCCCTCGCCGACGAAGACGTTCGCCGGCTTGAGATCGCGGTGCACCACACCCTGCGTGCCGGCGGCGGCGAGGGCCGACGCGATCTGCCGCGCGACGCCGAGGGCACGCCCGACCTCGAGCGGGCCGCCGCGCAGGACGGTCGCGAGCGTCGGCGCGTCGACGAGCTCCATGACGATGCAGGCGCGCCCGTCGTGGAAGCGACCGAAGTCGGTCACGTCGACGATCGCCGGGTGGCGCGCGCGGCACGCGGCGCGGGCCTCGACGACGAACTGGGCGGCGAGCGTGGGGTTCGAGGCGAGCTCCGGGTGGAGCACCTTGATCGCGACCGCCTTCTCGAGCACGACGTGCGTCGCCCGGTAGACGGTCGCCATGCCGCCGCTCCCGAGCTCGCCCTCGATGCGGTAGGTGTCGTCGATGCTCGCCGGCGGGGCGGGGGACGCAGGCGCGACCGGCGTCGCGTCTCCGGGGCCGAAGAGGCGGCGGACCTCGGCGGAGAGGCCGCGCGTCGTCTCGCGCACGGCGACGAGGAGGTCGGTCGGCTCGCGCTCGCCCGAGAGCCTCGCGCGCAGGCGCCCGAGCTGGCTGCCCGGGCCACCGACGGTGAGGTCGGCGAGGATCGCGAGGCGGGCGACGACGGCGTCGGCGAGCGCCGGCCGCATCGTCGCGACCGTCGCGACGCTCCTGCCGCGTTCGACCTGCAGCGCGTGCACCGCGCCCGCCGCGCTCGCCGGCTCGATCAGGGCGGCCGCCGCGCGCCGGGCGAGCAGGATGCCGAGCAGGAGATCCGCGACGTCCACGGCCGAGTAGGCGTCGAGGCGCAGCCGCCCGTCGGCCACCACTGTCGAGACGAGGTGCGCGTCGCTCACGATGCTCGAGCCCTGCCGACCAGGATATCTCGCTCCGGGGCGCTTGGGGCGGCGTCCGTGCGCTCCTTCGGGCCGTAGCCGAACGGCGGCTATCCTCCCGCCCATGATAGAGCTTCGCACCGAGCGGCTCGTGCTGCGCGCCTGGCGGGACGACGATCTCGAGCCCTTCGCCGCCATGAACGCCGACCCGCGCGTGATGGAGCACTTCCCGTCCGTCCTCTCGCGCGCCGAGAGCGACGCCACGGCCGGGCGCATCCGCGCGCACCTCGAGCAGCGCGGCTACGGACTGTGGGCGGTCGAGGTCCCGGGCGAGGTGCCGTTCGCCGGCTTCGTCGGGCTGCATCACGTCCCCTTCGACGCGCACTTCACCCCCGCGGTGGAGATCGGCTGGAGGCTGGCGGCGTCCGTGTGGGGGCGCGGCTACGCCACCGAGGGGGCGCGCGCCGCCATGTCCCTGGGCTTCGGCACGCTCGGCCTCGAGGAGATCGTGTCGATGACCGTGCCGGCGAACCGCCGCTCGTGGAACGTCATGCAGAAGCTCGGCATGACGCGCGACCCGCGCGACGATTTCGACCACCCCCGCGTGCCCGAAGGCTCTCCGCTGCGCCGGCACATCCTCCATCGCCTGCGGCGCGAGGCGTGGGCGGGCGTCGCGCCGAAGAGGTCGTGACGAGCCGCCTTCAGAGCGCCGCCCGCTCGCCCGGCGTGAGCACGCGCGGCTCGGCGCGCGGAGCCTTCGTGCGATCGTCGAAGAACGGCGTGGGCCGCGCCAGCCCGCGCATCCACCAGCGGAGCATCAGCGACGAGCGGCGGGTGAAGACGCGGAGCGACGGCGGCGGGGGCGCGTTCGACGGGAGCGGCCCGACGGCGGAGCGCTCGAAGATGCGGCAGAGCGGTGCGCCGAGCGCCTCGTCGCGAGAGCGACCGTCGGCCTCGTGGTCCATGAACGAGTGGATGACGGCGACGATCGGAAACCCCGGCCCCGCCGTGTTCGCGATCGAGGTCCGGCAACAGTCGCCGTACCAGCGCAGCACGCCCTTGCTGGAGAGCCGCACGCAGCGCAGAGCATCGGTGCCCGCCGTGAGCTTCACGCGCGCCGGCGGCATCTGGAAGATGTCGGTCCCGCCCGCGGCGTCGAGCACGTCCCGCCGCTCGAGGAAGCGCGCGATCGCCTGGCAGTCCTTGCAGTAGCAGACGAAGCGCAGGCCGCTCGACGGCGAGACGCCGCTCGCGATGCCGCGCACGCGGCCGCACTTGCACCGAAGCGGAAGGTCCGAGGACACGGCGCGCGCGATCGTAGCATCCGGCGCGCACGACCGAGGATCGACGTCCTCACGGGAACGGCGGCGCGGCGCCGCTCTGGTCGTCGTCGTCGAAGGGCGTCGGCTCGTGGTAGCTGTTGCCCTGGACCGGGGTCGTCGTGTCCATCGGCGATCGGGATTGCCAGTCCGACTGGCTGGACGAGTTGGTGCTGCTGCTGCGGCCGTGCAGGTAGTCGTCGATGCTGGAGGAGGACTCGGCGTTCCACACGGCCTTGTCCACCGTCGCATCCGTCTCCTCGCGCGTCGGCTCGCGCTCGACGATCGTGCCGTCCGGGCCCGATTCGTAGCGGTAGGGGACCTTCACGTCGAAGTACTTCCCCGTCACCTTGTTGTAGGCGTGCACCGTCTCGTAGTGGCCCGCGTCCTCGGCCGGCATGCAGCCGATCGCGAGGAGCGGCACGACGAGCAGGAGCCATCGGGTGAACGGGCGGTGCGGTCTGTCCATGGCGGTCCTCGTCTGGATGCGCGCCCTTGGAGCATTCGCCGTGCCGCGGGCTGGCCCGTCGCCTTTCCGTGCGCTTGCGCGCGCGGGGAGGAGCGGCAAAGTGGGAGTTTCTCCCGATCGACGCGCGCAATCTCCCGGACCTCCCGCCCGAGCCGATCTCGGCTGCCCGGGGGTTCGGCGCGCGCGCCAACGGCGGCGCCGCCGCCGATCGTCGTAGACTGGTCTGGTGCGCCGGTCGCGATGCGCCCTCCTGGTCAGCGCCGCGACGGCCCTTGCTGCGGGGTGCGGCGCGCACGCGCCCAGGGGGCCTTCGCCGCCCTTGCCGCCGGTCGTCACGCTGCCGAAGGCCGCGCCGCCCGCGCCCGTCCGCTGCACGCCCACCGTCGACGTCGCGGCGCTGCTCGATCGAAGCGCGCGCGGCTACGGCTCGCCCGCCGCCGTCGCCGCCGATCTGCCGCGGTGGATCCGCTGGACGCGCACCGAGAGGGACGGAGCGATCAATCACGCCGAGGAGATCGTGGACGCGACGCGCTTCCGCGAGGTCCTGCTCGCCGGCGCGTGGACGGCGTCGGGCGGTGTCGACGCGCAGGGATCCTGGATGAACTTCTCCGGGCCGCTCGTGCGGCTGCGCGCCGGCGACCCGCCGCTCCGCGCGCTCCACGACTGGATCGTGCGCCGCGGATACCTGACCGAGCGCGCGTACGACGCGTCCTGCCGGGCGGCGAAGGACGGCGAGGGCGGCCCGACGTTGAGGCTGCGCGCGAGGCGCCCCGACCTGGGCGACCCGGAGCTCGACTTCGACGCGATCTCGGGCGAGCTGCTGTCGGCGTCCATGCGCTTCGAGCGGACCTCGTCGGTCGCCTCCTCGGAGCGGATCACATGGAGCCCGCCGGACGAACGAGGCGTGCGCTGGCCGGTCCCCTCGACCGGGCCGGATGTCTCGAGCTTCCAGACGGGGCGAGGCGTCCGCTGCACCGGCCGCGGCGGCGTCACGGTGGCCGGCGACGAATGCCTCGCGGCGACGCCCTCGAGCATGCAGGTCCACTGGCCGCAGGAAGGCATCACGCGGCTGCCGATGACGCTGTCGGCCGCCGCGCCGCTCGTCCGCGTGAAGATCGGCGAGCGCGACGCGTGGGCGCTGCTCGACTCCGGCGCCGAGGCGTGCCTGGTCAACGCGAACTCGCCGGACGCGCCCCGGCTGACGCCGAGCGGATCGATGGACGTCGAGTCGCTGACGTCGGTGCGCGTCGGTCCGGCGATCGTCGACCGGCTCGGGTTCGGCGGCGTCACGTTCACGAACGTCCCGGCCGTCGTCGCCCCCGCGGACCTTCTCTACATCGACCCCCTGCCGGCCATCACGTTCGGCTACGGGCTCTTCGAGAGCATGGCGGTGCGCATCGACTACGCGCGCGGCGAGGTCGTGCTGGCGCGCGACGCCGCGTCGCTCGTCGGCGCCGGCGCGCGCCGCGTCCCGCTTCGCATCGCGAGCTGGGCCATGCTCGCCGACGTGCAGGTCGAGGGGCAGCCGGCGGTGCTCACGGTGGACACGGGCAGCTCGCCCGCGCTCCTGCTGCACACCCCGTGCCCGAGGACTGGATGTCGGCGGCCCGGAGGCCCGCGAGGACTCGCTGGCGCACATCGCCGCGCTCATGCGCCAGCCCGCCGGGACCAGGGTGCCGGTCGTCGTCGACCGCGACGGTGAGAAGAAGCGGATCGTGATGACGCTCGTCAATCCGGCCGCGGCGCTGGCGAAGTAGTCTCGCCGCCGTCCATGGTCGGTCGCACCGTGTCCCTCGACGAGCTGCACCTCGATCGCGCGCGATCGCGTTCACCGGCACGATCAGCGACCACCGGCGGCTGCCCCACGAGCGGCTCGCGCGGCTGCAGGAGGCGATCCGTGAGGCGCTCGCGGGCTTCGGCGAGACGATCCGCGCTGTTCTCGCGGCGGGAGTAGCCTCGGGGCGCGCTCTACAAGTAGAGGTATCCGATCACGTCGAGGCCGACGACGTACTGGTTCGCGTCCGTCGTCGACGACCTTCTCAGGGGCATGAGCAAGTACGGGAAGGTGAAGTACGGATCGATGTCGGCGATGGGGCCGTGGGCGCCGGCGATCGTGTAGCCGAGGAACCCGCCGAGCGGGATGCCGGTCGTGGCGTCCGCGTTGTTCACGTCGTAGATCGTGAGCCCGCTGGTCACGCCGACGTCGAAGGCCTCGGTGAGGTTGTAGAGCGCGCTCACCGGGACGTCGACGCGAACGGCGTTCGCCGACGTGCGGGGCGCGGCGCCGCTCGGGACGGGGACGCCACCACCGACGATCACGGGTCCCGGGCTGGGCGACTGCGTCGCGATCTCGACGTTCACCGTCGGTACGACGTCGACGCGGACCCGCTCCGTCGCGTGGACGCGGATGGGCAGCGAGGGAATGATGGCCCCGCCCGAGAGCCCGGGCACCGTGAACACGCGCCCCGTGAGGCTGCCCGCGATCTCCGTGCTGCCGCGAAGGAAGCGGTACGTCAGGCCGACGCTCGGGCCGCGGTTGCGGGTCGTTTCTCCGTACTGCACGCGGCTCTCGTTCGGGTACACGAGGTTGGCGTTGCCGGGCGGCGCCCAGAGCTGCAGCGGCGCGACGAGCGCGTCGACCATCAGATCGTCGGTGATCCCGAACTGCCCGGAGGCGTCGAGGTCACCGTACGCGCCCTGGTTGGGCCGGTGATCGACGTCGAACCCGATCTCGGGCGCGAGCACGAGGCGCGGGAGCGTGAGCGGACGCTGCGCCTCGGACACCGGGAGGCGAAGCGCGCTCGCATCGGGCGCAGCCTGCGCGCGCGCCGTGGATGCGACGGCGACCATCGCCGGGACTACGCAGAAGGTAGCGGGACGCAGCAGAGAGCGCATGACGGCCCTGTAATCGAGAACGGCGAGCGGGAACAGGACGGTCGCGCCGGCCTCGAGCCTCGTGCTCCCCCTCGGCGGCGCGGCGAGACCTCCGCTCCGCCGCAGGTGAAGCACGTCAAAGGCCAGAGCGCCGACCTCGGAGGGTCCACCGGGCTGCGCCCCACACGCCGTCGCCGCGGGAGCGCAGGCGCGCGGCGGCGGGGCTACCGTCGAGCCCCCACGACGACGTACTGCTCCGGCAGCCCCGCGTCGACGACGTGCGCCGCGAGCCCGCCCGCCTGGAGCTCGCGCACGACCTCCTCGGGCGGGATGCGGTGCTCGGGGGGCGGCCCGCGATGCGCGTCGTGACGGAAGTCGACGACGACCACCTCGCCGCCGCTCTTCAGCGCCGACGCGAGGCGCGCCGTGTACGCCGCGCGGTTGGGGATGTGGTGCCACGTGTCGACGATGAGCACGCGATCGACCGATCCCGCCGCCAGCCCGGGATCGCCCGTCTCGACCTGACGCGCCTCGACGTTGGCGAGGTGCGCGGTCGCCGCGCGCTCCTGCAGGTGGCGCACCATGTCCGGCTCCACGTCGAGCGCGAGCACCTTGCCGCTCGGGCCGACGGCGCGCGACAGGTGCGGCTCGAAGTAGCCGGTGCCGGCGCCGATGTCCGCGACGGTCATTCCGGGCGCGATCTGCATCGCGGCCACGACGCGCTCGGGTTTCTGCCAGGCGTCGCGCGCACGGTCGTCGAACTGCTTGGCCCACACGTCGGCGTTCTGGAAGCGGTGCTGGTAGGCCGGCGGCTCGTGCGCCGGCTCGGCGGGCGGTGCGGCGGAGGGCGGCGTGGAGGACGCCGTGGAGGACGCGACCGGCGCGACGGGCGGCGCGGCACTTGCGGCGGTCGTCGCTGCGGGCGGCGCTGCGGTTGCGGCGGGCGGCGCCGCAGGCGCGGCGGTCTGGGTAGCCGAAGCGCAGGCCGACGCCGCCGCGCAGAATCCGAGGGAAAGGAGGAGGGCTCGCATGGCGCGGTATACTAGTCACGCGACGGGCGCGGCGTCGAAGCCAAGACCGCCGCCGCCCGCCGATTCGAGCTAGAGCGTCGCGAGCCTGCCGAACGCGCTGCGATCGCGTTCGCCGAGCGAGCCGAGGAGCGACTCCGCCGCCGCGCCGAGCGTCTCGGTCGCGTCCTTGACGAGCGCCTTGCCGCTTCGCGTGAGCACGGCGTAGGTGGCCCGCGCGTCGTTCCCGTCCGCCTCGCGCGCCACGATGCCGCGCCGCTCGAGCGGACCGAGCAGGCGCGTGACGCCCGACGGCGTGAGCGCCAGCCGGCGCGCCAGGTCGACGCGCCTCAGGCGCGCGCCCGGAGCCTGCGCGATGTGGTGCAGGGCCGCGAAGTCGCTCAGCCCGATGCCGTGGGCCGCACCGAGCTCCGCGTCGATGCGCGCCTCCCAGAGGTTGACCGTGCGACGGATCCCGAGCAGTGCCTCGAGCGCGTTCATGCGGGTTCAGGGTACGCACGAATGGTTGAGTAGTCAAGTACGAGGCAATGACCGGCACGCCGGCCCGAAACGCGAGGCTATGTCATGTGACATAACATCGCCCCGTGTGGGGACACCCACCTCCACGCGGTCGCCACGACGCCACGTACGGGCATCGGCACCCGGGAACAACCCGCTCGCGCTCCACGTTCATGCGAGCAGTACGCGCGCGAGCACGGGTAGCTCGACCCCGCGCTCGTCGCGCTCGTCGTCGAGCAGCACCACCGCCTGCGCCGGTACGTCGAGGGCCCGTCGGCCGACGTCGTCGAGGCCTTCCGTCGCGCCGACATGGTCGACCTTTCGCGCGGGTGGCTGAGCGCAAGGCTCGAGCGCGCGTCCTCGGAAGGCGAATGCGACCGGGCGCGCCGCAAGCCTTTCGGCCCACGGTGCGCCCGGCGTCCTACGCCGCCGAGTGCTCCGAGACGGCTACGTCACGGTCACTTCACCATGATCGACGTGGGCAGGCTCCAGTCGCCTTCCCCCGTCTTCGTCACCCCGCGGTAGCGGAAGGACACCGTCTCGCCCGGCGTGAGGCCGGTGACGGTGGTCTTCGCCTGCAGGGTGACCGGCAGGTTGATCCACGTCTTGCCGCCGTCGGTGGTCGAGTGGAGGAAACTACGAACAGCTCTGGACGGTGGACTTGGCCGCCGTCGCGTAGGGCATCTCGGCCTAGAAAAAGTGCCGGGACAAGATCCAGTACCCGTCCTCGCTCGAACGGGTAGGAGTCCCATGGAAGCCGGGTGGGGGTCGAGTTCGCGAGTTTCCGCGTCTTGCCATGCGGGGTCCGTGCGCATCCTGAACTTGCCCCGTCTCCCTTGTGGGCGAGGGCGACGTTCGTAATGGACCGGAAATCAGGGCTCTCGTCGGCGACCCTTCCTCATCGGGCGAAGGTCGAACGTCCACGTCATCCCGAGCCCCGCCGCGATCCTCAAGAGCGAGTCGAGCGTCACGTTCATGGCGCCTCGCTCGATGCGGGCGTAGTTGCCCCGCGTCATGCCGATCTTCGCGGCCAGGTTCCCCTGCGAGACCCCTGCGGCCTCCCGCGCAGCTTGAATGCGCCGCCCGATCTCCTTGGCCGCACGCAGGGTTCGGGGGTCGAGCTTGGAAGCGGCCACGCACCCCCAAGTGGCCCCATTGCCAGCGCTTCCGAGAACGGCTCTTATAAGAGTCCATGGCGCCATCCGCGCCGGAACGTCTCGGAGGCCCGATCATGGGGGTTCGTTCGATCATCCCGTTCTTGCTCGTTGGCGTCGTGGGCTGCATGTCGGGAGGTCCGATGCCCTGGGAGCAACAGCCGCAAGCGCAACCCCGGTACCTTCCACGTCCGGCCCCAACCCCAACGGCAACGACCTCGCCGCAGGCCACGCGGGCGGAGCAGGAGCAGCAAGCGGCGGCCATCCTCGACCGAGCGGCGAAGATCCAAGCGACCGCCGACCAAGCCGTACAACTCGACGGCACCCCGCAGGCCAGTCAAGTCCGGCAACAAGTTCGAGGATGCCAGATGACCACGGACGCCTGCATCCAGTTGACGAAGAACATGGAGCAGCAGTCCCGCACGGGTGCGCTCGCCGGGTTCGCCGGATACCTTACGCGACCCATCGGCGGCTGGATCTTCTCCCGCCAGCAGGGTGTGTCGCTTCCTGGGGATCTTCGGCCCATCCTCGCCGTGGGGCCGAACCTCGATCTCGCCGAGAAGTCCGCGAACAAGGCAATGGAGGCCGCGCAGAAGGTCGCCGACGCGAGGGCCGCCGAGCAGAAGAAGCTGAACGACGAGATGGCCTCCATTGAAGCGGCGGGGACGGCCTGCACACCGAACAAGACGTGCGAAGCGAAGTGCAAGTCCGGCGATGGGTTCTCGTGCGTCGTCGTCGCCGTGAAGCTGTGGCACAGCAACCCGCCGAAGCTGGCGGAAGCCAAGGCGACGATGCAGAAGGGGTGCGAGGCCGGGGTTCAGCGGGCATGCAACTCGGTCCCGCAGATCGACGCCGACATTCAGCAGGCCGCTGCACAGGTCGAGGGGCTTTGGGGCGGCGTGACCGAGGTGGGCGACGACCTCGCGCAGAAGTACCACCTCGTGTCGGTTGCCCAGCAGGTGGCGACGCCGCGCCTCTTGATGAATGTAGGGTCCTCCTCTGTTCCGTGATCCACGACGCCATGTTCGCGTAGTGGTCCGCCGATGGATCGCCTGAGACAGGGCCGCAGGTCGGGAAAGGGAAGCACGAAACTTTCCCGGATCGCC
>Ga0080006_1164678_pt1 | contig 80635 bp, 63 predicted proteins | sample RS3BMetagenome_FD_69209 | JGI IMG/M metagenome (GOLD analysis project Ga0080006, IMG submission 69209) | Ferric oxide microbial mat and aquatic microbial communities from Rainbow Spring, Yellowstone National Park, USA - RS3B (SPADES... ... | reverse complement strand
TACGATCCCCGATCCAGAACGGAGGGTCCCACCGCGACGCCGTTGCGGACCACCCCGACGCTACGGTACAAGCCCGGTCTCACACTGTCAAGCCCTACTGCCTTGATCCCTGACAGTCCCTTAGACCTCTGCATCCAGCACCGAATACCGATCGGCGTCGTCGGCTCCCGCAGGGGCCAGGCGGATGGCCGCACCGCCGCCGGCGGCCAGGGCGAGCCCGAGCGCCGCGCCCCGATGGACAAGGCACCGGCGGATGGCGACGCCCGTCCGGCCCTCCCCCCCGTCCCCGAAGATGTGGGCCACGTAGGGCTGCGTCCCTTCGAGAAAGGAGAGGTCGACCTCCAACCGCCGCGGGGTCTCGTTGGTGATGCAACCCACATACCACTCGGCACCGCTGCGCCGCGCGACCACGGCGTATTCCCCGATCTCCCCGTCGAGGACGCGGGTGTCGTCCCAGACCGTCGGCACGCGTTCGAAGAACTCGACCTCGGGCTCCCCGCGGTACGCCGCCGGCCGGTCGTACCAGAAGCAGAACTGCAGTGGGCTGTAGATGACGACCGGCAGCGCCAGTTGGTGCGCGTGCGTGGTCTGGATCCGGTCGGTGTAGTAGCACACGGTATAGTCGGCGGCGCCCGCCACGCAGCGCGTGAACGGCAGCGTGCAGTTGTGCCGGGGCGTAGGCATGTGCTCGTTGCCCCGGATACCCTCCTGGGTCAGGAGGTGCGGATAGGTGCGCGAGATGCCGGTCGGCCGGTATTCGTCGTGGACGTCCACCACCAGGTGGTGCTCGGCGGCCCCGCGGATAGCCTCGTGGAGCCAGCGCGTCCACTCCCCCGCGCCGACGCGCACGAAGCCGAACTTGACGCCCGCCACGCCCCAACCGGCGTAGAGGGGCAGCAACTCGGCCCACTGCCGCTCGATGTGCCGGCGGTTGACGTAGAGGAGCACCCCGATCCCCCGCTCCCGGGCGTAGCGGATCACCTCGGCCAGGTCGAGCCCGCCGTGGTCCGGCTGGTTGCGGATGCGCGCCGGGTCCGGGAACACCCGCCGTGCATCCGAGGCCTCGTCGTTCTCCGGCCCGTACCAGCCGGCGTCGTACTCGACGTACTGCAGCCCGTGGGCGGCGGCGAAGTCCACGCAGGCTTTGCCCCCGGCGGTCGAGAGGGTCACCTCGCGGATGGCCTTGCCGGGGCGGATCCACGCGGTGTCGGCCAGGGCGCACGGCTCGCTGAGGGTGAGGAGGAGGTGGTTGCGCTCCAGGAGATCCCCGGCCTGACGGCCGACGATGAAGACCCGCCAGGGGCCCGCAAACGGCAGGGCGCATCGCGCCGGACCCGACAGGTCCGAGACCAGCGTACCCGGGGCGCCTGGCCGGGGGGAGAGCAGCATCCGGGGATGGTCGAGGTTTCCCGCCTCGGTCAGGGCGGCGAAGCGCCCGTCGGGGTACTCGACCGTCAGGGGCCGCTCGCAGCCGGCCCGGATTTCCGCGACGGGCCGCCTCTCGTACTCGCCCTCGGTCCCGTGTTCCTCGTACCCGAGCGTGCCGTCGGGGAAGCGGAATTCGGTCCTCTCCGCCCCGATGGTGCACGGCCCGAGACCGCCCTGCGCGGGTAACGCGTAGCGCAGGGCCGCCCCCTCGTCGTACGCCCGGAAGGTGAGGGTGAGCCGGCGGTGCGGGGCGATCGCCTCCCGCAGCGTCACCGTCATCTCCGTGCACCGGTCAGGGATGGTCCAGCGGTCCCCGAAGGGGGGCGACCACGCGGTATCGATCTCCGCCCGGTCGACGGAGACGACCTCCAGGTGGGACACCAGCGCCGCGGCGCCGGCGAAGTCCAATCCCAGGCGCGACGTCTCGACCACCGGGGCGCCGAGGTGCTCGACCCGGTACACGGGACAGCCCGGGACCCCGCCAACCTGCGCAATATCGAAGCGCACGCGCACCGCGCCGTCCGGCGAACGGGTCTCCCAGGACACGGGCGCCACCTCCGGGGGAACAGGGGGGATGGGACCCCGCCGCGACCGGGGCCCGGGCGGGAGTTGGTTCCCGTGCCACCGGACTCCTCCCCGGCCCGGGCTGTGAACGGGGGCTGAGCACGCACCAGGCGGCGCGGGACGGGCTCGTTCCGCGCACGGTGCCGGCACCTCGGGACGGGCGCCGCCTGCGGCCGCTTCACTTGGGCCCGGACGGGCGCCGCGGGGACGGAGGCGACCGGTACGGGGAACGCGCGGGCGGTCGGCTCGGTGCGCGATGCGCCCGGAGCTCGCCTCGCTTTTGGGGCCACGCGCCGGCGCGTGCGGTGTCCCGAGAGCATCGCGCCGGCGCCCGCGTCCGAGACGCCGTCAGGCCTCCCCAGGTGCGGGGGTCAGGGCCGGACCGTGCCCTCGGGCGCGTTTTCCCGCTGTGGGCCCGCCGCCGGAAGGAGGTGCAGCCGGACCAGGCTGCAGGGCGGTAGCACGAGCGGCTCGGCGGGGTTCCAGGGACGGCGCTGGACCGCGGGACGGACGGTGTCGGGCCGATCCGCCGTGTTGCGCGCCATGTACGACTCGCCGCTGAGCGTGTGGATCTCGGCCTGCTCGAAGCCGCCCGCCGGAAGCGCGAGGGTGACCGCGAGCGGGGCGTCGGGGTGGCGGTTGATCAGGAAGAAGACCAGTTCCGTTCCCGCCTCGTCGGCCAGCGCGACCGCGTCGAGGTACGGGGCGTCGGGCACGGTGGGCAGACGGTAGGGCTCCACGCCGAAGCGCGGGGTGTCGACCTCCAACTCGAGCCGATACAGCGGCGCCGGGGCGCCGGCGTACAGATGCGTCGTCCACCAGGCCGGCTGCGCGTAGACGACCTCCCGCTCCTTGCGCAGGCCGGCGCCGTGATTGATCAGCGCGCTGTGCGTGAGCATCTCCACGAGGTCGCCGGCGCGGATCGCCTCGTTGAGGATCGACGCGTCCCAGATCGCCTCCGCCAGGGTGTCGTTGCCCGGCAGGTGTGGCCGCTTGGTGAAGAGTTGCTGCTCCGTGATCGCCAATCTGGGCGCCAGGCCCGCCTCGCGCATGGGCCGGGTGAGGTCTTCCCACATGCGCCGGTAGGCGGGGGTGAAGGCCATGTGTTCGAGATACACGCGCAGCGGCTCGGCGTCGTCCGGAAATCCGCCGTACAGGCAGTGGTGTGACAGGGAACGGACGTGCTGTCCCCCGCCGAAGACCACGGTGCGGTTCCACGCCTCCGTGTCGCCGTTGGCGATGAGCCGGATGCCGGGATCGCGCGCCAGCATGGCCGAGGTGTGGCGCCGATAGCGCGCCGCGTAACCGGCGGAGTCGGTGGCCCCGACCTGCCAGGACCCGTAGAGTTCGTTGCCGACCTCCCAGAGGCGGACGCCATAGGGCTCAGAGTGCCCGTTCAGGGCCCGGAGGGCGCCGAGGGGTGTCGTCACGGCACCGTTGCAGTACTCGACCCAGTCGGCGGACTCCTCGGGCGTGCCGTCGCCCGCGTTGACGCAGATCAGCGGTGCGCAGCCGGCGAGTTCGCACAGCCGCAGCCATTCGTCGGTGCCGACGTGGTTCCATTCGGCCTCCGGCCAGGCTGGGTTTGGCAGCATGGGGCGGTCCTCGAGGGGACCGACGCCGTCGCGCCAGTGGTAGGCCGAGGCGAAGTTGCCACCCGGAAAGCGCAGGAGCGGCAGGCGGGCCTCGCGCATGAACCGGACGACGTCCGGGTCCCACCCGTCCAGATGATCGGCGGGGAAGAGCAGACAGCGGCGGAGTTCGAGGCAGCCGGCCGCGGCCGGTTCGAGGACCAGGTGGAAGGGCGCGCCGGCCGGGGGCACGGATGCGCCGCTCAGAGCCAGTTCGCAGGTCGCCCATTCGCGGCCGGGCGCGATCCGGCCGCTCGCCCAGGTGCCGTGCCCCGCCAGACGCAGGGAGACGTCCAGGGGCGCGTCCCCTCGGACGTGCAGGTGCAGCCTGTAGTTTGAGGTGCGATGCGCCGGCAGGTGGAGCGGGGTGATCAGCCGGCCGGCCCCGGCGCCCTCGGCCACAATGCGCGGCACCAGCCGCCCCCGGCGCTCGGCGGTGTCCAGGCGCAGCATCCCCTCGGCCAGCCACCACGGCGGCAGGTCGCCGGCGAGCGCGGCGGCCAGCGCGGGCAATCCAAATTCCGTTCCGGCCGCCTGCAGCCGGCGGAGGAGTTCGCCGCGGTTCGGCCACAGGCCGGCCGGGGCGAAGCCGGGGTTCGGGACGATCTGGGCCCAGGCGCCCCCGTAGACGTTGCGGCCGAGATGCTCGGTGAACTTGCCGAAGAGGTGTCTGTTCACGGGCGCGGCACCCGGCGGGCGGAGCGACGGCGGCGCGTCGGGGCCGTGCTGCGGGGGTGCAAGAACCCGAACGGAGGCCGTGAGCGGCGGGTCGGCGGGCATGGTCAGCCCTCCCATCAAGGCGGGCTTCCTCCGGGTGCCGAGGAAGTCCTGCCGTGGTGCCGCCGCCCGCCAACCGTGCGCCCTTTTTCGAGGGTCGGCGGGCCCGGCGCATCCGTCGGCTGCCCGATGGCGGCACGCAGGCGTGCCGGGCACGCGGACCGCCCCCGAGGCGCCCGAGGCGCCTGCGGATCGGCGACGTCGCTCCGTAGAGCCGACCCGCCAGGGACGGGGCCGCTTGGTGGGTGCGGCGAACGAGACGGTGGATGCATGCCGGCGGACTTGCCCCTGGTGCGTCCGCAGCGTCCGAATGCGTACGACCGGCAGCCGGCATCCGCGCTCATCGGTGCGCCCGGGATCGGCGTTCCACCCAGATCACGAAAGCCGCCAACCCCAGCACGACGGCCCCCTCGAACGCATGCCCCGCCCAGCGCGGCGGCCCCGCTTCGACGGACCCGGCGGTCTCCACCTCCAGACCGTAGGGCAGCGGGCTCCAGGTGCGTCCGCCGTCCGCGGTGTGCAGGAGTTGCCAGCCGCCCTGCGCGCGGTCCCGCTGTACGGCCCAACCCAGCGCGGGGGAGACGAAGTCCAGGACCCGGATGTCGCCGAGGGGGGGATGGGCGGGGACCTGCCGCCACGTCCGCCCCCCGTCCGCCGTTGCGGCGAGGTCCGGACCCACCGTCGCAAAGCCATGGGCGGGGTCGAGGAAGATGAAGGCCTGCGCCGGCACGGGGGCACCGGGCACCCAGGTGGTCCCGCCGTCGTGGGTCCGATAGAAGACCCAAAGGGCCTGCCCGCCCGTGCCGGCCGCCCCGCGCGGCCGCAATCGCACCGGCAGGATGCCGTCCAGGGGCCCGAAGAAGGTGGGCGCCAACCCCGTGACGACCTGCGCCCCCCGGGCCGCGGGGGTGGTCGGGAGCCGGGCGGGGGGCAGCCAGGTCCTCCCTCCGTCGCCGGTCCGGTAGAGCCACGGCGCGCCGGGATCGGCGGGGTGCACGACCGCCCAACCGCTGAGCGCGCCGCGGAAGCCGATGGCCGCCCCACTCCCCCCGAACGGCCACGCCGCGGCCGAAGCAGCCTGACCCGCGGGGTAGATGGCGCTCCACGTAGCACCCCCGTTCGTCGTGCGCCACAGCGTCGCGGACGCCGGTCCGGAGGAGGAGGCCGCGCCCGTCAGGAGCCAGCCGTCGGTGGCGTTGACGAAGTCCAGCGAGAGCGAGAGGGCCGAGGCGGGCACGTTCAGCGTCGCGACCGTCCAGGACGTGCCGCCGTCGGTCGTGCGCCACACCTGCACGCCGGCGCCGCCGCCCTCCGGGCTGGCGACCCATGCCGCGGCGGCGCTGAGGAAGAACGGCGCCACGCCGGCGGCGCGAGGGCCGACCTGCCGCCACGCGGTCCCGCCGTCCGTGGTCCGCAGAACGGCCTGCGCGGTGGCCGCCCATCCGGTGGTAGGGGTGAACATGCGCAGCGTGACCAACGGCGTCAGCGCGGGCAGCGCGGCCGGGCCCGCAGCGACCGCGAGCGCGCGGGGCGCACCGCCGCCGGCCACGAGGACGGCTACGGCGAGCACCACGGCCCAACGGGGTGCCGCAGGGCGGCGGCGCATCCGGTCCCCCCCTTTTTGGTTAGCGGAGGCCCCGCCGGTCATCCCTTGCCGACGAGTGGATCCAACTTCTGTTGCAGGTCCGCGAGTTCCCCGGCGACGTCCGCCCCGACATACATGGCCTGGCAGGCGGCGCCCACCGCCAGGTCGACCTCGAATTCGTTGGTCGGCCGGCCGCCTGTCAATAAATTGAAGATATCCGTGTAGCCGGCACTGTCGAACTTCGCCCAGAAGTCCGGAAGTGTGCCCTCCAGCCCAGGCCAGATCTGCTCGGCGACCTTCACGACCACCGGCGGCCAGCCCTGCTCCGCGAGGATGCGCTGTTGCGCCGGCCGGTACAGCCAGAGGAGCGCCTCCACGGCCAGGTCCGGGTGCCGGGCGTACGGGGAGAGGCCCAGTCCCGATCCTTTGTATGCCGGCACGACGGGTCCGGCGGGCAGGCGCGGGAAGGGAACGGTGGCCAGCGTAGACACCCCGGGCGCGATCCGGCCCGGGTAGATACGCGCCGGTTGCAGGAACGAAAACAGCGCATCGGCATCCGTAAGGCCAAACCCGTGGCCGTAGAAGTCCCACCACTGCACGTTGGAGGGGTTGCTCGCCTGGTCGGGGTGCCAGCCATATCGGCGGGCCGCGGACACCAGATGGGTCGTGGCGGCGACGGCGCCGGTCAGGTCGAGGTGCCCGCCCGAGGCGAGGCTACCGCCCAACCCCAGCACGAAGGCGCCCCACAGGGCGTAGTGCCCCCAACCGGTGCCGCCGACCAGCACGGAACTCGGGGCGCTGCCCCTGCCGACCGCGACCGCGAGGGCGTCGACCATGTCCATCCAGGTCCACTGGGCCGGGACCGCGAGGCCGAGATGGTGCAGCAGCGGCGTGTTCACGTAGAACTGCCATTCCCCGAGGATCAGGGGGAGGGCACGCAGTCCGCTGCCCTCCTGATAGTCGGCGACCGCGCTCGGCAGCAGCGAGGCCAAGGGGAAGTTCTGGGCCGCCAGCAGCGGGGTCAGGTCGAGGAAGTTGCGCTTGGCGACGTTGTGGATCTCCGGCGGAGTGACGTCCAGCAGGTCGCCGGAGCGTTCGTCACCCTCGAACGTGCGGGCGTAGGACGGGCCCGCGATGTTCAGCCGGGCGGCGATGCCGGAGGAGGTCCAGGCGGCTCTGAGTTGGGACGCGACCTTGGCGTCGGCGAGGTACGCCGAGCGCACGATGATCTCTGGTGGGGTCAGGGCGGCCAGCGGCCGGGCACAGCCGGAGAGCCCCGTCGCCCCGGCCGCGGCAAGTCCCAGGGCGAGGGCGGACCGGCGGGTCAGGCGCTCCGCGTCCATGAGGAAGTCCCCCCTGCGGACCGGCCGATCGAGCAGACACGGCGGGCATGAACAGGCCAGGGTGGGCGCCGGCCGCCGGTGCGGGAACGGGACGTCAGGCTCTTGACCTCCTCCCCGCGGCTAAAGCCGGGGGACTCCCGATGATCGCTCATCGGGGCTTCCTGCTTCGCCGGGGTCCGCCTGCTCATCGGGCTTGCGCCCTCGCAGGTCTTACGTCCCCTCCACAGGCAGACACCGCAGGCCCTGCGGCCAGGGGCTTGGCGCGTGGTTTGTGCGGCGCAGTGCCTCGAACGTTTTACGCGCCAGAGGACTCCCTGGCGCAACGCCATACGCTCGGTTGCCAAGGTGCTGTCCACATTTTACCACGACCGCAGGCAGGGGGCGACGGCAACAAATCGGCTTATCCCCATGGCTAAAGGCAGGGGTTTGCGCCGCGCCTCCTCTGATCAACGCATCCGATGCCAGGCATAGCATGCGATGCATATGGTTCAGCGCCCACGAACGCCCATCCTTCTCAGGCCATGCACGGGACATCGGGGGAGGACGGCCGGCGGACGCTTGTCCGGGGGCGCGATCTGGCTGCGGCTCGTCGCCGGCGCCCTCTGCCCCGCCCACGGCGGCGTGCGTGACCCCTTGGGTGGCAACGGCCGGAGCCCGCAGAGCGCGTGGGGATGGCGTCGGGACCGGCATTGCTGGGCTCGGTCACGCCACCGCCTCCCCGCGGCGCCGAGGCGCCTTGATGGCGCGTGCCTCCAGGGGAGGGGGGGCTGTTGCGCTCCGTCGAGTGCCGGCCGGCGTGGGCCGCCTGGACGCCTGCGGCACCCGCACGGCGGGCCTGGCCCGGGGGGCGAAGGCCACCCCCCGGTTTGCCGCTGGACCGGGGGGCGGAGAGGCGGGGCGGCGTCAGGTGGGCAAGGGGTCCTCTGGGGTCTCCCGGTGCGGCAGGACAGGGAGCCCGCGGGGGGGGGCAGAGCGGTAGGGTGGCGTAAAGTTGGCGAGGGGGTTCGGGGGGTATCCCGCGGCGCAAGGACAGGGCGCGTGGGCCCGCGCCCTGTCCAACGGCATCAGTCACGCCCGGGCGGGCTCTTCCCCCCGCATCCCGGCGGCCTCCAGGGCGCCGCGCGCCTCCTGCACCGCCGATGGGACGGACGCCGTGAAGATCGCCCGTGCCAGCCCCAGGAAGAAGGCGGCGGGTGTCAGGGGTTCGCCGCCGGTGCCGGCAGCGATCAGGTCGAAGGCACGGCGAACCGTCCACGCCAGCTCGACCGGTTGGTCGGGGGCGAGCGGGTGCTCCTTGGGGCGGCACCGGTCGCATCCCTGCAGGGACGCCCGAAGCGCGTCGGGATCGGCCCCGGGGGTGGTGTCAGGACCGGCCTCCGCCAGGGCCAGCACGAGGAAGTGCGGTGACAGTTGCCACCACGCCGCCTGGCGCGCGATCTCGAAGGCGCGCGCGAACGCCCCCACCAATGCGGGCGAGAAGGGGGCGATGGGCGTCTCCGCGGTCAGCCTCAGGCGCAACAGGTCGTATGTCGCGGCCTGCGACTCGAACGCCGCAAGGAGTTTGTGGGAGACCTTCCGCGCGACCGACAGCACCACATGCTCCGGTTGCACCCGCATCCACGCCTGTGACCAGTGGGCCAGCCGGAGCACCTCGGCGCCCGGTTCCACCATCAGGGCGCTGAAGGCACGCTCGGACAGGCCGACCGAACGGTCGACGGTTTCCGTCCCCCGAGTGGCGAGGGGTAGAAGCGACGCCCGCAGGCCATCCGCATCCACTCCCAGCGCCTCCAGCACCCGCCGGCCCGGAGTGCCGGGACGGGTGATCGACAGCGCCGCCGACGCCATGTCGGCATACGTGCAGCCTGAATCCCGGGCCTCGTCCTCCGCCGCGGAAATACAAGCACGCACCAGGGGGATCGGCAGGTTGTGCACCCGCCAGCCGTCCAGCCAATCGCCCTCGCCACCGGGCCGCACCCGCAGGCGGCCGCCCTCCAGCCGGTAGCGCTCCCCGTCGCGGTTCAGGGCTGTCACCAGCACCTGCGCGGCGGTCAGGTGCTCCTCCCGGCGCCCCTCCCCCGGGAGGCCCCGGCCGAGCCGCGCCGCCTCCCCCACGTGCTCGTGCAACCGCTCCAGGGCCCGGGCCCTGAGGGCCTGCTCCATGATCGCCCCGTCGGACTCGTCCAGGTCGTACTTCAACGCCCTCAGCACCTCCAGTGCGGTCTCCCCCATGCGCACGTTCTTGTTCTGGGCCCCGGGCATGTCGCGGCACCTCCCTGCATCAAAGAATGCAAGTATTCTTTTGTTCTGTCAACACCTTTGGACGGATGCGGGGGCCCCGGCGGCAGACGCGGCGCACAGTGGGCCCCTGCGATGATGTCTGTTTCGTCAAGCGGCTCGGCACTCCGGAGGATCTGCGGGGACAGACGGCTTGGAGCGGATGTGGTCGAGACCGCCGCCCGGGGACGGATGCCGGAACGCACCGCACCAAGGACGCGGTCAGGTTGGCCAGGGGCACCTCGGTGCATGTGACAGTGGGACAAAGCGGTGCGACGCCCTTCGCCGCGCCGATGGCTGTATCGTCCAAACGGCTGCGTCCCGAGGCTGCCCCAGGTGGACCGGCGCAGTAGCGCTCAGCCCCCCAAGGAGGGGCTGAGAGTAGGCATTGCCTCATGTTTCGGACCCAGGGCAAAGGGACCGGAGGGGAGGCTGCCACGCTTCAGCGCGGCAGCCTCCCCTCCGCCCGCGACCCGTCCTCCGCACAGGTGAGCAGGGCCCCCAGCGAGGCCGGCGTGGCGTCATAGGCCAGCAGGACACGCCCGTGGGGGAGGGACGGGGGGATGGGAGGGCCGAGCAGCACGTGGACGTCCTCGCCCAGGGAGAGCCACGGGCCGGCGCCGCCGCTGCGCGCCTCCGCCGCCGGCCAGCGCTCGGTCGCGGCGGCGACCAGGGATGGCGGTGTACCGTCGCCTCTGGCCAGGAAGGCGGGTGCCGGGGCGGCTGGTCCGGGTTGTAGCTCCGTGATCGAGCGCCGGGCGATGTCCGCCGCCAGGCGCAGGTCGGACGGGCGCTGCAGCAGGTGCGGCACGGCCTGGTCGTCGGGCGCGGTCCGGCGGGCGAGGTTCCAGGCGCGCTTGACGGCCAGCACCCGCCCGACGGCGTCGGCCAGGCGCGCGCGGGACAGGCGACCGGCCTCCACCGCGGCGACGACCGCGTCCCGGACCTCGCGCTGCTCCCGCGGACCGTGGCCCACCATGACCATGTCAGCGCCCCCCACCAGGGCAAGCACCGCGGCCTCCCCCACGCCGCCGGCCGCCCGCACGCAACCCGCCATGCCCAGGGAGTCGGTCACCAACAGGCCCTCGAAGCCGAGAGCCTCCCGCGCCAGGCGGTAGAAGGCCGGGGAGAGGCTGGCCGGGAGGGCGTCGATCGTCGGCACGGCCAGGTGGCCGAGCATGACGGAGGCGGCGCCGGCCCGCACGGCGGCGGCGAACGGCGGAAACTCGCCCGCGCGCAGCCGCGCCAGGTCCGCCACCAGGACCGGCAGCGCGAGGTGGCTGTCGACGGCGGTGTCGCCGTGCCCGGGGAAGTGCTTCGCACAGGCGAGCACGCCCCCCGCCTGCAGGCCGTCGGTGAAGGCCGCCGCCAGGGCGCCCGCGGCCCCCGGATCGGCGGAGAAGCAGCGGCTGCCGAGGGCGGGGTTGTCCCGGCTCCAGAGGTCGCAGACAGGCGCCAGGTCCCAGTTGACGCCCAGGGCCTGCAGTTGGCCGGCGGTGGCGCGGCCGGCCAGGCGGGCGAGGCCCGGATCCCCGGCGGCACCGAGGGCCATGGCGGCCGGCATGGTGGAGGCGGTGACGGGCAGGCGGCTGACGCGCCCGCCCTCCTGATCCGCCGCCACCAACAGGGGGGCGCCGACGGGGCTGCGCAGGGCCGCCGCCTGCAGGGTTCCCGCCCGCCGCGCAGCGGCGGCCAAATCCCGCAATGCCGATCCGAAGAGGACGACGGCGCCGAGGCCCGCAGCGACAAGTTCGTCGGTCTCGGCCTCCTGTCCGGCCTCCTCCCCCGCCGCCAGGACGGCAAGGGCCTGCACATGGAGCGGCAGGTCGGTCGCGACTGCGGGTCCAGACGTATCCGGCGGGCCGCTCAGCACCCTCAGTTCGTCATCCATCCGCGACGCCTCCCGCGCCCGCCTCGGGGATGAAGCGGCGCACCGCCTCCGCGACGCCGTCCCCGAAGCGGGCGGAAGCCGTGAAGTCCGCCGCGGCGGCGAGGAGCGGCACGGCGTTGGCGACGGCCGCGCCCACCCCGGCGTAGCGCACCATCGCCAGGTCGTTCTCGCCGTCGCCCACGGCCATCACCTCGGCGCGGGCCACGCCCAGCGCCTCGGCCAGGCGGGCGAGGGCGGTGCCCTTGTCCACGCCGCGGCGGCTGATCTCCAAGTAGTGGGGGTAGGAATTGGCCAGTTCGAGGCGGTCGGCGGCGATGGCGGCCAGGGCGGCGCGGACCTCGGGCTGGCGCTCCACGGGCTCGATGATCAGGAGTTTGGTCGGGCCGACAGGGGGCGCGTAGGCGATGTCCGGATCGACGGTGTACGAGACGCCGGCGAGTTCGGCGTACGCCTCGGCCCGCCCGTCCTCGAAGGGCACATAGAGGTCGTCGCCGAGGTAGGCCTGCACGAAGTAGCCCTGCTGCCGGCAGAGGGCGCCGACGGCACGGGCCGCCTCCAGCGGCACCGGGTCGGTCCAGCCGCCGCCGTCCGGCAGGCGGACCAGACCGCCGTTGTAGGCCAGCAGCGGGCCGTGCAGGCCGAGGCGCTCGCGGACGGCGGCCGCGGAGCGCAGCATGCGCCCGGTGGCGAGGGTGACGTGTACGCCCGCGCGCTCCGCCGCCTGCAGGGCGGCGTGGCCCGCGGGGGCGATCTCTTTGCCGGGGCCGAGGACGGTGCCGTCGAGGTCGAGGGCGAGGAGGCGGATCACGGGGAGACCTCCTTGGGGGGTTCTCCGGAGGCGGCCGGGCCCGCGGGGACGGTGTGCGGGCGCGGGGCAGGCGGCGGCCGGGTAGCGGCGGGGGCCGGCGGGGGCGTCGGGCCACGGGGCACCGGACATCCGGCGGGCGCGCGGGCACCCGGCACCCGGACCATGGTAGCAGACGCGGGAGGGGGCGGGGGTGGGATCGGACGGCCCGCACCGCTGCCGCATCGGGGGGACCGACCTCCTCACCGCCGTGGGATGGGTGCCGAGCGTCCTGTTCAGGAAGAAATCGCGGGTGGCCTCGGCGCGCTTCCGGTGTCCCGACACCCTGCCCGGCGCACGGATGAACCGACGCGCGCGTCCCTCGGCGATGGAAGACGGCGATGCCGGTGCCACGGGGCACATCGGGGCGCGACGCCCCGCGGTACTGCCACCGGCCGCGCACGGGAGACTTGTGCGGGCTCCGAGGCTTCAGGAGGCACTTGGCGGCGGGGCACCGGCCCCCGACGGGGAGGGTGCGGGTGCCGCGGCGGTGCCTGTTCACGGGCAGCGTTCCACCGCGCACGCCTGCCCCGGGGCGACCACGGTGTCGAGAAACACGTACCACTCCCCGTGGCGCCTCCCCCGGCCCGCGGGCTGGAGCCGCCCGTTCACCTTCCAGCAGGGGTGCAGGCCGGGGAAGGCGGCGCGCCACCGCAGCGGCCGCTCCCCCTCGTTCACGAGGTGGGACGCACTCCGGCCGACATGCGTCACCGTGACGCGCCCTCCCAGGACGGGGACCGGACCGACCCGCAGCCACGCGCGCTGGTCCGGAAGCCGCGACACGGTCTGCAGCAGGCCGCGCGAGGCGTCCGGGGAGAGGCCCGCCAGGCCCCGGACCAGGGCGCCGACGGTGCAGAAGGAGACCTCCGGGTACTCCGAACGCGGGTATTCGGGGCGCGCCGCGGTCCGAAGGAGTGCCCACGCCTCCTGCACGCGCCCGTATTCCAGGAGGATATCCACCACGTAGGTCAGGCCCTCGATGTTGGGCGCCGGGTGCGCCAGCATCGCGTCCAGGGCGCTCTGCACGCGCGGGCGGCCGGCGGGCAGGCCGAAGTACAGGGGCAGGAAGTTGCCCTCGTAGCCATAGTCGGTGGAAAAGGACCCGTCCTGGCGGCGGTGGCCATGGAAGGTCCGGGAGGCCTCGTTCCACCACTTCGCGTTGTACAGCCGGCGCAGCGCGACCGCCCGCCGGCGGGAGCGGCGGGACCCGGCCGCATCTCCCCCCCGCGCCTGCAGCGTCGCGTGGGCGGCAAAGGCGGCGTACATCGCCCCGAGCAGGTCGCCGCCGGCCTGCGGATGGCGGATCTGTTCGTTGTAGGTGGCGATCCCGCGCGAGCCGTACTCCGGGCGGTGCTCGGGGAGGCCGTCGCCGTCCCTGTCCCAGCGCTCGATGAAGTCCTCCATGGTGCGCCGGTAGTACTGCTGGAACACCGGGTCGTCCAGGTAGTCGGCGTCGCCCGTCCAGAGGAACTGGCGGTAGCAGGCGTCCACGAGATCGAAGCTGCCGGGAAGGTTGTACCAGAAGCGCTGGTCGCTCTTGTAATCGACGGCGGCCGGCGTCCCATCCCGGGTGATCTCCCAGAACGGGCACCAGTCTTTGCCGTCCGAGACGCTGGCCGCGAACCGGCGGAGCATGTTCTTGGTGTGGGCCGACATGCCGAGGATCTGCGCGCCGGTGCTCTGATGGCAGACATCGCGCACGCAGAAGGCCGACCGGCCCGGCAGGGCCGCCTCATACCACGGGCCCACGGGGTCCCCGTCGTACCTGTACGCCTGCGCCTGCCGGCGGGCCCAGGCGTACGCCGCGACCCACCCGGGGTCCGAGCCTTCCAGCGACAGTTCACAGGATGCGTCGCCTGCCACCGTGGACGGACCCCTTCCGGGATCGATTCGCCCATCGGGATCGATTCGCCCATTGGGATCAGACACGTTCGCCTCGCGCGCAGGTCGGGGGAGGAGGGGCGGGACCCAGGGCACCGGCTTCACCTGCCGGGCCGGAGCGTGCAGCGCATCCCGACCTCGTCCCGCTCGCGCCCTCCCCAGGCCTCCAGGTGGCTGTCCACTTCGCGGAACCCGGCCGCCGTGTAGGAGCGGTACGCCGGCACGTTGTCCCGATACACGCAGAGGCGGACGGCGGTCTTTCCGGCGGCTGCCGCGCGGTCGACCAGGTAGCCGGTGAAGGCGATACCGAGGCCGCGGCCCCGCGCCGCAGGCGCCAGGCTCATGCCCAGGCTCGGTTCCGCCTGCGCCCAGTCATCGAGAAAGCCGTAGCCGAGGGCGCCCCCGGCGCCGTCCCGGTCGGGCAGGAGCAGGCAGCGGCACGCCCCCCCCGAGGACACTTCGGCCGTCAGGCGTTCGGCCGTCTCGCGGTCGAGCGGGTGCGGGTGGAAATTGGCGTAGTCGGCGGGGGTGAGCAGGGTGAAATAGGCGGCCAGGACGTCGGTATCCGCCGGGCGCAGGTCCCGCACGTACCACGTGCGGCCCGAGCGGTCGGCCACCGTCCCGCCGCGGTTATCCGGGGCATCCACGCGCCTGCGCGCCACGGGCTCGCCCCCGTTCCCCCGCCGTAATCCCGGGGATCCGCCCGGGACTTCTCCCCCAGATGTGCCGCCGCCTTCTGCGGTCGCGGCGTGGTCCGACCCCGACGGCCGCGCACCGGCGAGACCGCCTCACCGCCAATTCGGGCGCCAGCCGAGGGCGTGGGCGAACGTGCCGCCCCCCCTCCCGGATGCGGGCGCCGCCGCCTCCACGGCCGGTATCCGCGCTGGGGGACCGTCGGGCGCCGCGCGCCGCCCGAGGCCCCGAGATCTCCCGGGAACGCCCCGGACGCCGCCGGGCGCCCCCCGCAGACCGACCAGGGCCATAAAGGTCAGGAGGCCCGCCAGCATCAGCAACTCCGGGCCGACCTCCCAGCGGCTCCAGGTGAAGGCGGCGTAGCCCCCCACGGTCAGCGCCGCCCACGCCCCGGCCCAGAACCGGTGGCCCCGGGACAGGCGCGCACCGACCCCCGGCAGGCCGGCCAGCACCGCGAGCGCCAGCAGCGGCGCCCCGACGATGAAGGCGGCGTGGCTGGGGGCGACGGGGCCGCCCGTCAGTTCCGCGAGTCCGAAGCCGGCCGCCAGGCAGAACGCGAGCGCCCCCGTCCACCAGGCGGCGGCCCCGCGCCGCCACTGTTGGACCAGGAACGGAACCGCCAGGACCAGCAGCAGGTAGTCCTGGTTGTAGGCAAAGGTGGTGGTGGCGAGCGTGAGGACGGCCGCCACGGCGAGATCCTGTTCCGGTGTGGCCGAGGGTCGGCGGAACGCCGCCACCGCCAGCAGCAGCAGGCCGGCGTCGATGGGCGCCACCGCCGCTAGGGCGCTGTGCGCCCCCAGCAATTCGCTGGCCGCCTGCAGCACGCTGAGGGTGTCCCAGGGCTCGATGGCGGACGCCTGCGCATGGGGCAGCGTCACCAGGAGCCAATGGGCCGTGTCGGCCGGATGCAGCAGGCAGAGCGCGCCCAGGACGGCCAGGCCGGCGGCGAGGCCGAGGAGCGGGCGGTATTCCCGCCGGGCGACCGCCCGGTACACAAAGTAGAAGCCGAACCCCAAGAGCAGGTGCACGTCGACGGCCGCCAGCGCCACAGCGAGGCCGCCCAGGACCGGCCGGCCGCGCGACAGGCACCACCAGCCGACGGCCAGGGCCGCCGCCACCAGCACGTCGGTCTGCCCGAGCCACAGGGTGATGTCGTACGGCTGGAACGCCATCAGCAGCGCCGCCCCGGCGACCAGGACCGGCGCAGTGGGCCGGAAACCGCTCGCGCGCAGCACCAGGTGGAGCAGCAGCACCGACGCGCCGGCGTTGACGGCCAGCCACGCCAGGCGCGCCGCGGCGAAGGGCAGGGCGCCGAACGGCCACATCAACTCCGCGGTGAAGAGCGGGCTGAGGAAGGAACCGGGGGCCGGCCCCGGGGGCAGGGGCGCGATCCGATGGAGCAGCGCCGTGCGGTACGGATCGACGCCCGCCGCGACGGCACGGGCCGCCGCCCAAAGCGTCCAGAAGTCGCCTCCGGTGGCGATGTGCCGCCAGATCTCGAACACGAAGGCGGCGCAAAGCGCCGCGAATCCCATCGCCGGCAGCACCCGGGCCGCGAACCCTCGGGTGCGCGCCACTGCGTCTCCCTGCACGGAGCCCCTCCCCGGCGCGCCCCGCACGCGGAGCGCCGCCCCCCATCCTGCGCCCGAGGCGATGACGGCGCGGTGACGCCGACGCACCGGCGGGGCGGGGCGCCCCGCGCATTGGCGGCGCGGCCGGCCGGCGGTAGACTGTTGGCGCGGCCGGCGGCGGCCCGCGCGGCGGTTCACCCGGGGCCGCGGCGACCGCATCGCCGCGGCCCCGGGAGGCGGATGCGGCATCAGCGAGTCCACGTCGGTACCCGCCCGCCGTCGCGAGCGGAGGACCCGGCCCCACCGTCGGCGCAGGGTGTGGCGGGGATCGCGCCGCTGGTGGCCGCTCGCCGTCCTGCTCGCCCTTGGCGCGGCATTCGGCCTCTATCGGACGGAGGCGCCCCGGCCGAGGCCCGCGGCACCCGCCGGGCCGGCACCTGTGTCGGCCTACCTCCATCCGGACGCCGCGCTCACGGCGTTCGGGGCGCTGCCCCAGATCGCCGACGGCGTGCTCGCCCGCCAGCTGAGCAGCGTGGATCCGGCCGAGCGCAACAACGACGGCAGCCCCGCCAACGTGCTCTACAAGACGCCGCACGGCGCCTCGGTCATCTTCGCCGCCACCGGCCCCGGGGTGGTGGACGACATCTGGGTCGCCGGGTCCCTGAAGGCGATGGGCGACATCCGCATCACGATCGACGGCCGGACGGCGCCGGCGGTGGAGATGCCGGTCGGCCAATTCTTCAGCGGCGCCACCGCACCGTTCCTCGCCCCGCTGGTCGGCGGCAGCACCGTCTCCAGCGGCGGCAACTACTCGTACGTGCCCATCGCCTTCCGGACCTCCTGCGTCATCGCCCTCACGGGCACCACCGCCTACTGGCACGTCGGCTTCCACCGCCTGCCCCCGGGAACCGCGATCCGGCCCTTCTCCGCCTCGGCAGACCTCGCCCCGGTGGCGGCCGTGTGGTCGAACGCCGGGCGGGATCCGCACACGGCGGGCGGGACGCGGCTGCTCACCGGGCAGGTCGATGTGCCCGCGGGCGGCCGGCGGACCCTGGCCCGGATCGCGGGGCCGGGGCGCATCCAGGCCCTGGAGCTCACCGTCCCCGCCGCGGCCGTGCCCGCGCCGGCGCCCCTGACCAGGGGCGGCCTGGCCTTCACCGGAGCGAGCAGCTTCACGCTGCATGTCGCCCCGAACAACACCGGGGTCCGCCTGGTACGCCGGTTCGACTACGCCCTGCCGGACCAGACGGCGGAGGTCTACGTGGACGGCGTGGCCGCCGGCAGCTTCACCGCCCCCGGCAGCACCAACGGCCCGTACTTCTGGCGCGACGCCGAACTCACGCTGCCGGCACGGCTCACCGCCGGCCGCAGCGACATCCGGGTGACGGTGACCGCGGCGCAGCCCTTCACGGCCTTCACCTACTGGGCGTATTCCCTGGTCGGCGGCGCGCGGGTGTTGACGGACACGCTGCAGATGAACGCCGCCGCCGAGCAGGCGCACGCCTTCGCGGCGCCCCACGTCCTCTGGCGGCGGAGCCTCACCTCCAGCTATGTCCCCGCGGCCCTGGCCGCCAGCCGCAGCGTCCTGGACCAGCTCACGCTGCAGGTGCGGTTCGACGGGGCCGCGACCCCTGCGGTCGACGCGCCGCTCGGGCTGTTCTTCGGCGCCGGCTTCGGCGCGGCCGACGTCCGTTCCCTCATGCTCGCGGTCGATCCCGCGACCGGCGGTCTGACGTCGTTCTGGCCGATGCCCTTCGTGCGTAGCGCGACGGTCGAACTGGTCAACCGCGGCGGGTCGGCCGTGACGGGCGTGCAGTACCGCATCCGCTTCCTCCCCCGGCCCGCCGATGCCGCAGCACTGGCGGCCGGTACGGAGGGTTACTTCCACGCCACCTACAACCAGGCCGCCCCGACGACGCCCGGCCACGACTACGTCCTGCTCGCCACCGCGGGAACCGGCCGGCTGGTCGGCGTCTCCCTGGCGATGTCCACGCCGCCGGGGATGCCCGACGGGCTGCAGAGTCTGCAGGGGAACGAGCAGATCTACGTGGACGGCAATCCGACCCCGGCGTACCTCGGCACCGGCACGGAGGACTTCTTCCAGGCCGGCTGGTACTTCGAAAACGGCCCGTTCTCCCTGCCCACCCACGGCAGCCCGGACCAGTGGGTGGGACCTCGCTACTCCGCCCACATCTCGGCCTACCGGCTGTTTTTGACCGACGCCATCCCCTTCTACGACGGCATCGACGCCGGCATCCAGGTCGGCCCGCTGAACAACCTGTCCGCAGACTACAGCAGCGTCGCCTACTGGTACGGCCTGCCGGCGCCGTCGCTGGTCCAGACCGACGTGTTGCAGCCGGCGGACGCCGCCGGCGCCGCGGCGCACGGCTACACCATGGTGCAGGGCGCGCCCGCCGGGCCGCTGACCGGCGTGTTCCAGGGCCGGCGGAACACCGTGGCCGTCACCGCCTCCGGTACCGTGGCGGCCGGCGCCGCCTTCACCGTCGCGGTGGCCCCCGGGAACGCCGGGGTCCTGCTCCGCGCCCAGTTCGACCAGTGTCCGGGCCGTCAGGCGGCGGAGGTGTACGTGGACGGCACCGATGTCGGCCTGTGGTCGGACCCGGAGTCGAACTGCATCGAACGCTGGAAGGACTCCAGCTTCCTCCTGCCGGCCAGCGTCGCCCGCGGGCACAGCCGCCTCCAGATCCGGCTGGTGGCCGCCCCCGGCCTGAGCCCGCCGACCGGAACGCCGATGTGGGAGGCCTTCGGCTATCAGGTCCTTTCCTTCACCGGGCGGCCGGTGTAGCGGAGTGCCCGTGGCTGGCGCCCCCGGAGACGCGCGGGACGGGCGACCGGAGGGCGAAGGCCGTGCACGCCGCCAAGGCGCTGCCGTCCGCCGCGCCCGGCTCGCGGAGAGGCGACGCCACATGGCGGAATCGCACCGCACCGCCATCGCCACCCCGCACCACCGCACGGCACGGCCGCACCGCACACCGTCCCGCCCAGGGCCCGGACCCAGGCGCCGCCTCAGGCCGTCCGGAGCCGGGACCAGATCGCCCGCTCATCGGTCGTGCGCACCCGATCGTCGACGTAACCGTCGAGGAAGCCCTTGCCCGTGCGGTATGGGGGCACGTCGGCCGGCCTGCCGCGGAGGACGCCCTCCAGCGCCAGGAGCGCCAGCGGCTCCACGGCGTCGAACCGGGCGTGCGCGTGCGCGGGGGACGGCAGGAAGTAGCCGGCGTGGAACCTTTGGGCCAGGATGTTGTCCCCGATGGCCCGGGCCAATTCCAGATACGCGGGGTGGGGCACCGTGGCGTACATCTCCAGCACGGCGAAGAGGGCGTCCGGATCGGCGCAGTCCGGTGGGGCGGCGGGACGCACGCCCTCCCCGGGGGCGGTGCCGATATCGCCCAGCCCGTGCCCGCGCGCCATCGCCCGCGCCGTGGACCAGAGCAGGCCGTCACCCGAGAGCCGGTGCCCGAGGACCAACGACCAGAGCAGCACCGCCGCGGGGCGCCGGGCCTGGAAGACCGTCCCGGCCCGGCCGTAGTACCCGTCGCGGCGCAGGGCGAAGCCGGTCAGGTCGGTGCCGTCCGCCAGCAGCGGCCGGATCACGTGGCGCTCCGGATCGTAGATCCACGAGGCGCAGGCGCGCAGACCGGCGAGGGCCCACTCGCGGAACTCGTCCTGCCGCAGTTCCTCCGCCAGCCCCAACTCGATGACGGCGTGGCGGCCGTAGATCGACTCCGCACGGCGCGGGTCGAGGACGTTGCCCTCGCGGGCGATCTCGCCGAACTCCGGCCCGAGTTGCCGCAGCGCCCTATCCCCGTACACCGACAGCGTGGATCCGGCGACCGCGGCCTCCCGGGCACGCGGGCTGCTGTATTGGTAGACGCCGAGCCCCGTCCGCGGATGGCGGGCGCGTACGTAGCTGCGGTCGAGGCGCTTCGCCCAGGCCAGGGCGCCGGCGTCGCCGGAGAGCCGGTACAGCGCCGCGGCGGCGAACACGAGGTCGCTGCCACAGTTGACAAAGGTCAACCCGCTGCCTTCGAAGAACGCGGCCGGCTCGTCGAAGCGGCTCGCCCAGAGGGCACCCATCGGCTTGCCGTAGTGGCCGTGCCGGCTCATGTCCAGGGTGGCCCAATCGATGACGTGCGCGTTCCAGAACGCCCGGACGAACCGGGCCGTGGCCTCGGGCCGAACCTCCGCCAGCAGTTCGTAGAAGGGGTAGGTGTGCTTGAACTCGTGCACATCGCCCATGAACGGCCCCTGGGGCGTCTTGGTGCGCAGATCCACGAACTGGTGCCCGCCCCAGCGCAGCAACCCGCAGGGCGAAGCCAGCTGGTCGAAGTGGAAGGCCACGGCCGCCGCGGCGGCGTCGCGGAAACGGGGATCGCCGGTGAGGCCGCTCAGGCCGACCAGGGTCCGGAACAGATTCTGCTGCAGGGCGAGATTGGAGACGACCCAGGCGCCCGGGCGGTGGCGCGTACCGCTGTACGTCCAGCGCACCGGCTCCCGAGTGTCCACGTCGAGCCCGTCCGCCAAGAGGGGTGTGGGCTCGCTCCCGTATGTGTCGCGCCCGTGGCGCAACACGTTGTCCGCAAACCCCACCACGGCCCGCAGCCGGGCGTCGCCGGCCCCCATGGCGGCTCCCTCCGATCCCCCGCCGGATGCGGGTGCGCGCGGCGCACCCGCGGCCCCGTGGATCACCCCTTCACTCCTCCCGGGGCCCTCACCTCCCCCGCGTGATCAGCGATGTCCCCGGATCGGCGGGGCGGGCGGGAAACTCCGCCGGCCGGCTCCCGCAAGGGGGCTGGGGATACCCCCCCTGGTGCGCGAGGAGGCGGCCGCGGCATGGGCTCCGCCGGCGGCTGGCGCCCAAGCGGCAGCAAGGCCCAGCCCGCAGCCGCCCGAGGGGTCGGCGGGATCGGGGACCGAGCCCCGGATCATGCGGGCCGCTTGAACGCGGCCTGGGGAGAAGCGGAGGCGCGGGCCGGTACGGCCAAGGCGGGAGCCTCTTGCACGGCGCCCGCCCCACCCGTCGGGGGTGCGCCACCGCGCCGGCCGCCCCCGCACCCCCTCCGCGGCAGCGGGTCCAGACCGGCGGCGGGCCCGCCACCGCCATGCCTGCGCGACTACGACCGGGCGGCGGATCGCAGCGGAAAGAGCGCCTCGTGCCAGCGCCGGAGTTCGTCCAGCATCACCGCCGCCGCGGCGTCGGTGGCCTCCTCGGGCCGCAACGCCCCTTCGCCGTTGAGCAGCCGGCCGACAAAGGGGATGGACACCGCCTCCAGCGGCACCAGCTTTAGGGCGTTGACCACCGGCTTCAGCATCTGCAGGGCGCGCGTCCCGGCGGCCAGGCCGCCATAGCTGACGAAGCCCGCGGGCTTGTACTGCCACTCCTGGTGGAGGTAGTCGATGGCGTTCTTCAGCGGTGCGGTGAACCCGTAATTGTACTCCGGCATCACGAAGACGAAGGCGTCGGCGGCGTCGACCCGGGCGCTCCACTCCATGGTGTGCCGGTGGGTGTACCGGCGCAGCCGGGGGTGGTTCGGCTCGTCCATGAACGGTAGATTGATCTCCGCCAGATCCGCGAAATCGGGCTCGAAGCCGCCGTGCTTTTCCGCCTGCGCCAGAAACCACCGGGCTACGGGCAGCCCGACGCGGCCGGGACGCGTGCTGGCGACGACGATCATGAGTCTCGGCACGGGGAGATCCCTCCGGTGTGCGCGGGGCGGCCGCCCGCCGCGGCGGGCTCGCCGCCCCGGCCGTAGAGTGTGGGAGTGTTCGCACGCGAAAGCATACCGGCTTCCCACCCATGGTCAAGTCCCCGGATCAGAGCCAGCCAGGCAGTCGTCCCCGCCAGCGACCGCCCTCGGCGCGCCATCGCGCGAACGCCACCACCAAGGTTGTCCCGTCCCCGCGCACGGGCGTCGACCCCATCTATGACGACTACTCGTTTGGCCAGTGTGCCGGACGCAGGGGAGGGTCAGAAGCTGGCCATCGCCCGGGCGGTGTACAGGGGATCACCAATCGTCGTCTTGGACGAGCCCACGGCGGCGCTCGATCCGATCGCGGAATACGAGGTCTACCGCCACTTTGATCGACTGATCGGCGACCGGACGGCCATCTACGTATCCCACAGGCTGTCGAGTTGCCGCTTCGCCGACAAGATCGCCGTATTCGACCACGGCCGGATCGCGGAGTACGGCAGCCATGACGAACTCCTGGCCGGCGACGGCCTGTACACACGGATGTGGCAGGCGCAAGGGCAGTGGTACGCCTGAGACGGGCAGGTCGGGCCGGGCGGCGGCCTGCCCGCGTCGAGGCGACATGGGCGGGGGAAGGCCGTGTGGGGGTAATCACCGGGCACCAGGGCATCGGCCTCCCCCCAGCCGTGCCCGTGTCCGCCCCCGCCCGGGCCTATGCCCAGGTCGCGGCCGACGTCGGCGCCGCGCGGATGCCGTTCTTCGGCCACCCATCGGTCGAGGTTCAGAACGCGGCGCTACTGCGGCGCGCTGTGGAGATCCACCCGCGGGGTGGTCTCGGCTTCGGCGACGCCTGCGTGCTGGCAGCGGCGGAGGAGACCGGCACGGCCGGCATCGCGACCTTCGACCGCGAATTCTTCCGGCGTTCTCCACAAGCACGGCTCCCGGGGGCGTGCGGCCCGGCCGCCGGGGAATGACGGCGCCGCTACCCGCAGGCGCTCCAGATGCACCCGAGGTTTCCGGTGGAGCACCAGACCGGCGGAGCGATGGGCAGTTTCCCTGCATCCGGCCCCCCGACCAGATTCACGCGCCCGCTCGCTGCCCCGGCAGATGTGGTCGCCCGCGCTGTCCTCACCAGATCAGGAGGCCCCCCCACCCCCACCCACCCCCGGTTCCCGGACCCCGTGTCCCGCATCCGCCGGCTGCCCCGCGCCTGCCCCCGCCCCGTCCTCTCCCCCGGCCCCCCGAGGCGCCCCCTCCCGATACCACTGCGCCTGCGCGGAGAACATCCGGGCATAGATCCCGCCCCGCGCCACCAGCGCCTCGTGGGGTCCCTCCTCCACGATCTCCCCTCCCTGCAGTACCAGAACCCGGTCGGCCAGCCGCACCGCGCCCAGGCGATGCGAGATCATGACCGTCGTCCGGCCCTCGGCCAACTGCGCAAACCGCTCGAACAGCGCCAGCTCGGCCAGCGGGTCGAGCGCGGCGGTCGGCTCATCCAGCAGGAGGAGGTCCGCATCGCGGAAGAAGGCCCGCGCCAGCGCCACCCGCTGCCACTGGCCGCCCGAGAGTTCGGTCTCCCCGAATTCCCGCCCGAGATACCCATCCAACCGTTCCGGCAGCCGGTGAGCCACGTCGGCCGCGTCCGCCCGCTCCAGGGCCGCCCAAAGCGCCACGTCGTCCGTCAGGCGCGCCGGATCGCCAAAGCCCACATTCTCGCGCACCGTCAGCTGATACGCCGCGAAGTCCTGGAACACCGCCGCGATGCGCGGACGGGCGGCCCCCGCGGCCCGGCCGTCAAGCCGGACACTCCCTGCATCCGGCCCATACAGCCCCACCAGGAGCTTGGTCAGCGTGGTCTTGCCCGCTCCGTTCTCCCCGACCACGGCGACGCGCTCCCCCGGCCGGATGCGAAGGTCCACGCCCCGCAGGGCCGGCGCTTCGGCACCCGGGTATGAGAATGTCACGCCCTCCGCCAGGACCGAGATGCCTCCGCTCGGGGGCCGGACCAAAGGCACCGGTACCGGATCCGGCCCTACCCCGACGGCCTCCCCCTGCTCCGCCACCGCAGGCTGGCCATCCTCCCCCGCTGCCTCACCGGTCCGTGAGGGCCCCGACCCCGCCCCACCCAGAACCGCGCCTGCAGGCCTGGCCGGACGGGCCGCCTTGCCCCGCCTCGCCGCGCCCGCCGCGGGCCGCCCTCCCTCCGCCGGCACCGTCCGCAGGAAGTCGAAGAGGTCTCCGAGAAACAGTGCGTGCTCGTCGAAGCCGCGGACCACGCCGACCAGGGTGCGGAGCAACTCCTCGAACGAGAGCCCGGCGGCCGCCACCGTGACGAACCGGCCCACGGGCAGGCGCCCGTGCAGGACCAGGAGCGCCACAAGCACCAGCCCGGCGGCATACCCCGCCCCCGAGAGCACGCTCCCCCCGGTGGAGGCCAGGACCGTCTGCGCCTGCGCGGCGAGCACGTCGCGCGTCCGTGCGCGCCGCAGGTCCCGCCAGCGGCCGAGCAGGTACTCCGCCGAACCGAAGAGCCGCACCTCGGCCGCCGCCGCCCGCCCGGTGAGCAGCCCCTGCAGGTGCCCCCGCACCCGGTCCGCGGTGGTGTGCGCCCGGTCCGCGCGGTAGACGGCCGCCGACACCCGCGACTCCAGCCAGACCACCGGGATCGTCCCCAGCGCCAGAAGCGGGAGGAGGACCGGGTCGATCAGCGCCAGCACCGCCCCCACCGACGCCACCCACACGAAGAGTTGCGTGGTGTCGGCGACCACATAGATCACATCATTCAGGCGGCCCACCAACCCGGAGGAGGCGCGCTGCAGTTGGTCGAAGAACGCGCCCTCCTCGAAGCGCACAAGCGGCGCGGCCGCCGCCCGCTCCAACACCCGCCGCTGCAAGCGGAACAGGCCGTGGTCGCGGACGCGGCCGATCGCGAGGTTCTTGAAGGGCCAGTAGAATTGCTCGACACAGGCCGCCGCGACGTACACCCCGACCCACAGGGCCATGGCACGGCCGCCGCCGTGCCCCGCCGCCGCCCGCACCGCCCCGTCGACGAAGCCCCCGATGGCTTCCGCCTGGGCGGCCAACGGCAGGTTGCCCACCACCAGCACCAGGATCAGACCGAGCACGGCCGCGGGGCTCCCCAGGACCATCTCCCAGACCACGGCGGCCGCGTCGCCCCACATGCGGAGGCGCAGCCGCCGCCCACGCGCGATCACACATACCACCTCGCCTGCGCGCGGAAGAGCCGGGCGTACTCGTCGTCCGCGCCCATCAACTCCTCGTGCGTGCCCGCCTCCACCAGCCGCCCCCGCCGCAGCACCAGCACCCGGTCCACGAGCCGGCACATGCCCAAGCGGTGCGACACCAGCACCGCCGTCACCGCGGGGCCCTGCCCAAGGCGCGCACGCGTGCCACGACATGCCCCTCTCCCCCGCTCCCCCGTCAAGGCGGCGAACCGCTCGAACACCGCCAACTCGGCCAGGGGGTCCAGGGCCGCCGTCGGCTCATCCAGCACGAGGACGCCAGCCCCCCGGAAGACCCCGCGCGCCAGCGCCACCCGTTGCCACTGGCCCCCGGAGAGGTCGACGCCCCCGACGTCGGGTCCCAGGAGCGTCTCGATCCCATCGGCCAACCCCGCCACCACCTCTTCGGCCCCGGCGCGCTCCACCGCCTCCGCCAACCGCGCCCGATCGCCCATGGCCTTCACGCGCCCGATCCCGACGTTCTCGGCGAAGGTGAGGGGATAGCGCTCGAACTGCTGAAACACGGCGGACATGGCCCCGCGCAGGACCTCGGGTTCGATCTCGCGGACATCGACGCCATCCCAGGTGATGCGGCCCTTGTCGGGCCGGTACAGCCCGAGGAGGAGCTTGGTCAGCGTCGTCTTGCCGGACCCGTTCTCCCCGACCAGCGCCACCCGCTCCCCGGCGCGGATCTCGACCGTCACCCCCGCCAACGCGGGCTCAGCCGCGCCGGGATAGGTGAACGTCACACCATCGAAGAGGATAGATGAGGTGAGCCGGCAGGCGCAGCCCGCTACGCCGTCAGCCGCGGACCCTCCGCCAGCGGAGGTGAGGGACGCAGCCGCCCCAGCGGCGTCGCGGCCTGACCCTCCGCCAGCGGAGGTGAGGGACGCAGCCGCCCCAGCGGCGTCCCGGCCTGACCCTCCGCCAGCGGGGGTGGGGCGGCAGGCGCAGCCCGCTGCGGCTGCCGCTGGTACAACCCCATGGTGGCGGGAATACCGACCGACCGCCGAGTCGCCGGCGACAGGGACCGTTTGCGCGGCTGACGCCGCCTCCTCTGACGTGCCGGCCTGCAGGAACGCGCGATACTCGCTTGCGTATCCCGATTGCTCACCCAGCTTCTGCAATGCGCCACCCAGACCGAAGGTGGCGCCGAAGAGGCCCTCCACCGATTGGAAGAGGACCGCGTACGTACCGGCGCTCGCGCCATGGAGGCCATGCGTCACCAGGATCAGGAGCGCCAACATGGCCGCTCCCATGCTGGCCGACCCCGCGGCCCGGCGGCCGGCGTCGTTGCGCAGGATGAGCCACCGCCGGCCGTTGCGGAACTTCCAGAACAGGTCCGACCAGCGCTGCAGCGCGTGCCCCGCGAGGTCATAGAGGCGCACCTCCTGGGCATACCCCCGACCGGTCAGCATCCCGGCGTAGTAATCCGCCAAACGGCCCATGCGCGTGAAGTCGGCGCTGATCGCCCAGTCCCTCTGCCCGCCCACCGTCCAGAGCACCACCGTCGGAATTGTGGCGCACAGCGCGATGCCGAGGAGCGGCGGGGAGAACAGGGCGAGCGCGCCCACGTAACCGAGGAAGGCCGGCAGCATGCGGGCGAGACCGATCACCTGCTGTACGGCTCCGGGTACGCGGCCCTCGGCCTCCCCCGACACGCGGACGATGCGGTCGTAGTAGCCTTGGTGCTCGAAATCGGCAAGCTCCAGACGCGCGGCACGCCGCATCACGCGCAGTTGCGCCGCGGGGCCCAGGCGTTCCCCCGCCACGGTCCCCACCCAGTTCGCCAGGCCGCCGAGGGCACGGTCGGCCAACAGCGAGAGGACGTACAGGGCGAGCCATGTCGGCGCCCCGCGCGAGTGCCCCGTCCGGATCTGCTGGGCGAGGGCGTCGACGATGAGTTTGGTGAACCACAGCCGCGCGGGCACGAGACACCCGCCGGCGCCCGCGATGGCGGCGGACAGGGCACAGGGCCACGGCGCATCGGCGACGGCCCCGCGCACCAGCCAGGCCAGGTCGGCCAACATCCGGAGGCGCCCGGGCGGGTGGGCCAGGAGCGTCGGGGCGGGCTTGGGCGCAAGGGCGGGGACGGAGGCGGCCATGATCCAACACCCCTCGGGCGGGCACTCGGGACTGCGGCGCCGTCACCGTGTGGCTCTCCGCGTGTGGCGGCGTCCGTTCTGGTTGTTAAGTCGCCGGAGGGGTCGTCGGGATCACGCCGATTTTTGGGCACGCCGCGGAGTGGAGTGCCTCGGCTGCCCACCGGCGCCGGAGGACCGGCGCACCCGCCCGGAGGCGCGCCGCGGACAGCCGCCGAAATGCGGCCGCCGGGGGTGGCCGTCATCGCGAAGTGGGGCTTCTTGCCGGGCGCCGCTTGGCAGGAGGTCAACCGGGCATTTGCCCGCTGGCTGGAGTCTTGTTCGGCGTGGGTTCTCCGCCCTCTGGCGTCCGGCCAGGAGGCGGACCTATCGGTACTCGCCGAAGCGGACGGACCGCAGTTCGTCATAGAGACTTGGCGGTCCGGCTTTCCCGCCGACGCGGCGGCCCAGTACCGCTTCCTGCTCCGCGCACGGCAGGCGTCGCTACCGGTGCCGGAACCGGCCGCCGCAGGCGTCGACGCGGCCGGCCGGCCGGTCCTGGTGACCCGGTACGGCGGGGAGGTCGCGCCGCGGGGCGCCTCGGACCTGCGCCGCATCGCGGCCGTGCTCGCAACGATCCATGCGGCACCGACCGCCCGCTTGGGACTTGCGCTGCACGCCCCGGAAGGGCCCACCGGGCAGGTCCCGGCCCGGTACTTCCCGTCGCTGGAGCACCACGCGGACATCGCGGCCGCGTGCCGCGCGGCGCTGGCCGGGGTCGGTGCAGCGCCGCCGCGGCTGGTCCACGGCGACTTCAATCTGGGCAACGTGCTCCTGCGCCACGGCCGCATCACCGTCATCGACTGGACGAACGCGGCCCTGGGCGACCATCGCTACGACCTCGCGTGGGCCTTGTTCCTCGTGTGGATCTACACGGGACCCGAGGCATATGTGGAGTTCCTGTCCGGATATGCGGCGGCGGCCGGGCCCGTCGAGCGGGCCGTCCTGCGCCGGTTCGAAGCGGTCGCCAGTCTGCGGTGGATCCTGCTCGACAGGCTGGTGGGGCTGCCGAGCGGCCGGGTGACGGCGGAGGACGTGGGCCGGTTCGTGGACGCGCGCCTGCCGGGCGGGTGGCGCCCACGGATTTGAGCGGCCGCCTTCCGGGGGGCCCCGGGGTACACCCGCTCCAAGTCGTCCGGCGCGATGTCCGGGTGCGCGGGTATGCGGCGGCGGCGCCGAGCCCCGAGGCCCGAAGACACGTGCCGGCGTACATGCCCGCCCGCCCCGCCGCCATGGGAATGGTACACTGCCGGTGCGGGGTGATCACCGTGCGGCCCGACGCGGCAGACGTCCCTCCCGCCGTACCGCCGCCATTGAAGCCCGTGTTCTGGGACGTTGCATTGGACGCCATCGATACGCGACGCCATGGCGCCTTCGTCATCGAACGCGTGTTGGAATACGGGAACGCCGAGGCCATCCGGTGGATGTGGGCAACATATACGCCCGCGGAAATCACCGATGTCGTCCGGACCAGCCGACGCCTCAGCGCACCGACGCTCTCCTTATGGAGCCGGCACCTGGGTCTTGGGGAGGCGGAGTCATGGCTGAGCGGCCGGCCGTCCCCCCAGCGGTCCTGGCGGTCCTGACGCACTGCGTGACGGGGGAGCCCTCGACGGTTTCTACCTTGCCGGGGGCACCAGCCTCGCCATGAGGTTCGCCCATCGGGTCTCGCAGGACCTCGACTTCTTCTGCTCGGGCGACTTCGATGCCGAGGCTCTGCTGGGCAGGATCCGGGCGGCGGGCACGCCCCTGACCGTGGACCACCAGGATAACGGCACGCTGCGTGTGGCGGCGGGTCCCGAGCGCATCAAGGCGGAGTTCTTCCGCTACCGATACCCGATGGTGCAGCCGCTGGACGAACTCGAGGGCGTGGCCACGGCCGGTCCCCTCGACGTCGGGCTCATGAAGCTCATCGCCATCACCAGCCGGGGCAGCGGGAAAGACTTCATCGATCTTTACTGGATCGACCGGCGGGCCGCCGGTCTCTCTCAGATCCTGTCGCTCGTCCCTGCCAAGTTCCGCAGCCGGATGCCCGATCCGTACCACGTGGTCCGCAGCCTCGGCTACTTTGCGGAGGCGGAGGGCGAGCCGCCGGCAGATGTCCTCTCGGGCCCCGGATGGCCGGAGATCCGCCGCTGGTTTGCCGGCCTTGCGGATCGGCTTCTCCGGGAGATCGAAACCGGCCACCCCCTCTGGCCGTGACGGGACGCCGGGCATGGCCGTGGCACGAGTCCGCGGATCCCGCACCGTGCTCGCGGGTGGGCGGCGATGGGTGCACGGTGCATGCTCCGGCCCGCATGGGCACGGGGCGGCCCCTGACACCACATCCCCATTCCCCCCTGCTCACCGGATCGTCGAGAGCCCAAACAGGTGAAGGTTCCCGTTGGCTCCCAGGGTCACCGACGACAGGCTGCTCGCCGGGTTGACGGGCACCTGGACGTACCAGACGCCGCAGGCCGGCGGGGCGTCGCTGTTGCCGGCATGGTGGCGGTGGTCGAAGTGGATAACGGGGATGTTGCCGGGCAGGGGCAAGGTGATCGAACCGCACCAGTCCTCCACCGGCTGCGTCACCGTCTGGGTCGCGCCGTCACCATACATCAGGGTCAGGTCCGCCGTCTGGTTGCCGTTGGTCGCATCGATCAGCAGCCCCAGGCCGTGCGCGACCGTGCCGGCGGGCAGGCGCACCGTCTGTCCCGCCCACTGCACTTCGTTGTCGACGCCGTCGGCGGTGTTCGGCGTCTGGAACAGCACGCCGTCGTACCGCACCTGTTGATTGGCCGGGAAGTCGTCGGCGGGCAGGGTGTAGCCGCCCCCGTCCAGATTGCCGTCCCCCGGGTTGGCATCAAAAGAGAAGCCGTCGCCGTTATACAGGCTCGCGATGTCCACGGGCGTCGACGCGACCAGCGGGTTGTAGTCGGCGAGCTGGATCTGCACGTTGTGCGGCGGCAACGTGTTTCCGTCCAGGCTCACCTGTACCGGCACGGTGTAGGTCGCCCCGGTGACGGTCGCTGTCGGCGCGGTCAGGGTGTCATGCAGCAGGACCGGTACGCCGGGCTGCAGCGTCAGGGTCTGCCGCTCCGTGCCGGCTTCCGGCCATACCGTGGGCCACGGGCTGTACACGCTCACCGTCACGGGCGTCGGCAGGGCGTCGGTGAGGGAGACGCCGAAGGACCGGGTCTCGCCGGGCGCGATCAGGGTGTAGTCCGGGATGGGGTACAGGGCCACCGGGGACACCGACGTGACCTTGGCGGGAAGGCTGATGAAGCTCCCCTGCCCGCCTGCGCCGCCGGTGTAGGTGGCCTGCGCCGCAAAGACGAAGGCGCGGTTGGGTGCCGTGGAAGCCGGGACCGCGACGGAGAACGGCATGTCGGCGGACTGTCCGGGCGCCAGGGAGAACTCCGGTCCGCCCTGGAACCGGGATGTCCAGCCCGACGGGAGGTCCAGCAAACCCAGGGTGCCGGTCAGCGTCCGGCCGCCGGTGTTGAACACCCTGGCATCCCCGGTGAACGTGGCGCCCAAAGGCGCCTGCGGCCCGGAGACCGAGAGATCGATGTACGGGACGGCGGGCGTGCGAGCCGGCCGGAAGGTGATGGACAGAGCCTCCCCGGGCATCACGGACTGGGCTCCGTCATACTCCGCCGTGCCGGCGGGCACGGTGCCGGATTGGGCCACGTCGTGCTCGGTGGGGGAGAGCACCGAGACGTTGTACGTCCAGCCCGCGTCCGACGGCAGGTTGACGTGGAAGCGAACCGTCTCCGGCGTCGCGGCACTCCCCGCGGCGGTGGTCGAGGGCTCGTAGAAGACGACGTTCACCTGGCGGCCGTCCGCCGCCGCCGTCCCCACGGCGTCGTTGGTGTTGCCCGCGGCCGCGCTGCCGGGCCGGACGGAGACGCCCGTCTGCACCCGGTCGCCCTCCGCGTCGCGGAAGATCCAGTACGGCCAGTAGTTCTTGTCCACCACCGTGCCGTCGTTGTTGATCAGGCCGAAGCCCGCATACGTACCCAGGTGGAACTGGTCCCAGGAGACGATGTGCTGCGCGTACGGGATCAGGCCGAAGGTGCGCCGCAGCAACAGTTCGTTCTTGGCGTATCCCGTGGGGCTGGATCCGGTGTTCCCCCAGTCGGACTCCGTCACCATCACCTTCGGATGGGCGATGTGGAACTGATTTTCCAGGACGTTCATCCAAAACGCGATGTCCTGGAGCGGGTGACCGCCGTAGTCGTGCCAGACGAAGGCATCCAGGCCGGCGCCGTCCTGCTGCAGGAAGGCGAAGGGCCACGGGTCCCGGCCGTTGCCCGCGTTATCACAGCAGTAGACCGGACCTGCGACGAGCACGTTCGGGAACCGGGCATGGATGGTCTGGGACGTGACCCGGAAAGCCGTTGCGTACTGCTGGAGGGTGCCGGGCTGCGAGCCGCAGCAGTTGGGCTCGTTCCAGACCTCGATGGCGGGCACGGGGATGCCGTCCCCGTCCTCCACGTGCTGGAGCACCTGCGCCACGAGGTTCGCCCACGCCTGCGGATCGTTCTGGAACAGGTCCGCGCGGCCCGAGAACAGCAGTTCCGGCTTCTCGCCGTACGCTACCATCTTCTGCAGCAGTTCGTCGGGGGTGGTCCCCGTGAACGGTGCATGCGTCCCCAACCAATCGAACATGGCGTTCCATTGCAATCCCTGGCCCCCCGCGCAGGTCCCGGCGGACGTGGGACAGAGCGCGTTCAGGTCCACCCCCTGCCGCTGCAACGTGCCCGACGGGTTTGACAGGGCGTAGGCGTTCCAGCCAAGGCCGGTGGTCCCGAGCAGGCTCCACATGTCGGTCCAGCCGAGCAGCGCACGCTTGAAGGGGCCGAGGGGGTTGCCCGCGTTCACGTGCACCGTGACGTCGGCTTGACCGGGCGGGTTGGAGACGGGGGCGGCGGCACCAGCGGGTGCCGCCGTCGCCGGCAGCAGGATCATGATGGCGATGGCGGCCAGGGATCGGCTGTGCATGGCGCACCTCCGGACGGACAAGCTCACCGGATCGGTTCGGACCCGGTGGCGGTGAGATGGCGACGGCCTGTCCGCCGGCGGGGGAGACCCAAGGCGGTGATCCACCCCTTTGAGAGGGGGATGCCGGTTCCTCCGTCAGGGGGAGTGAGTCATGCCCATGAATCCGACAGGAAGCGCGACGCGGTCCTTTGGTGGGGCCATCAGGTGATGGACCAAGACGCGGCTGCCGACCCGAACGGAACGGCCGCAACTGGAGTGGGCCCCTTCCGCTCCCGGGCGGCACCGCAGTTGGCGTCCACCGCCAGTTTGCCGGTGGACGGCGTGGCACGGGCGGGCGCAGCGGCAGACAGAGCCCCCCGCAGAATCGCGGCACGGGCCCGCGGCTCGGCGGGGCGCGCGCCCTCTGGCCCTGGAGTGATCTCGGCGACAGCGGCGCCGTTGCCACCGGGAAGGGCCGCCCACTGCCCCGACCCCCGCGTCGCCTCACCCCGCAGTCCGTGATCCGCTGTGCGACGTGGCGGAAGCCCCCGGCCCCCTCCGACAACCCCGCCCCACCCCGCCGCTCTGCATCCGCAACGGTCGCACGGGCCCGCTGCTCGGCGGGGCGCGCGCCCTCTGGCCCTGGAGTGATCTCGGCGACAGCGGCGCCGTTGCCACCGGGAAGGGTCGCCCACTGCCCCGACCCCCGTGTCGCCTCGCCCCGCAGTCCGTGATCCGCTGCGCGACGTGGCGGAAGCCCCCGGCCCCCTCCGACAACCCCGCCCCACCCCGCCGCTCTACGCCTCCACGACGGTCGCAACGGGTTCCGAGATTCCCTGCCTGACGGTGGCAGGAACGCCGCCCTTTCTCTCGTATTTCCGCAATGACGAAAGTATGAACATATCAGGAGGTACGCCCCATGCGCCTGAAGACCGTCGTGCTGCCGGTCCCGAACATGGACGCCGCCGTCGCCTTCTACCGCGACGTCCTGGGTCTCGCGCCCGCGTCGGTGTCGCCCTGGTGGAGCGAGTTGGACACCGGCGGCGTCCGCGTCGCCCTGCACCCGGCGCACCCGGGCCTCCGGGTCGCGCTCCAGTTGGTCTGCCCCGACCTGGAGGCCGCGGTCGCCGGACTCCGCGCCCGCGGGGTCCCGGTGGAAGGTCCGCGCGTCGAGGAGGGGATGGATTACCCCACCGCCACCCTCACCGCACCGGACGGCGCCACGGTCGTGCTGGAGGGAGAGGGCCGTTGAGGGAGGGGTTGGTCGCCGCCACCCCTCCCCCGCGGGTGCGGCCCCGCCTGTCCCTGGGCGCGAACGTGGCGATGGCCATGGTGCTGGTGGACTACACGCTCTACGGGCGACAGCCGGTCGGCCCGTGGGCGGAGGGCGCCGCCGCGGCCCTGCCGCCCCAGGCCCGGCTGGACCTGGCGGCGGTGCGCGCGGTGCTGGTGCACGGCCTGGTGCTGCGGGACGCCTTCCTGCGCCTCGCGGAGGATCCGCGCGACTGGGAGGGGCTCCGCCGAATCGTCGCGGCATGGGACGCCCCGGTCTGGCGGGGCCTGATCGCCGAGGGCTGCGCCTCCAACATCGCGCACTCCGGCGATGCCGTGCCGCCCGGCTGGGACGCTGAAGAAGCCGCGTTCCTCGGGACCGTCGATGCCGTCGCCGCGGAGTGGAACGCGGGCGACCGGCCCCGGCTGAGACGGTTGGCCGCCGACCCGGCGGCGTTCGGCCGGGTGGTCCTGGACCTCCTGAACGCACTCTGGGAGGCGGGCGCGGGGCGGGCATGGGTGGCCGAGGCGCCGCGGCTGGAGGCTGCCTGCCGGGCGGCGGAGGCGGGGGTGCACGCCCTGCGGCCGCTGCCGCCCATACCGGTACTGGTGGGCCGGATCACGGGCCGGCACCCCCCGGAGGACTGGCGCACCGGATGGGACGGGGTGCGCACCGTTTGGCTGGTGCCGTGTTTCGGCATGGGCGCGCTCCTCGCGCGCGGCCGGGACGCCGACGCCGCCTGCGTCTGCTACGACCCCAACCCCGTGCCCGCCGGGGGTACGCTGCCGCCCGCGGAGGCGGGGGAAGGGACGCGCACGGCCGCGGCGCTCCAGGCGCTGGCGGGGGCGGCCCGGACCGGCGTGTGGCAGGCCCTGCGCCGCGACGGCGAGATGTACGCCGGGCAGATCGCCGCAGTCTGCCGGGCGGGCGCCAGCGCCGTCTCCCGCGTGATGGGCCCGCTGGAGCAGGCGGGGCTGGTGCGCGTGCGGCGCGTGGGACCGGCCAAGTTCTTCTCCATCGACGATGCGGCGGTAGAGGCGCTCATCGAGACCCTGCGGTCCGGCGGGGGCAACCGGCCGTGAGGGACGGGGGTGGCGGGCGGTGGCCGTGTTCGGGATCCGGCGGGCCCGCGCAGCCGACATCGGGGGGATCTGCCGGGTCTGCCGCGCGGGCTGGCGGGACATCTATACCGGTCTGGTGCCCGCCGCCCACCTGGAGCGCAGCGTCGCGTTCTACACCGCTGACGAGGTCGGCCGCGAGGTGCCGCCCGACCCGCCGGCCTGGACGGGCCTGTTCGCGGCCGAGGACCGCGGGGCGGTCGTCGGCGCGGCCGGAGGAGGCATGGAGGCCCCCGGGCTCGGCGAACTGTTCGTGCTGTACGTCGATCCCGCGCGGCGCGGGCAGGCAGCGGCACCGCCCTGCTGCACGCCGTCACGGCCGACCTCGTCTCCCTCGGCGCGGTGGAGCAATGGGTCTCCGCGGTGAAGGGGGACGCCAAGGGGATCCCCTTCTACCTCGCCCCTGGCTTTGCAGTGCGAGGCGAACGCCCTGCCCACGGCAGCCTACCGGGGGAAGCCGTGGTGTCGCTGCGGCTCTGGCGGAGGGTTGGGCCGGGGGCGTAGCCCCGCGATAGCCGCCCCTGCCGCCATGTGACCGCCGCCCCTCCCTCACGCCGCGTTCGGATCCGCGGCGAGGCGGGCGCATAGGCGGACGAGCCGCGCCCGCTCGTCGGCGGCATCGTCGGCCCCGACACCCCCGGCGGACTCCGGCCGAACCGGTCCCGGCACGCCCATCACCCCCGGCGCGGCAAGTCGGACCCCTACGTGTAGTCGACCGCGGACGGTAAAGGCTCACCCCCGTTTTTCTTGGTCCTCGCCGGGGGGCGCGGTCACCCGCCTTCGCCGTACCGTCGGCCGACCGCGCACCGCCAACGCTTCAGAGACCGGCCCGTTGGGCGGTTCCAGCGCCCTGCCGTGCCCGAACGGTTCATGGCCGATCCGGGTGGGCCGCGCGTACGCGCGCCAGCGACTCCGCCGGTGGCAGGGCCGGGTGGTACTCCAGGCCGACGAAGCCGTCGTAGCCAGTCGCGCCGATGGCGTCGAAGACGGGGGCGAAGTCTACCTCCCCGCCGTCCGGCTCGTGGCGCCCCGGCACGCCGGCAACGTGGTAATAACCGATGGCCTCATGGTGCCGCCGGACGGTGGCCGCCAGGTCGTCGCCCATGACCCGCATGTGATACAGGTCGTAGAGCACCCGGACCGCCGGGGAGCCGACCGCCTCCACGATGGCGAACGCCTCGGCGGACGTGTCACACCAGCACTCGCGATGATCGACCCGGCTGTTGAGCGGCTCAAGGACGGCGGTCACCCCGGCCCGCTCCAGCTGCGGCGCCACCAACCGGAGAGAGGCGACCACCTCCGCGCGGTGACGGTCGCGGCTCCATCCGTCCACGCGGTTGCCCGGAACCATCACCAAACGCCGGCAGTCGAGCGCCTTGGCGACCCCGATGGCCATTTCCACATCGACGGCCAGGCGCTCGCGGTCGCCCGGCCCGACCAGGGACGGACGTGCCCCCGCGGGCGCCCCGCCGGTAGTGCCGCCAAGGCAGGTCACACTCAGCCCGGTCTCGGCACGGAGCGCCTCTGCCGCCGCGGGGCTGTGCAGGCGCCAGTTGAATTCGCAGCCGTGGAACCCGAGGGCCCGGCTCGTGCGCCAACGCTCCTCGAAGGGCCGGTCCCCGAGGTGGGTCTCCAGATGCACCGCCAATCGGAGCATGCCGCCATCCCCCTGTTTGTCGGGCGGTCAGAAACGGGAGGGGCCGGTGGCCGCTGCAAAAACCCTCTCGTGCGAGGGCGCGCGTTCCGCGGACCTCCAGGCGCCTTAGGCCGCAGGACGATCCATCCAGGCACGGCTTCGTGCCACGTCGCCTCCCCGCCTCCGGCACCCAGGTCACCCCGGGCCCCAAGGCCTTCCGGCTCCGGTCCGGCACGTCCCTTGTGGGTCTTAAGGACAAGGGACCGAAGCCGGGGGGTGCTGCGAAAGCGGACTTTCGCAGCACCCCCCTACGCGCCCGTCGCCTGCCGCCAGGCCCGCAGGTAGGCGGCGTTGATCCGCACGCTGTCGGCGGGATCCCCCGCACACCGGTCCTGCTCCGCGACCACCCAGGGCAGCCCCAACACCCGGACCGCCGCCAGCGCGGCCGGGAGGTCGACCTGTCCGCGCCCCAACTCGGTCCACGCCTCCCCCGCGGTATCCTTGACGTGGACGTAACGGATGCGTTCCGCGAACCTGCCGATCAGCGCGGCGGGGTCCGCACCGACCCGCACCGCCCAGCCGAGGTCGAACCCCAGCCCCACGTGGTCGGGGTCGGCGGCCGCGCAGAAGTCCGCGAGCCAGCGCGCGTCCCCCTGCAGTTCCTGCCCGTGGTTGTGGTAGCAGAGCGTCGCGCCCACGGCGGCCAGATCTCGCCCGGCCGCGTTCAGCACACGGGCCAGGTCCGCGGGCGGCCGGCCGCCGGTCCCGCTCGTCAGTACAAACGGCACGTGGCAGGCGCGCACGCACGTACGGAGAGCGCCCGTATCGACCGGATTCTGCGGCCTGGTCTCGGGGTCGAAGTTGCCGGAGTTCAGGTGCAGGGCAGCCAGTTGGAGCCCGTGCGCCTGGAGCAGCGCCTGCAGCCCTTCGGGGGCCGCGAGATCGACAGAGGCGGCCGCCAGTTCCACGCCCTCGAAGCCCGCCGCCGCGATCGCCCCCAGGGCGGCCGGCAGCGGCCAGGGTGGGGTGGCGTTGCGGAAGGTGATGCTCTGGCAACCGAGTCGCATGGGAATCCCCCTTCGCGTACCGATGCCGGTGGGTGCGGAAACCATGGAGGCTGACCGGAGGTACGGGCGCCCGCCACTGCGGACCGGCCCGTCCGCGGGAGCACCCCCCCGTCCACCCGCAAGGGGGGCGGGGTGGCACCCCGCATGGGCGCTCGCCGCCCCGAGATGCCGGACCGGCAACCGGGACGGTACGGCCGCAGCGCGCGGCATCCGCCGCCATCCGGACCACCTCGGACGACCTACCCGCGATCGGCCGCACCGTTTTCCCCGGCACACGTAAGCGGTGGCCTTCGCGCGAGGGACTCTTGCATGTGCCCCTATTCGACCTCGGAGAGGGCGATGCGGCGGCCCTCCTCGGATGAACGCACCATCGCGGCGCTCAAGGCGATGGCGTTTGCTCCCTCCGCGAAGGTGCAGCCGCGGGGCCACGCCGCCGCGGAGGCGCCGGCGATCCTCTGCCCGAAGTGGGTGAAGGCCGCCAGGGTACCCTCCCCGCCCCCGGCGCACTGGACGTGCCGCTGCTCCATGCCCGCGGGCGGCTTGGCGCCGGGCTCGACGATGCCGGCGTGGCGCGTCACGTTCACGTTTCGGTTGTCGGTGCTCCAGACCGAGCCCCGCCGGCCGACGAATTCGTTCAGGTGGACGGCGCCGACGCCGAGCATGCTGGAGACGATCGTCGCGCTGCGGGTGCGGTCGTCGAAGTCCACCACGAGTTCCATGAACTCGATGGTCCGGTCGTCCATGATCGTACCCCGGCGGACATGACCCATGACACCCTCGGGCGTACCCCCCATGGCCCACAGCGCCAGGTCCAGGGTGTGCGTGGCGGTGTCCACGATGCCGCCGTAGTGGTCGGGGAAGAAGTACTGCGGGTTCATCGGCCCGCGCTGCCGCACGAGGACGGCCTGCTGCGGTTCGATCGGAGGCAACTCGGCGGCGAGCGCGGCCGCGAACGCCGTAAAGCGTTGCTGATAGCCCACCATGGCCACCACACCGGCCGCCTCCGCGGCCTGCGCCATCCGCCGAGCCACGGCGGGACTGTCCGCCAGGGGCTTTTCCACATACACATGCCGCCCGGCGGCGAGGGCGTCGAGCGTCACGTCCGCATGCCAGCGGGCGCTGGTCGCCACCACGAAGGCCTGGATGTCCGACCGCTCCAAGAGCCGCCGGTGATCCCGCTCGCCCGGCAGGCCCAACTGGCCGGCGGCGGCGGCCAGCCTGGCCTCGTCCACATCGCATACCGCGGCCAGCTCGAGCGATTCGCAGCGGCGGATCACGTCGGCCAGTTGCAGACCGCGCTGGCCGCAACCGATCAAAGCGACGCGGATGGACACACGACGTCCCCCCCACGGAATGGGTCCTCGGCCTCTCCCCCTCTTCGCCACCGGCCTCCCGCTCCTGCCGCCCATGCACCGCTCTACGTGCCGGCCGTGCGCCCCACCTCCGCCTCCGCTCCGCCAGACGCCCCGCGTCGCCGGCCCCCTCCACCCCCCCGGAATGACGCCACCCTGTCGGTCTCGGTCCCCCGGCAGGAGCCGGGCCCGCGCGGACGAAGTGCAACCCGTCGTCAAGCGTCCCGCCGGCCAAGCCGGCCCCGTAGACCAGACCGTGCGGCCGGCGCCGTCCGGCGCCCGGATCTGCCCCTCGGAACCCGTGCCCCGGGGGGACGGTCGGCCGGTGGACCGATGTGTCAGGGAGGTAGACTGGCTCTGGACCCCAAGAAGCGCGAACAACTGTGGCGGGAAGCCAAGCAGCGGTGCCGGCTCTCCGCCGAGGCCGTCCGCATGGCCCGGGAGATGGGCCTGAACCCCCTGAGCCTCATGAAGAACATCCCGTCGCCCAGCCAACGGTGGAAGGCGCCGGTGGAGCAATGGGTGCGCGAGATGTACGCGAAGCGGCAGGCGACCATGGCGCGCAACGCGGCGGCAAAGGCCGCCAGGGCGGCCGGCGCGGCAGACGCGGTACCGCGCGCAACCCCCGTGACGCCGTCCCCGGTCCCCGCGGGCTCGATCCCCGAAACCACCACCCTAACCCATCTCCCGACGCCCGGCGAGAGCCGGCGGCCGCAGCCGGCCCCGCTCGCGTGACCGCAGATCGGTATGACCCCACAGCAAAGGAGGGGGCGGCCATCGCGGAGACGGACGCCGACGCCGAGGAGCAGAGACGGTTCGACGCGCTCGGGGAGGCGTTCGAAGAGGCGGTCCACGCCTGGATCGGCGCCTTGATCGCCGCGGCCGCCCAGGACGCCGATCCCGCGCCCGTGCTCCGGGGGCTTCACCCCGACGGGCCCGCGCAGGCCGTCCACGACATGTACGGCCTGCCGGGCTTGCTGATGGCCATGGGCATGACGCCTGAGCGGCGGTGGTGCATCGACTCGGAACTCACCCTGGACTGGACCGAGCACGAAGCGCGCGCCCTGGCGGCAAGCGCCGCCGCCGGCACCGGCACGCCCCGCCGGCGTGCGGCCATCTACTACACCCTCCGCCGCCGGCAGTGGCTGATCCGGGACATCTGGCCCACCGATCAACCCGGGTACAGCCTTCCCGTCTCCTCCCTACCTCCCGCAGTCCGCAAAGCATTCTGCGGGCAACCGCCCATCCCGCCGAGCGGCTCCGGCCTGCGGGACGAGGTCGAACACCTCCTGGCCGCGCCGCTGCAGATCTTCGGACTGCATCAGGCCGCCCAGGGTCTGCGCCTCTGGCGGGACTACCGCGGCAAGGTGGGTAACCCCGAAGGCCGCCCGCCCGCGCAGGCCGCCGCCGTCATGTGGGCGCTGGTGCGGATCACCGGCCGCGACATCCGGCAGGCCGATGTCGCCGGGCTGTTCGGCATCTCCAGCAGCACGGTGTTCAACCGCTTCGCCCAGCTGCGGGACGCCCTGCGGCTCAAGATGTGGGACCGCCGCTACTGCGACGGCCGCCCCGGTGAAAGCATCGAGCGGGCCACAGAGGCCGTCGGCCTGGGACGGATACCGGACATGCCCCTGTAGGCCGCTGCACCCGTGGGGATGATCCCTCGGGCCGCGTCGTCGGCGTCTGGACCCGAGACACCCCTGCGTCCGGCGGCGCGGGTGTCGCTGTGTCGTGGAGAAGTAGTACCCGAGAGGGGGGGCCCCTCTAGCCCCGATCCTCCCCGAACTCATCCTCCCAAGCCACCACCCGTGGCCACGGCCTGTCGTGCTACGGGGTGCAGGCACGATACGGGAGGGGCGAACCGGGGCCGACACCCACCCTTACTCTGCCGCTATCGTTGTAGCAAGGCCAGCAGGAGTGCGCCCCGTCCGACCAGCACCCATCGGCCCGGGGCGTTGGCCCGCTCGCAAGGCTCTCGGGCTCCGATCCGGCTCGCTGATCGACGGTTGCAGTGCCGCGGGTCGCTTCTTGGCCTGGGTCCCCACGAGCGGTCCCAGCCCGTTGGCGATTGGCGGAACATTGCAGAAGGGCACACCGCACCATCCGGCTGCGAAGGCCGCCGGGGGGTTCCGCCACGGTGCGTTCCGCCACGGTGCGTTCCGCCACGGTGGCTTGCGCCCCCACCGTGGCCGCGTCCGACGCCTGCGGCTACGCCCCCCACCCCTCCCACCGTCCCCCCCTACCCTCTGTGCCAGGGCCAAGCGGTCGGCGCGACGATGTGGCGCTGCTCCGGGGTCAGCGACGCCACGAACTCAGCCGAAACCTCGTTCCCGGGCCACACCTGCATCATCGGCGGGGTATACCCGGTGACCAGCACCATCCGCTCCGCATCGCTGGTGATCGCGGTCGTGCTGTGGATGAGCGACTCGGCGAAGAGCAGCGTCGTGCCTGCCCGCGCCTCGACCTGGTGCACCAGGCCGGGGTCGGCGTAGGCCGCCGCGATGATCTCCTCGTCCGGCCACGAGAGGCGGTGGCTCCCCGGGATGACGGCCGTCCCCCCGTCCTCAGGTCCGACGTCCGTCAGGTAGGTGAGCGTCTTCACGAACAGGCAGTGCAGCCGCCCCTGCTCCTCGTACGTGCCCCAGCCGTGTTCGGTGCCGGTGTGGAAGCCCCGCGGGCGCTTCCGCTCACGGCGCAGGCCTTCGACATCCGCGGCCGGGTCCCGACGGTTGATGATGGCCTCCGTCTCCTCGACGCGGACATCGCCCCCCACGACCTCGCGCGCCGCGGCGACCAGCCGCGGATGCGTGGCGTAGTGCAGGAACGCCGGGTCGTACTCCAGGAGGTGGCCGAAATGCCGGAGGTGGGGGCGGTCCGCGTTCAGGTAGATCCGGTGGGCCGCCAGGTCGGGCTCGCGATTCAGGCCGCGCATGGCGCGCCGTAGATCCGCCACCTCATCCTGGGACAGCGCGTCCGCCAACAGCACGAAGCCATAGATGTCGAAGTGCAACCGCTGCGGCGGGCTGAGCACGGGGCGTGCCTGTGCCGGTACCTGCCCCCCATCCACGCGCACACCATCCCTTCGCTTCGGAGCCTTCGTCATGGCGCCATCCATCGCCGGTCCCTCCCGATCCATCCCTGCCACCCCCCCCGTCCCGACAGCCCGGGCGAAGTTCGCCCCCCCGGCGGCGCGTCCTCGCGGGAATGGAGTCGGGATGGGCGGCGCCTGGCGGCGCTACACGGACGGCGTCCCCTTGGACGGGGCGGAGCAAGATGCCCGCGTGGTGCGCACCCTCGCTCCGGACCGGGAGACGCACGCTTGCCTTCCGGCGTGCGCTGCGTGAAAATACCCTCATGCACATGACCGTCCGACAAGCCTAGGTCCCGAGACCCGGCCAGCCCCAGGCGTCGCGCCGCTCCCCGCACGGAAGCGCCTTCCGTTGCGGTGCGGTTTGGTCGTCGCCTGTCGGGGGGCCGGGGCCTCGCCTCATCCCCTCGCACACGACACAGCACACCGCAGTCGGGCCACAACCGGGCCTGTTGCGTCATGCCGCCCCCGCCGGGCCACGGGCGGCGGCCGGCTCGCTCGGCCGCCCCCACCGGTGGCTGCTGCAGACATCGACCTTTGCGGTGTCATGGCAGAGATGTTCCCCCGTGCCCGTACGCCCGTGGCCCTACTGTGGTCCTCGCTCCGGTCGCTGTCCCTGCCCGGCGCCGATCCCTTGCGTCCCTGGGCCCCTGCGCCACGTCCCTGCCCCAACCCGGCCGCGGCCCCTGCCCGTGCGTCCCGCCCCCGCCCCCGCCCCAGCCCCTCCACATCCGACCCGGGAGGTGTCGGCGATGGCCTCGGCCCCCCGCCCCTCCGTGCACGCCCTTCCGTCCGCCCTGGCCCGGGCCCTGGCCCCCTTGGCCGGCACCCTCGCCGAAATCCGCTTCGCCGCCCGCGAAGCCCTGGCCGTCGCGCCGCTGCCACTACTCACCCTCACCCTGCTCAATCTGGCATGGGGCCTGGGCCCCGCCATCGGCGTCCGCGTCCTGCAGCACCTCATCAACCTGGTGGTGTCCGGGATCGGCCGCGGTGCGGCCGGCTTCCTCCCCGTGCTGCCCTGGCTCGCCCTGTTCCTGCTCACGCTGCTGGTCGGCGAGACGATCATGTGGAACCTCAAGGAGCCCGCGACCCAACGCCTGCGCCAGCGTCTGGAGGCCGCCCTCGGCGGGCGGCGCCTGGAAGCCGCGGCGCGCCTCCCCCTGCTCTTCTTCGAAGACAGCGAGACCTACGACCGCCTGGCCCGGTCCGACGACGCGGGCGCCAAGGCCAGCGACCTGCTCGACGGCGTTCTGGAACTGGCGCAGGGCGCCGCCGCCGCCGTGAGCCTGTCCCTCCTCTTCGTGCCCGTGTCCCCCTGGCTGGCCGCCGTGCTGCTCCTGGCCGTCGTGCCCCAGGGGCTGCGCGAGGCGCACCTGAACGCGGGGTGGATGGCCTTCACCTATGGCCAGACCGAGGGGCAGCGGCGCGCCGAATACCTCGACCGCCTGCTGGTCGGGCGCGACGAACAGAAGGAGATCCGCGCCTTCACGCTCCAACGCCCGTTCGCCGACCGCTGGCGGCGGCAGCGCCGGGACGTGCGGGCGCAGCGCCTCGCCGAGAAGGGGCGCATGACCTGGCGCGCCATGCCGACCCAGCTGCTCCCCGGCGCCGTCACCCTCGGCACCGGGCTGCTGCTGGCCCTGCGCCTCGCGCAGCACACCCTGGACGTGGGGGCCTTCGTCGCCCTGCTCGGGGGCCTCGGCGCCTTCGGCTCCGCGCGTCTCGGCCTGCTCAACGGGTTCAAGGACACCCAGGAATACGCGGCGGAGGTCGGCTACCTGCGGGAATTCCTCGCCCTGGCGGGCCCGGTCCCGGACCCCGCGCCCTCTCGCTCCCCGGCCGCCGGTTCCCCGCAGCAAGCCCCGGGTCCCGTCCCGCGCACCCCGCTCCGGGACGGCACCCGCTGCGAGGGAGTGGCCTTCACCTACCCGGGCCGCGACCGCCCCACGCTCCGCGGGCTCGACCTGCACATCGGGCCGGGTGAACGGGTGGCGCTGGTCGGGGAGAACGGCGCGGGCAAATCCACCCTGGTCAAGCTCCTGCTCGGGCTCTACCGACCGGATGCCGGGCGCATCCTCGCCGACGGCGCCGACGTCGGCGCCCTGCCGCCGGAGGTCCTGCACACCCTCGTCGCCGCCGCCTTCCAGGACCACCAGCGCTTCGAACTGACCGCCGGGGAGAACATCGCCTTCGGCCGCGCCCCCGGCGCCCGGCCGGCGCCGGCCCCGCCGGTCTCGCTGCGCTCCCCGGCTCCCCCTGCGCCGGCCGCTCCCGACCCCGCTCTGGACGCCGCCGCCCGCGCCGGCGGGGCGGACGCCGTGATCGCCGACCTGCCGGAGGGCTACGCGCACCCGGTCGGCCACGTCCTGGACGGCGGCAGTGACCTCTCCTGGGGGCAGTGGCAGCGTCTGGCCAAGCGGAGGTGAAGGCTGCTGCGCCTGCACGAGAAGACCGCGGTCCTGCGGCTGGAGGCGTTCGAGCGGGCGGACTTCCAGGACATCCTGCGCCGGGCGCGGGAGGCCGCCGCGCCGGGGACCATGATGAACCTGGTCCACACGGCGCTGGAATTGCCGGCCGGGGTGGCGGCCATAGCCGCGCTCGCGGCCGTCGTGGGACGGTGGAGCCCTTGGCTTCTGGCCGCGACAGTCGTCGCGGCTCTTCCCGGCCCGCTGGCGCATGTGGTGCAGACCCGTGCGCGCCTCTTCCTCGAGCGGGAGAACACCGCGGCGGAGCGCCTTCGCGGTTACTACAAAGACCTCCTGACCTCGCGCGAGGCGGCCGAGGAGGTGCGGGCCTACGACCTCGGTGACCTGCTGCTGCGGCGGTGGCGGGACCTCTTCTTTATGGTCGCCGATGCGGTGCACCGGCAGGACCGGGCGCAGAACCTGGCGCGCGCCGGGCTGTCCGGGCTCTCGGCGACCGGACTCGCCGCCGGGATGGCCGTCGCGGCCTGGGGCGCCGCCTCCGGCGTCCTGGACGCCGGTACCTTCGCCGCCATGATCGTCGCGCTGCAGGAGCTGCAGGCGGAAGTGGGCGGCCTGATGAACAACCTCGCCTACGCCGGCGGGGAGGCGTTCAAGCTCGGCGACCTCTTCGTCTATCTGGAACTCGGACCGGAGGAGCCGGGCGGCGGGCAGGCCCCGCCCGCCGGCGGCGACATCGTGCTGGAGGACGTCTCCTTCCGCTATCCGCAGCGATCGGAGCCCGCCCTGGACGGCATCCGCCTCACCCTCCGCCGCGGGGAGCGGGTGGCGCTCGTCGGGGAGAACGGTTCGGGCAAGACCACGCTGGTGAAGGTGCTGATCGGGCTCTTCCACCCGACCGCGGGACGGGTGCTCTACGGCGGGCTGGACCTCGCCGGACTCGACCCGCGGGCGGTGCGGGCGGGCTTGGCGGCGGTGTTCCAAGACCATGTGCGGTACGCCTTCACCCTGGGCGAGAACGTCGCCTACGGGCGGGCCGAACGGATGCACGACGCGGCCGCCGTCGCCGCGGCCGTGGAATTCGAAGCGATTGGGGTCCGGCCGCGACAGGATTTCCGTCCAGAGGATCATTCCATCGCTCGGTGACGGATACGCATGCTCTACAGGTAGGCCGCATGTCAGGAGTTCCACGGCACCTGTGGCGGCGTCGACGAACGCCACGTCTGCCCGTTTGTCGGAAATGGTGGGCGGTTCCGCCTCTGGGCTCGCGGGACTCTCGAAGACGCGGACCGACGCCGTCCGCGCCAGAGTGGGCTCTTCACCTGGACTGTCCGCGCTGCCTGAGAGATTGGCTATGCAGATGTGCCGTCCGTCCGCGGCCCACCGGGGTCCATCGACACCTGCGCCGCCAAAGACAGCGGTTTGCTCGAATTGGCGGAGGGTTCCACTGGTGGGACTCCACACGCAGAGTTGAACGGAGTCATCGGCGGTGGCGAAGAAGGCGAGCAGAGAAGAGTCCTGGTTCCAGAACGGCGCCCAGGACGTCCAAGAGGCCGGGCAGGGAGAGACCGTTGCGCCGGAGTCGACATCTGTCACCAACAGCCTGGATCCGAATGCAGTGATCGGCACACCGAGATGGTGCCGATCGGCATCACTCATGTCGCCAAGGCGGGTCAACGTGTACGCAACCCGGCGACCGTCCGGTGACAGACTGATCGCCTGCTGATCGCCCAACAAGCGAATGTTCAGGAAGTCGTCAATGGATACAGGGACCCAATCGGGATTCCTTGCCGCGTCCATCAGTCCACCTCTCCGGTGCACCGGTGTTGGGCGCAACCAACCATACGCTCGGAGTGGGGGAAGGAACAGCCTGGAACAAATAGGTAGAATGTGGTATGATACTGATGGCGATGGTCCCGCCAGCGGTAGGGCAACGAGGAAGTGGCTCCCCTCCCCGAGGCACGGTTCGGCGCGCACGTCGCCGCTGTGGAGCAGCGGACCGGTCTGGCTGGGTTTCGGCGAGGGCTATGGCGGCACGGTCTTCGCCAGCCAGAGGGTGACCCTGGCCTCGGGCCTGTACGCGGGGCTGCGCGCCTACGCGAGCATCCTGGAGCGGACCTGGGTGGGGCATCGGCGCAGCCGGCGTCCGGAACCGGGGCGCCCCCGAGGCGGAGGCGGGCGCCACCATCGCCATGTGGCTCGGTACCGCCGCGGGCCAAGCGGCACTGAACGCCATCGGCTACCCGCCGATCCACGGAACGTGGTCGCGCGTTGCTGGCTGCAGGCCGACCACACGGGAACCGCCGCGCCAGCACTCCGCTTCAGGCCCGGCGTCCCAGTCAACGGCCGGACGTTGCTGAACATCGGCGACCGCATCACCGCCACGCTGACCCTCCCCGAACCGGCCCGCCTGCAGGCGCTGCGGGCCATCGAGAGCGCCGCCGCCGCCGTTCTAAGCGGTACGTTCACCCCCGGACAGGCGGCCGCCGCGCCCCGCAAAGCCGGCGTGCCGCTGTAGGGCGCCTGGTCGTCAGGACATGAGGGCATGGCGGTAGGCCGAAGGGCCTCTGGCCCCGGAGGTGGTGCCAGGGACCCTTGGGGGATCGGGGCCGTGACCTCGCGCACCCGGACTCTCGCAGGGGCCACCTACCCGGATACCGCCGCGATGCCCGAGCGGATGAAGGCCGCGCAGCCGTCGACCTCTGTTTCCTTGAGACCGTGCAGCACGACCGCCCCGCCGTAGCCGCAGCGCCGCAGAAGCGAGAGATAGCGCGGGTAGTCGAGGCGGCCATGGCCGGCCGGCAGGTCGCCGGCGGCCCCGTCCCGGTCAAGGTCCTTGGCGTGCGCGAGCACGATGTCCCCGCCGAGCAGGTCGAAGGCCTGGTCGAGGATCTCCCCCATGCGCGGCAACTCCCCGGCGTGGAAGAGGTTGGCGCCGTCGATGCAGACCCTCAGGGCCGGAGAGCGCAGCTCATCCAGCAACCGGCGGGCCCGGGTGGTCGAATCGATGACGTTGGACACCTCCGGCTCGAACGCCAGCGTGACGCCCCGGGCTTCCGCGGCCGGCAGCACGCCGGCGAGCGCCTGCACCAGGTCCCGCCACGCGGCCTCCGACCCGTTGTCCGGGTGGGGGCGCCACATGCTCAGCGGGTCGCGGGTACCGGTGCAGAGGGTGATCACCGATGTGCCGAGATCGGCGCAGGCGTCTATCAGCGTGCGCAGGCGGCCGAGGCCCTCGGCGCGGCGCGCCGGATCCGGGTCGATCATGTTGTAGGTGCCGCTGACCGCGGCCATGGTCATGCCCCGTGCCTGCAGCGCCTCACGGATCGCGACGGCGCGGGTCCGGGGCAACTCGGCGGGCAGGGGGTCGAGCCCGGCGCACTCGAGGTTGAACTGGACGGCGGAGATCCCGTGGGCCGCGATCGCCTCCAGGGTATCGGCGAGCGTGGGGCGGACAAAGGCGCGGGCGTACATGGCCACGTGCACGGTGGACCCTTCCTTCAGCGCCATGCGCGGATGCCGGTGAGTACGCGGTCGGACGGGGCAAGCCCTCCCCCCTCCCGACCGACGGCGCGACGGGCGCGGGGCGCTGCGGATGACGGTCGTCGGGGACATCGCCTGACCGCCCGTGCATCACGGGGAGTTCCGCCACGATAGGCGGCACTTGCCACAGGCACATCGCCCGCAGTAGACTGAATCAGGTTCATCGTCGAGGAGGGCAGCCCGCGTGCAGTTGCGACAAGAGGAACGACGGCATGGCCAGGGTCGTACCGTCGCCGACACACGCAACACACGGCAGGCGAGGCGCCGCTCGGCGGCCTGATTCCCCCTCGGGGCTCCTTCAGGTGCGTTCCGGCCGCGGGCCTCTGGTCCGCGGCCTTTTGATCGCCGCGGCGCCCGCCTGTCCCAAGGGGGACGCACGTGGACACTCCGGACCCGCAGACGGTGCGGCCCACCGCACCTGTGGACGCCATCGCGCCCGCCCCGCCCAGCCGCTCGCGCCCGCCCTCGCCCTGGCGCACACTCCTACGCTTCTCCCTCGCCGCCTGGCGGGCCTGCCCCGCCGGCGCACTCGGCGAGGTGGCCCTCGTCCTGCTCTCCGGCGCCCTGCCCGCCGCCACCCTCTGGGCCGGGCGCGGGGCGGTCGACGCCATGGCGGCCATGGTCTCAGGCCGTTCTCCCCGCGCGCTCGGACCTCTCCTGCCCTGGGCCGCGGCGTTGGCGGCGCTCGCCGCGGCCACCCATCTCGCCGCCGCCGGGCGGGCCGCCCTGACCGCCTTCCTGCGCCCGCGGGTCGGCGTGCGCTTGGAGCGCGCCCTGCTCGAGGCCGCCTCCGGCATCGACCTCGCCGCCTACGAGCAGGCGGACACCTTCGATCGCCTGGAGCGGTCCCGCGCCGTACTGGGTTACCGTCTGACCAACATCCTCGTCTTCCTGACGGAGATCGGTGTGGCCGGCGCCACCCTGGCGGCGTACACCGGGCTCCTCTGGGCCGCCAGCCCCTACCTGGCGCTGGCGGTGGCGCTGCCGGCCGTTCCCTCCATGGCGCTCAAGGTGTGGTCGGCGCGGGAGGGCTACGTCCACGATTACGACGCCGCGCCGGTGCGGCGCCGGATGGGCTACATGCGCAGCCTGCTGCTCGGCGCCTCCCCCGGCCAGGAGGTGCGGCTCTTCGGCCTGACCGCCCACCTCAACAGCCGCTGGAATGAGGGGCACCGCCGGTGGCGGGCGGAGTCCCTGGCCAAGGACCGCGCGGAGGCCGGGGCGGCGATCGGCACCACCGCGGCCCAGGTGCTGGCCTACGCGGTCGCCGTCGCCGTGCTCGCCGGTCTGATCGCCCACGGCCGCCTCTCCCTCGGCGCCTACGTCGTGCTCACCGGAGCCGCCGCCGCCTTTCAGGGCGAACTGGAGGGCCTGCTCTGGCGGGGCTGCTCGCACTGATGCTGGTGGAGGGCCTCCTGCCGGCCCTCACCTTCGTGGTCACGCGGCACCTGGTGGACGCCATCACGGCCTCGATCGGCCATGCCCGCTGGTGGGCGGCGGTGGCGCCGTGGCTCGCCGCGCTGGTGGCGCTGCGCCTGGTCTCCGCCGCCGGAACGGCCCTCCAGGCGCCCCTCACCACGGAGATCCGCGAACGGCTGGAGGTCTGGGCGCACGAGGGGGTGATGGCCGTCAGCGCCGCGGCCGACCTGGCCGAGTTGCAGTCGGGGCCCTTCCAGGACGCCCTCGCGCGGGCGACGTGGGTCTCGGGGGTGCAGATGGTCAACGTGCTGTTCTACCTCACGCAGAGCGCCAGCAGCCTCTTCTCGGCGCTCTCGCTCTCGGCCGTCCTCCTCCCCTACGGCGCGGGCGTCTCCCTGTTGCCGCTGGTCGGGGGCGTCGCCACCTACCTGAGGGAGAACCGGTTCGCCGCCGAGCAATACGACTACGACACCGGACAGGTCCGCCTGCGCCGCCGGCGGGACGCCCTCGCCGGCATGCTCACCGACCGCGCGGCCGCCAAGGAGGTCCGGCTCTGGGGGGCCGCCGGCGCCTGGATCGACCTCTGGGAGAATCACTGGTGGCAACTGGTGCGCGGGCAGCGCGCCATCGAGGTCCGCAAGGCCCGCACCGCCACCGGCCTCGACCTGGGTCGGGCGCTGCTCTACGGGGCTGCCCTGGTGCTACTGCTGACCGACGTGGCGCACGGTAGAGCCGCCATCGGCGCATACATCGCCGCCACCGCCGCCCTGCTGCAGTTGGAGGGAAGCTGGAACTGGGTCTCCACCGCCCTCCAGGAGGTGGGCAGCGACATGCGGCGGCTGCGCGGAGACCTCTTCGCCTTCCTCGAGCGGGGAGCCGGGATGCACGGGCTCCCCGAGCCCGGGAACGGGGCACCTGGGGGCGGGGATATCGAGCTCGACGGCGTCTCCTTCACCTATCCCGGCCAGGAGCGGGCGGCCCTGAACGGCGTCACACTGCGCATACCGGCGGGGCAGCGGGTCGGCGTCGTCGGGCCTAACGGCGCCGGCAAGAGCACCCTGGCCCGACTCCTTCTGGGCCTGTACCGTCCGGCGGAGGGAACCGTGCGGGTGGGTGGGGTCGCGCTGACCGATGAGCGTCGGCGCGCCTGGTGGCGCACATGCAGCGCGGTGTTCCAGGACTTCACGCGCTATCACCTGACCGCACGCGAGAACATCGCCTTCGGCGACCTGGGCCGTCCCGAACGCGTCGCGCAGGCCGCGGAATCGGGCGGCGCCACCGCTGTGTTGGCGGAACTCCCGGAAGGACAGGACAGCCTCCTCGGCCCGACCTTCGGGGGCCGGGACCTGTCCGGCGGCCAGTGGCAGCGGTTGGCCACCGCCCGCGCGTTCATGCCCGAGGCGGCTCTGGTGGTGCTGGACGAACCGACCGCGGCGCTCGATCCGCTGGCCGAGACGGGTGTCTACGAGCGATTCGCGGACCTCACCCGCGGGCGGACGGCGATCCTGATCAGCCATCGTCTCGCCTCGGCGCGGCAGTGTGATCGCATCCTCGTGCTCGAAGCCGGTCGGATCGTCGAGGACGGCACCCACGCCGAACTCCTGGCCCGGGGCGGGCTCTACGCCCGGCTGTGGGCCGGACAGGCACAGTGGTATGCGGACGCGCCGCTGCAGGGGGAGGGAGGGATGTGAAGGGGGGTGGGGGGGAGTCGGGGAACGGGCTCACCCCCTGTCCCGCCGCCGGCAGGCGTTTCCACCTCGACGTACGGTACACGCCTCAAGGCTGACTCTGTCCAGAAATGACGGCACCCGGTCCGGCCCCACGTCCCCCGTGCTCGGGGCCCGGCTCCGCCGAGCACCGCCCGATTGAATGGTCATGACGGACTTCAGCACGAGGCGCCACCATTGCAGAACACTGCGTCGTCTACGGCTCGCCATGCCCAGCCGGGCCCCGCGTTTCCCGAGTCTCCGCCACGGCGCGGGCGGCCGCTTCTTCGAACCGACCCAGGGCGGATTCGATGTCCTGCAAGTCGGGCCCGGTGAGCATCCCGTAGAGGATCTCGTCGTCAACTTCGAGGTAACCGTGGACCACGCGGTTTCGGAACCGGAGCATCTGCTGGTAGCGGGGCAACGCCCCGATGTCCAGAATTCCCGCCCGCGTCATGGTGGCGAACGCATCCGAGGCGTCCTGCGGCGCATGCTGCGTCATTTTGGCCGACAGGTGGAAGGCGATGTCGATCAGCGCCTCGACGGCCGTCTGCAGGCGGTAGCGGACCGCCGCCGGCGCATCCGGGTCGGCGAGGAATGCCGGCAGATCCATGTCGCGGGCGATGCGCCGCAACTCGCGCAGTTGGGTCCGCACATACTCCGCCCGCCGCTGAACGCGTTCCAACTGGACCGACATCAGGGCATCGGCTCCTCCAGAACTTCGCGCAGCGCCTGCGTGTAACGTGGCGCGTTCTCGCGGTGGGCCTGCGCCACATGCTCCAGAAAATCGGTGTAGGCGTCGGGATCCCCGACGTAGCAGAGACGGCCATCCCGCAGCACGGTCATGGCGAAAAGCGCATGTGCCTCGTCGAGCACAGTGACGTCGAACGGATGGCCACCCAGGGCACCCAACCCTGAAATCAACTCGGCCTCCAACAGCAGGCCCGCCCTGAACAGCGCGGGGCCGTCCTCACCCTCGACCGGCCGGCGAATGACTCCCACATCGATGTCGCTGTCCGGGCGGCACCGGCCGAGGGCCGAGCCGAAGAAGAAGGCGGCGGCGACCGCGGGGAGCCCCGCGCAGACCAGCGCGATGCGGCGTGCTGCCGCGTCGCGGTCGATCTCCACCAGAGCAGGCACCGGGTCCCACCCCCGTGAACCGAGCATACCACCGCGCGTATGCACATGTTGGCGCCGAATGATCTCCGCCGTGGCTGTGAGGGGCGGTGGCGGCCACGCGCCCCCGGGCCTGCCTTGGCGCCCTGCGGCCAGTGACCCCCACGGGGACACATGGTCGCGGGTTGCATAACCACCCGAGCGAGTGGCAGAGCAAGGATGGAGCCCTCACCGTCACCAACCCACCGGACCCTGGCCAGGCGCCCGGAGAACCGCATCACCGTCGCCGGCCGTTTCGTGCGTCGCCCCCGCCCGGTGACGGCGTGGTGCGGTCGCCGTCACCGGTACCACGCTGCCTGCGCCTCCCACATCCGGGCGTAGGAGCCGCCGCGCCTCAGCAGTTCGTCGTGGCTGCCGGACTCCACCACCCGGCCGTTCCCGAGCACGACGATCCGGTCCGCATCGCGCACCGCCCCCAACCAGTGCGACACCACGACCGTCGTCCGCCCTCGGCTCGCCTGGAGCAGGCCCCGGAAAACATAGGCCCCCGCTTTGGGGGCCGGACGCCGGGAGTCGGAGGCGAGAAGCGCCGGAGGCGACCTGGGTTGCGAGGCGCCTGGATGGAGGCAAGCCGAGCATCCAGGGCCGCCGTCGGTTCGTCCAGTACCAGGATCTCCGGCTCCCGGTACAGCGCGCGCCAGGGACAGACGACTGGGACCGGAAGTCGGGGGCGGTGGTCGACCATTTTCTACAATACGCATGCGCCACGGTCTGCCAGGATCGGGCGGGTGGATATCCCAAGCGGGTGCGCGTCGCTGGAGGCGTTGGATGTGCGCTCGCCGGAACGAGAGGGTGGGGAGACGGCGGCCCCGAACCGGATCGGCCGGCGACGGCCGGGCCGCGGCGCGTTGCCGAACGGCGGCTGTCGGAGGCTGCCCCACGGGGCGGCAACCCTCCCGCGAGGGGGCATCCGACGCGTGGCAAACAGTGGGGTGGTTTTTCGCGATCGGCACTCAGATCGCCCCGATGCCGGCGGTGCGCCACGGTTCGGCAGCGATCGCCTTCTACGTCAAGGCGTTCGGCGCGACCGAACTGTGGCGGATGGAATCCGGCCCGCACGTGGTCGCCGGCCTGGAAGTGGACGGCGCCCCATTCTTCCTGGCCGACGAGTCGCCGGAGCACGGCCAGCGCACCCCGGACCCGTCCGGCCACACCACCGTGCGCATCGAGTTGTTCGTGGACGATCCGCACACGGTGCACCGCCGGGCGGTGGCGGCGGGCGCCTCGGCCCTCGCGGCTCCGGCAGAGTATCTCCACGCGACGGCAGGCCCACGGCCCATCAGGCGCCTCCTGCAGGGCGCGGTGCGCGACCCGTTCGGGCACATGTGGCTGAGCGGCAAGGTGTCGGAGTGACCGCCCAAGCCCCCCTGCACCCGCAGGCGCTTCATCCCCGGCCCTCTGCGTCCTCGCCGCGCACCAGCGCGCGCCGGAGCATGTCCGCCACGTGGCGGATGCGGTCCTCGTTCACCCGGTAGTGGCGGACGCCCCCCTCGCGGCGGATCCACAGCATCTCGGCCTGCTCCAGGCGGCCGAGGTGGCGCGAGACGGTGCTCTGGTGGACCCCGACCTCCTCCGCGACCTGCTGCGCGTTCAGTTCCCCGCGCTCGCGCATGCGCAGCATGATGGCCAACCGGGTGGCGTCGCCCAGGGCCTCGAGGGCCGGCCCCAGGGCAGCCAGATCGAGCGCCTGTGCGGATGGCCGCACTTCGGCGCCGGGAGCCGGATGGGCCGGCTGCGGATCGAAGAGCACAAACCGGTCCGCGGCCGCGCCCAGGATGGAGAGATAACCCCCGAGGTGGAGGCAGGGCGCGAAGACCACCCGATCCGCCCCCCGCAACAACGCCGCGATGTCCGCATCCGGCTGCAGTCCCGTGATCCAGGCCACCCGCGCGGGTGGGGGCAACGCCTCCGACTGTCCCAGGCGTGCCTCCGCCTCGTCGGCCAACCGGATCAGGGCCGGCCGGGCGGCCGTCCAGTCCTCCCCGAACCCCCCATCCCATAGGGCGTCGAGAATCTCGATCACCGCGGAGCGCACCCCCCCGGGATCCAGGGCCAGGCGGAGCGCCACCGCGGGACGTGGCACGCCCCACCCCGCAATGACGGCGCGCAGGGCGGCCTCCCTGGCCCGAGGGACGGTGAAATCGGGCAGGCCGGCCTCGGTGCGCGGGATGCGCGCCAAGAGGTCCCGGACCTCCGGTGACGGTTCGTTGTCCCGGTGGTAGTCGAGGTTCGTCAGAATCCCAGCGTCGATCATGGCCTCCAGAGGCCCCACGGGCATTTCGGCCAACCACGCCCGGAACGCCGGCCACTCGCGATGCTCCACGGCGTCCGCGGAGAGTTGGGCGCAGAGGAAGTCACGCACCACGGCGCCGTGCCCGAGGAAGGCGCGCACGTCGTCCAGCCGCCTCCGCACCGCGCGCGGCAACCGGCCCGCCATCGCGCCGGCCCAGGGCGTGGGCGTGGTCAGGCCGTGCACGGCGTAATCCACCAGCAGCATGGCGGTGGTGATGTTGATGCCGACGGAGACGACCACGCCATAGTCGGGGGGACGGTGCGCCCCGATCAGGACGCCTGTGCTCATCGGGGCACCACCCGGCGGTGGCGCCGGCTGGTGTGCGGACTCCGCTGCGGCGGGGTCGAGGGCCGGATCAGCGGAGCCCGCGCGACGAGCGGCAGGGCGCCGGCCGAGGGCAACCATGGGGCCTCCGGCCACCTCGAGCGGACGGGGCACGGCCTCACGCGCGCACGTGCCCCGCGATCTCCGAGGCCGGGCCGCGCGTCCGTTCCGGCCCCGCCGCCCGGCCCCACCCGTGACATCCGCACATTCCCCCGCCGCCACCATGCCTCAAGGGGACTGATTCCGCCACCGGTTCCTTCCGCGTCGCTGCTCGGCAGCCCCCTGCACCCGGGCGGTCACGACCCGGGCCGGTAGACGTAGTACCGGCCGATGTGCGCATCACGGACATAGCCGGCGCTCAGGGCCCGCAGCAGGTTGGGCGCCCAACGCTGGGTGTCCCAGCGGGCCGGTTGCTCCAACGGAAACTGCAGCACCACCAGCGTGAAGGCCCGGCGCTCGGCGAGGGCGACCACCGGCGCGTCGCTCCACCGTCCCTCGGCGTCGAGTTGGGTCACCACGAAGGGCTGCAGGTACACCGCGTGACCGGCGAGGACCAGTGCGCCCATGTTCTCGGACAGGACCGGGCCGGGGGTCCGGCGGAGCAGCGCCACCAGGCGCGCCTGGGCCGGGTCTTGCCCGTTCGCCGTCACCGCTGGGGTCAGGGACGCATAGGTCGGCGTCCCGAGGTCGCGATAGGCCGTCAGCGCGCGGACGACGGACCCGACGGTGGTGGCCGCATCCGCCAGCGGCGGAATACCGACCGCGTAGAGGCAGAGCAGGGCCGCCCCGACGGTCCGGCGGCGGAGCGCGGCCGCGCCGATCCCCGCCAGCGCCGACGCCGCCGCGATGGAGGGGAAGAAGTAGTTGATCGCGCTGCCCACCTTCCCCGCCGTGAGGGCCGCAGCGAGGGCACAGACGGCAAAGCCCCGCCAGAGGGCCGCTTCGGGGATGCCCCTGCCCGCACGCCAACCCACCGCCGCCAGGGCCAGGAGCGGCAGCCCGCCCCCGACGAAGACCCACATCGACGCCAGGACCGAGAACTGCGGCAACGACCAGCGATTGACGTTGTCCAGGACGACGTGCACCAGGAACTGGCCGCGGGTCGCCGCCGTCAGCGCCGCCACCGTCAGGGCGAGGGCCAGCGCCCAGCGCAGGAGGAGCGGCCGCGCCGCCCCCGGCTCGCGCCGCCAGAGGTACCAGACCGCCGCGGCGAGCCCTTCGACCGAGGACTGCCGGGTCAGGGCCGCCAGCAGGAACCAGGGCCAGGCACGGCCCGCGGCGGCGGGCCGCCGTGCCACCGCATACAGACCGGCCATCTGCCAGGCCAGGGCGAGGGAGTCCACGCGCTCAAGGGCGCCCCAGTGCCAGATGTAGCTCTGGGCGAGCATGAGGCCCGCGGTGAACGCCGCAGCCGCCCACGGGGCCACGGCGCCCGCATCCGCGGTGCCTGGGACGGCGGCTCTTCCCGTTGGGCCGGCCCCGCCGGTGAGGGTGGCGCGGACAGCAAGACCCGCCAGGAGGGCCGCAGCCACCACCGCACAGGCGGAGAGCATCCGGCCGCCGGCGAAGCCGGCACCAAATCCCAACTTCTCCAACAGGGCCACCGCCGCGGGGTAGATCGGCGGGTAGTTGGCGACGATGTAGGGCGGACTGCGGTCGTTGTGGTACAGGGAGAGGCCGGCGAGCAGCCGGTGCGCCTGGTTCAGGATGGCCCCCTCGCCGTAGTTGGCCTGATAGGGGAAGCGGACGAGGCGCCACGCGTGCACCGCGAGCAGGCAGGCGTACCAGCCGAGGGCCGCCATCGCGACGGTCGACAGCGTCCGGGCCCCCCGGCCCCAGGCAGACGCCACAATCGGCCGTGAGGGGGCGTTCGGCGGAACCGGGGCGTCGGGGTCCGCGGCCCCGGGGGCGCGGCCAGGCGGGTTCATGCCTGTCCTCCAGTGTGCGGGTCGGTGGCGCGGGTCGGCGGGCACGGGTCCGGAGCCGGCAGCCGGGGAGGGGTGTCGGCGACGCCGTGCCGCCGGGCGCACCCACGGCGGGATCGGGAGGGGCCATGACCGGGCCGTGGGGATGGCGCTGGCTGTCGCCCTCCAACGCCTTCATCGTGCGCGGGCGCGCCGACGCACACCGGGGATTCGCCGTGCACGTCGTCATTCTTGGCCGGGTGGCGACGGAATTCGACGCGGACCGCTGCGGGGACGGGGCGCGCGGGTAGATCGGTGGCGGAACGGCGGTAAGGCGTGCGACGGCTGCCGCAGCGGGCCGGACAGCGACCGCGGAGCACCCCCGAGGCGGGGCTGCCGAATAGCTACTTCCGTCCACCGACCAGCCCGTAGCGCCTCAGCGGACCCACCCAGCGGCGCGAGCAGTCGTCCCGGCGAAGAGGGTCGCCAGGGACACGACCGGCACCCGCCCGACTGAAATCCGGCCGCGCGCTCTCGACCTGGGGGCTCTCGGACGAGTACGGCTTCACGGAGTCGGACGGCAGCCGCCCCCCGGGCACCTACGGCCGGGGCCGGCCCCTCCCCGGCGCCCGGGCCGACCTCCGCCCGGCGAGGGCCAGACGCGACTCCAACGTCGGCGCACCGGTCCGCCGCTCCCCCCACCCCTGCGGCCCTTGACGCCGCCACCCACCACCTGCCATGCTCTTCCTGTGGAGAAGCACAGCCAGTCCCGGCACTCCCCGCAGGCCGCGGCTGGCAAAGACAGGCGGGGGCGACGTGGCGGCGCCGCATAGGGGCGCTGCTTGGTGTTGCCCCGCATCGCCGCCGTCCAGAGGGAGAGTGCCGGGACCAGGCCACGCCGGCGGGCGTGGCCTTTTTGCTGCCCGCCATTCCCCTCGAAGGATCGGTGATGCCTGTGGCCCGCCTGTGGCCGGCCCACCCGCCGCGGTCCCCCGCCCGTCGCCCGGCGCCGTCCCGCCTGGCGGCCCTCCCGGGCTTTCTCGCCGCCGAGTTCCGGATGCTCGGCCCGGCCGGCACCCTGCTCGTGCTGGCGCGGGCCGCCCTGCAGGCGGCGGCCGGGGCCACCACCGCCGTGTCCCTGGCCGCCTTCGCCCCCATCCTCGCCGCCGCGGCACACGGGCGCGTCGCCTGGGCCGCCCTGGCGTTGTGGGCCGGCGCCCAATTCCTCGCGAGTGCCGTCAACGCCGCCGACCCCCTGCTGCTGCACCTCCAGGACCACGCCCTCTCCACCCGCCGCCACGCGGACCTGCTGCGGCGGGTGTCCGCCCTGCCGTACGCCGCCTTCCTGGACCCCGCGGGTATCGACGCCCTGGACCGCGCGCGCCGGGCCGCCGGAGGGGCCAGCGACGCCTACACCGCCGTGATCGACCACCTCAACACCCTCTCCCGCACCCTGTCGCTCGCCGTGCTCCTCTGGGGCTTCAGCCCGTGGCTGCCCTTCACGACGGCCCTCGCGGTCCTGCCCCTGGCCCGCACGCGCTGGAAGACCGCCGGCGACCTCCACGCGTTGGACAATGCCGAGACCGTCCACCGCCGCAGGGCGGGTTACCTGGCAGGCCGGCAATTCGACCGGCGGAGCCAGGCAGAACTCCGGCTGCTGGGCGCCGACCCGCTGGTTTTGCGCCGCTGGCGCCGCGCGATTCGCCGTTCCGACCGCGTCGTGCTGCGCGCCACACGGGCGGGGCTGCAGCAGAGCCTTCCGCCGCTGCTGGCGGCGGGGGGAGCCCTGGCCGCCAACGGCTGCCTCCTGTACGGGCTTCTCCTCGGGCGCCGGCTGCCCGCCCCGGACCTCGTCCCCGCGGTGTTGGCCGTGCTGTCTGCGACCACCGCCTGGGCGCGCGTGGTCGAGGACATCGCCGGCCTGCGCGGCAGCGTGCTGCGCCTCCGGGACCACCACCGCCTGCCCGCGCTCGACGCCCCGGCGCCGGCGCGGGTCCGGGCCCTCCCTCCCGCGGCCATCCGCCTGGAGGGGGTGTCGTACCGGTACCCCGGCGCGGCGGGAACCGCGCTCCGCGATGTCTCCTGCACCATCACCGCCGGCGAGCACGTCGCCCTGGTCGGCGCCAACGGGAGCGGCAAGACGACCCTGGCCATGGTCCTGCTCGGGCTCCACCGCCCGGCGACTGGCACCATGACCCGGCAGGCCGAGGCGCCGGGGGTGATCCTGCAGGGCTTCACCCGCTACCGTCTTTCGGCGACGGCCAACGTCGCCATCGGCGCTGCCGGCCGCGGCCGGGTCCGCCGCGCCGACCTGCTGCGGGCCGCCGACCGGGCGGGCCTGACCCCGGCAGTCTCGGGGCTGCCGCACGGCTGGGCGACACGACTCGACGAGGGCACCGACCTTTCGGGCGGCCAGTGGCAGCGGCTCGGCCTGGCGCGCGCCCTCATCGGCGGCCGGGGGCTGTGGGTCTTCGACGAGCCCACCTCCGCGCTCGATCCGCTGGCCGAACTCGCCCTGGCGGAGGCCCTCGGGGAGGCGGTGGGCTCGCACGCGCTCCTGGTCATCTCCCACCGGCTGGGGATCACGCGCCTCGTGGACCGGGTCGTGGTGCTGGAGCACGGCCGCATCGTGCAGGACGGCCCGCCGGGCGAACTCGCCCTTACCGAGGGGCCGTTCCGCGAAATGTACACGGCACAGGCGGAGTGGTACCGGTGAAACGGGCGGTGCGCGAGCGTCCGCACGGGGGGGCGATCACCAGGGCCCACGGGGTGGCCGCCCGTCGCGATCGCCCATGGCCGCGTCACCGCTCGACACCCCGGGGGAGCTGTGGGGTCGGGCCGCTTGGAGGGAGCCAGATCGGGAACGCGGGCCGACGGACGAATGCCCGAGCGAACCGCACCGGCGACGGCGGTCTGCCGCCGCCCTGCACCGCCCGGCAGCCGCTGCGGATGGACGGGAACAGGGGCCGCTCCCGGGGAGAAATGCCCGGCATCTGGCAGGCCTGCGCTCCGCGCCGGACCTCCGCCTTCGCCTGGCCGCTGCTCCTGCGCGCCGGGGGCCGCCACGGCTGTGGCGGCCCGAAAGCCCCCGTGTCCCCGCCCCCCCGGGCCGCTCAGCGCGCCGCCGCGAGAAGGGCCGCGCGTGTGTTGCGGACGCAGACGTGCAGTTCCTCCGTCGGGTCGCCGTGGATCTCGTGCTCGATGGACAGCAGGCCCTCGAAGCCCTGCTCCCCCAACGCCCGCACCAGCGGCAGCAGCGGGAGCTCACCCGCGCCGACCGGCGCGGCCCCGCCCGCACGGGCGTCCTTGAGATGGACGTGGTGGATCCGCCCGCGCAGGGCGGAGGCAGCCTCCAGCACGTCGCAACCGGCCAGGAGGAAGTGCCCCGAGTCGAAGTTGGACCCCACCGCCGTATCCGTGCGGCCGAGCACGGGCAGCAGGTCGTCCGGCTTCTCGAAGACGTTGCCGCGGTGGTTCTCGATGGCGAAGCGGAGGCCGGCCGCGCGGAAACGGGGTGCCAGGGCCTCCGCCACGGCCGGTGTGGCGCAGCCGGTGACGGTGCGGGCGCCGAGGCCCCGCGCGAAGGCGATCGCCCGGTCGAACCGCTCGGGGTCCACCTGGCTCCAACCGCCGATGCAGAAGGCGGGGATGGTGACCCCGCGGCTTTCGGCCTCGGCCCGCACGGCGCGGGCGTCGTCGGCGGTCCGCTCCATGTAGTTCGCCCGCCCGTCGGGATGGCCGTACCAGAGTTCCAGGTAGTCGAGGCCGAGCGCGCGCACGCGGCCGATGACGCTGGTGACCGGCTCTCGATTGTAACAGTAGGAGATCATGCCCAGACGGATCGCCGGCACGGGACCACCTCCCCATCCCAGGAACCGCGGAGCCGCCGGCAGCAGCATCTCCGCCGGCTGCCCAGGGGTTAGGCGTCCCGGCTGCGGACCCTTCATACCGGCGAGGGCGATTGCGCCGCCGCGGCGGTCAGGGGACCCCACACGTCTACCGGGACCCCGCCGGACACCACCCGGCCTGCCTGGACCGGGGCGAACCGGCGCCACTGCGCCGGGCGCACGGGCCTCGGTCGGCCGGGAGCCGCCGAGTTCACCGCCGCGGCGAAGAGGGGCCGAGCATGCCCGGCCCGCTCCACCCGCTTAGGGAGCCGCTGCGAAAGTCCTCTTTGCGAGACCACTGTTCCCCAGGTCCTTGTCCCCCAAGGTCTTCAGGCGCGGGTCCGACGCCCCGACCGACTTTTGCGGCATCGTCCCAGGCCCCCCCTGCAGCTCCTTCAGGGCCTGGGTCCCCCCCGCCGCCCGCGCCCTTCAGCCTGACTTTCGCAATGTGTCCGCGCCGCAGCTAGTGCGCCAAGGTCCGGCGTGCCAGCGGCAGCCTCTCGGGGGTGTTGCGCATCTGCAGGCGGAGGCCGTGGCGGCCAAGGCGCATCCTCAAAGCATTGCGAGATCCAGGTTTAGTGCATGCCGTTGCCCCCCGATACCGCCAGCAGGTCGCCCGTGACGAAGTCCGCCAGCGGGGAGACGAAAAAGAGCACGGCGTTGGCGACGTCGAGCGCACTCCCCTGCCGCCGCAACGGGGTGGCCCGGACCATGGCGGCAATGGCCTCCGGCGCGGCCGCGGCCGACCGTTCCGTCTTCATCCAGGCCGGCGCGACCATGTTCACCGTGATCCCGTCCGGGCCGAGGCCCACGGCCAGTTGGCGCGAGAAGCTGTACATCGCGCCCTTGCCGGTGCCGTAGGCGCCGAAGTCCCGCCCGATCTGGAAGAAGGCCATGGAAGAGACGTTGACGATCCGCCCCCAGCCCCCGCGGCGCATGGCCGTCACCGTGGACTGGCAGGTGTTGTAGATGGCGCGGCAGTTCAGGTCCAGCATCATCTGATAGTCGTCCCAGTCCAGGTCGAGGGGCGGTGCGCACCGCTCCTCGCGGCCCGCGTTGTTGACCACGATGGTCACGTCCAGGCCGAGTTCCCGCTCGCCCGCGCGCACCATCGCCTCCACCTGCGCCGGGTCGCGCACGTCCGCGGCCAGCGCCACGGCCCGCCCGCCGCCCGCCCGGATGCCGGCCGCCACGTCTTCGGCCCGCTGCAGATGCTGATGGGCGTTGACGATCACCGCCGCGCCTGCCTCGGCCAGCCGGACGCAGGTCGCCGCGCCCAGGCCGAGGGACCCGCCGGTCACCAGGGCCGCCTTACCCGAAAGGTCGATGCCGATCATCACATGCCCACCCCGGCGGCGGCGTTCGCCCCCGTCCCGGTGCGGTCCTGCGGCGGCCAGGACCGTTCGTTTGGCGCCACGCCCGTCCCGGGAGCCGGGCCCAGCGGTGGGGCGGGCCCAGCGGCGGGGCGGGCCGGGGGTGGGCGGAGCCGGCGCTTGGCGCGACCGGCGACGGGCGGCCTATCGCTGCCGCACGCCAGCGGGCTCCTCGGGCGAGCCCCCTGGCGGAGGGCGGAGACCACGGCGCGCCCGCGAAGCGCCGCCGGGCCGCGCCCCTCAGCCCCACCGAGACCCCCGCCCCACCGAGACCCCCGCCCCAACGGGCACCGCGCAGCGCCGCCCCCGGGGCCCCGTCACCCGGCGGGCACTCGGCCGCGGATGAGTTCCCAGTGGTAGACGAAGCTGCGCTCCTGCACTGGATACTCCTCGAACAGAGAGCGCATGTCGCGGTAGGCCTGGTCGACCAGGGCCTCCCGGGCGGGGGAGGGGACATGGGCGACCACACCCTCGAAAAAGGACATCTGGCTCGTGCCGCGGAGGAGGGTCGGGTAGTCGGTCGCCACGCTCGGCTCGTCGAGGTATTCGGTACCGACGTCTTCGTAGCCAGCGGCGCGGAACATCGCCGGGACGGCCCCGCGGGTGTGGTACAGGCCGTCGCGGGTCGGATCGGGGGCGGCACCCGCGCGGCGGGCGGCGGCGATCAGGGGCGCGAGCACGCGCCGCCAGCCCGGGCCGAACTCGGCCTGCAGGCCGTTGATGACGGCGACCGTGCCGAGGGGGCGGGTGACGCGGCGCATCTCGCCGAGGGCGCCGGGGGTGTCGCAGTACTGCAGGAACTTGCTGCCGATGGTCAGGTCCGCCTGGCCGTCGGTGACGGGGAGGTCCTCCGCGACGGCGGCAAGGATGTGGACGTGGGCGGCACGCCGGTCGCCGCGCTTGCGCGCCAAGACGCCCAGCATGGGGATCGAGGGGTCGGTGGCCAGCAGGATGCCGGTCGGCCCGACCGCGTCCGCCAGGCCGCCCTCGAAGGTGAGCATGCCGGTACCGGCGCCGACCTCGACCACCGCCATGCCGGCGCGGGCGCCACTGAAGGCCAGCAGGGTACGCAGGGAGTCCGCGCTGGACATGGTCTGGAAGCCGCGGTCCATGCCTTCGCCGTCGACGAAGGCCTCCGCGTACCGGGCGGCGGCGGGGGTTTCGGCCGTGCCGCGGCTGAAGGCGCGCAGGGCCTGCGTCCCGGCCAGCGTGAGTTGCAGGCGGGCTGCGGGGGCGGAGAGGACATCCGTCACGCGGCTGTTCACCTGCGCATACTCACCCTCCCGGACCGTGGATGGCGTCGGGGGAGAGGACGGGGGACACGCACAGCGGTTCGGCGCAGGGAGGGGACACTCCTATGTGGCCGTTGCTGAAGGCCTCTGTCGGGGTCTCCGTGTGACCGGACCGAGGTCGTGCGGTGGCTCGGCAGAACCGATGCGGGTGCAGGATGTGGCGGCCGGTGAAAATCAACGGCAGCCCGACGGTAGGGCACGTTTTCCGCACGTCGGGTCCTGGGTCGGCGCGATTTCCTCGTGGGCGACGAATTCGCGCCGAGATCCACTGGCCGCGTACCGGGCTCGGTATAAACGTTGATCCTCGTACTGGCACCGGCGAGTATGGCCTCAAACGTCGGGTGTCATCGCCCGGGCCCGTGTTCCGCAGCACCAGTTGCTCCGCGGTCGGATCTCTGCCACACCCCGGCGTAATGGGCCACGGTTCTGGTCGGTCTTGTAGGGTGAAGGGCGGTCGAGTGGCAACGACCAACGAGGAACTTGGGTGGGTCCTCCAGGCGCGCAAGGGCGACCCCGAGGCGTTCGAGGCATTGGTGGCACCGCGCTGCGGCGCGCTACTCCGAGTTGCCGTCACCATCGTCGCGGATTGTTCTGAGGCCGAAGACATCCTCCAAGAGGTCCTGTGGCGGGCCTTCCGAGGCATTGGCGGGTTGCGGGAGCCGAGATCGTTTGACGCTTGGCTTCGGCAACTCCTGCGCAACGCCGCGCGAGCGCGCCTGCGGGAGATCGTAGCCCGCTTGCGCCGCGAGGGGGTGCCCGCTGGGACCTTCGACGACATGGAGGCGTTGAGCCTCGGAGGCATCCCTCAGCCGATGGACGCCCTACTGGAAAGCGAACGGCACTTGGACCTGTTGGCTCGGATCTCCGCGTTGCCGGAGCGGCAGCGCCGGGTGACCGCCCTGGTGTGCGTAGCGGGTATTCCGGCCCAAGAAGTCGCGCGGATCGTCGGTGCGCCGGTCGGTGCCGTCTATGCGGCCCTGCATCGCTCGCGACGGAGCCTGCTGGATCCGAGGGAGGCGACGAAGGGCATGTCCGATACGGTCCTTGTCCGAGGATACGCGGGCGAGGTACATGAAACGGTGGATCACCTGCGACGGGGCAGACCGGACCTGAGGGTCGCAACCGCACCGACGTCCGCCGATGCTCACGTCATGGACTACGAGGTCAACCCCACTTCGGTCGTGGCCGGCATGCCAACGCCTCCGTCTCTCCTTCTCCCGCTCGGAGGGCTGGCCGATGGTCGCCTTGACCTGGAACCTTTCGGCCGCCAGATCCTGCGCTGGTGCTGGGGCGACCAGCCCTACTGGTTGCCGCACTGGCGGAGCGCCGAGGTGCTGGTGTACAACGCCGAGATGTTCGCGCGGGCGGGGGTGCCGCTGCCGAGGGCGGATTGGACTTGGTCGGACTTCGAGGCGACCTGCCAGCGTCTCCTGGCCAATGGCACTCTGCCCCTGGCGCCAGTTGCGGGCCATGAGCTCGCCAGGATGGCGGAGCAGCTGGGGGCAACGCCGGACGATCCCGCTCCCGTCCGTGAGGCGGCCGAGACCCTATGGCGCTGGCGAGCATCGGGGTTCATCTCGACCTTGAAAGCTGATGAATGGATGATGGCCCCATTCTACGCGGGCCGCGCGGCGATGGCCTTCGGCCCGTCGACCCACCCGCTGTGGGCGTTCACCCAGCCCGAGTTTACCTCCTTCCGCTGGGGCATCACCCCGGTGCCGCGCGTGCGCCGGTCGGATCCCCGTATCACGTACTGGCGCCACCGCTGCACCAGCGTGCGGGCGACGGCTCCCGATCCGGTCGCGGCCTTTGCCGTGATCGCAGCGATAGTCAGCGAGGACCGCCTCGTCGGGGCCCGTCTTCCAGACTACCGTACCCTGGAGCGCATGCGTGCGTGGCGGGCCTTGCCCCTTCCACTCGGAAAAGAATGCCTCCTGGAACTGGACAGAGACGCGGATCCCATGTCCAGTCCGCCGTGGCTGTATTGGGAGGCCATCGAGGCTCTCGCCGCCGGGAGCGTCGACCTCGATGCGGGGATGGACGCGGTGCGCACCAACATCGCCCAACGCACGGCGGATGGCCTGCGCGGAGACGGCAGGAGCCGAGCCTGCGGGATTCACCACGCGCCCGCGTCCGAGAACTGATCGGATCCCGGCGGCGGAGCCGCCCAGCCCTTGGGCCCACCTCGGACCGTCTGCCGCCCCGGGGTACGGGGTTCCGCCGCACGCCGGGGCGGCAGGCCGGCCCGCTGGCGAGGGCGGTGCCCGTGGTCCTCGGCCCGCTTCACCCCAACCGTACCGTGGTCAGCACCGGGTAGTGGTCGGAGGGGTACCCGCCGCCGATTTCCTCGCGCCGGACCTCCGTCGCGACGAACGCCACCCCGTCCGTCCCGAAGATGTAGTCGATCGGCGAGCCGCCGTCCCCGCCCCGGAACCCGTGGAAGGTGCCGCCGATCCCCTCCCCCGTCTCGCCCCGCAGCGCGGTGAAGGCATCCGTCAGGCCGGGACCCTCCGTGCCCGACGCGCCCCGGAGGTAGCGCACGACCTCCGAATCCTCCTCCGCGTTCAGGTCCCCCATCAGCAGGGCCGGGACCCCGTCCTCCGCCCGCCGCGCGCGCAGCCGCGCACAGATGAGGCGGATCCCCCGCTCGCGCGCCTCGGGGCCGCGGTGGTCGAGGTGGGTGTTGTAGACCACGAACCGCGCCCCCGCGCCGCCGCCGAGGCGGAAGCGCGCCCAGGTGCACATCCGCGGCAGGCTGCTGTCCCAACTGCGGCTGCCGGGCTCCTCGGGCGTCTCGGAGAGCCAGAAGTGACCGGCGTCCTCCGCCGCCGCGCCCTCCGCGCGGTAGAAGATCGCGCAGTGCTCGTCCAGGGTGCCCCCGCGCCGGCCCTGGCCGATCCAGGCATACTCCGGCAGGCGCGCCGCCAGGTCCGTCAGCATGCGGTGCGACCCCTCCTGCGTGCCGACGATCAGCGCGCCGGTGCCCCGGACCATCTCGGCCGCGCGGTCCGCGCGGGCCGGCCACGCGTTCTCCCCGTCCCGGCCGGTCTCGGTGCGCAGGTTGAAGGTCGCGGCGACGAAATCCACGTGCACCCCTCCGATGGGCGGCGTCTGTCCTAGCGGTTCGGGGGAGGGCCGGCCGTCCCCTCCAAGCCCGCTGGGTGGGACAGGCGCGCGCGCACACGCCCCCGCGTGCCGGGACCGCAGCCCGCGCATTTGAGCCGCGACATCGTCGTGGCCGAATCCCCCCGACCCCGCTGCGGCACACGGAGGCGAGGATGCGATTCGCGCCCGCCCTCGGCTGGCGGAGGCGGCTTCCAGCGGCAGGGCCGGGCCCGGCCGGCGCGGTAGAGTCCACACCCGCGGCCATCGCTCGAAGGGGGATGCGTCCATGCCCGACGGACTCGACGCCGGCGCCACGCGCTGGCACGGCTACGCCCGCCACGACTTCACGGTCGACGGCCGCGCCGCGCTCCTGGTCCGCCCCGAGCGGCCGGCGGCGGGGCGGCCGTGGGTCTGGCGCACCGAGTTCTTCGGGCACGCGCCCCAGGCGGACCTGGCCCTGCTCCGGATCGGCCTTCACCTGGCCTACATCGACCTGCAGGACATGTACGGCGGTCCGGCCGCCCTGCGCCACATGGACGCCTTCCACGCCCATCTGGTGGAGCGGTCGGGTCTCGCGGCGAAGGTGGTGCTGGAGGGCTTCAGCCGCGGGGGCCTGCACGCCTTCGGCTGGGCGGCGCGCCACCCGGATCGGGTCGCCTGCATCTATGCCGACGCGCCCGTGTGCGACATCCGCAGTTGGCCGGGCGGGCGGGGCCGTGGCCCCGGTTCCGCGGCCGACTGGCGGAAGTGCCTGGCCGCGTATGGCCTGACGGAGGCGGAGGCAGAGGCGTACACGGGCAACCCGGTCGACATCCTCCGGCCCCTGGCGGCGGCCGGCGTCCCTCTCCTGCACGTGTGCGGCGCGGCCGACGAGGCCGTGCCCGTGGAGGAGAACACCGGCGTGATCGAGCGCCGGTACCGGGAACTCCGCGGGCCGATCGAGGTCATCCTCAAGCCGTTCTGCGGGCACCACCCGCACAGCCTGAAGAACCCGGCGCCGATCGTGGACTTCGTGCGGCGACATACGCGTATCGCGGTGCCGGCGGCGGCGCGCGAGGCAGCCCCCTACGGCTACGACTACTTCGTCCCGCGGGACGGGCTGGAGAACTGCCGCCGGCGCTTCCTGAGCGGCTCCGGGCGCGTCGCCTTCCTCGGGGGCTCGATCACGGCGGCCCCGGGCTGGCGCGACATGGTCGGCGACGACCTGCGGCGCCGCTTCCCGGGTACGCGCTTTCAGTTCCTCAACGCCGGCGTCCCCTCGCTGGACTCCACCCCCGGGGCGTTCCGCTTTGAGCGGGACGTCCTGGAGCACGGCCGGGTGGACCTGCTCTTCTGCGAGGCGGCCGTCAACGACGAGGCCAACGGCCGGACCGCCGGGGAACAGATCCGCGGGATGGAGGGCATCGTCCGCCACGTCCGGCGCGCCGCCCCGGGGATGGACGTCGTGCTCCTGCACTTCGCGGACCTGGCGAAGCTGGCCGTCATCCGGCAGGGCGGCACGCCCGCCGTCGTCGCCGCGCACGAGGCGGTGGCGGATCGCTACGGCTGCCCCTCCGTCGATCTCGCCCAGGAGGTCGCCGAGCGCATCCATGCCGGAGAGTTCACCTGGGAACGGGACTTCCGGGACCTGCATCCCGCGCCGTTCGGGCACGCGCTCTACGCGCGCGCGGTCGGCCGCCTGCTGGATGAGGCTTGGGGGGAACCCCCGGCCCCGGACGCCGCGGAGCGGCTCCACCCGCTGCCGGAGCCCCTGGATCCGGCGGCCTACGACCGCGGGCGCCTGGTGGATGTCGCGGCGGCGGACATCGGTGAGGGGTGGCGCCTGCTCCCCCGCTGGATGCCGGATGATGGGACGGCGACCCGGCCGGGGTTCGCGGGCGTTCCGGCCCTGGTCGCGGACCGCCCCGGCGCGACGCTGCGGCTGGGCTTCTTCGGGACGGCCGCCGGCATCTTCGCGGTCTCCGGCCCGGACGCCGGGGCGGTGGAATACCGGGTGGACGGGGGCGCGTTCACGACGCTGGACCTGTACACGCCCTGGAGCCGGTCCCTGCACCTGCCTTGGGCGCAGGTCTTGGCGGCCGGCCTGACCGGCGGCGCGCACGAACTCGAGGTGCGTGTGGCGGAGGCAGCCCACCCGGAGAGCCGGGGGCACGCGGTGCGTATCGCGCACTTCCTGGTCGCCGGGGGGGCTTGAGGACGGCAGCGGTTCCGGTGCCACGACTGCGGGAAGGGCCTGAGCCGGCCGAAGCAAACCCTGTCGGACATCCTGATCGGCTCCCACGCCCGCCGGCAGGGGTACCGACACTTGACCGACGATTCCGGCTTATGAGCCGAACTGGGTAACCGTCGTAAGTCAATGGCCTGGTTGCTTGTGCCCCAAGGGGCTCAGGGGAGGAAGGGCACGCCGGCGGGGGCACTCCGGAGGTGCCGGCAGTGCCCAGTCTGGCTCAACTCATCGCAGACTTTCGTACACACCTGGAATCCGAGGACCGTTCCCCCTGCTGCACCCTGAGTGCCTATGGCGTTGACCTCCGCTGCTTCCAGCAGTTCCTTGCCGACCGCCAACTTCCCGAGGACGTTTCCGCGTGGGACGTGCGGACCCTGCGCCGGTTCCAGGAATGGATGACCGCCAAGGGTTTGGCTCAGGGGACCCGGGTGCGGCGGCTGCGCGCCGTCTCCTCGTTCCTGACCTGGTGCGAGGTCGAGGAGTACATCGCGCGCAACCCCGCGCGCAAGATGCGCATCCCCAAACCCCACGACACGCTGCCCGAGCCGGTCAGCGAGGCGCGCGCCACAGACCGCTCGCAGCAACCGAGGGCGCCCGGGTCGATATACAAGCGCAACCCGGACCGGATCAGGTGCCGCCTGTGGTCGTGACCGAACGCCACCACCGCGGCTGGCGAACCGTCGTAGCGCGCGTCTAAAGATGCGGCTGTTGGCTCCGCCTCGATGGTTGCCAACCCCTTCACGGGATCGGAGTGATAGTGCCGAAAGAGAAGACGTGCACCACCAAGGGAAGGGTTCATCTCGTGGGGCAGCCCAGCGAGGTGTGCCGCAAGTGACCGGTCAACGTGCGCCGCTACCCACTCGTGATGCGCCCTCTCCTCCCCCCGACTAGCAGGCTCTCTGCCCGCCACTAATGCCAGAACCGCATCGTCGTGGTTTCCTAGCAGCAGGGATACATCCCGGCGTGAAAAGAGGGCTTCGAGCACCTCGTTGGTGTCCGGACCGATCGCCATCATGTCGCCCAGGCAGTACAGGTGCTCGATGTCACCACGGGCGTCGATGTCCGCCAGTGCGGCGTGAAGGGCGGCGGCGTTCCCGTGGACATCCGCGAACACGGCAACTTTCACCGTGCTCTACCCCCCACAGGCGGCATTCCAGTCACACGCTCCCTCGCGCCGATCCTTCGTCATCACTGAGGCAGCAGTTCCTGCCGGACATTGGCTCGTTCCTTGGCGCGGGCTCTCACATATGCCCCATGTCAGTATTCTGGCTATCGTGAGAGGAGATCTCGACCGAACCAACCAACACGGCCTTAATAAACTCTAGCAGAGGTATAGGTCGATGTATCTTCGCCTGCTCTTCGGCAACCGCGAGATTCCATCGGTCCGTGCGAAGCTCGTCAACCAATTGGCGAACCTTTGCCGCGTGCTTATCCCCCTCTGTCTTGCGGGAGCGCTGGAGCTGCTCGCCTTCGCTGACGACACTCCGGCGCTGTGCCTCAAAGCGACCACTTATCCCAGCAATACCACGATCGACTTCGTCTTGAACTGATTTAATCCGATTTTCAAGCGTGGTGCGTTTCGCCTCAGATGTCTGTACTATTTGTTGCTCTCTGTCTTTGGGCAGCGTTTGGGGTGCACGCTCGAGAGCCCTACGCTCCATCATCTCTACCCAAGTGGCTAGCACCGCCGCCTTAGCCGGACCAATACCTGCCACGTGGCAAGGACCCCTTAATCGGTGAACGATAACGTTGTCATGAACGTGCGCTATGTCGCAAGCGGTCAAGACTCCTGCATCTTCCAGCTTGGCTTTCAGTGCCGCGCCAACGCCCTCCAAATGCGCATCGACCACACGCTGCCCGCGCAGGTATTGCTGGACGAACGTAGCCCGTATCTTCCCGAGTTGTTCGTCGCGTTCTGTTTGAGTCATTTGGGGCAATCGCGCCAGTTCACCGCGAATAGTAACGATGCGATCGGACGCGGCTGCCTGTGCTTGCCGAATCTCCGCTGCCTTGTGCGTGTCCAATCGGTGGCATTCAGCCTCTTTCGCTTGTATCCGTGCATTGATTTCGTTGAGGCGTCGCGTCCTTTCTTCCGTCGCTTCCTCCAACTCGCGCCGTCGACTTTCAACGGAGTTTCGGGCTTGCGCAAGGTTATGCTCCGCCAAGCGGGCGTTTTGAACAGCCGGATGCTCGTCGTACCAGTGGCGCGCTCGGGAAATCCCCAATAAGAGACACATCACCGCCACCGCAAGCGCGTAGCCGCTCAAGTCGCGCATATAAGGAATGAGCGACAAGAAACCAGGGACAAGCACTCCAAGACCCATTACGAGCGCATTCGTGCGATCTCGGCTGCTAATCTTGAATTGCAGTGAAGGCGCTGCTGGCTTCGCCAGCACCTCACTTACCACCCACTCGGCACCAGCCCCGGCGTTATCTGCCACATCTTGCGCTGAAGTCTTTGAGGACCCTCCGAGTTGTTCAGCAACCCATGCTGGCATCCCCGAGGAAGCGGGGCGCGTAGTCGATGATATTGGCGCTTGCACATCAATACCGGGGACGCCCAGTGGCTCCCCTAGAGCACAGTCCGCTAGTTGTTCGGCATACCATTTGACGTTATTACCTGGCACGCCAGACAACGCCGAAAAGACTGGAGATTGAAAGGGATTGAGGAAATCCTGCTTGCGGAATATGAGACAGTCGTCTCCGCCCCTCATCCGATCCCATAGATCCGGCACAGATGAAAGCCCTAGCAGTGAAACTAAAATCGCCCACGCAGAAAAGTTGTCTAACGCGGGAGCGAAATCGCTTTCGGAACGCAGTGGGTGCTGATAGTTGGGGTGACCAAGTTCCAGCGCCCGCTTCCCTGCTAGAGCGGGGACGAACATACCATCGTAGTCGATCAAGACCAGTTGTCCGTCTTTCACCAAGACGTTGCCATGCTGTAGGTCCCCGTGGGCGATGCCAACACCATGCAAGAGGTCCATCAGTTGCACCCATTGCGAGGCGAGACTCGCGAGAGCGTGAGGTTGCGCTAAATGTCTGGCTACATATTTTTCAAGCTGTTCGCCCTCTGACCACGCCATCCGGACGATGGGATGCCACTCGCCCCTCACCCGAATGCCTTGCGGCTGGAAATTGAAGTCGAGGAAGCATGGCAGGGGATTGGCACGTAGGTGATCATGAATAGCCACATACCGAGCTTGCTGCTCTGGTACCAGTCGTGAGAAGCATCGTACTGCCCACGTGCGCGACTGGTATGACATACGAAACACGACCGCGGTGTTGCCGGTAACAGCCCGTGGTAGTCCCAGCTTGTCGGTGCTCGCAACTGCTTCCTGCAATTCCGGATCTGCAAATGCACTCCGTGGATTTTGGACGGCATCGCGATAGTCCGAAGCTGACGGCGTAGGCATGACTATAATCCCGCAGCCACGACGACGCGCACTAACGTTACGTCGTCGTTCTGCAACGTTCCATCATCCCTGAGTGCCGAGATGAACATAGCGAACAGATCACCTTCGACGTCCTGCAACATACGCCACGGCTTATCCCCGCGTTCAGTGCAGGAGAGAAACCACTTCGCCAAGGCGTCCGTCATCAACAAAAACATATCATCGTCATGCCAAATACCGCTCCGAACAGTAGGCACAACCGAGGTATCGTCGATGTGAGTCGAGATCAGCGTTGGGCGACGGCTGAACTCAGCCGAAGAATCCATCGGGAAGCACGTATGAAGCTCGTTGCGGCGAACAAGAAAGAGGCAGCAGTCACCTACGGCACACCCTGTCCAAGTCCCGCCGATACCTTCCGCCACATCTGTGAGGTGCAGCCCCAACAGCGCAGCGTACGCACCCCGGTGCGCTTTTTCTTCTGCGTACCAAGGCAACCGGGACCCACCAACTTGGGACGCCCATTGAGCCCTCACCGGGGTTAGTCCAGCCCCAGGGGAGCCGGCGCACAAATTGCCGCCAGCGTAAGCCTGAACCAGGAGGCGCGCCCATATCTTCGCGAATGACGACTCGCTGGCGCCGTCAGCAATGGCGCAGCGAAAGTCGCGTGTACCGGTGGGATGCTCGGGCGCCTCCCAGGCATCCTCGCATTCGTCGGAAGTAGATCCCATCTTTTGCGCCATAAATCCGCTGACCCGTGTCACCATGGACGAGACATCGGTCCTCCCCCTACCGCAAGTTGGCGGGACGGGTACCAATGTCCAGAAAGTTGATGGTTACTACGGGGTCTGCATTGAAGACGAATCCCCTAGAGCCCGACTCGGTCGAGTAACCCTCTTCTCGGAGCTTCGCGCGCATCCCGTCTGGCAACTCACTGGACATTCCAAAAAGACGCACCGCGAACTCATCAGGCAGCCCTTCGGAATGGTGGGGAAAGGACACGGGAGCCGCTTTGTGAGCCGAGAGGTGTAAGTTGAACAGGAGGACGCTTCCATCGGACGTTGCCAAGTGGCGTACCGCAGCCGCTGCCTGTGCCGGGTCACCATCGGTGGATTCCCCGTCGGTTATATTGAAGGCGATGGGTGGAAAGCTGTCCGGGTGCTTTCGAATCCAGTCAGCAAGTATCGTTTGCGCTAGGGAAAGCACATGGCACATTGGGGTGCCCCCTCCAGCCACCGGGTCGAACCATACCGGAAACTTGACCTTTGTTTCCAGGATGCCTCCGGCACCGTCGTCCTGTTTGCGGAGCCGTTCCTCGAGGCGTAATGGGTTGTCGGCGAGATCGCTTACCAGCACCAGGCTCTTTCCGGCAAGTGCGCCGCCGAACGCGGACCCGGCACGTGTGCCGTAACCAAGCACGCCCACTTCGAAGTAGTTCCGAATGCCCTCGTCCTTAGCGCACTTCAATACCAGGTTACTGAGAAGATTATTGATAATCGTCGCGACCATGTCCGCTTTACGCTTGGTCGGATCGCCACCCCAACCGTCATGCATGGACCCCGACTGATCGACTATGAAGAGAAAGCAGGACGGATTGCTGCGACTGATTTCTGCCGAATATGGCACGCGTACGGTCCTTCCCATCGCTAGAATGTCTTCGAGTGTCCTCAATCTCGCGACGGTGGCGTCTGTTTCCACCAGGGCTGTTCAGTCGTCTCTGCGGGCTTCGTAGTTGCCCCTCGCGCTACAGCCAGCATACGGATGAGCGATTCTCGGTCACAAAGGTCTACGGAGTTGGCGCGCGCGAGTGTCTGGGCGGCGCGAGTAAAGTGAGCATTCGTCACCACCATCGAGCTTCTTGCGCCGTAGACGGCTGCTGCGGCAACCACCTCTTGGACCGCAGATACGCCCACACGATGATCAGTGGCGTACCGTTTGGTCTGTACGACCATGACCTCACTTCGTCGAGTCACCACCAAATCGGCGCCAAAGTCCCCTGTCGTCTTGGTGAGCCGGACCCGGTAGCCCAAGTCCTCGAACAGCAGGGCGATTCTACGCTCGAACTCGGTCCCGGACATGGAATCGATGCCCGCGATTCCGGATGTTCGTACAGATGCTTGATGCGCACGTCGCAGCCAAAGATACACGGCTGCCGCTGCTGCCAGGAGCAACGCGAAGGCAGTGGAGCGGATGGCGAGACCGATCAGGGCGAGTACGGCGAAAGCCCCGACACCCGAGATGGTCGACATTTTCCACGGGCGGCGGGTCGATAGCCCTAACCGTAACCGCAGCGAGCGTCACCGCCCATGCACATTAGGATCGGGTTGTAACATTCGACGAATGGGTATCCGTTCCTGGCGATGCAAGAAAGCAATTGTCAGAAGACCTCGATGGAAGACTGGTGGCAGACCTGGGACCCCTACGAGCCCGCTTACCGCCGCTCGTGGGCGTGGTCGCAGATCCCGCCCACCCCGCACGCCCCCTCCCACGTTAGACAGGATGCACCCAGAAGCGGTACCGCCTCAACTTGAACCGCTCACCGTCGCCGCACGACGAAGGGCGGCGTGAACAACGGCGTAGGCGCCGCGACCATAATAGCCGCCGACTCACGGTCGGTTGGAGGGGAGGATGGCATGGTCACCAAGCCAACTGTAGGAGTGGAGTTGCGCCCCCGAACGGTGGATGTCCCGCTGCACATTTACCCGTTCACGATGGCATGACGCGATGCAGAAAGCTCAGTCACTTGGGGGTACCTTCCCGAAAGGGGCGCGCGCGGCTACGGAGGTCGCAACCACGCCCATCATCGCGGCTTCGGTGTGACTGTGTGAAGTAGACCGGTTGTTCCTGACCGTGACGCCTCTCAGGGAAGGCGATGCAGCATGACCGTGCACCCCGACTCTGGTTGGTACCCGTGGGCAATCCTGTTCGACGTCGACGGTACCCTGGTCGATACGGAGAGCCTCTCGTACTGGGCGTGGCACCGGGTGTATGAGTGGTATGGCGTCACCTTGACTCCCGACCAGTGGGTCAAGGGGTGGAACGCGCCCGGGGCGCCTTCGACCCCTTGACCCACTTGGAATCGCTCTGCGGCAGAGCCGTGGGACGAGACTCCACGGTGAAGTCGTACGCCAGTTTGGTCGAGGAATACCTGCCCGGCATGTCCCGCCGTCCGGGCGCCGCTGAGGCATTGGCTGAAGCGGCAGGCTCGGGACTTGTGTGCGCGCTGGTGTCCGGTTCGAGCCGGAAGTGGAACGGACCCTTGCTCCGGCGGTTCGCGCTCGAGCCGTTCTTTACGGTCATGTGCACCAGGGACGACGTCGAGAGGAGCAAACCCGCACCGGACCTGTACCTCACCGCGTTGCGCCGGCTGGGGATCGCACCGTCCGAGGCGATGGCGATCGAGGATGCACCCAATGGCGCCATGGCGGCGACGGAGGCGGGTGTACGCTGCATCGTCATACCCAACGAGATGACCAAGCGCCTTCATTTCCCGGACTTGCCTTCCGTCCGGAAGGCTTGACGGCTTTCGCCCGCTACCGGAGATGATCGCTCTGTGGACCCGCTGACGTGCGAGGGGCGCATTCCCCCGGCGGTTCCAAGACCAAGACCAGGACCACGCCCTACGCGCCACGCGGGATGAAGGCTGGCATGGCGGTTTAGGTCCCGATGCACCCCGAGAAGAATGAGGAGTCCACCGGAGGTGAACAGATTGCGTGTGCTCGTCATTGGGGGAACGGGGTTCATCGGGTCGCGGGTTGTGGCGCGTCTGAGCGCCTTGGGGCACGACGTCGCCGTCGTTCACCGGGGAGAGACCCGTGCATCAGTTCCGCACGGTGCCGAGGTTATCCTCGCCGGCTGACGTGACGCCGCCAGCGTGATGCGCCAGAACGCCTGGTGCGGTGCTCACACCAACGAGACGACATCCAGAAGGCGCCGAACCCGCCGGTGTTCATCCGGCAATACGTCAAGTGGATCGTACATGACCGGGATCGCGCCGGTGGCGAGGGCAACCCCCGCATCAGCGTCCACCCGATCGCCGACGTGAAGACAGGCTGAAGGCGGGACACCGATGCGGCGGCAGGTCGCCCAGTAGATCTCTGGATCTGGTTTGCGCACCCCCACGACTGCCGAGTCGGCGATGTATGCAAACCGATCAGCAATACCGAGGGTCCGAAATCGGTCCGCGAGCGTACCGTCGGCATTCGAGACGACCGCCAGGGTCAGCCCCTTGGCTAACAGGGTATCGAGCACTTCGGGCACGTCCCTGTCGAGTACCCACTCGCCCTCGACGGATTTAGCTGCGCGCTGCATCCGTTGCGACAGGACCGACAGATCGCCGTCGGCGCCTGCCGCGCGTAGCCCCGCCGCATGGTACCGGAGCCACCATTCCTCGGTGGCGGGGGCGGCAGGCGACGGAGGGGACTCCCAAAAAAAGCGGGCGCACGCGCGGGCACCGACCAATTCGGCAGGTGCGGACACGACGATGCCGGTTCGGCGGCAAAGTTCACCGAACTGAAGGCGGTCTTCCATCCACCAGTGCAGGAGCGTACCACCGGAGTCGAACGTCACCGCACGGAAGGTCCCTGTCGACATTGTCGATTGTTCACCCCAGTCACGCGTCGTTGTCTTGGGAGATCCATCGGAACCCCCATTAGCGAAGCAAGAACGCCGGTGGCGGGCGGGACAATGTGTTGGACGTGTCGCCCGCCGGTGACGCCCTCAGCACCCCCTTTACGGTCCTCACCCTGGCGGCGCGCGCCGGTATCTGGGCGTACGGCGCCGTGCTGTGCCGGGAAGACTCTGCGCAGGTCTCGTAGTCGAACTCGCCACCCGCGGCCTTGAGCCCGTCGCACTACCGGAGACCTTCCGGGTGCAGTGCCGCGGCGGATTCTTGCCGGTGGATCACCGCCCGATCGAACCGCAGGTCCCGGCATTCAGGAAAGGCGCTCGGCAGAGCCGCCACCACCTGATCAGGAGAGACTCGCCCCCCGCAGGTGGCGAAACAGACACGCCACTGCTCGCCCTCCGTTGCTCGCGCCAAGCCGACCTTGACTCTGCGATACACCGCCACGAAATGGGGAGTGTCCGCCCCGCAGTGGGGACAGTACCCCACCATAATAGACTGGTCGCTCAGATAGGCGCGCATTGGTGTCCCCTTTGGCCCCGCCGGTGTGAGTGGGCTGTGGCACCATTACCACCAATAAATGGAACCTCCTTCAATGGAGTCGGCGCCGACCCCGAACCCGGCGACTGGCGGGACAGCAGCGCCTCGATCGATCGGGCACGCGCCCGCGGCTGCACGAACCGTCTTGGTAACGCGTGACTACAAATGCCACCGAGATGAACAAAAAGCAATACAGCGGCGCCGTCGTTCCCGACCCCTGCCGCCGCTCCGGCTTGGGTGGCGGTAACGGTGCTCCGCAGGTGTTGTCTTCATTGAGCCCGACCAATTGTCCCGCCCCCGGTCGGCAGGGATGGTCAAGTATTCACAGAACCATCGGTTCGGAGGCGAGCCAACGATGCACTGGAAAGACGAGTTTGCCTTCGGCGGCATTGTCTTTAACGAGAAAGGACAAGTCTTGATGAGATCGCCGACTGGATTTTGGGGGGGGTACGTCTGGACTTTTGCAAAGGGCGGGGCAGAGCCCGACGACAAAACACCTGAAGAAGTGGCCCTCCGCGAGGTGAGACAAGAAACGGGGTACACCTGCGAGATTGTTGCGAGGGTGCCGGGCGAATTTGAATCGGACACATGCGTCACCCAGTATTTCTTGATGATGCCAACCGGTGATCCCGCAGAATTCGACCATGAAACCAGCGAAGTCAGGTGGGTGAGCCCTGAGGACGCCTTCGAACTCATACAGCTCACCAGAACTCCTAAGGGTAGATGCCGCGACACTGGCGCCCTCAGAAGTGCAGCACAAGCCTGGGCATCCATTCATTCAGCCCACGAGGGCAACTAGACCTTGGGTGTGTTCATGTCCTCGGCAACGGCGGGTGGCAGTTGTCCTCGCCGCTGGTGTCGTGCGCCACTCTGTTTGCCGTACCCGTGCCAGTGCCACCTTCGGGGCTCATCCCTCGTAGCCGTGACTGTGCTTTGGCAGATGGGCACCTGAATGGGTCCGACGCCTCGGCGCGCAGGGACCAGACTGGTGGAGTATGGCACACGCAGCGTCGACGGGGGAAAGAGGAGTTCGGCGCTCCCGGGTCGGAACCGACCGGACGGCGAGACGTCCAATGGGCAGGGGGTGCCCCCCAATGAGCCATCGGACGATGAGCTGGTTGGCGGCGGGAGTGCTCGCCATCGCTGGTGGCTGCGCCCACCCGGCTGCGCGCACGCCAATACCTCCCAGCCCTGTCGCTCCGCAACCACCCCAGACGGCATTCAGTCCGCGCCAGATCCTGGACGCGTATGTTCGCAACGGGAATTCGTTTGGCAGTGTGCAGCCATTGCCTCTCACCGAGCGTCAAATGACCCGCGTGTCAAAGTGGTTGCGATCAGCAAGGCTCAACGCGGGGTCTAGCCGGTGCCGCTTCATCGTGTTCGAGCCTGGCGTATCTCTCCATTTGGATTTGACAGACGGCGAGAGCCTTGAGATCGGGCACTCGTGGATTTACTACCCTTTGCCGCCGCCGGCGTACGGTGGAGGCAAGTCATGCGGAGCAACCGTCTCCACCCAAAGCGTCGATATCTACGGCAGCAGCGGCAGGATGGGCACCTTTCTCGCCCCCGACCTCGCCCAGTTCCTGATGCGGGAGCAGACGCGCCTCTATTCCTCCGCCGCGTCAAGGTAGACGTGCGGCGATGACCGGAGAAACGATCGACCGCGCGTGGGTGGTGACAGCTATTGGCGGGACGGTACCAGGAAGGCGGCGGCGACGCGGTTCATGACGTTGTGGCGTCCTCCGCCCGCCCTTGGATCGTCGTCGCCCTTTTCGCATCGCTCCTCCTCTGCGGCTGCACTACGCATCGCCGGCGCGCAACCAGACGACGACGGGCACCATACCAATACGGGCGTCCCGTTCAGCAGCATATGGCACCGCGCCCGCGCTCACATCGATCCACATGGTGAGCAGCACCACCGGTTGGGGTGTCTCCACTGTGGTGGTCTCGCTCCCGACCACGCGCGGTGACAGTGGACGCAACGGCGGACGCCGGAAAGGCATGGTCAAAGACGGCGATCTCCACCGGCCATGGAACGACGACGCCGATGCCCCGGCTCCTCACCTTCGCCGACGCCAGGCACGGATGGCTGTGGACGAGCGATGTCCCCGCTGAGGGTGCGGAGGCGGGCACGCTCTTTGCCACGTCGGATGGCGGCGCGCAGTGGACCCCCGTCGCTCGCGCGGGCGTCGACCCGCTGGGCGGAATTCCCGCCAGCGGTACCAAGCCGGGACTACTCTTCACCACCGTACGCGATGGTTGGATGACCGCCACCAGGGGTACGAGCGCAGCATGGATCTACACGACGCAAGACGGTGGGCGCACCTGGCGCCCGGAGCCATTGCCCCCGCGCCTCGCCAACGCCCCGATCGTCAGCGTGAACCCACTGCCGACCGGAAGCGGGTCCCCGGCATTCAGCGTCACTGAGGAGCATCAGGGGACGTACTCGATCGCCGTGCTGGCGCGCCACAGTGGATCTTGGGTGATGGGGCGGCTTCTGACCTCGACTCCCGGTGGCGACATGCATGTGTCATTCGCCGACCGCCTGCACGGCTTCGCCACGGACGGCAGCAGCATGTTCCGCACGACAGATGGCGGTTTGACCTGGAACGCGTTCTCGCCCAAGCGTTCTTTGAAGAACGTCACACAACTGGACTTCATCTCTCCGACGGTGGGCTTCGCTCTCCTGTCGCACATCGAGGACGGCGGGCACGATTGGACAGCCCTGCCGCGGTAGCCACCGCGAATCCGCGCCTGGTGCCGCCCACGGGAGGGCACACCGACCGCGAAAGCCAACGCTGGCGTGGAAGAAGGTGATGATCCTGTCTCTGCCAGGGCGACGGCAACAAGCGCACCGTATGGTTTCCAGTGGCATAGCCGGTACGGACAACGAAACCGTTGACTGGTGCCCGCCGTCACTTCCACCATGCCGCGGACCCCGCTGCCATGGGAGGGATCGCCCGTGCGGTGGCAGAGGTGGGCGATGATCGGGTTCAGCGCCGTGGTGATTAAGGTGATGCTTTGGGCTATCGCACTGGGGCTCACGCGCAGGATCCACATCGCGAACGGTGCTCCGCTCAGCCTGACACGGAAGAAGAAGGAATGAGCCCGTGGTTGCGCAGGCAGAACTCGAGTCCCGCCACGCCCTCGTGTACATGCCCTGCCATGCCGAGCGCCACCGCAGCCTGCACGTTGGCCGGAACCTGTCAAGCACTTTGAGACACATTGCCGATTTGTGTAGTGTCGTTCAATCTGCTGCCAAGTCGTCGTTTACGGAGCACATGTTCTGTCCATCCGCTGGTTCGGCGGCTCCGGGCCCGCCCGCGCGCACACGC